>Ga0208037_1000230_pt1 | contig 38007 bp, 39 predicted proteins | sample June2015DPH_13_1_3_FD_184710 | JGI IMG/M metagenome (GOLD analysis project Ga0208037, IMG submission 184710) | Peatland microbial communities from SPRUCE experiment site at the Marcell Experimental Forest, Minnesota, USA - June2015DPH_13_100... | ecosystem: Environmental > Terrestrial > Soil >...
CGCCTCACTACACGAAGTTCGTTGAGGGAGATCAATTGGACCACCTTGGCATTCGCGTGGAAGACTTCGAGGGGACACTCAAGAAGCTCGAAGAAGCAGGCTATCCAGTCACCATTGGACCAATTCACTCGGGCAAGTGGCACTTCGCCTTCGTCAAGGCCTTCGAGGGAATCTGGCTAGACGTCCACAAAGTCGATGAAGACCGCAAGAAAGTGACAGCGCAGAAGCCGCATAGAAAGAGCAAGACCTAGCCGCGGCGAACGACGGCACGCATTTTAATGGCTCGGACTAGGCTATTCCGGCTAAGCTGGGCTCATTCTGAGCTTGTTTTCAATAGCCCGGCCAGATTATCTTGGGATTCGCTCAGTATCCCTCAAGGTTCGAGGGCCATTGCCCATTTCCCACTATTCAATCGGCAGATAAAGAACGCACTCGGTCATACTCCGGTAGTACTCTACGGAAGGTCTTGTTGAGTCAACCCTCTCGCCCTTGACCATCTCATCGAAGATCTCAGGGAATTTGGACACTTTTGATTGCCAATCGTACAGCCTTTGTGACTTGTATTTCCCTCCTGGAATTGTCCATCCAGCAAGTCCCAAAGTCTCGGGTTTCTCATCGTCTTCTATCCTTACACAAGCTCGGTATTCTTTTGTGCTGTAGAAGAACACGCCATAGAATCGCCGATGCCTTCGGGATGATAGCTTCGACTCAAGAGTGTCAAACGCTTCTTGGACTCCCTCTGGAGCCTTGGTGATTACACTCATAACAGGAATAGGTTCCAAGATGGCTTCCATGGCGCTACTTCTCACTGCTTGTGATTTATCCGGATCGACCGGTGTTTAAGGAAGAAGCGCTACGTGTGAGTGGGTGGTAGCGGACTCGGTGGGGCCCGCACCCAAACAGGTTCTGAAAGTGGATTCCGAGGGGGGTCGGGTCAGCGGGCACGTGAACAACCCTCAGGTTAAGTAATCATCTCTGCGCAATCCAAAAGGGGCAGGATCGAGGGCATTAGCCATGATCAGTTGGGAAGTCGAGCAGATAATCCACTTCGACTTTGAATTGGGCGATCCGTGCAAGGATGGATTCGTGCACTTCGGATTTCATGACCGAGCAGGCAACCATTACCTCTTGGCTCATCAGAGACACTTCCTCGGTCTGCTGGGAGATGATGGCAGGTTGAAGTGGACGGTAGCCGCTCGTCCTGTCTTCGAGGATGTCCCGAACTTGGTTGCGGACCTCCAGTTTCCAATGTACATTGACAGCCTCCTTGATGGGACTTTAGTGGCGTCCAACTTCGGAGACAGTCGTCTGTACAGAATCAATCCGCAACGTATGGAGGTTGAGCCCTTCTTTGACGGTTCAGCCGTGGGGATGAAACACGCGGGTAACTGCGTGGTCGATGACCAAGGCTGCGTCTGGGTCAACGAGGTCGAAGGTTGTAAGATCTGGAAGCTTGATCCCACTGGCAGACCTGTGCTGACGCTGGGCAATGGCGAGCCCGGTTTCGATTCAAACGTCACTGATTTCAGCGCTGCAAGGTTCAACTGGATCTACGATATGCGAAGAGGTCCAGAGGGTAACATATACGTCCTCGACAGTAGGAACTTCGCTGTTAGAATGATAGACATCAGAGCCAACCGCGTATGCACCCTCGCAGGGACAGGCAAGGCTGGGTATGACGGGGACGGCGGAGATCCTAGACTTGCGACGTTTGGAAGCGATTCGGCAGCCCGCTTCGACGGACCAATATCGCTATCCGTGGACGAGGAGGCAAACGTGTATGTCGGAGACAGGTTCAATTATGTCGTCAGGATGATTGACAGACGGGCTAACGTCATCCGTACGATCGCCGGCGACGCTGTGAACAAGAGCGAAGAAGCAAACAGTCCGAATGAACGTGACCCAATGACCCTTAGGCTTCCTAAGATCAGTAGCATGGACTACTTCGACGGGCATTTGCTCGTTCCGACTGACCTAGTAGACGACGCAGGGGACCTGATTGTGCTAAGGAAGCTCCACTAGGCCGTAGATAGGGGCCCGACGGGGCTCAGACTCATTATGGGTTCGAATCTGCTCTCTGGGTTTCACGAAGCGCCCTGGCGAGGCACAAAAGCCCTTGTATAGACGCCCTACCAAAGTGGTTCGTTCTTTGGAAACCTTGGATGGGCCCGAAGCGCGCGTGGCGCCCTGGCCGGGACTTTACAGTTCAGCTAGGCGCCCCAACATGTGGAACCCGGGTTCAAATCTCGGTGACCGCACACCCTTAACCTCTCTCTCGTCTGTAGGCTGAGCCTCTCCTGAGAGAATCAACTGCTGCAAAAATTTTCAGAAAAAAATACAGCAGTTAAACTGAGACAGGCAAGCCTACAAGGGCGGGTTGCATCTTGCCCTACAGCGCGAGCAGCCCTAGGTCATTACGCCACTCAAAAGGCAGCCCTTTCGCGTAGGGAGACGTGCATCAGGCAATCCCATCCACAAGACTCGTCCCCCTCTGGTTTGCGATTTTGGAGGCAGATGTCACCAAGCGGGCGAGGCCAGGTTCCCGATTCCGATGAGCATGCAGACCCTCCATGTTCGAGACAGGGGTTGTCACGAGTTGACACGGGTACTTAGCGAGACGGGCAATCCTCTTTCAGCATTGGGAGGCTGCAGGAGTGAAACCCCAGTGGGTGCCAGGCGCAGGGACAACCCCATTTATGCAACCCCCTTGCTGATTCGTGATAAGCCAGCTCCCGTCTGCGTCTATCTTTGACCCTGGATTCCCCGCCACTCCGACCACCGCCGAGGCAGCGTCGATGAAGAGCTGACTTGAGTGCATGTCCAATTCGGCCCCCGCGCCAATGGTAATCAGTCCACCATCGGTGACGGAAAGAGACGAAGCGGTGAGGTGCATGATGCCAGTTTGGGCGAAGGCCCCCATGTCATAAATCGTCGTCAAGCTGGTCGCTGGCATGAAGCCATGATTGATGAGTGTCCCTCCGTGCTGGACCTGAAGCGTTCCGCCGTACATCCAAATGACCCCGGATACCTGATTCTTGAAGGTGCCTCCTCCCAAGACTCCGACAAAGCTGTAGGTGTAGGTGTAGAAGTCCCCGGAGTTGTTTAGGATTCCAGAGATGGACGCGGTAGCGTATTGCTGAATGGCTATGTGCGAATTCTGAGCTGTCGTCAGTTCGGCGCCTCCGCCGATGGTCAGGAAGGAGAACTTGCTTATCATGATGGTGCCGTTGTTCCATACCAAGGTTCCTGCGTTGTTGATCGTGAATGCACCTCCCTTTACTATCACACGGGCCCCCGCGTCTATTTCTGAGAGTGCGCCGTGTGGGTCATTCCCGTCAACTTCGACCCCGCTGTAGCGGCTCACAATCAACGATCCTCCCTTAAGGGCGAAACCACCTTGGAACTGGACCAAGACACCAGGACTTACTGCACAGCTAGTTCCTACGTAACGCCCCCAAGGCGCAATGCACGTCTGCTTGCTGATTATCGTGAAGCCCTGGACTGGGGAGATCACGGCGCTGACGGGCTTGACTTGACCGCCACCGCCCAGCGCAACAATGACAAGCAACGAGCCCAGAAAGGCGATTAGCGCAAGCTCAGAGGCTCGCGTCTTGGAGAAAGACCATTTCCGTCCACTGGCGGGCAGACTAGGTTGCATCCTTTTGCCTTCGGAGAGTCGTTATTTGCAAATCTCTCTTATAAGTGTTCACGAGTGGCTGAGAACGATAGGGTCCCCTAGCGCGCGCAACTCCCTTATTGATTGGCTGCTGCGATTCTCTGCGGACTAGGGACTTCCCTTGAGGAGCCAGAGCTCATTCTTGTAGGGATCCTGAATCGTTGCATAGGTTCCCCAACTCTCTTTCGTGATCTCTTTGCTGAACTTGGCGCCCTTCTTCTTGAGCTCGCTGACTGTCTTCTCGATGTCATTGCAGAACAGCCCTATCCCGGTGTTGCCGGGCTCTAGCTCCCCTTCGCAGAGATGGAGCTTCGACGTGGCTCCCTTCGGCCATACGGTCGTCCAACCCTCATGAACGGAGACGTTGAACCCCAGCTTCTCCTTATACCATTTCGCAGCCTCTTTCTCGTCACTCACCATCACAGCTATGCTGAAACTCTTGCCTATCATGAATGTTCTTTGGGCTGTCGGCGCTATAATCTTTGCTGCGCGTGCTGGGGTTAGCGTCTACGTGGGTTCTTTCTCTATGCCGGCCTTGGACGCGCGCTTCGTTGTCGTACTGGAAGGTTGGCCCATGCAAGAAAAGCTCGAATCTTGCCCCGATTCGTCAAAGAAGCTGGAATCTGCCCCGGGGGGCTTCGACGAGATGGTACAATGCCCCTAGTCTCTGAATTGCGATTCAGCCACTTGTTCGTTTGGCTCGAGTCTCGCCGTACAGTCTGTATTCATCTCCTGCCTTTGCGGTATAAAGACCATGCCCGACCTCATCTTTGCCGTACCTCCGGATGAAGCTCTTCCAGCGGGAACCAGCGAACCCCTCAGGTTCGACATCGAACTTGACGATCTTGAAGACCAACGTGTTCTCGTCTTCCCAGTCTCCCTCGCCGTTCTCTATGAAGCCATGGGACCAGATCCTCTTCCAGATGTACTTCTTCAAACTGGGGTCATAGGTGATGAACCCAATGCCGCTGTTGAGCAGAGCCCCATCCTTTCTCGTCTCCCCTCTAAGCTGGAGAAACCTGTCACCCGGCTCCTTCGTGCATTCTAGCGTCGACACGAGGGTTCCTTTCTCACCGAACTGTCCAGTGGAACGTCCTTCCCATCGACCAAGCAAGAAGTCCAGCCTACGGAACTCTGACATGCAAACTCGGACCGATATCCGCGTCCGCTCCATATGAACTGGACGTTGCAGGAGACGTGGTACAGTGCCCTTCCCTACCGCGCTTCGGGTTCGGGCCCGGCGGGGCCAGCCCCCAAACAGGTTCTGAAAGTGGATTTCAGTCGGTGGGAAGATGAGTGCAAGATGGAGACGCCCTAGCCGGGCTTAATCCGTGCATTGTAAGCGCCCCAACTGGGGACTGTCGAGACTGCCCAAGCTAGTCTAGTCGGGAGTCTCCAAGCAGGTAGGCCCCGAGCTGAGGTAGGAGTGTTCTGCTCTGTCCACACGAGAATTGCCAAGTCGATTAGAGAAACCGTAAGTAATCTGAATTTCCTCCACCTTCATTAGGGGGAAAGTTGGCTCAGGGTTTACGCTTACGCCGTATTATCGCAGTTCTGTTGCTTATTGTCCTCACATCTTCTGCGTTTATTGTCACAATCGCTGTGCCTTCCCCAACGCGAGCAGCTTCCCCGCCACAAACGGGCTCTTCGTCTCTTGATGATTTTACCCAGGATACGAGTCTCAACACTAGCCTCTGGCAGGCCAACGGACCTCTGGGGTCGCTCGTGGGTCCAGATGTGTGCATACAGTGTGCGGTGGTTCCGCTTCAGCCCACGTTCTCATCCTCATTGGGGATGGGAATTGCTCAGGCGAACGGCATGTACGAAGTCGGAACAATACAGAGCGTCGAAGACTTCACGCCGCCCTTCACCACGAGTGCAGTGGTCGAAGGAACCGTCTCCCATGGGATGACTTTCGTCTTCTCCATAGTCTCTGCGGATGCCAGTGCCGGCGTTGCGATATACGGCGACCTGAACTCAACCAACTGCAGTCACGAGGGCAACTGCGGTGACCCAGCTGTTTGCGGTATCACGAACCCCCTGGCCGTCCCGGCCTACCCTGCCGGGCAGTGCTACTATGGCATTGATGTCGACACCGCAACAGGCAATGTCTTGGTTTCTCAACCGAAACTGTATCTGACACCGAGCCTGGATGTCTTCTACACTGCAGAGATCTCCGTCAACGCTTCCGGGTTCGCGCAATACAGCATCAGCCAGGGAGGGCAGGTCCTAGGAGAGTCGGGTACCCAGATTGGAACGGGGCCATTCTACTTGATATTGATGCAGGGGGAAGGATGGCCCGATTCCGGTACTGGACCCAATCAAGCGTACTGGAAGTCGGTCTCGCTGAATTCGCCTCTGACCTTGCCTGGGCTCAACGTGTATCCCACCGAATCGAACTTCACAACCATGACCCTGAAATACGCGGGTCAGGATCTCTCCTCTCCGATTCATGTCGCCGTCGTGAAAGACACGAGCTTCCCGCTGGGGCTCAATGTGACGCTCAGGGCCCCGGGGACGAGTGGTTACACGAAGACTTTGGACCTGCAGCCGTCTGACACCGGGTCTTCGACCATCATGCTCAACGTCACTCTCGACTGCGTCACGGGGAGGTGCGACCAACCGGGAGGGACGCAGCTCCCCCTGACTCACGATGTGAACGTGACCGCTTCAAGCGGGAGCTACAGGCAAGAAGACACAATACGGATTCATCTCCTGAAGGCGAAGTGGCTCGTGATGCTGTACGCGGCCGCCGATAACAACCTTCAGTCTGGAATCGTGAACAACATGATAGAGATGGCAACAGTATCAAAGTCGAACAACAACCCTGCCGTCGGGATGCTCGTGCTCCTCGACCTCCTGACGGGTGGTAGCGTGCCGATGGCGGCACCGGGAACCACTCCACAACAGGCCAACACCATCCGTCTCTACCAAGCCGTGAACGGGACCATAAAACAGATAGGAGATGACTGGGAAGAGACGAATTCGAGCGACCCCGCCACCCTGCACAAGTTCATCGATACTGCGATGACCCTCATCCCAGCCGACCGTAACCAGCTTATCATTGCGGACCACGGCGGCGGGATAAAGGGCGTCGCATGGGACGAATCGGACGGAAACCGGCCCATGCTGATCCCGCAGCTGGCCACAGCCCTGAATGGTATCGCACCGAAGCTGGACATACTGAGCTTCGACGCATGCCTGATGGCGCAGGTGGATGTGCTCTACCAGCTGAGGAACTATGCGACCTACTTCACAGCGTCCGAACGCACCATACCTAACCCTGGGTACGCCTACACCAGGTTCCTCACTTCACTCCTCAAGAACCCTGACCAGTCCACGTTGGACTACCTCAATGTGATCGTGAGCACATATGCTGCCAAGTATCCGGAGGCTGCGACAGGGGGTGCGACGCTCGCCGCCATCGACCCTTCGATGCTCGGGGGCGTTGTCTCCTCACTGAACACCCTCTCCGGCATACTCGTCCAGCACTATAGGATGAATAATGCAGTCTTCAACGCAACGATGCTGCTGGTGCTCAGCAGGTCGGTGTACGCAGACGCAGGTTACCCCTATGTCGACATCCGAAGCTTCGCTCAGAATATTCTCCTCAACCCGCAGATAACCGACCAGAGCGTCAAGAACGCGGCCAGTGCGGTTATACAGGCAACGAAGGCAGCAGTGATTGCGAACACGACCGCGAACATAATGTACGAGGGGCTGACCGTGTTGCTGTGGCCGCAGGCGAACGTCCCGAAGCCGCTCTATCAAATGTTCGCGGGCCTTGATAATCAGCTCAGCTTTTCGAACTCCGCCCACTGGCTGCCTCTGGTACAGTGTGTCAACCGCTCAATGTCGTTGTCAACGGCCGCCTGGATCCTAGTGCTGATGGTGCACCATGGCCATCAGCTCTTCCTCAACGTCTATGACTCCACGGGGGGGCACACGGGGATCAACCCCTCCCTGCTGAATGAATCCCGTGAGGAGGTCGAGCTGATTCCTGGCTCATACTACTTTGAACTCAACAGCAGCGCCACGCTGATCGCCCTCCCTCCCGGCCTGGGGAGCTTCAGGACCGTTGTGGACGGCACTTCCATGACGGAGGCGAGCGAGCCATACACCCTCACGTACACCGTGGTTCAGAACGGGACTGTCGCTTCCACAAAGATCGTGCAGGGAACAATGAGCCAGTACACGCTTCAGTCCGCCAACGTGACGATTCAGAACGGAGTCCTCGCAGTGGGGGCGACGACGGTCACGAACTCCGCCGCTTCGACCACAACATCGACCTCGTCCACGACCTCCAATACTTCAACCACCTCGTCGACGACGGCGACGTCATCGTCTTCTTCCACATCGGGCAAATCCTCCGGAATCCCTGAATTTCCGGTTCAACCCGGCATCGCTCTTCTGGTCACTATCGTCATCGTGATGTCGTACTTGTTTGCCAGGCGCGGCCTTCGAGCCGACAAGCTATCCTAGACCTAGCATGCAATTCTCTGTGTTGTGCGCGCGCCAGAATCTAGCTATTCCGGACGGACAGAGGCTATTCTGAGCTTATCTAAGGCGGGCCCGGTGGGGCCAGCCCCCAAACAGGTTCTGAAAATGGATTCCGGTACTCGGGAAGGATGGGCGCAAGGTGGAGGCGCCCTGGCCGGGCCTTATCATATCACGTAGGCTCCCCAATTCGGAGAGCTTGTGCCAGACCGGAGGCTACTTGCCGATTCTGACGCCGCGTCTGGCAAACACGTACGACATCACTATGACGACCGTGACAAGAAGAGCGAAACCGAGCTGGGCCGGAAACTCAGGTATGCCGCCGCCCCCTCCGCTGGATGACGATGAAGATGAAGTGGTCGAGGTCGTGTGTGGAGTCGTGGTGGAAGCTGCCGAGGTGGACGTAGTCGTAGATGTGGATGTGCTAGAGGAGTCTGAGAACACGTCTATTCCCGTTGAAGTGGTTGCGAGAATCTCGCCCTTCCCAGAATCGTAAACTATGTTTCCGATTCCGGCCGGAAGTTGTGCGACTACCGTGTTCGTGCTATCCGAGATTACCGGCCCGGCGAAGATCTCACTCTTGCCCGAATCGTACGCGATGCTGGTGGAACCCCCCGATATTCCGTTTATTGTGGCTACCACTTCGTTGGTGCTATCGGATATGACTGCAATGGAATTACCGTTATACGCGAACACTTCGCCCCTGGTTCGGTCATAAGCCAAACTGGTTGCGGATACGCTTATGTTGGCAACGACTTTGTTCGTGCTGTCGTTTATCACAGAGACTTGGTAGTAATTCGCAACGAAGACTTCGCCCTTGGCTGAATCATAAGTCATCTCTCCGGCGGAAGGTTCAACCCCTATTGTTGCAACGATGGCATAGGTGCGGTCAGATATGACGAAGACGTTACCATCGTGAACATCAGACACGAATATCTCTCCCTTGCCGGAGTCGTAAACCATCGCAGTGGGTTGGACCGGCCAGTTGTACTGCGAGTTTCCTGGCGTGTTCCAGCTTATGGTAGTGACAAGGCTGTTGTTGCTGTCCGATATGACTGAAAACAGTGGAGCCACGCCAACCCCCACTCCCTGCGCGCCGTAGGCTGTGAATATCAGACCCCTCCCAGAATCGTAAACTACGTCTCCAGTGTAGCACGAGAATTCCGCGCATGCAAGTCCTTCGGTCACATTTGCGACTATCTTGTCAGTGTTATCCGATATGACCCAGACGAACGCATTGCCAGATATCGAGCCGGTCTGCGCAAATATCTCGTCCTTGCCCGGATCATAGGCCAACGTGGCTGGAACTGGGACTGAAGATATCGTAGAGGCGGGCGTAAGAGTTGAACTGGCATTCACCAGTTTTGCTGGAGACAAGAATAGAACCGCGATCAATGATAGACACAGAATCCTCGAGACCTTTGCTTTCATGTCAAGCTGGGCTAAAATATTGGCTAATTAAGCAGTGTCACAATTCCCAACTTTGATAGCGCGCGAAAGAGGGGGAACTGAGGACAACGTTCTGAGTCTCTTTGCATCCGAAGTTCTCGCGCAAATAGCCCGAATCTTAACCCGATTTGTCAGAGAGGCTGGAATCTGCCCCGGGGGGAAGTTGGACTTTAGGTTCGAATCCCTTCCTCAAGGGAATCGGGACGGCCATGGCCAAGCAATCTGTGTTCGAGTCAAGTGCGAGGAGCGCCCAAACTCTGAGGCCTCAAGAGCGACATCAGGACGTGGGGATTCCTTCGAGCTTAGGCGCGGTTCAAGGCGGTAGCGACCACCACGTGCTCACCGTGGGACTGTCAAGTTGTGCGCCCAAACCAGCCGCAATCGTAGTCAGGGTTCGACTCACATTGAGCCCGTTGCAGATCAGGCGTCGCGCATCCGAATCCGGTCAAGCATTGGTCGTCGTGAAGGATGGCTGCGCGGAGGAGGATTATCGAAGACCATTCTTGCTGTGATTAGGGACTGATTTGGGAGCATTCTTGGAACAGGGATATTACTACGACCTCGTCCGGCTGTGGTGAGCTGGCGTCTTTGGGGAACAAGCTTCGGGCCCATGGGACATCGTTAGTCACGTTGGGTTCACTGATGCTCCTGGCCGCCGATAGGTTGATGGCTTGGACTCCTGGCGCTTGGTTGAACATTGGCGGGCTAGTTCTATTCAACGTAGGCTATCCAGCCCTGAACCCATTGCGGCCGACCAAGGCTTCTTCAAGGAATCATGCGTTGGGCTTAGATTCGTTTTCTGCTGTGAGGCAAGATGTGCTTCCGAGAGTCTGGAGCTGATTCGACATGTCATCTATGAGCATGGCGATCAGAAACCTCAGGCACCGGAGGATGAGAACCATCCTGACAGTGTCGGGCATCGTTGTCGGTGTTGCCATGATTCTCGTACTGCTCTCACTTGCGGCCGGAACCTCGGCGCAGACTGGCGGCCTCCTGAGGAACGTGATCGGCTCGGAGATTACGGTTGTGAACTCAACAACTCCGACCTTTCCAGGGGGTGGATTCAATTTCACCAGGACCGGCGGTGGCGGGGGATTTGGCGGAGGAGGCTTCGGGGGGTTCTTCGGCGCGGGGAATACAATAAACGAAAGTCTCGTCGACTCTATCGAGAATATGAGCGGAGTCTTTGTGGCTTCGCCTCAGCTTACAACTTCGGGCTACGTGGACGGGGACAGCGTGTTTCTCTACGGCATAGACCCAGGCACATACTCGCAGGCCGCAAGCAATCTGACTCTAACAAGTGGCTCGGACCTCTCCGCGACAGGCCAAATCCTGTTGAACAGCGTGACAGCGGCGAATCTCGGCGTGAAGGTCGGCTCGCAGGTCACCGTCGGTGCCAATTCCACCGGGGGTGCAAAGTACACGGTCGTCGGCATCTATACAACCGGAAGCACGTTTGGACCACTGGACAGATCGGGGTACATAGAGCTCTCGGACGCGCAGAGCATTAGCGGCAAGAAGGGGCTGGTCACTGAAGTCTACGTCAAGGCAACGACTCCGTCGCTTGTAAATCAAGTTGCGTCGGACATAGACTCGATATCAGGCGTCACGGCCAACGTTGCCAACGCAATCGCGGGTTCCGCGGCGACACTGACGAATACTATGACCACCTTCTTCATCGTGATCGGCTTGGTTGCCCTCCTGGCGGGAGCTTTCGGAGTGATCAACACCATGATGATGTCAATCGGCGAGCGGACCCGTGAAATCGGGACTCTTCGTGCAATCGGTGCAACGAAGGGGCAGGTCTTGAAGATGTTTATGAGCGAGGCATTCCTGATCGGGCTGATCGGAGCAATCGTCGGGGTCTTCATCGGAGTCGTCGTGTCTTTCGCACTCCCATCCGTCACAGGCGCGGCCGCTTCGACAGGAGCTAGGGGCTTTGGAGGTTTCATCCCGGGCAACCAGGGCAGACTTCTGCCGACACTTACATCCTTCAACCTCGTGCTGAGTTTTGCTCTAGGGAGTCTTGTAGGAATCGTCGCGGGGGTCTACCCCGCGCTCCGTGCGTCCAGGATGGACCCCGTGGAGGCCCTGCGACATGTCTGAGGCTATGGTCACGACCGTCGATCTTCAGAGACGGTACAAACGCGGTAAGTTCCCTGTGCCTGCCTTGAATGGAGTGAACCTGAGTGTCGGAAAGGGCGAAATCGTGGGCATAATAGGACCCTCTGGTTCAGGGAAGACGACACTCCTCAACCTGATAGGCGGGTTGGACAGGCCCACAAAGGGAACAGTCCGTGTCGATGGGGTGGAATTGGACAAGCTAGGCGACGCGGAACTGACTGCCTACAGGCTGCGCAAGGTGGGGTTTGTTTTCCAGTTCTACAACCTAATCCCTACACTAAACTCTGTCGAAAACGTTGAACTCCCGATGGCCTTGGCTAAAGTGCCTGCTGCGGAACAAAAGGAACGAGCGCTGAACCTGCTGGAGGCCGTGGGGCTGGAAGCGAGAGCCGATCACATGCCTGACGAACTGAGCGGAGGCGAGCAGCAGAGGGTCGCCGTCGCACGCGCCCTGGCGAATCACCCATCAGTCGTGCTCGCCGATGAGCCTACAGGGGACCTGGATTCGAAATCAGCGAAGAAACTGATGGAAGTGATGAAGTCACTGCGGAAGGAAGAGCACGCGACCTTCGTTGTGGTGACTCACGATCCGATCGTCGTGGCAGAGTGCAACCGCGTGTGTGCGGTCCGCGACGGCAGGATCACGCGAGAATCACGGATAGGAGCGGACGGCAAGATCCTCGACAGCAGCAGGTTCGTCATGGATGCGCTGTTCTAGAACTCGCAAGGCGTGGTTCTGGAGTCATATCGGGCGTCTTGGTGACGGATTCGGAAGGCTACTTCGATGCGACCTCAAACGCTGGCTCTAGGTGGAACCCGATTTCTGGACCTACCTGAGAGCAGACCCGACCGGTCTCCCACCTCAATGCGCCGCTGAGGTCGGTCTTGGCACACAACTCGACAGCTCCACGGTGGCCTCACGGGAGCGGGTAACGCCTTGAACCGCGCCTAGACTCGAAAGAATCCCCATGTTCAAGCAGCATTGTTCGTTCTCCGCAGTTTGGGCATTGCTTGCTGATTATCACCGCGACGGACTAGAGCGCGTTTCGAAAGGGCATCGCACTTTAGGTTCAACTCCCCGGCTTTTTGGGGTTCAAATCCCTGATTTGGGATTCGTCTCATGAAACGGCGTGCCCCGGGGGGGATTTGACCTGCTTCCGTTCCGATGTGTTTCGGGCTGAGACTGCTTGTCCCTCCCGCTAGGAGGGGTCGAACCAGGAAACCTTCGTTCCAAAGTGTCGCAAATCTAAATACTGTAAGAATCCCTCTCCGGTTATGCAATCCCTGGGGAGGCCGGCAGGGATTTGCGCGGCTCAGTGTTCAATTCCATTCAGGGCCCAGTGGAAGTCGCTTGATATTCTAGGCGAATCCCAGCTCGGGTACATGGCACGGTCAGGGGTTCGGGCCCAGTGGGATTCGCCCTCAAACAGGTCAGAAAAGTGGATTCCGTGCTGCTCAGTGGGAAAGGCACAACTTCTTGAAGATCTCAGGGAAGCGCGGGTCCTCCCTCACCTTGTCGCGCGCGCCAAATCATCAAGTACTTTCCTCGTTCCGACTGCCCCAACTGCCAACTTGCTCAGAAAGCCCTCGTCTGAGTCTAGGGAGAGAGGTCGCGACGACACCAAAAGCTCTCGAAGCTAGCCAATAATTCATGAGGAGCATGATTGCGTCAACACGCTAGGGCATGAGATTGGGGTTGATCAGCAGGATGGAGGGGATTGATTAGAGCGCGCGCAGCAGCTCCGATAATGAGCTGAACTCACTCCGAGGGAGTGTGCTGCCGAGGCCGAGTTGACACCTGACTACTGCAGGAGCCTGGTTCTTCCCGAAACCTGGGGAGCACGCATCTCAGAAAGCAGGCCCTCGAATTCCCCAGGGCCGATTATCCGTATGCCATAGCTCGAGGCGAGCCGGCGGACTTCGCCTCCAGGGTTGCCTTTCACGCAGACTACGAATGCCGTTGCGCCTGTGTCGAATGCTTTGATGTATGTCCGGAGCACGTCAATTGTCCCTGGCTCTCGATAGATCTCAAATCCGAAGAAATGAGAGTCCTTCTTGCCAACGAGGCTGAATCGATTATTCACGCCAGACTTCCCCAAGATAAGGGGTGGTTTGATGATTTTAAGTCCCGCCAGGGACAGCTGGACGTCTAGGGCGAGGCTTTCGTAGCACATGAGACTCAGCTCGGAAGAGCTCTACTTGAGGAAAATGAGAGATTCAGAGCTTCGTCTGGGGAGACAATTGGCGATTCGGCAACAGTCCAGATGGAACTCGACTTGACCGAACGCTGATTTTGGCTCACTATACAATCAGGACGAGAGAAAGAACGGGCCTTTCTTTCAGCAGGTCCAACTCGCACTCAGAGACGAGGTTGACCCTTGCACGTCTAGAACCAGTGTTCCGGCAGTGCAAGACTTGGTCCCCATTCTGTAGTAGTATATGGTGACAGTGTACGTTCCGGGGTTGGGGAGTGAGACCGTGTAGTTCCCACCATTCATCCAAGCGGAAATCGAACCGAAGTCGATTCCTGATATGGTTCCTCTCGTGGTTGACGCATTTCCCGACAGGTCAACGTAGGAAGGAGGAACCGGCGATGTCGTAACCGTAGAAGTCGACACGGAACTCACAGTCGAAGTCCGAGTGACTGTCGTCGCCCCAGATTTCGAGATAATAGTAGTGGTCGTTGGGGATGTCATCGTTGTGGTTACGGTATTAGTGACCGTCGTGGGCAACAGAGTTGTCGCCGACGTTGAGATTGAAACGGTCGTGAGAACTTGCGTTGAGGTGACCTGCTCTGTCACCATAGTACTGACCGTAGAGGTGGTTCCGAAGGTGGTAGTTGAACTAACCGTAGTCACCGAGCTTGGCGGGCGGGAGAGGACTGTTGGATTGTCCTGATAGAGGATGCCTGTGGCTATGCCGACGACCAGTACCGCGAGTGCGGCCACCATGCCAGGTGTGCCAGCGATACCCTTGCGTCTCACCTGGATGTACTTCAACCCTGTTTCGCAAATGCTCGAAAGCATAATAGTCTTATTAATTGAAAAGCTGAATTCTGGATTCATTGGGTTTGGCGTTCCTGGTTCGTATCATGGGCGTTGGTAATTTCCAGGGGCATCAGACTAACACTCCTCGTCTCCAAAATCAAGGGCCCACACAGATTGAGAATCCATAATAGGTAATAAGAGTAGTCGGGTCTAAAATCCAAAGTGAATGTCGACTTCGAAGAAGGACAGGTTGTCGCGGGAGGAGAAGTTACGTGAACTGGTCCGGGCCTCCGTTACAGAGTCCATCAGGGGCGCGCTCGGAGATTCCGCGATGAAGGCTCTGACTTACTACGTTCAGCCAGACCTACTCATCTCGTCCCCCCGGGAGTTTCATCAGACACTCGAGAAAATCATCAAGGACGCGACACCTACTCTGGAGTACCTCATCGTCAAGGACCTGTCCGAGCGTCTCGGTGTTCAACCTCGGTTGGGCGCCTCCGACCTCGAGGGAATCATTCAGATGGCCAAGGAGGCCATGCTGGACGGATATGGAGGAAGCTCGGAGTGGTGATCAGAACTTGAGTGGTGATCAGAACTTGAGTGGTGATCAGAACTTGAGTGGTGATCAGAACTTGAGTGGTGATCAGAACTTGAGTGGTGATCAGAACTTGAGTGGTGTCGCAGAATCAACTCTGACGATGCTCCTCTCTTCGAAGGAGAAGGGAGAGCTCCTACTTCTCTTCCACAGAAACCCCGGCCTGATGGACGATATCGAAGGGATCGCGAGACGGATAGGAAGGAGCAGCTCAGCCATCCAGAGCGATCTGGACGACCTAGTCAGCATCGGCGTCCTGGGAACCGTGCGAATAGGATCAACCAACGTGGTCTACCTTGACAGAGCCAAGGACAAGGAGGTCCAAGACTCGATAGGTGAACACATCCGGAGCATGAGGAAGTGATATTGAAATGTCCAGGGTAGCGACAGGGATTGAAGAACTCGACAGGATGCTGAACGGAGGGTTCGTTCGGGGGGATGCCGTACTGGTCGCAGGGAGCTCAGGAACAGGGAAGACCACCCTGGGCCTGCAGTACCTAGTGAACGGCATAGCGAAGGGTGAATCAGGCATCTATCTCAGTTTCGAGGTGCTCCCAGACCAGCTCTACAGAGACGCGAAGAACTTCGGCTGGGACCTTAGGAAGATGGAAGAGGAGAACAAACTGAGGGTTCTATGCACTTCCCCCAACCTATTCGTGGAGAATTCTGGGACAGAGGTCCTGCTGGAGCGCGCCATCGCAGAGGTCAACCCGAGGCGCATCGTGGTCGACTCCATAAGCCACATCTCAATGTACGTGGAAGACGACGATTTGAGGAAGGAGCTCTACAGGACGCTCATGTTCTTCAAGACGAAGAGGCTCAGTTCACTCCTGTTGTGGGAGGCACCCCAGTTCACCAAGGAGTCCATAGCGATATCGGACGCGGGGATGAGCTTTCTCGCCGACACCGTCGTGCTGATGAAGTTCGTAGAGATCGACTCGACAATTAGACAGGCCATCGTGATTCTCAAGATGAGGGGAAGCAAGCATGAAAAGCATCTCAGGGAATACGAGATAACGAGCAACGGGATAGTAATGAAGGAGACTTTCGGTCAGCTAGAGGGGATAATGACGGGCAGTCCAACCCGCGCACCTTCTGACAAGTTTCTGGAACTGTTTGCGAAGGCTGGCAAGAGCTGAGCTCATGAGCATCTTGTTTGCTTGTGCCACCTACGTCTTCGGTACCGTGGAATCGGCCCTCTTCCTGGGAGCGGCTTTCTACTCATACAGGTTGACGAGACTTGCCGGCGCGTTCGGTGCATGGATTCTGATGATCACCGCGCTCATCATTCTGACGTCACACAGTGTTGCGGAATTGCTCCAGTTGGCCATACAGGTTCCCTTCAATCAGCTGGTGGTTTCAACGAACGGCATGTCGGCGGCTTCTTTCATTATCTCAAGTATCTCCGGAGCGGTGCTTGCAGCTCTCCTTTTCTCAGCGATGTATCAACTGCACGGGAAATTCAGGCAATTGAGCAGATAACGGCATGGGACACCGGAAGACGCGCACGCGCGGCTTGATGATGGTCATCTCCCCGTTGGCTGCGTATTTCTGGCGAAGACCCTTAATTTGAGCTTCTTGACGAGGAATCAACTTGGCTTCGCTCAAGATGCAATGTCCCAATTGTGGAGAAGTAAAGGAATCAACTGCATTCGAGCGCTACATGATTCCAGCCATGAATCCTTCCGAAAAAGCGAAGGGAGGGTTCGGTAGACCGGACCTCGCCGTTTTGGTCTGCCCGCATTGCGGGATTCTCTTTTCAACAGAAACAGACTAGCCGTGTCAGTCCAGTTGACACCGAGAACTACGTTGCACCAAGTTAACAGAACTCCGTCTTGGCACATCTAAATACTGAAAGAACCCCGCTCCGGTTATGCAATTCCTGGGGAGGCCGGCTTCCGCCGACCGATCCTCCGGTTCACTGAGGGTCGACCCTTCTCTCGCCAGGGCCGATCCGTCAAGCACAGCCAGCAGCCTCGGAGTAAAGAGGTTCTTTTGGAATCAGATGACTCGAGCGAAGAGGGCGGGAACTTGGTTCAGGCTCTGCAGGAGGGAGAGGACGATGTACGGCCTGGCCCTGAGACTCGACGTGAAGTTTCGGAGCCACGACCTCCTGAAGGCCTTGGTCTCGGTCCTGAAGAACCTCAGGGATTCCTGCGACGGGAGCTACGCTGCGCTCATGGAGGGGACGCGGCTCGCCTGGAGCTTCTCGGAAGCGGCGGTATCCTGGGGGAACGAGCGCGCCCGCGAATGGAGGAACGACATGGCATACATCAGGTTCCTGGCGATGGCGCTGAAATGAACCCGGAATCTCTAGGTCCTGTCGGGAGGCAATCCTAGTGCCGGGTCTGTCAGACTTAAATAACGAATTATCATCTGTTATCAACAGAAAGATGAAATTCCTACCGACTTACCTCGAAGCGCTGTCCGGCTGCCTCCTCCTGGCCCTCGAAGGGAAGTTCCCCGCGCTCTCGAAGAGACGCGCAATCTCTGCCACGATAGCGACACTCGTCCTCCTGTTGATCATCGCATTCGGCGCGTTACTGGTGTACGCTATCCTGAGCGCCCCTAGTACCAAACCATACCCGTAGACCTGCGAGCGACTTTCATAACCGCGGAAACTGCCCTCTCGCTTGAGTGAATCGGACCCGTCGCCGTCCGCTGAACCCGTGACCCCCGACCCCGGAGACGAGGGGTTCAGGCGCGTCTGGCTCCTCTCGCTTGTCGTGAGCGTGGGGGCCGTCGCGGGCTTCTTCTGGTACGTGAACCTCACTCAGGGGCACGGCTGGGTCCCGCTCGGGTACGACCCCTACTACTACGTCGGCTACATCAACCAGGTCGTGGCCTCGGGGCCTCTGCAGTTCGCCGCGTCCCAGCACTACGTGGAGTTCCTCTATCCGATCGTGGCCAGCATCCCTGTGTATCTGGGAGCGTCAGCCGACAGCGTGGAGGTGGTCTTGCCGGCGGTCCTGGCGTGCGCGACCGTGGTGGCCACGGGGGTCCTCGCGCTGGAGTCCAGGGACCGGAGGGTGGCTACGATGTCGGTCGCGTTCTCGAGCGGGTGGTTCGCCGTTTACAGGATGGGCGCAGATTTTCACGCGAACCTTTTCGCGTTTCCACTCCTCATCCTGGCGACCGTGTTGCTGATCCGGGTCGCGCGAAGGGGCTCGGCCTCGGCGCCGGTTCTCGGGGCGTTCCTGTCGCTCGTGGTGCTCGCTGGGGCTGCACATATTGAAGCGACGGACTTCTTCATCCTGATGTGGGCCCTGGCCTTCGTTCTTCTCGGAAGGCGGACCACTTCAGGCTCGTGGCGGTGGAGCTCGTCCATGATCTTGGCTGGGGCTGTGGTATCATCTCCCCTCACGTACGCATACCTGCATGGAGTGGCCGGTGGAATCGGCGGCCAGTACTGCGTCTTCCCCACTTACTGGCTGGAGGTCTTCGGGCCTGTCGTGGGGCTGGCGGCATTGGGGCTCGGGGTCATGGCGTGGCAATACGGAAAGCTGACCTCTGACGGGTACATGTTGAAGCTCCTGCTTTCTTGGTCCGCGCTGGCCGTGGCGGTCGGGGTCCTGGGCTACGTCACCCAGTTCCCGATTTCAGATTCCGACAGGGCGCTTCTTCTCTTCCCTCTGCCGCTGGTCTCGTCGTTCGGTTTGATCTGGCTCGTCGACCAAGTCCCGAGGCTTCAGCGGTCTTCTCAGATCCGCCTGCTGGCCGTCCTCGCGATAGTCATTCCGCTGCTGACGGTCCCTGTCGTCTTCGCCTACGCGGCCCCACACTTCAAGTACTTCGCGGAGCACGGCCCCTCCATTGTCACTTGTGCATCAAAATGAGCCTCAGATTATTCACGAGGAAGGGCTTTCACCCATGACTCAGGAGGGTCACCGCGTGCAAGAAGGCAGCGTGAGGATGGTGGTGGTGGCCATTCCGGCCTACAACGAAGAGAAGAGCATAGCTGATGTGATTGTCCAAGCCAAGAAGCAGGCGGATGCAGTAATCGTCTGTGACGACGGCTCGACCGACTCGACATGGAGGATCGCTGCATCTCTTGGGGCTGATGTTGTCCGTCACGAGAGGAATATGGGTTACGGGGCTGCCATCGCCTCTCTGTTCAGGAGGGCGAGAGAGATGAACGCCGGAATCATGGTAACCATCGATGGGGATGGCCAGCACGACCCCTCAGTCATCAGGACCCTCACGAAACCAATTGAAGAGGGCGCGGCAGACATCGTGATAGGATCACGCTTCTCTGAAGGGGGGAGTTCTCAGATGCCCGAGTACCGGCAGGCGGGTGCAAAGGCGATTACCAAGCTGTTGGAGGTCATGTCGCACAACGGCATCACCGATGCACAGTCGGGGTACAGAGCCTACGGTAGGAAGGCACTCGAGACTGTGGCACCTACGGAGATGGGGATGGGCGCCAGCACGGAGATACTTTCTCGCGCGAACGAAGCGGGCCTGAAGATCCTCGAGGTTCCGATCGAGGTCTCCTACGACGGGGATTCGTCGACGCACAACCCTGTCATTCACGGGCTCGACGTTGTCCTTTCGACCTTCAAGACCTGGTCAATCAGGCATCCGCTTGTAGTCTACGGCGTTCCGGGGATGGCCTCCCTCTTGGTCGCGGTCGGATTCTGGTGGTGGACTCTTTCTTTGTTCGCGAATACTCACACGGTAGTGACGAACGTCGCGCTGATCGCAGTCGCATCCACCATCGTCGGACTGATACTGATGGCCATCGCTGTCATCCTGTGGGTGATGATAAGCGTCGTGCGCGAGAGGTAGTTCCCACCCGTAGGACCGAAGGGGCAAGCGCGCGCTACAGGCAATACAAGATTAGCCACAGAGTGGAGGAGAAAGCCCGTGAGCGATGGTTGAAACTCTATTCAATGGACTGGCTTCACTTACAGCTAGGAGTAGTTGTGATTGGTGTGGAAGGTCAAACCAACAGACTGAATTAGAGGTAGACCATATCTCTCCCCAAATGCTAATGACTAGCAAGACTGCCATCTCCCATGCCATCAACCAATTTGAGGCTGGGGAACCACTACGCCTCCTTTGCGTCCGATGCCACTCTATCCGACATGGAGGATGTTTCTGGTAGCCTTGCGAGTTCTAGTCACTGGTGGCGCGGGGTTCATCGGAAGCCACCTCGTAGACAGACTGCTGAATGACGGTCACGAGGTCCTGGTCATCGACAATGGGATAAGCGGGCAGTGGAACATAGGCTCGAAGGTGAAGGCCCTACGAGCGAGCGTCACCCAATGCGAGGACGAGAGGTTCCCTGGTTTCGATGTTCTCTTCCACATGGCTGCCTACCCCATCCGCATAGACAAGCTCTTCGACTACCACATCTACCTGACGCAGACCGAGGGCGGGACGCTCTCCGCCTTGGAGATAGCACGGAGGAACGGCATCCCCCTGTTCGTCATGCCCGCCTCGACGACCATCTACGGGAGGGCGAAGGTCGTGCCCACGCCTGAGGATTTCATCGGGCCAGACATGAGCTTCTACGGCACATCGAAGTTCAACTCCGAGCGGTGGTGCGAAGCCTACTCGGGCCTGTTCGGGGTGGAGGTCCTCATCGCAAGGTTCGGCAGGATACTCGGCCCCCGCTCGAGGAACGGCTCCGTCTGGGAGCTGGTGAACAAGCTCAAAGCGAGTCCTGGCCTCCTCGAAGTCCTCGGCGACGGCAGCCAGAGGAGGTCGTTCCTCCATGTGGATGACTGCGTGGAAGGGATGATGGTCGCCATGAAGAACCGTAAGGACGCTGTGGAGCGGTTCAACATCGGCAACGAAGACACGGCGTCGGTGAAGGACATGGTGCGAATAATCCTGGAAGAGTCGGGGCTTCGTCCAAACATCGTTTATGGCAAGGAGCCTGTCGGATGGAAAGGAGACAACGAGATCGTGTTTCCTGACATCTCAAAGCTGCGGTCATTGGGATGGAAGCCGGGAAGGAACAGCGAAGAGACAATCCGGGATTGCGTTCAGTGGACGATGCGGGAAGTCTTCAACGAGAAGCCTTGATAGTCGTGGGGGTTCCCGCGTACAACGAGCAAGCGCACATTTCCGGAGTGATACACGGCTGCAAGAAGTACGCCGACAAAATCCTAGTGCACGACGACGGGTCGAGAGACCTGACTGCGGGCATGGCTAGAGACGCGGGCGCACAATTGGTATCGCGCAGACACATGGGTTACGGCGCGCGTGCGCTTGCAGTTTCCACAATAGCCGCAACGAAGCTTCTGAGGGCATCCCATTGAAGCTCTGTTTCGTCAATCCTGCTCTTCAGAAGAGGTCGGAAATCTACAAGGTCGCAGACAGCATTTCACCGAGACACGAGGTAACGATATTGCAGCCAGATACCTCCGAAAAATCACGTGCAAATCCTACGGTGTCGCACTCCAACGTGACGGTGAGACGCCTTCCTGCGAGGTTCATAACCTTCCAAGATTCTGTGTTCGTGCTCCCTTCTCTGGGCGCGTGGTCGGACGCGCTGAAGGGGTTCGACCTCATCCACATCTGCGACTACTTCTACACGACATCGTTCCTTCCTTTCCTTCATAAGACGTGCCCGGTCACTCTGGTCACGAACGCCCTGCCGGGATACAGCTATTCGACGGGTTCTCTTGCGATAGACGGGCTCGCAAGGATAGTCACCGGGACCATCTGTCCGAACCTCCTGCCCAGATACGACCGAGTGAACTCGGTGACTACCAGCCTTGTGGACGACCTGGTCGCTTTCGGGGTGAGGCGAGACAAGATCAGCGTCATCCCTTCGGGGGTGGACTGGCAGCCGTTGGACCGCGACCGCGAAGATGTCAGACGGGAATATGACATCGGAAAGGACGAAACCGTGATGATGGTGATGGGACGGCACGTCCGGGTGAAGAGGTTCGACCTTGCGATAAAGACGGCGAAGCAGCTCGGCGCCAGACTGCTCGTGCTCGGGACCGGCCCGCAGAAGCCTCACCTCGAGTCTTTCGCAAGGAGCATTGGGGCTGACTGCACCTTCTTCGACTTCGCCCCTGAGAAAGTGAAGCTGGACTGCTTCGCAATGTCCGACCTCTTTCTACTGACATCGCTGTCAGAGGGGCTGCCCACGACCGCTCTCGAGGCGATGGCGAACGGACTGCCGGTCGTCTCGAACGACCTGCCTGGGATGAGGGACATGATAACGCAACGGGGCACAGGGATTCTGGTGAGCGATGGGGACTACGCAGGGGCCTGTTCGCGGCTTCTCGCAGATCGGGACCTGCGGGACTCGATCAGCGCCAACGCAGCCAGCCTAATCAGGACGACGCGCTCGTGGAAGGTCATCGGGGGGAGATACGACAGGTTCTTTGAGGATGCGGCACAATGAGCGCGGTCAGACGCATAAGGCGGATGAGGGGGATCGCCTGGGTGAAGCTGTCGATTCTTGACTGCTGGGCGGTCCTCAAGATGACCCTTCGCTCCAAGCTGCTGATAGGGGAGGACTTCCCCGTAGGACTGGGCATTGCGAAAGGGATCACCAAGAATGACGTCGTGCTCGAACTCGGAGCGAACACAGAGGGCACCACGCGGAAGTTGGCGGGCCTGGCGCAGTCCGTCCACTCCTTTGAACCAGTACTGGGCTACTACAAGTGGCTGGTGAGGAACACGAAAGCAGCGCTCAATAGAATTACAATGCGAGTTTGGGCTACGCCTAGGGCGGGCTGGAGCTAAACAGAATGACAAAGACTCGTATTTGCTTCGTGGCGGACCATCCAAAGAACATTCTGGGAGGGGCAGAGCGGCAAAACTTCAAGATTGCAAGCCTAATGGTCGAGAAGGGTTTTGATGTGACAATGATCTCGCAGTCTGGAGGAGGGAGTCCGTCTGAATACTTCGATTCTGGGGTCCGCGTGCGTGAGGTGACCAGAATACGCGAGGGGGGTCCAATGAGAGACCTCGATCTGGTCAGGCTACTTACCGAGATGCAGAAGGCTATCAAAGAAGAGAACGCCCACGTTTACTACCAGAGGATTGGAGGAGTGATGACTGGGCTCGTCGGCTTCGAGTGCCGAACCATGAACAGACCATTCATCTTCGCCAGCGCCAGCTACTGGGACTCGAACGACAATTTGAACGGACGTGCCAAAGAGAGGACCCCGCTCACTTGGCTGAGGATGGCCAGTCCCATCTACCGCTACGGGTTGGACCGCACCACTGCCATTGTCGCTGAAACTGAGGAGATAGCCCTCCAGTTCAAGAAGAGATTTCCAGCCAAGGACGTTCGACAAATTCCACCAATGTCGATCCTTGAACCCAGTTCTCCGAAAAAAAATGACCCGCCGTTCGTGCTCTACGTGAGTAGGCTTGTCTGGTACAGGAGGCCACTTCTGTTTCTGAAGGTCGCCCGAGCCTTGCCGGAGATGAGATTTGTGCTTGCTGGCTTCGGTGCAATGGAGGAAACGGTGAGGGATGAAGCTAAGAAGATTCCCAACCTGACGTATCTGGGACCCGTCACTCCCGTTGAATCGGCGGACCTAATGCGCAGGGCCTCGCTGTTTCTCAACACAAGCCTCGTTGAAGGATTCCCCAACACGTTATTGGAAGCGCTCGCCTGTCGCACACCCTACGTGTCAGTCTTCGACCCAGATGATGTCATTTGCAGATTCGGTCTAGGTGCTCATGCGAGGTCATTTGATGAACTAGTCAGCTCCGTCAGAATTCTACTCAACGACCAGGCTGAAAGAGAGAAGATTGCAAGTGATGGCGACGCTTATCTGAGGAAATTCCATGATCCAGAGGTCATAGCTTCCAAGTACGCGGCGTTGTTCAGGGAAAAAACAATGATGGATATCGGGAGCCCCGCATCTCAAGACAATTAATCGGGTATCATCATTGCTACCAGTGCATCTCAAAGGCCTCAGAAGTGAATTCAGTCAATCCGAATGCGCCTCCAAAACGGAAATAGATTCGTATTGGTGGAGCCTGCTTCGACGAACTTTCTTTACTGCAGGTGTGCGAGGGTTATGAGAATCGCAGTAGTCCTGAACAGTGTGCCTCACACTGACCGAGCTGGTGGCGCAGAACTCTTTGCTTCGATGTTGGCCAGAGGACTGGCAGAAAGAGGGCATCAAGTTTCCCTGCTGTGTTACTCCAGTCGACTTGTTGCTGGGCGCCAGAGGACAGACAAATCCAAGCTCTACGCATCTCCCCTTGGGGGACTGATAGGACAACTCTTCATGGTGGCAAATCTGGTAAGGTCTAAGCCTGACGTGTGCGTCGCCGTGTCTCTGCACTCGTCATTCCCTGTTCTAGCGTATGGCATTCTCGCGCGCGTTCGGTGCTTTGTGTGGTACGCAGGCAGTGACGCATACTCTCTTAGCGGTTTGGTACAGACTCAAGGTGCAAAGGAGCTCTTGACGAGACTTATTCTTTTTCGAGCAGTGAAAACGAGATTCAATCATTTGGTGCTCAGCAGAGATATGTGGAAGGTACTAGCATCTCAGGGCGTCGAGACAGACAGGTTGCTCATAGTTCCTACTCCCGTCGACAATCGGTTCTTTTCCATTGTACGTGACCCTGACGCTCTGGCCATTGGATACGTAGGTCGGTTGGAGTTTGTGAAGGGTTGCGATGTACTGCTTGAGGCATTCTCTCGGTTGTTGCGGGATCATCCGTCAGCCAGACTGACCATAGTGGGAGATGGCAGCTTGAGACAAGAGTTGATCCGACTAGCCGAAACTCTGGGTGTGGAGAATTCGGTCGTATTCACAGGCCCTGTTCCCTTTGCAGAGGTACCGTCTTTTCTGGGCCGGTTTTCAGTCTTTGTGCTCCCTTCTCGATCAGAAGGCCTACCGAATGCCTTGCTGCAGGCAATGGCTGCTGGGCTCCCAGTCGTCGCGACGCGAGTGGGTGGTATCCCTGAGCTTGTGGAGGACCATGTCGAGGGACTGTTGGTCGAGCCAAACAGTCCGAATGACTTGGCTAAAGCCATCGGCGAGCTCATGTCTAATGAAGGCCTGTGTCGCACTCTCGGACAAAACGCCAAGGCTAAGGCAACCAAATATTCATCTGAAGGGGTTATGCGAACCTATGAATCATTGCTGTCGAGGGAAAGGTCCTTTCTCAAGGTCAAGTCATCGGACATTGTTCCCTTGCACTCGATCCAAGTATTGATTGGTGGTGACTGAACATAACAACCGCGAAGACTGGAACCTTCTCTGTCGTAATAACAACCAAAGACAGACCAACCGACCTGTCAGAGCTGCTTGGCACAATTGAGAGACAAACTTCACCCCCTCTAGAAGTCGTTGTTGTGGACAATTCGGCTGACGGCTCTGCTTCGAAAATCGTTTCGAACAGAGAACCCAGCTTCGCACTGGTAGGTTGCCGACTTCTGTATTTGAAAGGACTCGATCAGGATTTGACAGCGGCCAGGAATCTGGGAGTCTCTATCTCGAGAGGGGATGCGATATTCTTCCTGGACGATGACGTTCTCCTTGAACCTGACGTTCTGACAGAATCTGCCATCTTCTTTGCTCGCTTTCCGAACAGTTTGGGATTCTCTCCGACAATAATTCCACGAGGTGGCATCGGCAGTTCAGGGAGCGAAAGGAGCTTCACTAACGCTGCTTACAAGTTGCTGATGCTACCTTATGAGAAAGACGACACCTTGAGTGTGCGGAGGTCCGGAGCAAGCGTCCTTCCGAGGAACCTGTCTCATGTAGTAACGGCGCAGAGATTGTCGGGCGTGTGCTGCTACAGACGTCAGGTGTTCACGGAGTTCCAATTCGACACGCTCCTAAAGCGTTGGTCCTTCATGGAGGATGAAGACTTTTCCTATAGAGTGCACACCAAGTATCCCGGTAGATTGCACATCATACCCTCCATCCGGGTGATCCACAAGAGGTCACTACAGGGGAGGCTGCCCGAGAGGGACGCTGCGTACATGCAAGTAGTGTACTGGTTCTACTTCTTTTTCAAGAATATCTCCTCTACGTCTCGAGTCAATCTCATTGCATTTCTCTGGGCCCTGAACGGAAATATGTTCATGTCAATCCTCAGTGCTCTACCGCTGAGAAGAAGGCATGCAAATGCTCTGGTTCTGGTTCACCTTATTGGCGCATACTCACTTTCTTTCAAGAATCTTAAGAGCATTCTCTGTGGCCGACTCGAATTCTTCAACTCCAGGATCGCATCTACCCCAGAATGGCCACTTCGCGACTAACGATGCCATCTTGTGGAGCGCTAGTTCCAACTTTCTTCTCCAGCCAGATTTTGTCAATCTGGGCGCTGTCCGGGAACGCTGCAGTCTGCCCAGTGGCCATTGACGGTCACCGACGAATCCTTAAGGCAAATGAGGCTCACACCTGTGGGCCAATGGTAACGTAAGTCTGATGGCTTTGTCTCGATTTGCTAGTGGCCGGCTTGTTGCACTGGGCTTGATTTCGACGTTACTAATGGCACTCATCTTCGTCACTGTTTTCCATCTAAACTACACATCACTCGTTGTATACTTTCTACTTGTAGTCTTCACGACACTCGCACTGGCCCGCGACGGTCAGGTCTTGATCAGATTGAATGTGACAAGACTCCATATTCAGATTGGCTTGACGCTAATCAGCGGAGGGCTGTTGTACTCGCACCTCTCAAACATCGAACTGAACGGAATCTGGCTAGCGGTTTTCGTGGTTGTCATGATTCTGCTGCCTGGAGTTTCCGCATTAGAACTAATCCAACCAAATCCCAAGTGTTCAAGATGGGAGGATCTGGGTCTCGCGTATGGACTTGGTTTTTCCTACGATTGTATTGCTGGAATCCTCGTGCTGGGAGTGTCTGCGAGCGCGCGAGGAACATGGTTGCTTTCTAGCACCCTAGCGTTCTCCTTACTGTCTGCTCTCGTCGGAGTTCTACAAAGGAAGCATAGCAATCACACCCGGCAGCCGAGGACAATATCAATTGGGTATGACGACCTGCTCTTGGTTGGGATTCTTGGGGCACTTACGCTCTTCTACATCGGGCTTTATCCTCAACTATCTACTCACGTAAATGACATCTATCGAGGTTATCTTCACGCGAAACTGGTTTCAAGCGGTCTAAGTGCTGGGGCAACAACCGCAGACGGCCCACTCCTGTATGTCTTTCAGTCGCTTCCGTTTTCAGTCGCTAGTCCCTCGGCAGCGACATTTCAGACGACATACATTCTTCTCAACCTATTCATTGTCATATCATTTTACGCCATGGCGAAGGTGGTCCTGAGGGGAAAGCCGCATCAGACCCCTGTCATCGCCACAGCCTTCTGGTCCCTGTTTTCAGGATTCGGCTGGATTGAGTATCTTGTACTGACCATCAATGCTCATTCGGGCACCCTCCTCTCTGCCATAGAGATGGCCGATGCTGTTTCCTATGGAGACTTGACTTGGAGGAGAAACTTCTACTTCCTCTCAATGGAAGCATCACTTGCAATAGCCTTCCTGATAATCTATCTGGCTTTGAGGACCGACACAGGAGCGAAAAGAATCGCTCTGTTGGTGCCCCTAGCGATCCTAATTCCATATCTCCATCCGTATACAATCTATTTCCTCGTCCTTTTCCTGAGCATTCTGGCCATCGTCTTGCTCGAGCAGCAAAGAAACGACTTGCGGCAAGTCGGCTTTTCGGTCCTTCTCGCAGCATTGCCAGGCTTCGCCGCGTCCTACATCCTTGGAATGCGGGGTCTTGAATCATTCCCCAGTTCTTATGAGTTTCTCGTCTGTGTTGGAGTTGCAATTCTGCTTGTATGTTCGCCAAGTCTGGGACACAGAGTGCACATACGTCTTCCAGCGGTACGGCACATAGTGAAACGCGACCACGCAGTTCTATCAATTGCAACCGTCCTCATGGTCGTGTATCTTGGATTCCTTCTAAGCTGGTATGCTGGAGTAGTACCCTTCAGCCTGCAGAGCCTAGACATCTTCGGGTACGTACCGTGGGAACTCTACCCCGTCAGACTTGGAATAGTGGGGGCTCTTGGTATCCTGGGCTTCTTCCTGACATTCAAGAGAAGCAGCGGCATTACGCGCGAGCTAGTGTCTCTGTTCATCCTCACAGTCCTGATGATTGCTGCACTCCGCGCAACATCCGAATTCCAGCTTCTCGCAGCCAATCAGATTCAGCTGTCTGCGCCTGGATCGGTTCTCAATAATATCACCCAGATACTTCTAAACATAAGGGAAGAACGTTTCCTCGACATCCTCATGATTCCGCTTTCTCTAATCGCCGCAGTCGCCGTGACATCTCTGGTTTCCAGCCAGAGCAAGCATACGTTATCTAGGCAAGTCGTAATCCTTGCTCTCGTTTCGATGCTGGTGGTTTCAGGAGTGTCATCGACGGTGATAAACGTCAAGTACGACCAATCCATCGCGAACAACCCCCAGCTGAACTCATTCGAAGTCGACGCACTTCAGACTGTCCAATCCCAAGCACTGAGACAGGGGACCTCTGTGATAACGAGCCCGACGACGGACCCGTCGCTATTGGTCTCGAGCGAATCTACAATTATCGTTACCGAATCACCCGCTATCTGGGCGTCAACGAGTCCTGAATTCCCACTCTTGGTCCTTCGCAATACACAGAGCACGCCCACCTACATTTTCCTAAACAACGGGTCTGATACTGCAGCAACAAGCGAAAACAGCACGTATTTGGATCAGCTAACGAGCCTAGCTGGAACGACTGTCCAGAACCAGGGGGCCAAGGTGAAGCTAGTTCAGAACATGTCCTCCCCTTCATCCTCGTCGAACACTGCCCTCGTAGTCCCCTACGATGCCTCAACCGAGTCAGTAGTACAGCCGGTCAGTTCAAAAGGTGGAGGCCTTGTCCTCGGGTTGTATTTCACTCCAAACTCATCCTCCTATGACTACTCAAGGTCTACCCCCACCTATTCCAACGTGCAGATGAATGGGACTGCGGTTTTCAACGGAACGAAAAGCTACATCTCCATCCCAGACACCAGCAAGTACCCAAGTCTCCAGGTTGAGTTTACGTTCCAACCCCTGAGCGTATCAGGCAACCAAGTGGTCGTCAGCAAGCTAGATTACGGGGGGAATCCGCAGGAAAGCTGGGAAGTTGCACGGTACGGACAAACCCTAGGATTCAAGGTCTCCCCTGACGGCAGCACGGAGTTCTTTGTCCAGACAGGAAACATACTCACCCTGGGAACGACCTATAAGGTCAACTGTATCTATGATCATGGCGCCCTGACCATCTCAGTAGACAATCATGTCGTCGCGTCAAAGCCATACGACATGGGAATCTTCAACGGAACGAGTGACATTCTTGTAGGGGGAGAGCTTTCGTCAGGTCACCCCACCGCGTTCGCCCAGATGCTCCTCGACAACGTGACGGTATCCAATTCCGTGCAGACTCGAGACTCTGCACTCTATGACGCATACGACCTTCTGAGCTCGGCTGAACTGAACTTCACCACCGTGCTTGCTCAGGACAGCCGCCTTTCCGGGTACAACACCCTGGTGCTCCCGTACGACGACGTCAACGACAACGCGACGCTGGAATCAGCACTGGCCCAGACTGCTGGCGCGAGGACGTTTGTCGTCATGAACGGCAACGGTTTCGGGCCTATTCTGGGAGATTTCGGGATGCTCTCGTCTCAGAGTATCGTCGCGGGCAAGGTCGGGAGTCCTGAGGCCACTACTGCACTCGAGCAGCCGGTCAACGTGTCAGTCATCATTCCCAACGACAGGGTCGATGTCGTCGCCTGGTACTCGAGTGGAAAACTGACGGCGCCATTCATCATGTCTCGGTCGTATGGGGATTACACGATGGTCTATGTCGACACACTCCCCCTCGTCCAGAAGGAAGAAATCGTCGGCAGCGGCGCGGCACAACTTGCAGGCACAGCGCTAGAACCCTTCATCGCACCCTCAGATCCTGCTTCAGTTTCGCCGTGGTTCACCTCGCCTAGCATCATCTTCAGCTCCATGAACTCTACTGGATCGATAGTCATGAAGTCGAACAGCATCATCATCGCAGGTCTGAATGAAACGAACGGGTTGGTGTTGGAGTCGGGTGGGACAAAGATCACCGTCGGTCCGACTTCATCTCTCGTCGCCACTGGGTACGATAAGGTGGAGATATCGGCGGCCAGAGCTTCCATTGGCGGCGGATACGGCTTCTACTCCTTCGTCACGCTGTCGAACAGCTCTCTTGTGTTCAGTGGCACGAACCTGGTGAACGTGAACGCTGGGGAGTCCCACCTTAGCGGGCAACAGGTCTCCGTCATCATACCGAAGACCGTGATTCTCCTCGTGCGAGAGCCCATGGTCTCCATCGACGGGTTGACAGACTTCAATGGATTCTACTCCCTTCACCCACCATCGCTATATTCCGACGGAAGGCCGATCCAGCTGAAGGGAAGCATCTCCTTCCAGATGTACAGCGGCGATACGTCGTCGGTGGCCCTCCCAGTCAGCTTCGGCGCAGGCGCCGTCGCCACATACAAGACACCAGTGATGAGCTTCAACGAGTGGTCCGCGTTCCTCGCCTCTGCTCCCTACGTGGCGGCGATAGCGTGCGTGACTATTCTTGGCTGGCTCTTTTTCAAGATGAGGAGTCGAAAGGAGCAGACCCGTGCAGATTCTCCCACGGGCTATCACAAGACAGACACGGTGTCGGAAAACATCTAGGTACGCTAGGGCCCGGCCATCAGAGCGAACAGGGAGGAACCTCACCAAGGCCGACAAACCTTCGATCGGGGGAAGGCTCGTCTAGCCTTGGCCGAGCTGCCGCGGCAACCTGAGACGTGCGCATGAGGAATGCGAGTCCATACTCTGGTGATGACCTCGTCAAGGCGACAGTCTCCACCGACCCAAGTCTCGAGAGGAATCCAGCAGAAACTACCACCCGGATCTTTCTTAAGCGTGGCATCACCAGTTCTATGAGCGATGCCGACATCGAAGAGCAAGGACATAGAAGATGCGTACCGATGGGCGAGCTGTCTCACGAGTGAAGGCAGACCCCCAGGCTGGATTGCTGACCAGTTCCTCTGGACGGACCAGGCCACAGCTGCAAGAACGAAGTTGCAACTCGGAAGCGGTATTCTGCTTGCAGTAGCGGGCGCTATCGGGACTGGAAAGAGCAGCCTCCATCAGGCGTTGACACACTTCACCAGAGGGAGGGCCTCTGGCGGCGCCTATGTTCTGAGCCTGAAGTGGCCTGAGTCAGGCGGCCTGCACGACAATGTGTTCCAGAGACTGCTTGAAAGCTCAGAAAGCTTTCAACGGGTTTACGAAGATGCGCTTCGCTCTAGGCCAGGATTCGACCTGAACAGACCATTTGGGCACCAGCCGAAGATGTCACTTGCTGGAGGCTTCAAGCACCTCGACCACACACTGTCAGTGCTTGCAGCTCAACGACGAAGTCCAGCTGCAGCGTCTGAGATGGCGCTTCCTCCGGAGGAGGTGACCCGGGCTCGGAGAGAAGCGCTTCTAACCTACTTTGCAAACGCCGATGCAATCCTGATCGACTTGCCTGACTACAGTCGATCTGATCTTCGGTCCCTGACGAGGAACCTCCTCGACATGCAGGAGATTTGGAGGGCGACCCTGGATTCGCGGATGGTCAAGAAAGCCGGCCACCGAGCCAACCTAGTCATCTTCATCCAGCGTGAAACGCTGGACCGGAGGGGAGCCCCGACTCACTACTTCCTCGCGAAATTCCATACGATTCGGCTGAAGTCCCTTTCTTCGAGCGACCTGATTCGGATCTACAAGCTGGGACTGTCCGGCACACGGCCGTTCGACGAGCCTCTGCTTGAACGCGTTGCTGCGCTTTCGAGGGGAAACCCTAGGAGATTCCTGAGTTACGTGTGCAGATGCCTAGAATTCCGGCTGGCTCAGGGGAGTTCGGGCGGGGCCTCGCTGACTCTGGAAACGCTGAGAAAGGCAATTCCTGACGAACAGCTGGAGGCAGACCTGGAAAACGAAATGGTGGACCTCTTCCCACGCTCTGCAGAGATGCGCCGAAAGGCCACCTTGCTTGTCCGATTCCTGACTGAACAGGCGCCTGACCAGTTCTCTCAGGCCGAGCTGGCTTCGCATCTGGGGCTGGACGCGGTGGAGGTCAGCAGGTTGCTGCCACCGCTCGAGCTGGGAGGTTTCGTGGAGAGGGGGAAGGGAGTCGGTGCGGCCAAGACGGTGAGCGCCAAGCTGTGATCAAGTGTTAGTGTTGTAATATTGAAATATAGAGAGCCTAGCTGAGCTTCGTCGCGCTTAGCACGTCTGGCTCGCACCCGACAGTCTAGGCGCACGACGCGGTCCACGCTCCGCCTACCTGTGCTCGACCACCAGGCTAAGGGGGTCTTGGGAACGAATGGAGAAGCCGCCCTATCCTGCGATACGACGCGCCATAGACCACGCTCGAGACCGCCATGTAGAACCCGAACCAGAGCACCAGGTCGTGGGAGCCTCCTCCTCCCCACACCAGGGCCTCGCCCGGCGCCCGGGACCAACCCGTGAAGGCCCTGACCAGGTCGCTGAGGGGCATCCCCAGGACGCCGATCACGTACAGCTCGGCGGCCCTTCCGAAGGCCGACACGCTCCTGCGCTCAGAACCCCACCCCGTCCAGAATAGTCTGAGTGATGATTAACTGTTGTTACCAGATAGATTCCAGCGTCTCATCAAGAGCATCCTTCAGCGATGGCTCTGCTTTCACTCTACCCTCTCCATCAGACCGCCTTGGCTTAAGGTCGGATTTGAACCAGTGATTTTGGTAGGTTTGGACAGGAACACATCGTTCAGGAAGAATGGAAATAGAGAGACAAGAACCCAAGGTTTAGTAGTAAATAGCCTGTCTAACTAATAGAATACAGGAGAACGAGGCCATGAAACAGAAATGGGTCGACATTACCTTGGTCGCAACCATTCCGGCCCTCATATTCGCAGTTGTCGGAACGTTGGATGAGGTCGGATGGCTTTCCCTAGATTGCATTTCTTGCGGGTATCCCGGATTCACCCCTTGGGGGTATTTGGAATCCAGTCTGATGCCTTTTTTGATTCTCAGTCCAATCTTTCTCACCTTTCACTTCTGGAATGGACTGAATTGGTCGAAGCGTGGAGTCCTAATCGCTTCTGAGGTCATTTTGTATGGTTACGCCCTCGTCATTTTTGCTGGGAGGCTTTCCACAACCCAGCCCCTCGCGCTTGGATTCTATGCTCAGATTAGTATCCTTCCGGTGGGACTCGTTTGGTTAGTTGGGAATCTACTGGTCAAAACATGAATCTCTTCTAGGGACTGCCCAGCGATTTTGATGCTGTCGGACAACAATCCAAGGTTGTCAGACCTCGACTTCCTGTCAGGTGGGCAAGTTTTGCGGATCTACCTTGAAGCGGGCCGTGACCACCGAATCCCCCATGCTTATTCGCGGCTTGACATTGAATGACTGCTCCACGAACTCTTCAAGATAACTTCTGTCAATGATGCTCCACTTGGGGCCAGAATCATGGCGCATGACGATTGTATACTCGCCCTCTTCTTGCGTCACTCTTATCGTGTTCTTGGGATTGAACCGAGACCGCAGCGCCAAGAAGTTGAGTATCCCCTTCGGAGAGGAGTCTTGAAGAAAGAACTCTGCCATCTCTTTCTGCACAGAGAATATCTCTCGCCCTATTCGAGCCAGCGTCTCGTCATCGCACCCCTCAAGTAGGCTCCTGAATGTCGAATTGGGAATCTGAGCGATTCCAAACTCCCGAAGCTTCCTGTCCCAATCGAAGTGCCGATTGAGGATTGAATTGATTTCCGCGTTGACGGTTGTGCCTTCATCGGCTGCTTCCTTCTGAAGAGAACGTTCCAACGACTCTGAGAGTCTGATTGTCCTGAGACGCGACTTGCGCTCTTTCTTCGAAGGTTCTGACAAGAGAGTGGCCTCTGATAGGCTGGACTGCCCCCTCTACTTAGGTTGAACGATTCCGTGGCAATTCATGCAAGCCCCAAGTCCCTGAGGCTACGTCTAGGTTCACCTAACCCCCTCTGTCAGACAACCTTGCATTTGGAGGTGGGGGCTAATATGCTGGAAGCCAGTTTCGTAGTTCATGAACGATGAGGAACCTGAAGACGAAGAGATGTTCGTAGATTGCGAGGTCGTCCACGACAGCATCGGTGTCACCCACTTCCTTCCCCCGAAGAGGTGCAGGAACTGTGACGACTGAAATGGGAAACTCCGAGTTCTGTTCTAGGCACAACCTCTGGTATTGGAAGGACGAAGGGTGCAGTTGTTGCAAGGCAGGGCTGTCTGGAGAGATAGGCGACTACAAGTCGTGGTAAGATTTGAACCAGCAGTTTTGGTGGGGTTGGACAGAGACCACGTTAACTCGTTGGCTCACTCGTAAGGAACAAGAGCAACGGTCATGTCAGTGATACCTGTCACAGTCACCCCGCTAGGATCGTCAGGGAAGTAGGGACAGAATAGAATTGGAAAGGGATAGGTCAAATGGGTCGGAAGCTTTCCGATGCCGAATGGAATCATGATTTCGACACAAGGGCCACCGAACCAATACACCCCAGTGGCATTCTTGTCCGACTGAACCAGATATGTGACCGTGACATTCTGGCCCGACTGGTGGTAGAACCAAGGTATCGAAGGAGTGAGTTCAATGTCGCAGGAGACCCCGTATTGGTTGTTGGTTTCGTTCTTGGTCATACAGACAGGGCTATGTCCTCCGTAGAGGGTGGTCGAGAAGTTCCCAGTGCTCGAGAATTGGTAGTTGACGCAGATGACTCCAATGGATGCAGGCTTGACCTGGAAGACTTGAATCGTCCCACTGACGTTGGGAGCCTCCACATGAGATGCACAGGCCTCAGGCACGAACGACACCGTTGTCACCGTTGTGCCGTGACCAAATGAACTGCCTACGTAGTACCCTGCCATGCCACTGACAACGACCAGAATAACTCCAATAAATGCGAAGGCCTCATTTCTCATGTCTCTCGATGCCCGTCTGGCTGGATTTACGCCTACCCATGAGAACAGCGATTTTGATGGTCTTGGAAGACTAGTGCTAGCGTGGGAGTGCGAGCGCTTGGACTCTCACCTTTCGTCAGAAGGTCGTGCTGTAATTTTCGTTCCCCGGATTCTTGGCTCAAACGAACCTGGATGCCACCACTGCGGCATCGTGGATGAAGTCTGAAGAGGTCATCACCATGGGAACGGCTATCGATGCGACGAACAAGAGATACAGAAGCCCTCTGGATGCGCGCGCGCGCGCTGCGCGGGCTCAAGACGATGGACTCCCCGATAATCAAGGGGTTCCAAATCTACCATAACTTCATCAGACCGCACGAAGGCTTAGACGGAGACACTCCTGCCGACAGAGCAGGAATCAAAGTCGAGGGCGAGGATAAATGGAAGACGATTATCCAGAACGCGAAGCACAAAGAGATGGAGCGGAAGACTTGAGCGACGAGAGAACCGCCAAGGAACTGTGGAATCGGAGAGTCAGGTCGTTCTACCTCAAGGTCATAGGGTTCCTTGTCATCGCCGTTGTTGTCTATGAATTGGTCAAGCCGTTCGTCAGTAGTCAAATATCTTCTGTCCTATTCCTCGTCCTCGCAGTCAGTTGTGGCCTCTTCGTCAGCGTTGGAGGTCGGAGGGAATGGAGGATTTGGCTTAGGGAAACCCAACACGCGGGGGAGACAGAGGACGCTAAGCGCGAGAGAAGGCGCTTCCGAATCCTAGTCTTTGCCCCTGTGCCTCTGTTGGTCTTGGCCGTCATAATAATCCCTTCATACTATCAATACGCAATGGCTCTCTATGTCATCTGGGGAGTCTATCTCGGTTCGCGGCTACTTGTCTTCGCGAAAAGAGTCAGGGAAGAGACCGAGCACCAGAAGCGCAACAGGGAGGATTCCCAACACCCATGAACGCAACAGAACCCTCGGAAAGGTTCTGTCCCATCAGCGCGGGGTTTCCCCGACTGTCCCGTGTCGGGTGGTTTCTGAGGGTAGCATCACGGCAGGTAGATGCGGATGTGGTCAATGGGACAACCGAGGTGAAACGCCGAACCCCAGTATCCCGTGCCGAAGTCCCGTAAAGCGCAACCGAGAGATTCGTATGCAGGGTAGGTTTGTTGGAGGTGTCCGCACTCCTTTGACACCGCAGGGCATGGTATTGGCGAACTATACACTGGCGCGAAGAAGAAGAACAGAAGGAAGGCACCGAGGCATACGCCGACAATCAAGAGGGGTTTCCTTCTCATACCTGAGACATCGTGTCCGTGTTATTTACAGCCTCGGTGAGCATGGCCAACCATCTGTTCTTCCCGCTCACGCCGATTCCCGCGACCTCTGCGGGAGTCTGTCCCTCTAACGCCATGTGGGTCTTCGGCGTTCTTCTGGTGCAACTCGGGAGACGCAAATGATTCTGTGGTAACTAACCCGAAATGAACGTGCAAGCGGTGCCGTTCCAGAGGGCGATTGGCCCCGACAGAGTGCCCGTATAGGAAACCATGGTGGTGGTTTCAAACCCAACCGTATGCTCTGCCGAAGCCGAGGTCTGGTACGTCTGGACGGGATCGCTCTGTGTCGACGTCCCTCGAATCGTATTGCTATTCGAGACCTCTTCGACCGCCCAAACGGTGTATACGGTGACGACGCACCGTTCGACGTGCGACTCTCCTGCGAGAGTTGTGGTTGCGGTGTACGTCCTGATGACCGTCTCGGTCGTCGTTCTGGGAGCGGCAGTATTCCCGAAGTAGCCAATCCCCGCACCGATTATCAGGGCAACCACTATCAGGAAAGAGGCGACTTGTCCCCTCAATCAGAACCGAAAGAGGGGTCTGTCCCTTAAAGCCTTATCACTCTCTGGATTATGTTAACTTCGTTGCACGGCCCGTCTCATGTGGAATATCCCAATGGAGAGCGCGCGCGCGGAATCATCACTCAGACTGAATGGGAACAGAGAATCAAGAAGAAGTTGAAGACCTAGATGAACCGACCTTTCTTGCTCTTGGTTATCGGCGAAGCCACGCTCGTCCTCGGAGTGTTTCTCTTCCTTATCGCGCTTAACTCGTATCACGCCATTTCTTGCGTACTATTCTGGTTTCTCGATTACGTGCCCTCTCTCACATTCGTGCCCTATTGTTATTTCGACTTCTGGGGGAAGGTCGAAGTTGCAGGGTTTGACCTGGTCATTGTTTCAATGGTCATCATCGGAATTTCGCTCTTCTTCTTGTATCACAGACTGAACATGCTTGAAAAGGGAAGAGTCGATTGAGTTCCCTATTACCATGCAACGAAGTTGACAGAATCCATTCTCTGTTCGGGCTCTGTTCACCCTGCGGCTCGTTTTCTCGCTGTTAAGCGTCGGCTCGTGGGGCGTGTCGGCTAAGTGGCTGGACACAGATTTTGGGTCAACTTCTTTCATTATGCTGAGCGATGGTGGTCAATCTGGGCCCCATCTGTAACTGGATTGGGCTTAACTGGTGCCATTAGCCTTCCTCCAATGACAAAAACCCCCTTCCATAGGAAGACGGGTAGAGCATTCATACTCTCCCGTATCAGATGCTCAGAAACCACGTTTTCTTGACCTTTATAGTGTTGTCAACATTCTTCAAAACCTGCCCTCCCTGAGCCTCGCTATACATTAGATTGAATTCTATACTAGGTGTCTCTTACCACCGAGCCTACACATAGGTCTCTGGATTCGTTT
>Ga0208037_1000235_pt1 | contig 37679 bp, 39 predicted proteins | sample June2015DPH_13_1_3_FD_184710 | JGI IMG/M metagenome (GOLD analysis project Ga0208037, IMG submission 184710) | Peatland microbial communities from SPRUCE experiment site at the Marcell Experimental Forest, Minnesota, USA - June2015DPH_13_100... | ecosystem: Environmental > Terrestrial > Soil >...
GCTAAAGCCTGCGACCCGGAGGGTGGTGCGCCGTTCGGCGAATGAGCACCCTCCGCCCTGAGCCTGGCTGGCGTTCGAAGTTGGAAGCACGGGCGCCGGGTAGTCCCGCCTGAGATCGCCAACTGCGTACGGCTCCTGAACCATATTCCAGGAACCGAGTAAGCTGGGGCGCGGGCGCCGGGGCCTGGGGTTTGGGCGGTTTGGTAGGGACGGCGTCTTAGTGGCACAGGCCTCCGGCCTGTGGGTTTGCCAAGGGCGGGGAAACCCCGCCCCTACGATAACCATATCAAATATCAATTATTTTGCTTCAAGCCGCGCGTAAGTAGCAGAAATAGCAAGGATTTTACGGGGATCACTCGGTCGAGGGGCATAGGATTCCGAGGCGGTAGAGCAAAGGGAAGGGGTTAACGTTTTGTAACTCAGCCGCCGCTCTTTTTAGTGGTCAGCGTCACCGGTGTGTTAGGGAGACGGCTGTTTAAGTGTTTTAAGCTTCATATTCACGTTGTTTCGGAAGTGAGCAACCCATTTTGCCACTAGTTCCTGATTTGCCTCTTCACTTGAATAAGGCCTAATGGTATTGGGACAGAATAAGATTGCCAGAGCTGAGCTTATCTCACTTAAAATAGAAATGCAGGCTTGTAGGCGTTCAACATTTGTTTCTAGTCGGCCAGTTAGGTTTGAGTATTGTTTCATAAAGAAATCACAGTAGTCTTCGATAAAGAAGTCACTTAGATTCTCGAAGTCTTTGGTTGCGCGTTCTGCACCATTTGTGGATATCTGAAACGTAGCAGCCATAAGCAGTGTAATGGGGTGGATGTTGTGCCAATAGGTGGAAAGAATACCAACAATTTTGGGATACCTTGCTATCTCGTCAAAATAGGGATGCTCAGCTCTTAGCCCAGAATGTATAGCTTGGTCAAGCAGACTGCTGAAAAAGAAACAAAATAAGAATAAGTGCGGCGACCGCATCGAGCCAAATGATCGAGCTTGCTCAGGGAGTAAACTGACTATTGAGATTCGGTCGCGATGGAATGGAGATGGATCCAATGCTAACTCTATATCACGAGGAAAGCTATTCTTGTAATACTCGATTGCAGGTGGCAGTTCGTTTCTTTCAGTTACTTCATGAGGATCCTTCACATCAAAACTCCCTAACAATAATTATTTTCTCGTTCCCAAGCTGAGCTTGGGAATGTCCTCTATTAACGCCAGGCTAAGCTTGGGAGTCATTTTCGTTCCCAAGTGCAACTTGGGAACGAGTTGAAAAAATGTCTGAGTTATTTCTGATCTTTTAGGTTTTTCCTTAGATATTATAAGTCTGTTAAAGATTAATTTCAATTATTATTGTTAGAAATCTATGACATGTTACAGATGCCGATTTTGCCGTTCAGCCCCGCAGATAGGAAATGGCCAAGGTGATGCAGAGACCGATTTCCACCGCCCAGCTAAGCAGATAAATCAACAGTTCCAAGTCGGGACTATAATCTTCCTCCAGCAGGATGCGATTCGGTTCCCGGAGGATGTCCCAGGAGCTGATCTCTTTGTCAGCCACCATGATAAGCTATCTCCTTTCAGAAAAATCCGACCAGCAGCTCCCTGAGGGCGCTTCCCGGAAAATTTGGCATAAAGTTCCCCCCGGAGACTGCTCAGAAAAAGTCGGCTAAAAGCTCCTTTACCCGAGATTATGCAGCAGCCTTGGCCACCGCAATCCAAAAAAGGTTTTTGGGACGTCTTGCTCGGGAAAAATCTCCCAAAGTTTTTGTTCTTGAAGCCGAATCCTCTCGTCGACGCAATGATAGCACAAGTTTCCTTGAAAAAGTAATTTTTTAAAAAATTTCGCATACCACACCCCAGAACCAAGATACCTCTCTATGATGGAGCTTAAGGACCCCAGGCCAGCACTGATCGGTAGTGGTGTGCCAGAGGAAAAGCCGAGGCTGCATGGACATACCACCGCCGGGCGTGGCAACTGGAAAGCAGCCAAAGAATCCTGCGGTGGGAAAAGGTATTCAATAATGGCGGCGTCGAGTAGCGTGAAGAAATCTCACCCCCACGCCCTCACAGTTCCGGACGTGAACCTCTCGGTTCATCCGGCTCCTATCGACCGGCCACAAGGTGCGAGGCCAGTTGCCAGTGAGAAAACAGCGAAGGCTGTTGGCCCTTAGAAATTGCAGATATGACCTTCATAGGTTAAAAGACAGGTTAGCCAAGGCCGGGATGAAGGACCTTTTGGCAAAACCCGTTGGTGATCCCAGCCTTTGAAGTTTGATAGGCTTAGAATGCAGGTTATTTTGTTTTCTCGCGTTTTACCAGGACACCCAAACGAGCCACCGCCTCCATATAAGCGGCAAAGCCGACTGCCAGGATATCGTTGTGGTTGGCGCCAGCCACTTTGATGAAAGTTTTTTCCGGTGATTGACTAGCCTCATAAAGAGCCTGCCCCTCGGCAAAAGGGATGATGTGGTCAAGTTCGGCGTGGATGATGAGGAGAGGCTTTTTCCAATGTCTGATTTTCTCCACATTTCGAAATCCCGTCTCTTCTTTGAACCCTAAGGCTTGCACGTCCACACCCAAAAGTTTGAGCAGAGGCCCGGCGTAAGCAAAGCCGCTCTCGACGATAAGACCGTCAAGCCGGTCTTGATGCAGGGAAGCCAACTCCAGGGCGGAGGCACTCCCCAAAGAGCGACCCATGACCACCAGGGGGCCGGAAAATCCCTTTTTGTTTAGCCATTTCTGGGCAAAGGCAAAAATAACATGACAGTCGCGCATCATGGCGGTCACAGTTGGGGTTCCGGTAGAGCGGCCATAACCACGATAATCCACGGGAAAGAAATTGAGCCCTTGCCGGGTGTATAGCGCCCCCAGATCCTCGTAATCCGCCACGATTTCCCCGTTGCCATGAAAGAATAGAAGGGTTGGTTCCGTTGCCCCCGCAGCATAAAAACGTCCGCCGATCGCCACCCCGGGGTCCACCGGGATGAGTATCTCTTGGGCAGAGGTTAGCATATTGCCTAACTCCGGCCGGGGGTGAAAGAGGCTCAAGAGCACTTCAGGGACATCCAGGACGGCATATTCTTGGGCGAGAGCGGACATTATCTTGGGGGACTCCTCATTGAAAGAATGTTGGCAGTTCGGTGTATGACTAACCGAGATGGGAAATTCATATCACATCGGGCAGTCCCTTCCCAGGGGGGGGAGGGAAGGCCTTCAATGGGAAGCTTAGTGTACCGATATGAATTGGATATCAAAAGTTCCCCTAAACCCTCCCCTATCCATTTGAGCAACCCCCCATTTTCCCTTTAAACTAAATTCATGCCTTCCAATCCCGAGACCAATCCGGAAACCTTCCATTTCCGCAACCTCCACCCCCAAGTTTTCATCGGGATGGCCAGTGATCGGTATGCCAGCTGGATCGGACAAATTTATTCCAAAGACCGCTATGAGGGGCGGACAACCAAGCGAGCCAGGATAATCGCCGGAAAAACCTTTATCGAAGAAGTCCCGCCGGTAGATAGCTCCAAAGAGTATTTTGAACATTTTCCGGTACTGGAGATCGATTTCCCCTTTTACCGGCTCCTTTTGGATCAGGACGGCCAACCTACCCAGAACTATCAGGTGTTGAAGAATTTTGGGAACCGTTCAGGACATTACCGATAGTCAGAAGGGTGAGGAACTCTAATCATGCGGACATAAAATACCTTATAAAATCCGCCACTTCCTTCTTCCCCCGATAAACCCCGTGATGCCCTTCGCACAGAATATCGGCTTCCAGTGAAAGCATCAATGCCAACGAGCGCTGGTAATCTACCGCATTCGATTTCAGATCCGGATGCAGCGGTCCATGAATATCTTGCCCAAACAGAACCTTCATTCCCTCCGATTCGGTCAAATAAACCATCGATCCCGGAGAATGTCCAGGGGTGTGTATAGCTTGAATGACCCTGCCTCCTAATGAAATCTCTTCCTGACTGCCAGAAATTTTATGATCAACTTGAAAGGGCTGAATCTTGGTTCCATACCAGTTTGCAGCAGTGACCACATTATCACCCTGCTCAAGAAATGGAGCGTCTAATTCATGAGCCACAATCTGACATTTGAGCAGGTCTTTCAAAGCCTTGACGCCCCCGGTGTGATCATAATGGCAATGAGTGAGGAGCAGGTATGCAATCTGCTCAAGTTTGATCCCACAAGACCTGATATTGGCTAAAAGCCTGTCTTGAGCATCACCACAACCGGCATCCACTAAAGCCGCATGACCATCGAAATTGATTAGATAGATAGCGGCATCTTCAGACGATGTGAGTTGGGTACCACCTATCTGAAATATCTCTTTGGTAATTTTCACAGCCTTCCCTTGGCTCTGGTTCATTTAACAATTTCCTTGACAAAACTCAGAAATTGGAAAATTAATACACATGCTTACCCTAATTTACCCACTATGTCAAAAAAAATAAGGAGATCTCTCTCCAAAAAGTTCCACCAACATTGATATGGCAACTTAGGTTAAATAGATGACGGAATCATTTCTCTTTAATGGAATGAGGATGAAAGATGATTTGAGTCTTAAGCAATTAGACTATATAGTTTTTCCCGATTTTACACATGTTGAGTCTATGAATTATGAACAAGGTATTAGATTCACTAAGGACATGCTTTTCCTCTGCCAAAATTCCAGTTGGATCAAGGAGGCTATCGAATCAGACGACTGGCAAGATTGGGAAATAATTGAAATATGTCCATGGGAGAATATAATTAGTATTGATAAGTATAAAGGAACAAATGTTATTAGGTCAATTTCGCATAATGAAATAATTTCTTGGCTTAATAATCTTGAAGAGATACCTTTGATATTTCCTATTCTTAGAATCAAAGATAGAACTATCGCTATTATTATGGATGGAAGACCTTATTCTGAAAGAAGTAAGTGTAGCCTTATGAGACAAAAGAATATTTAGCGAAGCATACTTTCACAAATCGCCCATATAGTAAAAAAACCTGTAAAATTTCCTACATATCTATTTATTGATGTTTTCACAACTAACAAAGATAAACTTGCAGATGCAGATAGGTTTGTTAAACCAATTATGGATTTCTTTAAGGGGATTCTTTATGAAGACGATTCTCAGATAACAGGACTTTATCCACGGATATTTAACATGAATATCCAATTTACTGTTTTAGAATGCAGAACTGAACCTATGGGCTTATCTTTCTTTGAGAATATCCCTGTTGGTAGTTTGTTCCCTTTGGCTAAAAACGTAAGGGATTATTATGTCATTCGATTCAAAATCCAATAATTTTAAGTGTCCTGAATCAGACTTAATTTGACAGTATCCCCGCAGTTTGGTTTCTGTATCCTTTTTCCGTTAACCCTCCGCTTTTCGAAGGCTAATTCCCACCTAATTTCCCCCCGAGTCAGCAATCCTAATATCCAATTTAAACGGCATTTCAGGAATGATCTTCTGAAACGCCATCTAAACATTTTTCTAAAATCCCCTGCGTTCTCCTGTCCCCAAATTCATACTTATCGAAGGGAAATATCAGGTAAATCCTGATTTACCTTTTCCCACCGATGACCCATATTACCATCAAAGCCAAAGAAGCATCGGCAAATCCATCAGATAAGGAGGGCCTAGTCAAACAATTCGCTAAAGGAAACCGAGGCCAGAGACCGGAACTGAATTTACCATGCTAACTTTTCAGCCACTGTAAAACAGCAAGAAGGAGAGAACCATGGAAAAGCTCGGAAATTTCTTCAAGGACGAATGTGGCGCCACTATGGTGGAGTATGGCCTGCTGCTGGCAATGATCGCGTTGGTGTGCATCCTCGCGCTGACCAGCCTGGGTACCAACCTGAGCGGTCAGTTCAATTCGGCCTCCAACGCCGTCGGCGGCGCCGGCAGTTGATGCTTAACCTGGACCGCCAGTGGAACGGTGTCGGGGTTAACTTCGGATAAAAGGCCAGGGGTTGAATCAGGCCTCCTGGTTCATGGCTACAGGGTTTATAGTGTGGATGGAAAGGCCGGCCACTGACCGGGCCGGCGTCATTGCCGAGAATAGAGGCCGGAACTGCAATTCGCCATGCTACCTTGCAGCAACTGTGAAGAACCAAAATGGAGAGAACCATGAAAAAGCACAGAAATTTCTTCAAAGACGAGTCCGGGATTGAAGCGAGTTTCATGCATTTAGATATATTTGGAGACAACTCCAGCCAAATTAAGCGTAATAGAGTCCTGCAGTTAATTTCGATATCATTATTTACCTTAAGTGTTATCTTGTCTTTTAAGTTATTAATAATTCTCTTATTTCCAAGCATATCTCCTGGGTATTATGAAATGACTACAATGATTTCATCTTGTTTGGCGGTTAACTTAGCCGCATCATTAATATTATATAAATATCAATCGCTCCTGGAAAATTTAGAGTACCGCCTCGGAATAAAAGCGGATAATCTAGACAATGTCATCAAGCAGTTTAAGATGGAAAGAGAAGAACGCCGGCATTATACCAATGATTTACGGGTAGCCGAAGAGAAATATCGGAGTCTGGTGGAGAATGTCAGTGAAGGAATTCTGCTCTTGGATACCGACGGGAATTTCTTGGAAGCCAACAAGAAGATGGAGAGACTGTTAGGCTTTTCCGAAGCGGAACTTTTAACCATGAACCTTACCCAAGTTTTCTTCATGGCAGATGAGAGGAGCCGGCCCACCCTGAAAGTAGTCCAAACGGGCGAGAGCGATCTGGCCAATGGCTGGATAATCAGGAAGGACAACAAAAGGGTGCCGGTCAATTTTGTCGCCAGTAAAGTGGAATACGGCGGCAAAACCATCATCCAGGGAATCGTCAGAGATTTAACGGAGCTCCTGAAGCCGGAACATATCCAGGCAGCATCTAAGAAAAATTAACCCGCTGCCGTCCCACCCACTCCGACGATCCAATTTGCGGATCAAAGTCGGAGCCAGAGTTTCTTACCTTGCCCGGAGGTAGTAGTCTGCGAACCAAGGGGCTGGTATGTTGAAAATCTGCAAAAAAGATATATTTTGAGGGAAACTCGGGCTACCGTTCATTCAGCAAGTGATTGGGCTACAAAAAGAGAAACTTATTCGGTGTTAAACTCGGCGCAACCTAACTATATAAAATGAAGCCACTTAATATATTATTAATTTCATTAATCCTGCCATGCCTTGCTCTCTCGTCTAAGGCTACAAATCTGCCCAAAGGCGCAGAGAGTCAGTTCGCTCATGTGAATGGCATTCGCATGCATTACGTAAAGATGGGAGAAGGCCCTCTGCTTATTCTTCTCCATGGCTGGCCGCAGACTTGGTATGAGTGGCGTAAGGTTATGCCAGCTCTTGCGAGCAAGTTTACTGTTGTTGCTCCAGACTTGCGAGGCTTGGGGCTTTCAGAGAAAACACAGACTGGATACGACAAGCACACTATTGCCAACGATGTTGCAGCACTAATTAAGCATTTAGGAGAAAGATCAGCAATTGTCGTGGGCCACGATATGGGCGGAAAAGTTGCTTATGTGCTAAGTTTGTTGTACCCCGAACTTGTGACGAAACTCATATTGGTGGATTGCATGCCGCCCGGAACTGAGAATATGGATCCCGCAAAGGGAGGGATGTGGCACTATGGTTTTCATATGGCTGCGGAATTCCCAGAGATGCTGACCAAAGGGCGAGAACAAGAATACATTTCAGCACAAATGACGAAGTGGCTGCACCAGAAAGATGCAATAACCCAAGATGCACTCGATGAGTATGCTAAGCACTACGCCAGTCCAGGAGGGATGACTGCCGGGTTTAATTACTATCGCACATTGACTGACGACGCCAAGTTTCTCACGGCTTATGCAGACAGGAAGTTCCCCATGCCGATCCTTACTGTTGCGGGGCGATACGGAGTTTCGGATAATCTATTCAAGGCAATGATGCAAAAGTCTGACAATCTCAAGGGTGTCATTGCCGAAGAAAGTGGACATTTTGTGCCAGAGGAAGAGCCGGTATTTTTGACAGAGCAGATATTGAATTTCGCTCATGTCGGTAAACGGATGAAGCACTAAAAGCGGGTGAAGCTATATTGGTTTTAGGTGTCCTGACTCAGACTTGATTTGACAGTATCCCCCGCAGGTTGGTTTCTGTATCCTTTTTCCGTTAACCCGCCGCTTTTCCTAGGCTAATTCCCACCTAATTTCCCCAAGAATCAGCAATCCTAATATCCAATTTAAACGGCATTTCAGGAATGATCTTCTGAAACGCTATCTTTAAACATTTTTCAATAATCCCCTACATTTTCCTGTCCCAAATTCATATTTATCGAAGGCCAATACCAGGGAAACCCCGATTTATCTTTTCCCTCCGATGACCCATATTATCATTAAAGCCAAAGAAGCATAGGCAAATCAATCAGGTAAGGAGACCTTTTCAGACAATTCGCTAACGGAAGGCGAGAATAGAGACCGGAACTGCAATTCGCCAGCTAACATTTCAGCAACTTCGAGAGACCAATAAAGGAAGGATAACGTAATGAATTATATTAAAGAATATCTGGAAATTGTTAAGCGTGAAGAAGAGATTAAGGCACAAAATGATAAACGCCTAAACGAGGATATAAGAGACCAGCAAAACAAATACGTCGACCTCATAAATCCAATTATGTCACAAAGTTATAATATGCTCCTGGAAACTCATAAATCACTACAAGGTGGTGTCAAAGCGGAAAATATGCGTTGTGAAATTAAGGCCCCCACAACAATTTATGGTATTTCTGGAAAAAAAATAAAGTATAATGAGATAATCTTATCAATTGTTTTAGGAAGGCAACCAACGCCTGTTATTGGTGAATTTAAAATAAGACATGATGATATATTTAAACCAAAGATTAAGATAATTGCAACAAATAATAATATGGCAAAAGAGCAAATAATTGAGATAGATAAGATCGATGATAATATAATAAAGGAATATATCATTGAATTTTTAAAGAGCATCTTTTCTTAGGATATTAAATAGGGTCGTATTTTCTGCTTGTTTGTCGAATCACCTTATGCAAATTTGATACGCAACCATGGGGGGGTGCCTCATTTCCGAGCTCAATAAATGTTACAAGCGTATGTCTGGAGATTTCAAAAATAATTTACCTTTAAAAAAGATAGGCACTACCGATATCGGAGTGGCTATCCGAAAAGACATACAGAAAATAAATTAACAAATACTCATATTTCAGCAAGATAATTAATTCGTATTATATCTTAATATCAATAAGTTGTCTCAATAAATTAATATATTAACGAGTTTTCAACAAATTTCTTTTATATAATTTCAATATTATATTTATATATATTATACTAAAATATTTTCTAACCTTTTTTATAGTAAATTGCGTTAATTTATTAATTGTTTCCTTATAATGCCCGTCATTACTACATTACTGGGATTAATTATTTCGATAATATATTAATCTCATATTAATTTATTAATTATCTGCTCTCTATCTTTTGGGAATAACAACAGTCAATTATTATCTACCCGCTTAATATAAAAATCCGTCTGATCCCCAACTAATATCTATCTCTTATCTTTTCTCCAATATCACCTAATTTCCCCCCGAGTCAGCAATCATAATATCTAATTTAAAAGGCATTTAGGAATGATTTTATGAAACGCCATCTAAACATTCTTTTATAATCCCCTCCATCCTCCTGTCCAAATTCATGATTATCGAAGGCAAATATCAGGGAAATCCTGATTTACCTTTTCCTGCCGATGAAGCATATTATCATCAAAGCCAAGGAAGCATCGGCAAATCAATCAGATAAAGAGGGTCTTCTCATACAATTCGCTAACGGAAGCCGAGAATAGAGACCGAAACTGCAATTCGCCATGTTAAGCTGCAGCAACTGTGGAGCACCAAGATGGAGAGAACCATGGAAAAGCACAGAAATTTCTTCAAGGACGAATCGGGAATGGAAAAGAATTTTATGCAGTTAGATATAATTGAAAACAATTGCAGCAAAATTAAGCGCAATCAAGTCCTGAAGTCAATTTCGATATCATTATTAATCTTAAGTGTTATCTTGTCTTTTAAGTTATTAATAAATCTTTTATTTCCAAGTATATCCTTTGGGGATTATGAAAGGACCATAATGATTTCGTCTTGTTTGGCGGTTAACATAATAGCATCATTAATATTATATAAATATCAATCGCTCCAGGAAAATTTAGCGGATAATCTCAACAATGTCATCAAGCAGGTTAAGATGGGAAATGTGGAACGTCTGCTCTTGGATACCATGGAGACTTTTTTGGACGCCAACAAGAAGATGGAGAGACTGATAGGCTTTTCCGGAGCGGAACTTTTAACCATGAACCATACCCAAGTTTTTCCCAAGGAAGAGCTTGAGAGGAGCCGATCCACCTTGGAAAAAGTATTCCAAACGGGCAGGAGCCATCAGGCCAATTCCCGGATGATCAGGAAAAACGACCGAAGGGTGCCGGTCAATTTTGTCACCAATAAAGTGGAATACGGCGACAAACCCCTCATCCAGGGAATCTTCAGAGATTTAACGGAGAGCGGGAAGCCGGATCATATCCAGGCTCAGCAGTACCGAGATCATCTGTCCTTCCTACAAAATTTTTTCAAAATTCCATCCGCATGACTAAGCGCCGGGTAGTAGGGTGGTTCATGGAGCGGCGACTATTCCCCCAGATCGATATATCCTTGCAATTTGAATATCAGGCACAATTGCAGGGTTCGGAAGACTCCTTTTCAAACCGGGCCGTTATGAAAAACTTCAGCATGGGCGGCCTGCATATGTCCGAAACCGCACCTATACTGCAACCTGACGATATTGCAGACTTCATTTTCAAATTCCAGCCTGATAAGGTGCATCCCCTCATTCCCCACACAATCAAGGCCAAAGGGAAAGTCAAGCGCATAGAGCAGCCGACTAAAGAATCCTCCAATTTTAGGATAGCGCTGGAATTCCTTTCGGGGCCGTTTTTTATCTATACGGATTAACTTCCCTCTATATATTTTGGTGTCCTTAATCAGACTTGATTTGACAATATCCCCTCAGGTTCGTTTCTGTATCCTTATTCCGTTAACCCGCCGCCGACCCAACGAGTAAACTAAATCATTTTTCGGCCCGACTGTCACTTATACTCGATACGCCTTGAAAAACTTATTTCTGAAAATTCTGGCTTGTTCTATGGTCATGTTTCTTCGGAAAGCGCCTTTCCAAAAATCTGGACTGAGGGAATAGTGAGCTTGACTTTGTGCGGCAGGCCCTTAATTTATAATCACGAGATCATATAAATTTTTCCCAAGGAGGGACGGTAGATAATGCGCACAAAGAGGATTCTTCTCAGTCTGGCGATGGTGGTGCTGCTTTTGGTGGCGGTCACACCTGGAACCGCCCAGAGAACGTACTACCCGCTCGGTACGGTATCTATTGATATGACCAGCGTGGCCGCGGGTATCGGTTTCAGTTCGGGGAGTGGCGTTTTGAGGTACAAAGGCAAAAGCTATGTCTTCAAGATTGACGGGCTCAGCGTGGGCAACGTCGGCATTGCCTCCATCAGCGCGGTGGGCAACGTCTACAACTTGAGCAATGTTTCCCAGTTTGCGGGAAACTATGCGGCCGCAGGGGCGGGCATTGCCCTGGCCGGAGGCGCGGCCGGTCTGACCATGCAGAACCAGAGGGGCGTTATTATTAATCTGAATGCGGTGCAGCAGGGGGTGCAGTTGAACATCGGCCCTCAGGGTTTCAAGATTACCATGAAATAGAAATTTGTCCCACGAGACAATTCGGCCACAAAAAGAAAACTTGTCGGGGCTAAAATCCTTGAGAGGGCTCCCTAAACCATTTTTAAACGGCGGTGGCCAGGGCCGCCATAATCTCAGGTAGTAAGAGTGTTTCATGGAGCGGCGTCTATTCCCCCGGTTCTATATATCCTTACAATTTGAATATCAGGCACAATTGCAAGGTTCGGAAAATTCATTTTCAAGCCGGGCCGTTATGACAGACATCAGCTTTGGCGGCCTGCATATGTCCGAGACCGCACCTATACTGCAACCTGACGATATTGCAGACTTCATTTTCAAATTCCAGCCTGACCAGGCGAAGCCCTTCACTCCCCACATAATCAAGGCCAAAGGGAAAGTCAAGCGCATAGAGCAGCCGACTAAAGAATCCCCCAACTTTGGGATAGCGCTGGAATTCCTTTCGGGGCCGCTTTTCGTCTACGCTGATTGACTTCGCCTCGTGGCTCACATGAGAATCCCCACCTATATCGATCCAGTCAGAGATATGAGCAGGAAGCAGTTTACCCCTTAGGAGAAAACCTGCCTTTAAGGCTTTCGCTATCTGCTATATCTCACCCACGCACTCACCGCATAAATTAGTTTTGATAGGCAAATCACACCATTCCAATAGAGAGCCACCCCCTAACTCACCCAGCTATCCGCACTCCTCGCTTCAACAGCGAAAAACATCTCTTGGATGACGCCCTTGAAAGCCTGGGTTAGGCAGTTTTCCATCAAATCTTTGACATCATCAGCATCTTTCGCCTTTGGCCTCGACAATAATTTCATCGTGCATGGTTAAGACGATGTGGGCGTCCATTCTTACTTAATAAATTAGATCATGAAACAAAAAGTTGAACTGGCTATTAGGGTGGCCCGTAATAATTTAATAATTCCCTCCCATTCTGAGCCTAATAGCCAATCCAATTAGTAAGAGCCCACTTATTTCTTTACTTTTTTACTGAGTATAGTGAGATAAAATTGGTATAATTGTTGATTCCGAGGGGTGGATTTGGAGCAGCGTCCTGGCTACCACCGGCCAGCCGAAAAATTTACGGTGACCAGAGGAGTGGAATATGCCACTGTCGACCCATAAAACCAAGATCGTAGCTACCATCGGCCCGTCCTGTGAATCTCCCGAAGTGCTGTGGGAGATAATCCAAGCCGGCATGAACGTGGCCCGGCTCAATTTTTCCCATGGCGATTTCGCCACTCACCGGCGTCTCATAGAGAATGTGCGGGCGGCGGCCGGGGCGGCCGGGCGGCGGGTGGCCATCCTGGCTGATCTCCCCGGCCCCAAGATGCGTATCGGCCAGATCGGCGGTGAACCCATCGAGTTGAAGCCGGGGAATGTTTTTACTCTGACTACAGAGGGGATTACGGGCGACGAACGCCGCGCCTCGGTGACATTCACCCGCTTACCGGAGGTAGTGAAGACCAAGGACACCCTATTTTTAAATGACGGCCTCATTCAGCTCGAAGTTACCGATATTCAAGGAAATAACGTGACTTGCCGGGTGATCGTGGGAGGCGAACTGCGCTCCAGGAAAGGCCTCAACCTTCCGGGCATCTCTCTGGGAATCAGCGCCTTCACCGACCATGACCGTGAGTGCTTGAAGTTTGCTCTGGAGCACAGAGTGGACGCGGTCAGCCAATCATTCGTTGAGTCTGGCAAGGATGTTGCGGCTGTGCGGGAGGCCGCCCAGGCTCTCGGCCACCAGCCGTTCATCATCGCCAAGATAGAGCGCATCAATGCCCTGAATAACCTGGACAGTATCCTCGAGGCGGCGGACGGCATCATGATTGCTCGGGGTGATCTGGGGGTGGAAGTCCCCATCGAGCAAATCGCCGGGGTGCAAAAGCAACTCGTGCGCCAGGCGAACCTGCTGGGGAAACCGGTGATCACGGCCACCCAGATGTTGGAGTCCATGGTGGCCAACCGCCGGCCCACCCGGGCGGAGGCCACCGATGTAGCCAACGCCATTCTGGATGGCACCGACTGCGTCATGCTTTCAGAAGAGTCGGCCATGGGCCAATACCCGGTGGAAGCGGTGGCCATGCTGGCCAAGATCGCAGCCGCCATCGAACCTTATCGGCCCGGACAAGGGGTGAGAAAGATTCTCCGCACGTCCGGGATGGGTAGCCAAGTCGGGTTCACAGATCTGATCGCCTTGAGCGTGGATGCGACGCTGGAAAAGATGGCCCCAGCCGCGGTATTCGTGCAAACCCGCAGCGGGGCTACGGCCCGGAGCCTCGCCCGTTTCCGGCCGCCGGTGTGGATCGTGGCAGTGAGTTCCCAGGAGGCCACCTGCCAGCAACTCCTCCTGACCTACGGCGTCCACCCCGTCCACGAACCGAACCACCCGGAAGACTGGAAAACCTATGTACGCCGCTATTTGCAAGCCAATGAGATGACTGGCGACTTTGTGGTGCTGACCGAAGGCCCTTCCTCCAAGCATCCCGAGGCCAACAACCGCATGGAACTCATTAACCTGAGATAGATGGGGGGGGCGGCAGGGATTTGCCTCTCCTGTGTCGCCTCCTGTTGCAAGAGAGAAGAAGGTGCCATGAAAAAAATCGTTTTGCTCCGCCACGGCGAGAGCGAAGCGAGCGTCTGTTGCAAGCGCTGGTTATATGGTAAATTATTATTGATTTGCCAAGCACTTATGCAAAACGCCTTTTCCGCATTAGGCAAACCCAGGCTTTAGGCGGGTTTGGGCGGTTAGATCCAAAATAGCTTGAAACGAGCGAAAGGATTTCGAAGTAGGACTCCACAGAGTTAACAATATCTCTGGCGGTCCGCTGTGGTGGACCTGGCCCATGACGTTGTTCATCAGCGTTGCCAACGAGACTCAGCCACAGGCCATCTTTTTTTAAATGGGCAGCTACATTTCCAGCAAAGCTTTTCCGTTCTTCATCCGAGTTTAATGAATGAAAACAGCCTCTATCAAACGCAAAGCCAAATGGCGCCCCTTCAATTTTGTTTGTAAGGAAGTCAATCACAATAAAGGTACATTTGACATTAGCTTTTGAAGCTTTCTCTATAGCCTTCTGTATTGCAATCTCTGAAGTATCAATACCTATCACCTGAAAGTTTTTTTGGGAAAGCCATATGGAGTTATCGCCAGTTCCGCATCCAATATCCAATGCTTTACAGGGTTCTATGGCCACCGTGGTCACAGTCTGAATAAGATTGAAATCAGGTTTGCCAATATCCCAAGGAGTATCGCCCGATTCATATCTTTTCTTGTAATGCTCTTCTGCCGTCATGTTGTTTTTACCTCATACAGACATATAACCTGAAATTATGTGGCAACCTTAGCCAACGCAGTCAAAAAAACAGTTTTGGGGACCTCTCCTACAGAGTTCATTCCCGGCACGTTTCCTCTTTTGTAGCCGAATTGTCTATCGACTGCGATGATAGCATAATTTTCCATGTATCTATCAATCCACCCACCGGAAATAGTAATTTTTGCAAAAATTTTGGCATACCTACCCCTCAGAACACGGATACCTCACCCGATAGCATTTAAGGACCCAAGGCCAGCACCACCCTATAATGGTGGGAGGTGGGAAAGGCCAAAGCCACATAGACATACCACATCCGGGCGTGGTAGGAAACCCTGGCCCCCAGTTTGATCAGGCGAATTGATCAGCCAAATTAGTTGGTGTTTTGCTACCTGCTATAGATCACCCACCTCCCCACCGCCTGCATCGCTTTTGATAAGTAAATCATATATCTAAGGTGAGCCACCACCTAACTCCCCCAGCTATCCGCAATTCTCGCTTCAATCGTGAAGGGCATTTCCGGGATGATGGAGAGGTACGCCCTAAATCTGAAGAAAAGAAACTTTTTCAGCGAAAAATATGCTACCGTACCGTCAAGGTGGAGATTCGGCGTCAAGAACAGAAGCTTTGTGGGGTTTTTCCCTGGCACAGAGGTCCCCAAAACCATTTTTTGACTGCGGTAGCCAAGATTGCCGCTAATCTCGGATAGAGAATAAAATCATGAAGTACCTTACCTGGAAAATCCAACTGGGCCTGTCCCTCATCGCCTTGTCGGTGCTGCTTTACGCCCTTAATTACCTGATCTTCCACGACGCCAACTATATGTTCCGGCTGTTCCTGGCGCAGTTGGGATTCCTGCCCATCTCGGTGCTCCTGGTCACCATCATCATCAACCAGTTGCTGAGCCAGCGGGCCAACGCCGCCAAGCTGCGCAAGCTCAACATGGTCATCGGCGCCTTCTTCAGTGAGGTCGGGACTGATCTACTAAAAATATTTTCCAGTTATGATCGCAAGCTGGCCAACTTCCAGGGCGAGATCAAGAACCTCGCCAACTGGTCCGACCAGGACCTTACCGGCTTTCAGCAACGCCCGGGGAATTTTAGCTTTGAGATAGTAATAGGAGAGAGGGACTTGGTAGCCTTGCGAGGTTTCCTCCTGGCGAAAAGGGGTTTTCTGCTGCGCCTACTGGAAAACCCCAACCTGCTAGAATACGACTCCTTTGCCAATCTGCTGCTGGCGGTCTTCCATCTGACGGAAGAACTGGAGCAACGGCAGGATTTGGAGCATTTAACCCGCGGAGACCGGGAGCACCTCCGCGGGGATATCGAACGGGCTTATGTCTCGCTGATTTTTGAGTGGCTGGCCTATATGCGACATCTCCAGAAGAACTACCCCTATCTCTTCTCCCTGGCCTGGCGCACCAATCCCTTCGACCCCGGCGCCTCGGTGGTCATCGAGTAAGCCTCGGGGTCGAAGTCGGCCACCCCCTCCCGGTACCTCGGGTGCCGGTGCTCCTCCTCTTTTGGGATGCCGAGCCGGAAGAAGACTTTCAGGCCCAGGCTCACTTCCTTTTCGACTCAACCGTTAGTGACTTCCTGGACTTGGAATCCCCTTTTTCTGGTGGAGCAACTTATAGACCGCTTTATGGAAAAGTGATAACTTAAATGCGTTCTTTCAATCCGAATCATGATTGCAGGAGCTGGGTTGGGTCTGTCTACTGAAAGTGCCCAGGCTCCAGTTAGAAACTTATCAAGCTTACTGCCTCATATCGAAAAATTAAGTATATCATCGAAGCTCCAGCGGCAAGAATTCCCCTCAGCTTCTCCTTCGGAGCCGGGGAAGAACAAATTGTGCCTGTATCCTGAGTCTCTCAGGCTTATGATACTCCCAAGATCGGGAGATGAATGGCTAACCAGCTAATTAACTTATGGGATTTATGACAGGAGGACCCATGACCCAATCCGAGCAATTTCTCATGGAGGCTTTTGTCGGCGAATCTCAGGCCAACCGCCGTTACCTGGCTTATGCCTGGCAGGCCGAGAAGGAAGGCTACCATCAGGTGGCCAAACTCTTTCGCGCTGTGGCCGAGGCGGAGACGGTGCATGCCCACGCCCACCTGCGGGCACTTAAAGGGATCAGGAGTACGGCGGAAAACCTGAAGGAAGCCATCGCCGGGGAAACACATGAGTTCAAGACCTTGTACCCGGCAATGATCGGCACCGCCATATTAGAAGGCAATAAAGAGGCAGAACGGTCCTTCAAGTATGCCAATGAAGTGGAAAAGGTACATGCGGACCTCTATGAGAAGGCCCTGGCCAATCTGGACAAGCAGGCAGAGGTGGATTATTATGTTTGCTCCGTTTGCGGCTATACCGGCGAGAACGAGCCACCGGCAAAGTGCCAGTTGTGTGGCACCAAGGCTAAGCAATTTTTCAAGGTGGGGTGAGACCACCGGAAGAGCCATAATGGCCTGGAAATTGTAAACTTTCCGGGTTTATACTCGGGAAGAGGTATCCCCAAAACGATTTTTGACTGCGGTGTCCAGGATAACCGCATAAGTGTCGCTAAGTAATGGGAGAATAATTGCTGGTCCTGTCGTTACGCGCAAGGCAGTGGAACCAGCAAAGCCCGCGTCTCCGCCGTCACGGCTTGCGCATGGGCGCTGAAGCCTGGCAAGGCCCGCCGACGGAACCCGGCGAGACAGGACCCTACTTACTTGCCCCGTTTGGTCTCGAGGTACAATCCGACCGAGTCTTGACCTGCCTTGTTGCGGATCAGATTGCCATAACCCTTGGCCTTGAGGTCATCAAGGAGCTTCAGCCAGTCATCGTGGCTCCATGTCTTGTGCGCCTTAAGCCATTTGTCCAGTTCTTTCTTCGGGAAGGCGGGAGCTGGACCAGGAGCCACTGAGCCGATAGCAGGCTTGCCGACGGGTTTTGCCGGGGTCTTCTTTTTGGCTACCATAAAAAATGTCCCTCACTTTAAGAAAAGAGTTTGATGTGACAATGTGACATGAAAAATACAATCTTTGCAGAATCAAATATTAAACCGAGATTTTGCGGCAACCTTGGCCACCACAGTCCAAAAATGGTTTTGGGGACTTCTCTTTTAAAGTTTAACATATCCCTTGTGATGGGTCAAAATTTTCTAAAATTTTTGGGCCGGCCCCATACCAGGGGGGGGCTGTTGCTATTTTCCCCTGATTAAAGTCCGGAAAAATTATTTTGGGAAAAATTCCCGGACGGATCATAGTTGACAGGGGGGGAGGAGTCCCGTCCCCGACATTGCCTTCCGGGGCCGAAAATCCTCCAGCCTCGGGGCGGTGTCGGCTTGGGTCGTGGTAGGCGTCTCCCACCTGAAACGGCGGGGCACCGGTGTCCCGGGGCGCCCGCTTTTTCAGGTAAAAGGTGGGAGGCTACCACCCCAAGTGTCTTAGGTCTTGACGATTTTTTGGAATCGTTGGGTACGAGTGACCTCGGCCGCCGGCGGCGCCACTCCCGGGGCCGCGCCCTTCACCTTGGCCAGGCGCTCATTGGCGGGCGGGTGGGTCTTGTAGAAGCCGCCGGCGCCTGGCTTTTCCTTGGCCTGAATCTTGGCCAGCACCCTCGCCAGGGCCCCGGGGTCGTAACCGGCCGCGGTCGAGATCTTCACGGACCCGGCGTCGGCGGCATACTCGGCACTGCGGCTGTAGCCGTTGACCACCAGGGCTTTAAAGACGTCATCGATGGAGCCTTCGAAAAGGTTGACCAGATTGCCCGCCACCCCGCCATACTGCCGGGCGGCCTCGGCGCCCATGGAGGTCCAGACCTCGGTCCAGCGAGCCTTGCTGATGGAGTTGATCCCATCCTTATCGACCACGTGGGTCACCTCATGGGCCAGCACCGCGGCCAGCTCGTCTTCGCTGGCACAGGTGGCCAGCAGGCCCCGGGTGATGAAGATGGTGCCCCCGGGACAGGCGAAGGCATTGATTTCATCGCTGTCCAGCACCGCGAAGTGGTAGCCCTTATAGGTATTGGGCCGGGGGGACTTGCGGGCCACCGTCTGGCCCACTTCGTTGACGTACTCGGTGACCGCGGGGTTCCGGTAGAGTGGGTAGGTACTCAGGATGCGGGCCGCCACCGCCCGCCCCACGTAGTATTCCTCGGAATCGCTGATTTCCCGGGATGCCTGGGCCGCCTTGGTGGCCCCGGTGGCGGCGATGCTGGCTGCCGGTTGCACCGCGGACGGCAGGAACCCGGTGGCGACGGCGCAGCCCCACAGACCAGGGAGGGCCACCAGAAGAAGGATCGCTAACCGGCGCAGATGGCTTCTCATGGCTTTAACCCTCCTTCCGTGATAAAGGCCTGGAGCTTGGCGGCAGCCACCTGCTGGGCCTCCACCTGGTCCACCTCGGCGTATTTAGCCTCCGGATGCTTCTGCTTGTAGGAGGACTCCACCTCCGGGGTGAAGCCCTTGCCGGCCAAAGCCACTTCGTCACTGCTGGTCTCTTTCACCGGGGCGCCGGTCAGGAGTCCAGGGAGGTTAAACTTGGAGCCCGCGGCGGGGGCGGGGAATGCCTGCCGGTTAAGCCAGCCGCTCTGGCCCTGGTACTCCACCTGGTACCAGTCGCCCGATTGCTGCAGCACCGTGACTTCGGCCCCCACCGGCACCGGGACGACCGGGGTGCCGGCGAAGTCCGGGTCCGGATAGAGGGACTGATTGGGTTGCGTGACCTTCATGGTTTCAGCCATGGCGATCCCGGGGAGCAACAACAGCGCCAGCAGGGCCAGGGCCAAGAACCAGGGGCCGGGGCGCCGGAAAAAGATTGGCCGTTTCACGTTCGCCTCCTTTATGTTGTTTTCGGTTTTCAGTTTCTCAGTAGTGTAAAAAAATGAAAAGCTTACTGTTCACTGATCGCTACGGCCTCCAGCCTAATAGATTTCTTGCCAATGGGCAAGGATTTAAGAGATCAGACGGCGCTCCCCGTAAAATTTGCCACCCTCCTCCGGGAAAGAAAGTGAGAGGGGGCACCTGCCAGTGGCGGGGGCCACCCGAGGCCACGGCGGAAGGCGCTTCCTGGCGCTTTTCCCCAGGTGAGGTCCATCACTTGGAATCCGGGCGGAAGACGGGGTCCCGGGGCAGGGTCGGGTCTGCCTGGAAGCGCCGGCAGCGCTCCAGGAAGGCGCGGGCGGGTCCGTCGTCCGGGAAATTCTCCAAGAGGGCGGTAAAGGCCGCCCCGGCATCGGGGATGTCGCCGCGGCGGTAGTGGTCCAGAGCCTGGGCGAATTCCCGGCTCCGGGCTTCCCCCTCCGGGGTCAGGTCTTCTTTGAGTGCCAGGACCTCGAAGACCCGTACCGGCGTCTCCCGGCCCTTCACCGCCACCAGGTCAAGCTCCCGGAAGGCCACGCCCTCGCCGCACTCCGCCACGGTGGCCTCGCTGGCCATGATGGTGGTGCCATAGAACTTGTTGAGACCCTCCAGGCGAGAGGCCAGATTGACGGTGTCGCCGATGACCGTGTAATCGAAGCGCCTAGCGGAGCCCAGGTTGCCGACGATGGCCTCGCCGGTATGGAGGCCGACCCGCATGGCCAGGGGCGGTAAATTCAGCCCGGCAAAGCGCTGGTTGAGGCCGGAAAGCGCGGCCCGCTGGCGAAGCGCCGCCCGGCAGGCCCGCAACGCCTGGTCCTCCTGGTCCAGGGGCGCGCCCCAAAAGGCCATGATGGCGTCCCCTTCGAATTTATCCACCGTGCCGGCCTCCTCCAGGATGATCTCGGTCATCGAGGAGAGGTAATCGTTGAGGAGGGCCACCACGGTTTCGGGATCCAAACGCTCGGAAAGGGTGGTGAAGCCGGCCAGGTCGGAAAAGAACAGGGTGACCCTGCGGCGCTCGCCTCCCAGTTGCAGTTTCTCCGGGTGCGCCAGGAGATCGCTGATGACGGTTTCGGACATGTACTGGCCGAACATGCGGCGGATGTAAAGCTTCTGTCGGCCCTCGGTGGCATAGCTGTAAGCGGTGGCCAACCCGAAACTCAGGGCCAGGGCCAGCCCCGGCAGGAGCGGGTCGGCCCACCAGCCGCTGCGGAAGGCCAGGGCCGCCAGGGTCAGATAAACCAGCAGCAGCAGCAGAAAGGCCGCCAGGGTAACCAGGAGATGCCGGAAGAACAGGACGACGACGGCCATGACCGCCGCCAGCAGCAAGGCCCATAGCCATAAGGCCCAGCCGGGCAGGGTCCGGAGAAAATCCCCCTGGAGCAGGTTATCCAGCAAGGTGGCGTGCACCTCTACCCCGGCGTAGACCCCGCTCATGGGGCAGGCCTTGAGGTCATACAAACCCGGGGCGGTGAGGCCCACCAGGACCCACTTGCCGACAAAATCCTCCAGCGGATAGATGGGCGGTAGCTGGTGGCGCAGCCGGGCCTCGGAAGAGATGACGTTGGCCGCGGCAAAGCGCCGGTGGCTCCGGCTGGGGCCGCGAAACTTGAGGAGGAGGTTGCCCCGGTTGTCCAGAGGAATCCGCAGGGTCCCAAGAAGCAGGCGATTTTTCTCAAACCTCAGGGGCTCATTATTGCCGAAGCGGTGAAAGGCGGCAAAGCCCAGCATGGGAAGCCAGCGGTCCTTAAAGGGCAAGACCAGCGGGACGCGGCGGTAGATGCCGTCCGCATCCGGATGGCATTCCACATTACCCAGGGCCTGGGACCCATCCAGCAGGGGCCGGACCGGGGTGGTCACGGCGCGGTATTTTATTCCCCCCTCCGGCTCCAGGGGGGGCGGGCCGGGGATCTCCAAACCGGCCTTATTGAGCAAGGCCGCCTCATCCGGATTGGCCCCCTTTTCCTCCCGGGTCAGGGAAAAGGGCAGGACCACGTTGCCCGCGGCCGCAGCCGCCTGGGCCAGGCGCTGGTCATCTTCGGGGCCGTAGGAGGAGGCCTCGGTGAAGAGGATGTCGAAGATCACCGCCCGGGCCCCGGCTTGCCGGCAATATTCGATGATAGGGGCGTAAAGCTGCCGGGGCCAGGGCCAAACGACCCCCTGCTTCTTAAAGAAATCCAGGTCGGGCTGGTCCACCGTGACCACCACCACTTGGGGGGAGGCCGGCGCCAGGGGCACATGGCGGAACAGCAGATCCAGGGTCTTCAGGCGATAATAAGGGAGGGGGCCGAAGATTTCCAGGCAGCCGGCCAGGAGCAGCACCGCCGCCGTGAGGACCGCGGCCGCCTTGAGCTTGGCCGCGGGCGAATGGCTGAACCCGGCAGTCACGGATGACCTCGAATCTGAGTTTAGTCCTAAAAGATGAAATGGCTTAGGGAGAGGTTTTCGCTAAGATTCATCCAAAAGATAATTTTCAGTAACATAATTTTAGCTATACCCTTAAATGTACATGGATGTTATTCAAAATACCGTTAGCAACAATTACACAAATTGGGGAGATTTGACAACCCCTTGGACAAGATTAGCTCTTAACAATAAACCGCCCGCAAAAGACCGGAAGCCAAGTCAAGAAGGGAGGTGAAGCACTGAGATACGGTCTACGAATCCGAGGAAAAGGGCGAACCCGGCGGCTCGCCCTTAGTTTTTCCCGAAGCGGCGCCGCAATTCCGGGTTTTGGTCAAGGGCTGCGCCATTTTCCAGATAGTTTTCCTTTTTTTTGCACCTGCGGGCCGGCCGCCTGCATGCGGCCGGTCATGGCCGTGGCTGGCCAAAGGAGACGAACCTATCACCCAGGGCCGTTGACGCTAAGGGTAAGCCTGCGCCCTCGGCGCGATAACCGAGGAAACTTCACCCCCATGGGCGTGGGGACAAGAGGAAGCCAATAAAAGTCCGAGAAAGCGGCGGGGCCGTCCACCAAAGAGCACTAGCAGATAGCGAACCACTTTGAATAAATTCCTCGGCCCTTCTCACTTCTCCCTGTCGGTGTTCCTGGCTTCCGTCCGCCTTTCCCGCTTTTCCCACTGGCCCATCAGGATGGCCCGGGTCTCGGCGGCATACTGATCAGAGAGCTCATACTCCCAATGCTGTTTGAGAAAGATGTCTTTTACCTGATTCCGATAGTTCAGTGAATCAACCATGAGATAAGTGATATAGGGCGCAATAGCTTCATAGAGCCTGGTGGGATTCATGGGCAGGATAGGAGCGATGAATACCCAGGTGGCGATGCCGGCCTCGTGTAACTTGCTCAAGGCACTTAGCCGGGCGCCAATGGGAGGGGCATGAGGCTCCAGCACCTTCCGGACCTCGTCGTCGTCGGTGGGGATGGAAAACCCCACACTCACCCCAGCGGTTGCGGCAAGAATGTCCAGGTCCCGGGTCACCAATGGCGACCTGGTGAGGATGTCGATTCCCCAACCCCAGTTCCTCAAGACTTCAAGACATGCCCGGGTTAAATGGTATCGATGTTCCAGGGGCTGGTAGGGGTCGCAAACGCTGGAGAGCAGAGCTCTCCCCTGCCGTCTCTTCCGGTGCAGTTCGGAGTGCAACACCTTTGCAATGTTGGTCTTGGCCTCCACAAAGCTCCCCCACGGCGAATTTGGATGGTGAGAGTATTTCCGCATGAAGACGGCATAGCAGTATCGGCACCCATGCCCGCAGCCCAAATATGGGTTGATCACATAGTCCACCCCGGGAATCTTCGATCGGACCAGGGCGCTTTTAATCCTTATCTCTATGACATCCATGACATCATGGGGGAGACAAGAAAATGGGGAATCTTCCGTTTCCTTAGCCTGGCTGCTTCTCCAGGTGGTGCCATATTTTCAAAATAAGCTCGTTCTGATTTTATAGATGCTGCAAAATCCTCAATCTCTCTTTCCGATTGGGTATTTAATTCGATCTTCAGCGACTGCTCCCGGTAGCTGCCGCATAATCTCGGTTTAAAGTGATCAATGACAAGCCTGGCAGTCTGGACTCCCCAGTCTGGAAAGCCAGTGCTATCATTAATTTCTTTGATAGCAAGCCCGCCTCCTTGACGGAGGCGGGATTTTTTTATTTAAGCAGGTTTCACCAGCTCCCGGGCCAGGGCGGCGGCCTGGGTCAGGAGGTCCGGCTGCCCGTTGATGTCACCCATATCCTTGACTCCGACGGCGCGCAGCAGATAGACCGGGTGGAAGCCGTAGAGCTTCAGCCAGTGCATGTAACGGGGGTAGATGCCGGCGAACTGGTCCGGGTCCGGGTTGGCCTGCGCCAGGATGAGCACTGCCTTTTTGCCTGGCGGCACCCGGCTGCTGAAGTCCGGGTTGAAGAAGGAATAGGTGCGGTCGAAGAAGCATTTGAGCTGGCCGATGAGATCGCCGTAATAGACCGGGGAGGCCAGCACCAGGACGTCAGCCTCTTTGATGGCCGCCAGGACCGGGGTCGCCTCATCCTCCAGGACGCAGGTGTCGCTGTCGGTCTTGCAGGCAAGGCAACCCTGGCAGCCCTGATAAGTCATGCTATTGAGCTGATATTCCTGGACCGCGGCGCCCTGGTCCCGGGCCGCGTCCAGAAATTGCCGGGCCAGGGCGGCGCTATTTCCCTGGGGGCGGGGACTTCCCAGCACGGCTACGATTTTCATGGTTGAATCTCCTGAGGTTCCTTAATAATTTTAGCCAACTAGAGAATAACATAGCCCTGGTGGAGTCTGCTTGATTTTTTCAAGGCCAGTCCGCCGGTCATAAGGGTTTTAGTACATGCGGAAATAGACAAAACGTCGTATCGGAAATTTTTCGACAGCCTCGCAAGATAATCGCTATTCTTGGTAGGCTCTCTTCAAAGAAAAACCAATTCGCCGGAGGTGGAAGCCAAAATTTTTACCATGCCCGGCGGTGGTATTTCCATGTCGCCTGCGCTTTTCCTCGGGCCCATTATTACCGGGCGGTGCTGGCCTGGGGTTTTTAGGCTCCTTCGCAGTGAAATGTCGAGGTTCTGCGGGTATGGTATACTAAAAATCATGGTAGCTTTTTTCCCAGGGCAATTGTGCTATAATACCTTCACTGAAGGGATTCGGCTTCAAGAACAGAAACTTTGGGGGTTTTCCCGGGCTAAGAGGACACAAAAACCAATTTCTGACTGCGACGGACAATGCCGTCGCATAATTGCGGTGTAAAGTAACAGAGTTATGTGGGGCTCACTGCGCAAATGCAGGGCTCTGCAAAAATCAGAAATCATGGGAAGGGGGAAACGGCGATGAGTCGAGGAAGACGACAATGGCTGGTTATCATCTGTTTGGTGGTTTTGGTTCTAGGCCTGAATTATGGAGCCGCCGCCGCCGAGATTTTCGGGAACTATAAACTCCAGGACAAAGTGGGCCTCCACGAATTGAAGGTCTCCAAGTGGCAGCAACCGGGCTGTATAAAATTTACCATTAGAGTAGAATTAAAGGCGGAGAATCGCTGGGGGGAAATGATGGGCGTGGCCGACTTAAAGGGAAACACAGCTACCTATTCGGATTCGGATAAAGACTGCCCCTTGACTATCACGTTTCAGGGCAATAAGGCCGTGGTACGTGCTCCCCAATGCCGGGATCGCTTCGGTCCACTGCCATTTGATGGCGTCTATATCAAGAAATAGTTTACCTTTAATATCTTGCCTCAGAATTAAAACAGCAAGCACAGGCGTCCCGCTTGTGATACCAGTATTTCCCTATTTCTGGTTCCCTATCTTCCGCTGGGGAACCTTTTTTGTAACTAAGCCGGGTTGATTAATTTGATATTAAAGGAGGTGGCCCATGAAAAAAATCATCCTCTCACCGGTTATGATTTCTCTTTCTTTAACTTCGGGCGCTTCGGCCTGAATCTGCTCACAAAGAAAGCAGTATGTCCAGAATCTGTGAAGAAGATACACTTTGAGGAAAATTTTTGCTATCCTAAGTCCCACAAGACGGTTTGCCCACAAAAAGAGAAACTTTATCGCTGTTGAACTCGGGAAAGAGGTATCCAAAACCATTTTATGACCGCGGTGGCCAAGGTTGTCGCATAATTGCGGCCAAGGTAAACGACCATCGCCGGGGAGAGGTAATCCATGTTGCCAAGGTGGGGTTTCCTGGTAATCGGGCTGTTGATGAGCTTGGCCGTGATCAACATGGCCAGCGCTCAAGATGCTGCGGAATTTGGGCGCATATTTGACGCCGATAACGTCGCCGCGAACGCAGGTGACGTAAGGACAATGCTGTCACTGCGCACCACCGAAAGACAAAAGGAGATCAGCGGGCAAATCAAGGGGAAAAAGGATCGCGCTTACTTTTTGTTGATCTCCCGGGCCCAAGTACCGGAGTCCTATCAGATTCAACATGTCTCCCGGGCGAAGAGCGGCCAAAGTGTGACGCTCTATTTGCTCGGGCAGTTTTCCGCCATGCCCGAAATGCAACGGCCACGACTGCAGATGGAAGAGCTGATTTCGTTTAAAAAAGAAAATGGCGTGTGGAAAATCGATAAGGCTCTGCCTCTGGGCGACCCAGACAAAATCCAGCGCCCCAAAGATCTGACCCATGACCCTCAAGACGCCAACTTGAACGCCACTGGTGAAATCGCTGGCCGCATTGTCAAAACCGAGTTTAAACCAGGATACACGCTGGTGCTGTTGCGGGTGATGGATGAGGAGCATGCAGTGTTTCTGCCCGCCAAGGAGGAGCTAGAAAAGGCCGACATGCCGCTTAAGAGCCTCGACCCTTGGAATCTGTATCAATTCTCAGGGCATCCGCACAAAAGCGATACGCTTAAGTTTTTTGCGACCAGAGGTAAGTCGATAGAAGATTAGCCTGATAGGTGCCTTGCCCATTTTGAATCACCTTGGGTGCGTTGAGCAGGAAGGTGATCGGGTTGTGGAGGGAATATCGCCAACAGGGTGCGGGGCTCCAGGTTGGTGACGAAGACCAGGAGTTGGTTTAAAGGAATGCTAAACTTTTGGACAATAATATTCGGTTTAAGCGGCTGTTATTTTTTTAATAGTGCCTTTGCCTTCTCTGCGTCCATTATTACCGGTTTTCCCCCACCTGGAGGATGCAAGACGACTGCGAGGTCCTCACGACAATTTGGACCAGCCCAACCATAATAATTTGCTTTGTTATATTCACGGGTCAGTGCTAGATCGAAAATCATGGGAGAAGTTGCCGTATCACCGAAGCGATAGACGGAGAAGGGGTCGTATGTCAGGAAGCCTTCTCCAAAACTTTGGGACAGGCACTTTTTGCCAATGAGTTCGGGAACCGAATCATTGTTAAGATCAGCAAGGTTATAGAAGTCGAAGTTCTTCAAACTGAGGATCTCCTTTGGAACCCCGTCATCGCTTAAAGAGATTACATGGAGACTGCCGGGTTGGCTCGCGTAGGCCCGGCCGAACAAAAAAAGAAGAGGGAACCGGGACCTCCCCTTTATGGTCGGCACCATAAGGAGATGTTCTGAGTGGAGAAGATTTCCGCTGGTTATCTTTTTTATGTCTCTATTCTCAATGGCCTGGCTATACTTCGTTATGCCGTCTTCATCGGTTACTGTGAAGACCACCTCTCCATGCCGGATTATCTCCAGCTGCGTAAAGTCGTCTTCCCCGTCATAGTCAGTTGGAACGCGCAGGACGAAATCGTATGGCACCGATTCCCCCCGCCAGTCATAGCTCACGGTTCCAAAGGTCCTCCACTCCGCTGCGAATGCGGTGGTTGTGGCACAGAATACGAAAAGACTCACGAACAAGACAGATATTGTGAAATGACCTGGTTTCATAGTTCTTTTCTCCTGTGAGACACCCCGGCATAGGCAAGCAAAGCTGGAGCTGGTCCGGGTATATCGCCTTGTTGGGCAAAATACCTTTTCATTTTTTGATTCCAGCGGTTATTAATCAGGCTATATCGAAAAATACGGGAAAATCGTATTTAAATCAATAGATGAAGATATTACTCGGAGCATTAAATTGATTGCAATTTATGGTGTAGCCTAGCGGACATGTTTTTCCGAGAAATATCGAGCCACGATATGAGGTTGGAGTTGGCGCTGGCGGGCATCCCGCTCACAGCAGTCCAACAGGTAGGCATTGAGCCCGGCAAAATCCTGAACGTCAGGCAGCGGCACCAGAAAATTACGGCGCCCATACCCCACCAGGTTTTCCACTCCGCCTTTTTCCTGGCCCCGGCCAAGGGTGACGTACTCACTTTCGAAGAGGAAATGTGACCGGAAGGAGACCCAGGGGCTTGTTCCTGGCGATTTTTCCCGATGTCGCTCACTTATCTTGTAACCAAACGGGCGGCTACGATGGTCCCATTTTCTATGGCCAAAACTCCTCTAACTGGTCCTCTTTTCTATGACCATACACACCTGTCAACCAAACGCCTCCCCATGCGTTATAGGAGATAGCAACCTGCATGATGCGGCAAATTAGAAGAGCGCTTTGCGAATCCGCTTATTAACGATGGTCAACTCGCCGCATAATTTCGGGTTGCTTGACTACGGAAAGGGAGGCAACAGATGCAGCTTCAGGTGGCTGAGTATAAGGCTGAGAATGGGGAGGTCAGGCAGATGAAGACCAGCGTCCGGGTGTTAAGAGGGAAAGAGGCGAAGGAGTTCAAGTCCCGGTTCCTGACGATTTTGGAAGCCCTGTCGTTTGAGATACAATGGCAGGCGAAGCAGGAGGGGAAGTAGATGAAGACAGGATCCCTGGCAGGACCGCCAAGATATTGTGCGTGACCGGCAGAAGCTCCGTCAGGACCTCAAATCAGGCAATCAGGCCGCCGCGGCAGCCGACCGGCTCGACCTGAAGAGGGATCCGAGCGGGTACTTTTTCGGGTCCAAGCCAAATCTCTTGAATATTAACCGGGGCCTCTAAAATTTTGTCCGCCATTTGTACGCCGTGGCCCCTGTAGATACTGCCACGACCCTGCTTCAAGATTGTCTGAAGCAAGAGGTGGTAGTTAGTCCTGATGGGGGCCACAGGACCCAAATCCCCGTTTATGGCCCCTGACGCTTAACTCTTCTCAATCGCGGCACGAAGGTCCTCCACTATTTCTTTATTAGGAGGATTCAGGTCTTGGACAATGCTATAGCACTCCCATGCAGAATCCAGGTCCCCGAGAGCTGCATAGGCCAGCCCTGAATAATAGACTGCCGTGCAGTATGCTGCTTGAGCCGCCTGGTCCTCTGGGCTCCCTGGGTTAGAGGTCACATTATATAATGTGGCTATTGCTTTTTCTGGTTTCCCATCCTTGAAATACCGAACCCCTTCCTTCAGCCAATGCTTTCGCATCGCTGCTTGGCCTTTTTTTGGCCATATGGTCATTAGAATGCGCACACACAGCGGTTGGTCCATTTTATTGACCTCCTTTCCTGGTCCTGATTATCTGAGATTATGCGGCAGCCTGGACCGCCGCGATCAAAAAACGGTTTTGTGGAGTTATCTCCACGAGTTTAACCCCGAGAAGCATCCTCTTTTGTAGCCGAATTGTCGGGCGAGAATGATGATAGCATAGATTTCAATGAATTTGTCAACCAATCCGCCGAATATAGTAATTTTTCCAGAAATTTTGACATACCACCGGGCGGCCATGCAGCCACATGGTGAGCACCTGGTTATCGTTGTCAGCTTGTGATCCCTGTTTCACCTGGCCGACTTCCTGAACCGGAATCAATGCCTTTTTCATAGCCCCACCCCCTGAACGCCGGAGTTGATAAGGTGCATCGGGACCTGATTTTAGGCCATAGCTTGCAGGGGTCGATCGTCTCAGCCTTTTGCCCGCAAGTTTCACATGTCCCACGCCATAATTTTTTCGGCGTGGTGGAGACTAAGTGCAGATTTACCTGGGCAGCGCATTTTTGGCACGGTTGGGAGACGACTGATTGGGCAGCCTTTCGCCGCAGCAATTTTGGTCTTCGGCATTCTTGCATCTGCTTGGCCCTGCTAGAGGTTTTATGAAAACGTCTTAGCTAACTTATTAATTAAAAGGCTTTTTTAGGTAAGTCAACCATTTTCCTCGAAATTTCCGAGAAACTTTAACTAACTTTTTCGGTGAAAAGACAAGCGGATTTCCTAATAAATAAAATTGCATTCTTCTGACTCTTAATACAGAATGGCTTACAGTTTAAATCAAATTTAGGGAGGAGAAGATGATGGAAAAAGCATTCAGTGGGATTAGTGTAGTGTTAATTACTTTGTTAATTGGGGCTTTTGGCTGCGCCACCGGCGTTCCTCAGCCGACACAAATGGCGCAATTGGATTATGGCCAACCACTCACCATAGACTATCAAACGGCTATCAAAAGTTTCATGGACACACAACTTAAGGATCCGGAATCTGCCCGCTACCGGTTCTCACAACCCCGTCAAGGCTGGGCTAAAGAGCCGCCTTGGCTTTTTAACGGACCCGGGTATACCGGCTACTTTGTCTCGGCAGATATCAATGCCAAGAACAGCTTCGGTGGCTATAATGGAGCGAAGCCTTACCTCTTTGTGTTCAAGAACAACCAACTGGTAAAAGCATACGATTCAGCCGGCATCGAAATGTTAAAGATACAGTGGAAGTGAGACTTCTGAAAGACGCCGAGCATTACTGGATGGATACAGGTTGGGCTTGAGGGCTTGCCATTTTTCAGGACAACCATTTATTTATCCGGAAATGAGGAAAGTTATTAAGGTCTAATCCCGGAAAAGATGTGGCACCAATGCAAGTTGCCCACGATCCGACAAATTCCAAACGCTTAGCTTGGGAAACTGAAAAGTCTCAAGGGCCATTTTATTGCCCAGAATGCAAGGGCGAATTAGTTCTGAAGAAGGGCAAGGTACGTGAACACCACTTTGCCCACAGGCCGCCTTTCACATGTCAGTATGGTAGCGGCGAATCTGAAATCCATTACAGAGCTAAACGTGAGCTATTTACCTCGCTTTCTGCCCATCCCCTCTGTAAAAAGTGCGAGCTTGAAAGAAGGCTTGACGGTGTGCGACCTGATATCAGCCTTTACATTAAAAACCATCCTGTCGCAATAGAGATACAAAGGTCTTCAGTATTGGTTGAAGATATAATCAAGAAAGCAGTGGCCTATAATAGGCTTGGAATATATCTCCTATATCTTTTCCCAGAGTCAGGACCTGAGATTATCTGGCGGGAGAATGAACAAGAATACGTATGCAGGCCGAATCAATGGGAAAAGTTCCTTCACTCTATGTTTTTTGGAAGAGCTTACTACTGGGTAGAAGGGTTGCACATAAGGCCGTATCATTTCTCCGAATTCAAAATATGGGTAGAGTCAAAGTGGTGGTATGATAGGGATGGTGATGAACATTGTGGTGGCGGCTATAGTAAAACATCAAAATTAATGAAGATACCAATACAGCATCCTGAAGTAACATTGAATATTGTAGACGATTTTTGCGATAGAAAGAGAGAAGAATACGATATAGAGAATTTCACTATTCCAGGCTGTAAGCTATGGATGGATAGTTATGACAAATGGTGGTAAGCATCAAATGCAAAGCCATAGATAACGTGTTATTCAATTAAACAAGGTCAACAGCGCCGCGTGGCTTGATCTTTTCTTATTCTTGGCGTGTGTCTCCCTCCGTTTTGCCCTTTCGGCTTTAATGCAATCCTTTAACTAACCATCCGACGATTTCTGCTCTAAGCACTTCATGTATTCGTTTCAATTTGGAAACGTGGCTATGGGCTTCTCGTGAGCTTAGAGAGCCCGTTTATTCGTTTGGTAATAAGCGATTTTTGGCTTGGGAAAGGCGATGGGGGGTAGGGGGTGGAATTCAGTAAAATCTTCCGAAAGGATATACTGCCGGGAGATAAACCTGCCAAAGATTTTAGCTTGAAACCTCTTTCAAGATTCTCGCCCTGTCAGGCTATTTCCATAGCAAAGCTGACTGACTGCCGGCGGGGCTGATCCATGAGTAGAGCAAGAGGTGGGTGGCGTATTTACCGCATTAAAACTAAGGTTGATTTGCAGAACTGGACAATTCGTGGTATTTTGTCTAATCAAGCAAAGGAGGCAGATCTATGGATGCTGAAAAATACAAGCGAGATGTAACCTTGGTTTGCCCCACGTGTGGAGGCACTCAATTTGAGTATGATAAAGGAGTTGATGAAACAATTGAGATAGTAAAATGTGCATCCTGTAGTCGAGAACTAACGAAAGACGAGTTGATTCAAGAAAATAGTGAAAACATTTCGGAGCATGTGAAGGAAATGGGTAGTCAAGTCTTGGAGGATTTTACTAAAGAATTGAAAGAGTCCTTAAAAGGTAGCAAGTATATAAGGATAAAATAAATGCAGATTACTGCAGGAAATGTTATAGCCGGAATTGCGTTACTCCTGTCTGGATACGCAACGTGGAAAACATCAAAACTCAACAAGCTACTGCTGGAGAAAGAGACAAGCGAAGCGCTCAAGAACAAGAAGGCGGATTTAGGCGCTTCCTTCATTAAACTTGGAAGCAGCAACTACAGGTTAAAAATCTGGAACAAAGGTAAGGCCATCGCACGTAACGTACGGATTGAATTTCCAGAAGGAAATAATAATTTAATACTATTGGACATCGATCAAAAATTTCCGCTTGAATCATTGGACACATTTCAAGCTGTTGAATTGGTTACCGCTGTTACCATGGGAACCAAAAGAAAGCATCCAATAAAGCTAATTTGGTCTGATGATTTCGATGAGCACAATGAAAAAATCGTATACCCAACAATCTGACCAACGTCCTTCCTGTTTGTTTGACAAATGCATTGAAATTTATGCTATCATCGCTCCCGATAGACAATGCGGCTCTAAAAGAGGAAACTTAACGGGGTTAGAGTCGGTGGGTGCGTTCTGGAAACAGTCTTTTGACTGCGGTGGGTGAGTCTGCCGCATAATCTCAGATTAACTTAATTAATTGAGGATAAATTGATGTTGAACAAAGCTATTTTGACTATTTCGTGCCTCCTAATTTGCGGATGTGGGTCAATTGAAGGAACACGTAACAAATCTTTTACAGCCCATGAACCTAATATTAAATGCAATATTGAATCATTGGCAATTATGCCAGTTATGGAAAATGCTGTAATGCCTGGGTTATCAATCCAGTTGGAGAAAGCATTATACGAGAATATTCGCTCCAAGCTCCCTAATACAAGAATAATTGATACGCAAACCTTCAGTTCCCGCCTTGCAAAAAATGACCTTATATCCGATTTTGGAAAATGGAAGTCTGGTTATGAGGCAACTTCGATATTAGATCCTCGCCCGCTTCTCTCATTCTCGAATGCCACAGATACTGAATATTTTCTATTGGTGCGTTCAACTCATTTATCCCGAGAAAAGATTCGAGCCGTAGATACGGGATATTCAGGATGGGTTTCGGATGCAAAGAATGTATGGCGCACTGACTTAAAGGTTTCGGCTGAGCTAATTAATGCAAAAACCGGAAGCGTTGTGTGGCAGGGTTTTGGATGCGCCGAAAATGTTAACTCTCCACGCAAAGATATAGATCTCTTTCTTGTGATCGTTCAACAAAAAAATCCGGAAGTAAAATCTTTTGCTCCTGAAATGATTCAAGTCGCTGCTGATGGCATTGCATCACAGCTTGCTAATATCCATAGATAATATAAGAGATGAAACGAGAGAATCTTCTAATGAACTTGTATTCCAAGGCCAGGTTCAAGGATCTGCTATTTAATCTCCTATTTTTTCTGCCAAAATTTTTATTCCAAATGAATTCCATATCTTAACATTGATGTTTTCATTAACTTTCACCGAATGTTAATAAATCCTCATACCAACGATATTTGCTAATCCTTGATATCTTGAAACCACAGCCAGATATCCGAAGATTCTGCTACAAGCACTCTGACATTCAAATAGATTTTGCCGCATGGCTACGGGCTTCTCACGAGCTTATACAGCCCGTTTAATCATCTGGAAATAAGCGATTTTTGGCTCGGAAAATGTGATGGGGGGTAGGGGGTGGAATTCAGTAGAATCTTCCGAAGGGATATACTGCCAGGAGGAAACCCTGCCAAAGATTTTGATCCAAGACCTTAATCCACTTTTGACGCTGGTAGCCTTCTCAACCTATAAGAAGATCAAGCTTTTTGGAATTATATTAGGTATTCTGTTTTTGTTAGGCGACGAATTTGGTAGATTTTATAGCCAAGATCTATTATGGTGCTTGAGGACGGGGTGGGAAAAAATTTTGGCTTTTGCAAACCGGAACCCAACTGATGGGTTTGTCCTTGCTTGAGAGATAAGAGGTGATTATTTCATGGTTGTCATAATATGTGAAACCGAAACTGATTCGACACTTTGCAAAGCTGCCAATCTGATTATATTCCACAACCAAGAATTATCTGCACTGTTAGATTCAGCAATTATGGGGAAATCTTTATGACATTGAAAGACTTAGAAGGCTCGCTTAGCGGGATCAATATTGGCTTGTCCGGTGCGGTTCCCGAATGTAGCGAATGGACCGAGCCTGCCCGGGATCGTGCAATCATAGAATTCGTAGCTGTATTCACCGGTCTTGTGATTAAATATGGTGGCCGGATTGTGCATGGCTTCCACCCCACTTTCACCCCTATTATTTTAGACCAAGCAAAACATCATGCTCCACCTGGTTCTGGAAAAGTAGTTACCTTGGTAATTTCTGAACTTTGGGCCAATCTTCCTGATTTTCGAGATATATTATCTTGGTCGGAAATTGCAGAGATTATAGTTACTAAACAAATTGGAGAAGGGGGACCTGAGATTGTTGACACAAGAAATAGAAGTCTCAGTTTAATGCGACTTCATCTCCTCCAGCAGATGAACGTAATGATTGCGGTAGGTGGAAAAGTTCACTCGAATGATGGCATTATTCCAGGCGTTTTAGAGGAACTCAAATATGCAAGTTGCCGGAGAATGGCATGTTTCCTTATCGGCGGAGGAATGGGTGGAATGGTAGCAAAACTCGTTGGGGTGCAATCTTGGCCTTCGGAGCAACCTTGGCCTTGGGAGTCGTGGCGTCAGAACCGATTGACAAATCAAAAAGATAGAGAACTTCAAACCGCCACTGACGTGGGTTCTTGCGCAAGTATAATTTTTAACCACCTACTTCACCACTCTGAATTAGCTAAGCGTGAACTGGCTCGACTTGACGTGTCGGAGAAAGATTGCCTTAATGACCCAACCACTTTAACTTTTAAAAAATGAGGCACCTAAGAAAAAAATGCTCTTAAAAAAGAATCCTCCCAATCACTCCGCAATCCGTGGGCTCTACTACGCCAACAATTTCTTGAGGTTGTCCCAATTCCATCGATAGACACGGCCCGCATCAGGAACACCCCAGTCTTCTGAACCATCCTTATAACCAATTATCTGGAACTTTGGTTTCTTAAGTTCATTGGCGAGCTTGACCTCTTTGAGAACACCGGGGGCTTTCTTAGTCTTTGGTCCTAACATGACAATAAAGACCTCAGACCTTGCGATTGCAGCCCGAGCTTTGTCTAACCAATCTTTCTCGGAAGCAGCCTCCTTCAGAGAGAAATCGCTTACCTCAAACGGGGACTCTGGGAGCTTCGCTTGGCCGATCATAGATTCCTTCGAAGCCTTATCATTATCGAAATCGAAACTTATGAACACCTTCTTCTTAGCCATTTCTTCTTCCTCTGATTTAATTGCCCCTAATAGTCGTTACGGATTGAGATTGCCTCTTCAACCCATTCCTATATGTTTTTCGTGATGTAATCATACACATTAATGCTTCTTGAGTAAGGTGGATCATAGGCCTTAACGACCTTCCCCTGAGGAACGAATACCACAATCCGGCGCCTACTGTCAATTTCTCAATGATAGGTAGATAATCCTATCCTGTATTCGGTTATTCGGTCAGATTTAAAGCCCTTCTAAGTGCGGCTCACGGGCTCATAACGGCTACTTATTTATCTGGCTTCGGCAGTGAAATTAGCTGAAGGATGGGGGGTAGGGGATGGTAATTCAGTAGAATTTTTCGATGGGATACACTACCGGGAGAAAACCCTGACCAAATTTTTAGAATTTTTCCATTTTGCCTATTAAAAATTAGAAAACGAAAATTGCTCCAACGCTTTCCTGTTTGCCCGGTCTGATCTGCATCCTATACGCAACCGCAAACAAAAAGACCGCTTCTTGGCGGCCTAAAATCTCTTGATTTCATTGGTGGCGGGGGACGGAATCGAACCGCCGACACGGGGATTTTCAGTCCCCTGCTCTACCGACTGAGCTACCCCGCCGACCGTTAAGTTGTTTATCTTGCCCCCGGGCTTTTGTCAAGACCTTAGACAGGCATGGGTGCGGGCCCGAGCTAACATGGTGGGCAGTGGCCACCTTATAACCCGCAAAATGCGAAATGGTCATCAGGTAGCGCCGCGGAGAAGATTAAGTTCCCCCTCACCCGGACCCCCTCCCCCAGCGGGCCCCCAGCAAGGGAGCGGGGATAAAAAAAGAACCTCCTCAATGCTTCTTTAATGGCAGGCAACTCTCATCGGGCGGGCTGTGGCCGCCGTCATTTCCGGTAGCCTGGGCGTCCCGCCTGTCTAGCTTAATTTGGGAGTTTAGTTCACACCGGCCAGAGGCCCAGGCTACCAGGTCCAGGTAGCGCAGGCGTCTCGCCTAGGCGGCGGTAAGATGGGTTAATAGGATCAGGATAACCATAAACCAAAAACCAAGTTTTTTAATAGCCGGTTAAAGTCCTCTCCGCAGGAAAGGCCCGCGGATTTGCCATCCTGGCCGGGTGTGCCGGCCGCCTCCCCAACTCGTCCCGAAGTTCAAGGGTGGGCAGTGCCCACCCTACAACTGCGCCAAGGCGGTTTTGAAATAGATGGTAATAAATAATTCCGGACATGAGTGTCCGGCAACAAAATTGCACGAAGAAACTTACACTATCTGGGAGTTATTAATGGGAGCGGAAAAGAGATTAAATTCCCCCTCACCCTAACCCTCTCCCCCATCGGGGGAGAGGGGATAAAGCTGGAACCTCTTTCATGCTCCCGTTAATAAATTCTAGACCATTTTAATTTCAACGGGATCAAGATATTATAACGATGCAACCAAATCACCTCTCGCCTGCGAGGGGAGAGGGAAAAAGATTGTAAATTTCATGAAATGAGGACCTGGCGGAGCGCTATCCCCAAGCCCGGGCCCTGAGTAAGGACTTGTTGCACCATTTCCCCCACTACGGCGCCCAGAGTGGCAGGTGGCCATGGACCCGGTAACCCACGTGGCCGTGGGGGCGCTGCTGTCGCAACTGCTTCCCGGCCCCTCCCCGGTTTGGAGCGCCGTGGCCGGGATGTTTTTCACCCTGCTGCCGGATTGCGACTATTTCTTTATATTTTCCGATCGGCTGGCCTTTATTCGTCACCACCGGGCCTTTTCCCATTCCCTGACGGCCCTGCCCCTGTTTGCCCTGTTGGCAGCCGGGGTGGCCTGGGTCTTGGGCGGCCCCCGCTGGTTCCAACCGATCTTCTTCCTGGGTCTGGCAGTGCTGGCGAGCCATCTTCTGGTATTGGACCTGGCCACCTCCTACGGCACCCAGCTCCTGTTTCCCTTCTCCCGGAAGCGCTTCGCCCTGGACTGGCTCTTCATTATCGACCCTTACCTCACCGTCCTGCTGCTGGCCGGGGCCGTGGTCGTTCCCATCCCCGGTTGGGGCCACCGCGCCGGGC
>Ga0208037_1000237_pt1 | contig 37456 bp, 32 predicted proteins | sample June2015DPH_13_1_3_FD_184710 | JGI IMG/M metagenome (GOLD analysis project Ga0208037, IMG submission 184710) | Peatland microbial communities from SPRUCE experiment site at the Marcell Experimental Forest, Minnesota, USA - June2015DPH_13_100... | ecosystem: Environmental > Terrestrial > Soil >...
AAACCCACCACCAGCAGCCGCAGCCCCCCCTCCTTCATGGCCTTTAGGGTCTCGTAGGAAGTGGTGACCCGGGCGGTGGTGGACCAGAGAAAATTTTTGTTAAGGCCGCGGAATTCCCGGCCCAGGGTGCGGGCCCGTTCGCCGTTGGCGGTGAAGGTATCATCGTCGAAAAAGATCTCCGCGGCCTGGGGGAACAACTCCAGGCTGCGGCGCACTTCCGCCACCACGTTGGCCACGCTCCTGACCCGGTAGCGCCGGCCGGTGAAGGTCTGGGGCCAGAGGCAGTAAACGCAATGACCCGGGCAGCCCCGGCCGGTATAAAAGGAGACGTACGGGTAACGCAGGTAGGGAATCTGATAGTTTTCCATCTTCAGATCCCGGTGATAGATTTCGGTGACCATGGGCAGGGCGTCCAATTCCTCGAGGTAGGGCCGATCCGGGTTGTGATGAATGGCATCGCCCTGCCGGTAGCTGACCCCCTGGATTTCCTGCCAGGGATGTCCCTGGGCGATCTCCGCCACCGCATAGTCGAATTCCCGGCGAGCCACGAAATCCACCTGGGGGCCGGCGGACAGCGATTCCTGGGCCAGGATGCTCACCTGGGGCCCCACCAGGCCTACCAGCAATTGCGGGTTTTTCTCTTTGAGGTGGCTGACCGTTTTCAGATCGTGCCGGAAAGAGGCGCTGCTGGTGAAGAGCACCGCCAATTCGAAATCGCTGGCCAGGGATGCCACCTGGGCCACCGTCAGGTTCTCCGGCGGGGCGTCCACTACCCGGCTCTCGGGAATGAGTCCGGCCGGGTAACAGAGCCAGGTGGGATACCAAAAGGAGGTGACCTCCCGGGTGGCCTGGTAGCGCGAACCGGCGCCGCCGTCAAAATCCTGGAATGACGGCGGGTTGAGCAACAGGGTGCGTTTCATCGATTAATCCTTGAGGAGCTTCGATCTGTGATCAGGGGAGGAACCTGGCAGCGAGCGCCGGTCCCCCCCATAAGCAGGTGATTATGATTGCTAAATATTATCCGAGATGCGCGATCTTGTCCAGGAAATAGCGGGCCGGTGTCCAGGCGGGGGCGTCCCCAATTATTGGTCTGTTTCATAATCGGGCTGACATAAGATTAAAACCAGGGGGGGCCTGGCCCCAAAAAAAACGTTCCCAAACCGGAGCTTGGAAACGTGAAACTTGCAACTTAATGAATAATATTCTCTTCGAAAGAAAACTGAAAAATCAAAATTGCAGGTTTACAGAGTGGTGAGGCCCTCCCGGATGGCGTACTTGGTGAGTTCCGCCACGCTGTGCATCTTAAGTTTTTGCATCATTTGCTGCCGGTGGGTTTCCACGGTCTTGACGCTCACGTGGAGGCAATCGGCAATTTGATTGGTGGACTTGCCTTCGGCCATCAGCTGCAGCACCTCTCGCTCACGGTTGCTGAGAATGGAGAAAACCGAGGCCTCCCGGCCCAGTGGCGCCTGCACATAATCCTTCACCACGATGTCGGCGACCCCCGGGCTGAGGAAAGTCTTGTGGGTCAGCACCACCCGAATGGCCCGCACCAACTCCTCGCTGGCGCAATCCTTCAGGAGATAACCGGAGGCCCCAGCTTTGAGCATATTGGCCACAAAACGCCGGTCGGCGTACATGGAAAGGGCGATCACCTTCATCTTGGGCATTTCGGAGATGATTTGCCGGGTAGCTTCGATGCCGTTCAGATCCGGCATGGCTACATCCATAATGATCACTTCGGGATGCCTCTCCCGGGCTAGCCGCACCGTGCTCCGGCCATTCTCGGCTTCGGCCACCACCTCCAGGTCCGGTTCCCTTTCCAGCAAGGTGCGCAGTCCCTGGCGGACGATCTGGTGATCGTCGGCAATGAGAACTTTGATAGCCATGCCCCCATCCCTCCAGCCTTGAGGCTAATAGTTAAGCGGCGCCACCAAAGTCAACCGGCTCCCATGGCCCGGCTCAAATTCCACCTCCAGACGCCCGCCCAGATACTGCAAACGCTCCCGGATGCCGAAGAGCCCCAGGCCGTTGGGAGAGAGCAGAGGCGACCCGGCCCTCGGGTCCCATCCGACCCCGTCATTTTCGATGCTTACCTGCACCTCCGCAAGGCTCCGCCTGATGAGAACCAAAATATTTTTGGCCTTGCCCTCCTTGACCACCTTCAGCAGCAGTTCGCGCACCAGATGAAAGAGGAGAATCCGGCTATCATCGTTCAGGGGCTTGGGGCTTCGATCCGCGGTCACCTGCAGGCGAATGCCGCTTCGCTCCTGGATTAGCTCCGCCAGCCACTCCACTGCGGCCTCAAAACCCAGGTCGTAAAGGATGGGCGGGCTGAGTTCGAAGGTCAGGGATCTGGTGTACCGGATAGTCTGATCGAGGAGTTGCCGGATCTCCTCCATGGCCCCGCTCAGGCCGGCGGGGGCCGCTTCCCGGAAGGCTCCCAGTTTGATTTGCGCCAGGGCCAGGATCTGTCCCACCTGGTCGTGGAGCTCGGTGGCCAGGCGCCGCCGTTCCTGCTCTTCAGCCAGGGATAACTGCAAGGCCACGGAGCGGAGCTTCCCCCGGTAGTCACGAATCTCGGCTTCCGCTTGTTTCTGCTCGCTGATATCCTCCAGCATGGCGATGACCAGCGGCACCTCGCCGGCAGCGGAAAACGAGAGCGACAGGCGGCCCCAGGACAACTGGCCGTTTTTCCGCCGATAGTGACCCTCTATTTGACAGGCCTGGCGAACCCCGTCAGCCAGTCCTTTAAAAAGCTCCTGGCAGCCGCCGGCCTCTCCGGTCAGGATGAATTCGCTAAACTCTTGCTGGCGCAGTTCCTCCTGACCATACCCCAGCAGTTCCTGCAAGGCGGGATTGCTCACCACTATTCGCCAATTTTCATCCAACAGGGCAATACCCAGGGGAGACTTCTCAAAAATCGTGCGAAAACGGGCTTCACTATCCCGTATCAGGTATAAATAGTCCTGAATGGCCAGGTCGGGAATGCCTTGGCTGAGAAAAATCTTCCGGGCCTGGACCCCCCGGATGGCCGCGGCCAACTCTTCAAAGACCCGCTCTTTGAGGAGGTAGCCGAAGGCCCCGGCCTTGAGAACCTCCGCTACGAATCTGCGGTCGCCGTGCAGGGACAGGCCGATCACCTTGGCACGGGGGGCGGCGGCCGCCATCCGCCGCACCGCCTCCAGGCCGGGCAAATCGGCGCCGGCCAGGTCCAGGATGACCACGTCCGGATTAACCTCCTTCGCCAAACCCAGCGCCGATTCCCCGGTGCCGACTTCCGCCGCTACCTGGAAGTCCGGTTCCTGGTCCAAAAGGGCCCGCAATTCCTGGCGGACGTTCTGGTGGTCATCGGCAAGGAGGATTCTGATGGCCATGGTTTCCCTGAAAAAAACCCAATTATTACTCGATAATTATAACCTGCATAATCCCAAAAAAAAAGGTCCCCACGGTAGGGACCTGGTATCTTCCTCTTCCCGCGGCTAATCAGCAATAATCGCCTTCAAGTCAACAAGTTTCCCCTGGCCCGTCAGGCCCCTTAGCGCTAAAAAATCCTGGTTTTGCTTAAAGCATGCATAGTGTTAATGACCGCCGGTCCCATGATTATGATGAAGATCGCGGGGAAAATGCACAGGAGCAAGGGGATCATGATCTTCACCGGCAACTTGCCAGCCTTTTCCTCGGCTTTCTGGCCCCGCTGCACCCGGAGAAAATCGGAATGGACCCGCAGCGCCTGGGCAATACTGGTCCCCATCTTATCCGATTGGATCATGATGCTCACCAGGGACTTGACGGCTTGGGCCCCGGTGCGCTCCCCAAGGTTCTTCAGCGCCATTTCCCGGGAAATCCCGGTGCGCAGCTCGGCGTTGGTGAGGTGCAGTTCGTTGTACATATCCAGGGAGATGTTGCGGACCTCATCGGATACCCGGTGGAGGGCGGACTGCAACGACAGTCCGCCCTCCACGCAGACAATCAGCAGATCCAGGACGTCCGGCAAGCTCAGGTCGAGGCGCTCCTGGCGCCGGCCGATCAGGGCCTTCAGGACATAGGGCGGTAAATAGAAACCGGTCCCGGCCAGCATCAGGCAAACCATAAGATTGCCGGAAGCCATCACGCCGCCCATGACATTGGCTAAGAGATACGGCAAGGCCAGGAGGAAGGGGGCCAGGACCCGGATCCCTAAAAAGATGGTAGGACCCTTGGGGTGACGATAACCGGCCTGGATCAAGGAGAACCGGAGTTTGGAGGTATCCTCCTTATCCTTCATGGCATACTCGCCGAAGGAGGAGATCCAATCCAGGAAACGTTTCTTCAGGCTGCCGCCGCCGCCCCGCTGATAAAGGGACATGGCCGCGGTGGCGGTACTCTTTTTGAACCTGTCTCGCACCATCCGGCGGCTGCCGGCGTAATGCATAATGCCATAAACGAAAAACGTCCCTGTGAGAAAACAGGCGCCCCAGATGAGCCAATCGAGCCCTTCCATGAGCCCCCTCCTCTAAACCTTGATGGATACCATCTTTTTCATCACCCACGCCCCTATAGCCATGCTGCCGATCGCCGCGCCCAACATTTTTTTGCCTAAGGGGTCAGAGAACAAGAGCATGATATAATCCCGGCTCATGACGTAAAGAGCCAGGAAAGTTACCACGGGCAAGCCCATCAGGATCAGCGCCGAAAACCGGCCTTCGGCGGTGAGGATTTGAACCTTGCCCTTCAATTTCATGCGCTCCCGGATCAGGGTGCCGATGTTTTCTAAAATCTCCGCCAGATTGCCCCCGCTCTCGTTTTGGACCAGGACCGCGGTGACGAAGTAGCCCAGGTCCTGGCTGGCCACCCGTTCACCCATGCGGCGCAGCGCCTGGGTGACGCTCAGTCCCCAACGCTGCTCTTCATAGGTGATGCGCATCTCCTTCCCCAGGGGCGGCTGAATCTCCTGGGCCACCAGCTCCATGGTGGCCGACAGGGTGTGGCCGGCCCGGAGGGATCGGGCCAGGAGTTCCATGGCCTCCGGCATCTGCTTTTCGAATTGCATGGTCTTGCGCCGCTTTTTCCAGCGCAGGATAAAGATAGGCAGGTAACCCATGGCCGCTCCCACGACCCAGATCCAGATACCGTACAGAAACCTGGTGCCCAGAAGAAAGCCCACGGACCCCATGAGGGCCACCGCCAGGATAAAGACCCCGGGGGGGAGATAGAGATCCGCCTGAATGAGCTGGCGCTCCAGGTTGTCCACCCTGCTCAAGCCCGTCAGCCGCCCCATCAATGAAGTCACCGGACTATTCCGGTTCCGGGACTCCTGGTAGGCCTTGAAGATCTTGGCCCGGAACTCCTCCTCCCGCTTCTGACTGCGCATCCGCTTCTTGAGCTGGCTCCGCTTCAGGTAGGGCTCCATCACCATCTGATTGATGACGGTGGTCAGCAGACAAGCCGCCACAAAGACCCCCAGGAGTCCCAGGGCGTACATGAAATCCATGCCGCCCATGTTCAAATGGCTCAAACGATCCATCGCTCTTCTCCCGTTGGAGTCGTCATATCTTTAATCCAGGTCCCGGCTGGGGGGTTTGAAGATGCCGTCCATGAGCGGCGCCCCGAAGAGCCGGCAACGGTCGGCGAAGCGGGGACGCACCCCGGTGGCCACATAACGCCCCGTGATCATCCCCTCCAGGTTCATGCCGTGGCGTTCGAAGACGAAGATATCCTGCATGCTGATCATCCCACTCTCCATCCCGGTGATTTCCGAGAAGGACACCATGCGGCGGCAGCCGTCGCTGTGGCGCACCAACTGGACGACCACGTTGATGGAGGAAGAGACCATCTGTCGCATGGCCCTTTCCTGGATGGTGATGCCCGAGAGGGAAATCATGGTCTCCAGCCGCAGCAGGGCATCCCGGGAAGTATTGGCGTGAACGGTGGTCATGGACCCCTCGTGGCCGGTGTTCATGGCCTGGAGCATGTCGATAACCTCGGGGCCCCGCACCTCGCCGACCACTATCCGATCCGGCCGCATCCGCAGGCAGTTGCGCACCAGGTCCCGCGCGGTAATCTCCCCTTTGCCCTCCACGTTAGGCGGACGGGTCTCCAGGCGGCACACGTGTTCCTGCTGCAACTGGAGTTCGGCAGAGTCTTCGACGGTGATGATGCGCTCATTGGCCGGGATGAAGCCGGAGAGGATGTTCAACAAGGTGGTCTTGCCGGCCCCGGTGCCGCCGGAGATGAGGACGTTCAGTTTGGCCACCGACACGGCCTTCAGGACCTCCCCGATTTGCGCGGTGAGGCTGCCTTTCTCTATCAGGTCCTCCAGGGTGGGGCGCTGCACGGAAAACCGCCGGATACAAAGTATGGGCCCGTCCAGGGCCAGGGGCGGGATGATGGCGTTGACCCGGGAGCCGTCGGGCAACCGGGCATCCACCATGGGGATGGACTCATCGATGCGGCGCCCCACGTTACTGACGATCTTATTGATGATTTTCAAGAGGTGCTCACTATCCTGGAACCGGATATCCGCCAGTTCCAGACGGCCGTGCCTTTCGACGTACACCTGATTGTGGCGGTTTACCAGGATATCCGAAATGGTCGGGTCGGCCAACAGAGGTTCCAGGGGGCCCAGACCCAGGATCTCGAACTCCAGTTCCCGGTTCAAGCGGGTCTTTTCTACCAGGTTTAGGGGCTCTTCCTCCTCCTCCATAAGGACCGCCAGGGCTTGCCGGATTTCCCGGGCCCGAACGCTTTCCTCCAATTCTTCCAGGGCGCTCAGGTCCAGACGCTCCAACAGCAGGTGGTGAATCCGCTTCTTCACCTGGTAAAGCCGGATTTCCCGAACCTCATCCTTCTTGGAGAGGGGCGCCGCCTGTGGTTCTCGATCTTCCTGGACCGGCCGCGGCGAAACCGCACTCAGCCCCTTCGCCTTAGCCGTCCCCAGACCCCTGTTTTCCCTCTTGTTACCCAGCCAACTCATGCAGATTCACCTCCTCTAAAACAACCAGAACTTGCGCTTGGGCTCGGCGACGGCGCTCACCTCGGCCTGTTCCATCTCCGCCGGCATCGCCAGCTTCACCTGTTCGGCCAGGGCCTTCATGTCGCGCCACAGCTTGGAGCGCGGCCCGCTGACCCCTAAGGGCGCTCCCCGGTTCAAGGCCTCCACCATTAACGGGTAATCGCTGCACAGGGTGGCGAACACCGGCTGCTGCACTACCTGTTCCAAATCCCGCAGCACCAAACCGCTGTTCCGATTAAAACGGTTTATCACCAGCTTGATTTTTCGCCGCTCCCTCTGATCTTCCAGAAGCGCCGGCCACAACCGCTTCAGGTTGCGCAAATCCGGAACGTTGAGACCGGTGAGCATCAGCACCAGGTCGGCCTCCAGGGTCACCCGGAGAAAGAACTCATCCAGCCAGTGGCTCAGATCGACTATGGTGTATTTGTAAAGTTGGCGCAAGACCGAGAAGATTTTACCCAGGGACTCGATCTCGATGTTTTCCTGCTCCCGAAAATCCGGACAACCATGGAGCACGAACAGGTTATCCCCAAAAGGCTGCATCGCCCGCTGGATGAAAGACTGATCCAGTTCATTCAGATTCTGACACAAATCCAGAATGGTATAGGAGGGCTCCAGGTCCAGGAAATTCGCCACGTCCGGGAAGGGCCGGCCCAGGTCCACCAGGGCCAGAGGCTCCGGAGCCAGCTCGGCCATGGCCACCGCCAGGTTGACGGCCACCGTGGTGGCCCCCGCCCCGCCCTTGTGCCCGGTGACCACGATCACCTGCCCCAGGCGGCGATCCCCGGAGCTTTGCCGCTTTTTGGTTTGCCACACCCGGCTGATCGCGGCTTCCAGATCGTCGGGGGTCAGGGGCATCGGCAGAAACTCCCTGACCCCTACCTGCATGATACGGATCAGGAATTCCGGTTCCAGGGTATGGGAACACAACAATATCGGGGTCTGCGGCATCTCCTGGGGCAGGCGCTCCAGCCAAGGCGGCACGTGACTCTGTCCATCCATCTCCACCAGCACCACATCCGGTCTGGCGTTGCCGTCGAGCTGGCGGCAATAACGCTCCGGGTCGCAAGTCTGATCCAACAATTTCAGTTGGGGAAGGCTTTCCACAGCCTCCTGGATTTCCGGATGCTGGACTCCGTTCCCGAACAGCACTGAAATGGTCAAGCTATCAGACTTCACCGGTCACTCCCACGGCGTCGGCCGTCGCGCTTTGCCATGTAGGGTGGGCACTGCCCACCAATTCCTTCATTGCCGCGTCTTAACTGACATCCAGCTAGAGGGTGGCCTTGCTGCGCTGACACCCCTTGATCACCTCCACCCACTTCTCCGGTTTCGCGTCCTTCTGAGACGTGGGCGCCGGCGGCGGTTTCATCATGCCGGCGAACAGATTCGAGCTGGCCACCCCGCGGGTTTCTACGGTGGCCTCATTGCCGCTGCCTCGCAGGGCCAGACGAATCTTCCCTTCGTTGCTGGCCAGATTCAGGATCTCGGCCTGCTCCGGGGTCAATTCCAGGGTGACGGCATTCACCACCGTGGGCTTGTCATCCCCCGTTTGCTGCCAGATCTGGCCGATGCTCAAGACCGTGATGCCTTGCAGGATGACCTTGGAATAGTTCTCATCCACGCCGCTTTTTATCTTCATATCCGCCAGGACGTCCACCCGGTCCCGGGGATGGAGGAAGCCGGCAACTCCGGTGACGTCATCGACCCGGACCGTCAGGGCCCTCTTGCTCTCGTCCAGCAGGCCGCTCAAGCCGGCGGCGGTGCCCACCGGGGCCAGCTTGCTGAACATGATGGGCTCCCCGCTGGAAATGGGAAAGGTGACCACCCGGCCCTCCACCTGGTTTAGGGACGCGGCGCACTGGGGCGGAATCAGCTCCTTGGGCCAGGAGACCAGCTTGAGGGAAACGCCGGCCAGGGCGGTGCCGGGAGCGATGTCGCCGGTGGCTACCGCCACCATCCCGGTGGGCGCCAGGGCGACCTGGGTCTTATTGACCACATAACGATGAATGCCAAAGGTGGCCAAAAGACCGGCCACCACCGCGACGGCCATATAAATCATTCCTTTGGGTAGGTTTGCCATAACGCTCACTCACTGTTCATGGTTGATGTGACTGCGAACTCCACCACGGCTACCCCTTCACTTCCAAGCCCTGTGCGGCTCTCACCTCAGGGTTCGGTTCAGGCCCCCTCAATGCAAGCGACCATCCTCAGGCGACTCGCAGGCCGGCCCCGGCCTCATCATGGCTCAGTGCCCGGTTCTTGCCGCCTCCTGCAAGAATTGGGGGGCCCAGGGCCCCCCGTCAGGTTAGTTCGGGCCCAACCGGCCTCAGGCGCCGATCAGGGTGGCAGCGTTATTGAACTTGCTGCTCAGGTTGGTCCACAAAGTACCTCTCCATGAGCAGCCCCCCTTACAGGGTTTAGGCTCCTGGAGGTCAAGATTAAGAGGCGGCGGTGACGGAGGTGGAGACCGCCTGGAACTTAGTGCTCAGGCTGGAGCCCAGAGTGGTCACCGCGACGATGCACACCACCGCGATCAGGGCCACCAGCAGGCCATACTCCACCATGGCGGCGCCGCATTCGTCCTTGAAGAAATTTCCGATCTTTTCCATGGTTCTCTCCTTTTTGGGTATTTTGAAGTGGCTGAAAAGTTAGCATGGTGAATTCAGTTCCGGTTTTCATCATGATCAGACCTCCTTACAGGGTGTAGACTCCTGGAGGTCTAGATTAACTGGCGGCGGTGACGGAGTTGGAGACCGCTTGGAACTTAGTGCTCAGGCTGGAGCCCAGAGTGGTCACCGCGACGATGCACACCACCGCGATCAGGGCCACCAGCAGGCCATACTCCACCATGGCGGCGCCGCATTCGTCCTTGAAGAAATTTCCGATCTTTTTCATGGTTCTCTCCTTCTTGCTATTTTACAGTGGCTGAAAAGTTAGCATGATGAACTCAGTTCCGGTTTTCATCATGATCAGACCTCCTTACAGGGTGTAGGCCCCTGGAGGTCTAGATTAACTGGCGGCGTTGACGGAGTCGGAGACATCTTGGAACTTAGTGCTCAGGCTGGACCCCAGAGTGGTCACCGCGACGATGCACACCACCGCGATCAGGGCCACCAGCAGGCCATACTCCACCATGGAGGCGCCGCATTCGTCCTTGAAGAAATTTCCGATCTTTTCCAAGGTTCTCTCCTTACTTGCTATTTTACAGTGGCTGAAAGGTTAGCATGGCGAATTCAGTTCCGGTCTCTAGCCTCGGCTTCCGTTTGGCGAATTGTTTGATCAGGCCCTCCCTTTCTGATGGATTGGCAGATACTCCTTGGTTCTGCATGGTAATATGGGTCATCGCAGGAAAAAGATAAATCGGGGTTTCCCTGGTATTGGCCTTCGATAAACATGAATTTGGTACAGGGGAATGCGGTAATCCGATAAAGAAATGGAGGGGGTCTTGCCCGCGTAGGGTGGGCACTTTAGCCGTGTAGGGTGCGCACTGCGCACCAATTCCTTAGTCCGGGCCGTGTAGGGTGGGCACGAGCCTACCGATAAGAGAATGCGTATTTGAAGAAGTCTTGCGGGGGCGCACCTGCGGCCCGTGTAGGGTGGGCACGAGCCTACCAATTCCTTAGTCCGGGCCGTGTAGGGTGGGCACGAGCCCACCCTACAGGGCTATTAAAACCATCAGGGAGCCAACTACGATCAGAGTTTTTCTTGGATGGGCTTATATAAAGTGAGAGGCTGTGTGCTGCATCTTAATGACTGTGTAAAACATGCGGGTTACAGGTGAGTTAATCGGCCCCAATTTGAACGAAAGCCGCCGACTAATGGTTTAAGTGCAACTCATGAACAACAAATAATAATCTGCCCTATGGTCATATGAATTTCCCCCAGAATCCCATTCGTAACGATTTTTGGGAGGGAATGTAATTTAATAAGGTAAATTCAGTAGCAACTGCGGCAATGGGCTCTCCCACCTGGACAATATCGGCCTCATTAATCGTACCGAGGACAAATTCAGCCCTCTTGAGATAACCGACTCTATAAGGATTGATCTTCATGACCCGCGCACAAGTGGCGTCCACCGCCGGGAGATTGCGGCCCATGACTAGCACCCCCGCGGGTTTAGGGTCTCCCATAATGGGACCATCTCCCTCCATGCCCACGATCCCGTCCACGATAGCCAGGTGCGGGCGTAAAGTCGCCGTGATATCCAAGATGGCCTCCTCGATACCGGCATAATGGAGAACATTTTTGGGCCACCCATAATAAAGTCCGGGCATGAAACCAAATAAATTTTTCATAGAAAGGGTAATACCCGCCCAATGATGGGTTTTGAGCTTGGCCAGGGAGACGATCAAGTCCACTTGACGGAGAATTGCCGGGAAAGTGAGACTGGTCAAACTGCTAAACTTTCCTACATTCGGCATGCTATAAGCATCCTGGTAATTTAGATCAATAAAGGGAATCCGGTCTTCCCATAGCACTTCACCTAAACCGGACTCCTCCAAAACGCGTAAGGTATCTCGGCAATGTCCCGGGCCCTCGGCGACCATGACCCGGGAGGCGCCGAACTTGAGGAAGGCTTCGACGGCGCCGCGGACCACCAGGGGATGGGTATTGATATGGATACTGGCGGGGTTGGTCTCAACGAGATTCGGTTTCAATAAAATCCGTTTGCCCTTGATTTCCTGAGGAGAGATCCCCAGGTGGGCTAATCCTTCGCAAATCACTGTGGCAATGTCAGCCTGATAGCCTGGGACTTTGGCAATAAAAGTCTGAGCCTGCCATGTGCTTCTTAAAAACTTTCTCCAAAGAAAAAGACCGGAAGCCGCCAGAATGGCGCCCCCGATACAAGCTCCCAGGAATTCTCGGCGAGTAAAACCCATGAGTTTTCTATTCTCTGCGAGGCAGCCCTTTATGGGGCCAGCCTGTATAAACTTTCAATTCCCCCAGATAAACGGCAAGCCAGGATAAATAAAGAGAGGGAAGCTGTGTCATAACCCCCAAACCGCGCTTGCCGCCCCCAGCATTCGGAAAGCCAGGTGGCGGCGGCCGCCGGGCGCTCGCCCCAGGCGCCCAAACCCAAGATTCCCCACGACAAGGCAATGGGAGTCCGCAAATTTCTCACCACAATTTTGAGATAATCTAAACTCAATTCCAGGTTCGATCTCGCAGTCAAACTCTTAAGGGCATCGAGCGCCATGCCGGTATTCTCCGGCATTGGTCGTAATTCCTTATTGAACACGATGATATTACCATAATTCCATCCCCCATGCGGCAGTTGTCGGTTCAGAAGCAGGCGCGTGGCCTCCGCGATGCGTGGATGGTTACTATGGCCGGTAACCTTTAGGGCAATAATCCCCAGCGCAGTGGGGTCAATCCAGGAATAGGTACCCGCTACCCAAGGCCAACCCTTAAGAGTGCTGTCGCTAGCGTCAGGTGACTTCGCTTGTTTCGGCAGACACATACCGGAGTGATCCAGCAGAAAATCCACCGCCCGGGCCAAACTGTCTTGATTAGATGGTGATTGGGACCAGGCGAGGATGGCCAACGGCGTCGGCCAGTAGACTGCCGGATGGTAGGGAGAGATACTGACTCGCCCATCCGGTAGTTGACCGGTAGCTAAACGGGAGCGCGCCCGACTGATAATTTCCGGGTCTAAACCGCAAGCACTCAGAGCTAGTATTGCCCAGGCCGTGGCATCAGTTCGATAATCGCCGTTATCGGTATTCGCAAAGCCACCTTCGGCCAAGGATCGCTTCCGCAAAATGTTAATACTGTCGGAAACCAATGGATCGATCATAAAAAGTTAAATATAATTAACCGTGATTATGCAGCAGCCTTGGCCACCGCACTCCAAAAAAGGTTTTGGGGACCTCTTGCCTGGAAAAAATCCCCCAAAGTTTCTGTTCTTGAAGCCGACTCCTCTCATCAATAACATGGTAACACAAGTTTCCTTGAAAAAATACTTTTTCCCTGAATTTTGGGCGTATCTAACCCTCAGAACCAAGATACCTTACTGCTGTGGAGCTTAAGGACCCCAGGTCAGCACCGCCATGTAATGGTGAGCCAGGGGAAAAGCGGAGGCCACATGTACGTACCACCTTCGGGCATGGTAAGAAACTCTGGCCCCGACTTTGATCAAACGCTTGATCAGCCAGTCGATGGAGCTTTCGCTTCTTCACGCCAGACATAGAACTGGCGGATCATATGCAGGAGGTTGTCGGCCAAAACCCCCATTTTTCGCCGCCTCAGGACCCCGGCCCAAAATTGTAATGAGCTTGAATAATTCCCCGACTATTTTACCTTAAGGGAAGTGAGCGGTGATGGGTTTCCCCCGCATATCTGTGATCGGGAATCTTTTTGCCAGGTCTGACCGCAGGTACAGGGAATATCCGTCATCCTGATAGACGCGGGTCCATCTGAATGAGTTACCGTTGCTTATGTAAACATCGTTCTTGCCCATAACTTGATCGAGCTTGCGCCAGCGGGGGACCAATATCGCGTCAGTCTTATATTTAGTAAGAGTCTTCTGCCAACCTTCTTCAGCAGCGTAAAACATTATGTTTTCACCCACAGCTTGAACAGGATACGCAACCTCAAACCTGCTATCCATGCTTACCTTGACTTCCGGATATAGTTTCCAGGAGACGTACGCCCCCGCATCAAAAGGAACCATGAGGTTCCCGGAAAATTTTTTGTCTTTGAGATAGCTAACGGCTCCTGCAGGATAAACAGGCACTCCTTCCTTGCCTTCCTCTGCCGTGATAGGGATACGGAGCTGCCAAAATTGGTTCCGCACCGCATAGAGGGTTCCCGATACCCCAATAATAACAAAAATAACAGTCAACAACCTGGAGCTTTGCTTGCAAACCTTATTTATTAAGTTGCCAAAAGAAGTTTTCTCTACATAGGATGGAGCGTAGCACATCCAGGCGACAGCATATATCGATAAATGCCGATAATGCCACAAGGAAACCCAGGCGGTTGCCGCGATTACGAAGAGCCCCGGCATTTGTCTCAGGTCTTTTTGAGTCTTGCAATAGAGGACCATACCGAGTGAAAAAATCCACGCCAACAGATCAGCCCAGGATATTTCCCAAAGGGGGCGCCATTCGGGAATAAAAGGCGTGCGGTCCAAGGTGACTGCGTTCCAGATGTAAGGTAAATAATTAGATCCATATGGATTGATCAGGGTTAATAAACACGTTGCCATCAAGAACAATATCCGGCGTTTCATCATCTTCAGCGATTTTAGAAAGTTTTTTTCAGCAAGGAAGTTCATGACAAACCGTTCGCTTATATAAACAGCCAGCAATCCAACGCCAACCAGGAAGCCGCCGTGCAGGTTGAGCCAGAGCAGGTATACTGGCAGCCACGCCCATAACGCCCAGCCCTTCCCTTTCCGGTCTTCTTCAACCAGGAAAAGTAAAATAATGACAAAACAGAGGGTGAAGAGTTGCGCCCTGATGGTTGAGAACCCAGACCACCCCATCGCTATTCCTAACAACCCTAAAAAGGAAAAAACAGGATAACTCGCACCCTGGCGTGTTGCGAAAAATAAGCACCCCAGGGCAATAAAAGCCGCCAGCAGGTATTTAAGAACCATTAATCCATCGGCGCCGAGACCAAGTTGAACAGTGACGAGATATAAAATCAGGCCCGTGCCCCATTCGTGGTGGACGACAGGGCTGATGGTTGGAACATATGAAAAAGTATCGGCACGCGGTAAAAAGCCTACCCCGAAAGCTTCCCGGATAAGGGCCATTTCGTGAAATAAATCCAGATCTACTATGTTAAGTCTGCTTATTGCAGCGAGAAAGCCACCACCTAAACCGAAAAACATAGCTCTTCGCAAAGACCTTTCAGACACAGAATGCTCCCATATATTTAGCAAGATCATACGGCGGCTGTAACGGCCTTCCTGCAAAATATCCTGCCATGACCGACAATTATCCCCAAGCCAATAAAAATTGCGGATATCCCCCGATGGTCGCATTTGGCGGTCGTTAATAGTTAAATCTTGCGATAGCTTCCCATCTCATCTCGCTCAAAGGAAAAGGGACCACGTAGGTCCCTTTAAAAAGTAATTATGGCATATCCCAACACTAAATTTTAATTGACTCCTGCCGCGGCAGATATGGAAAAATCGTAATGTCAGAATTAAGCCTTGTCTGAATCTTAAAATTGAAAAGGCAACCTGGATTGGTTCAATGTTGGGCGGAATGGCTAAAACCCAAGCTGCCTTAACCAATTAACTATTTAAATTTGCTATATAATCAAATGGTGCCGAAGGCGGGATTTGTCTAAAACCCTTGATTTTATTGACTCTCCGGCCTTTTCGGCGATTCACCTTAGCCATTAGAGGCCATCTTGGACCATATCGAGACATTTCAAAGCCCCAATATATTTCCCCTGACCCCTGGACTTGAGGGATTATACCATTAATTTATACGGAAACTAGAATATATTTCCCCTGGCCCCTGGATGGATCAGGGGTCACCGCGGATCAGGGGTCACCGGACCACCGGATCAGGGGTCAACCTTTTCCGTTCAATGTGGGGCTTCTCAGAGGGTCGGGCTGAGGTGGGCGTCCAGGCCTTGGCTATTGTTGGAAAACTCGTGCTGGTATGTGGCGTAAACCTGGGGCACTACCTTGACAAGGCCAGTTGCAGGGGCACGGCGACCTTGGCGCCCACGCCCGTTTGCAGCGAGTCGGCCTGCTGGGAATCGACCTTCAGGTTCAGCGACCCGGCGCCGCCCTCGGTGAAGCCGTCCACCCAGAGGCTGCCGCCGCTTAGGTTGTAAGTGCCGGTGCTGCCGGGACCCAAGATGATGATCTGGGCCGTGTGGCTGCCGCCGCTCTGGGTGAAGGTGCCGCTGTCGAGGTATTGGAAAAGCCGGACTGGATCAGCGTGCCAGAGCTGTTCTGGCCGACAGTCTCATTGTCAAAGTTGATGTTGCCGGTCACCTGGTAAGTGGCGCTGTTATTCACCACCAAATTGTCGGCTGCGGTCCCGCCACCGGCGCTGCCACCGGCAGCCTGAAGGATTTTCGCTAGAACCGCGGGGCTGATCAGCGGCGTATCACCCCGGCGCCGCCACCGCGGATCACCCCTCCTTCCCCGCGCCCGTGGGGGTGATCAGGCCCTCCCCGGCGCCAACCGGATAATTCTTAACCCTGACCCCGGTCCTTCATCAAGACCCCGAGCCGCATTTGTGGGGGGATAATCTATTGAGCCCGAAATTTCAGACCTCAGCGAATCCACACCGGACCGTAAATATTCGATATCCCGGTCCCTATCTCCTTGCCAAATCCGCCGCTTATGGGAAAATGTCTTTAGATTGCCTAGCAAATTATCCCTGAAGAGGTTCCGGGTGGCCCTAGAGATTCTCGTCGCCGGGTCGGCAAACAAGACCCGCCAGAAATTGGCGGAGATCCTGATAAGTCATGGTTACACGGTGCGCCGCTGTCTGCCCGAAGAACTCCCGGCTCAGACCCGGGACCGCCTCCCCGCTCTTCTGATTCTCCTGGACGACCTGCCCCGGATTCACACTCTTATCCACCAGTTCAAGAAAGATGAGGCCGCCCAGGAGGTGCCCTTAATCGTGGCCCTGCCCCAGTTTTCCGAGACCGCGGCGGCCTGGGCCTTGGAGGCCGGGGCCGACGAGTTCCTGACGGCGCCCTTTAAACCCGAGGAAGTGCTGGCTCGCATCGGAGTGGTGCTGCGGCTCCGGCAAGACCGGCAACTCCTCCTGGATTCTCCCCAAGAATTTTCCTGGCTCTTCCGGGAGACCAGCCATCCCCTGTTCTTCTGCCAGCGCTCTGGAGAGGGCTGCCAGCTCAATCCGGCCCTGCGGCGCTTTCTGGGCTACCCCGCCAACCGCGGCGAGAGCCCCGTGACCGTGGAGGAGCTGCTTTATGGGCCGGAGGACCGGGAGCGCTTCCATCAGGTTCTGTCCCGGACCCTGGACGCCAGCCACGTCAAGGTGCGCCTGACTAACCGCGCCGGCCAGCCCATGACGGTCTTGTTGAACGATCTGACCCTGCCCGTCTCCCCTGAGGTCAGGAGTTTCCAGGTGCGGCCGGTGGGCTCCCCCTCCCCCTGGCGCCAGGCCATCCAGGGGCTGGTGGCACATCTGGTGCCCAGCGCCCGGGACTACCTGGCCCTGCTCAAGTTGACCCCCCTGCTGGGGGGCAGGTACGAAAAGATCGAAAAACTGGGACAGGGAAGTTTCGGCGAGGTCTGGCTGGTGCTGGACACCGAAGCCCTGGGGGCCCAGCAACGCTACGTGGCCAAGATCCCCTTTCTGAAGGCCGCCAACGTCAAGTTCCGCAAGGAAGCGGCCATCTGCACCAGGCTGGCCCCCCACCCCGGGGTGGCGAAGCTGGTGGACCTGCTGGAGGATGACGGCAAGCTGGTCCTGATCCAGGAATATGTGGAAGGCCAGACCCTGGGGGACATGCTGGGGGCAGAACTGCCCCGGCCGTTGGTGGAGCGGATCATTTTGCAGCTCATCGACGTGGTCTCCCACGCCCACCGCCACCGGGTCATGCACCGGGACATCAAGCCTAACAACATCATCATCCAGCCGGACGGCGCTCTAAAACTTCTGGATTTCGGGGCCGCCAAGATCTTGGGGGAAAAGGACATCAGCGCCACCATGGTGGGTTCCCGTCCCTTCATGGCCCCGGAGCAGATCATGGGTAAGAGCGAGCGGCGCAGCGACATTTGGGCCATCGGGGTGCTCATGTACCTGTTGTACACCGGTGAACTGCCCTTTTACAGCGAGGTGGAAAAATTGCTCATCGACCTGATTTTGGAACAGGAACCCGAGCCGCCCCGGGAACTGAACCCGGAGATTCCTGCCCCGCTGGAGACGATTATCTTGAAATGCCTCAAGAAAAATGTGGAAGAACGCTACCCCCACGCCCGGGCCCTGAAGGCGGACCTGCTGCGCCACTTCCCTCACTACGGCACCCAGACCGGCAGGTGGCCATGGATCCAGCAACCCACGCGGCCGTCGGCGTGCTGATCTCGCAGTTGCTGCCCGGCCCGGCCCGGGGCTAATCCTTCCGGAAAGTAATCGAAGGGGCGACCCTGTGCCGGAATCACCACGCTAGCGGCGTTCCCTCGCCTGGACGTCGCAGACCATCACCACCAGGTCGCTATTCTTGCCCTCGAAGTCCTTGACCAGGTCTTCGAACACCGCCTTGGTGGTAAAGCCGGCATGTTTAAAGACCTTGAGGGCTACCTGGGCTTGCAGGTGGATCTCCGCAATCAGCTTCTCCAGGCCGAATTCCTCGGCCAGCTCCACGAGCTCGTTGATTAGCAGGGTGCCCAGGCCCCGGCCCTGGAAGTCCTTGGAGACCACCACCCGGACGTTGCCCAGGTGGCGCTTCCAGCCCACCTTGCGCATGTGCAGGGTGGCGTCCCCGACGATGCGGCCGTCCACTTCGGCAAGGAGGGGAAAGACCTTCTGATAGTCGATGTTGCTCACCCAGTGGTCGATGACCGATTGGTCCCGGACATCACTGCGCAGGAACAGTTTGTCTTTCTCATCCAGGCGCCGGAAAAAATCCAGCAGCCCGTCCCGGTCCTCCTGCACCATGGGGCGCAGAGTCACCCGGGTGCCGTCCTTCAACACTCCCACCTTCTGGTAAGGCGCCATCTTTTCCCCTTTCAGTTGTCAGTTGTCAGTAGCCATTAGTCAGTAGTCAGTTTCCAGTTTCCTAATTATTGTAGCCGCAGGCTTTAGCCTGCGCCGGCACAGGCTGGAAAGCTGTGCCACCAATTGATTGCGAAGTGGTATAAAAGGCATTTCCATAATTTTACGGAAATTTACTGCTCACTGCTTACGACTCACTTTCCCAGCGCCAGGCGCTCCGCCAGGTAGGGCGGCAGTTGGGCCGCCAGGATGCGCCGCTGGGCTCCGGCAATATCATAAGGCACTGACTTGAAATGAATGGAGAACTCCTCATCGTCGAAGATGGCATAGGCGGCCTCCGGGTTGCCGTCCCGGGGTTGCCCGACGCTGCCGGGATTGATGAGATAGTGGCCCTCCCGGGATAGGTCCAATTTGGGGGCGGTAATTTCTTGCAGGGCCACTTTCCCCCGGATATCCCGATACCACAAGGCCCGGCGGTGGGTGTGGCCGAAGAAGCAGACCCGGACGCCGGACCCTTGGCTCAGGTCCCGCAAAACCCTTTTGCCCTGGAAGTGGTAGGCGATATAAGTGTCCGGGCTGGTAGGGGTGCCGTGGCAGGCCCAGAAGCCCTGGGTCTCCAGGGTTAAGGGCAGGCCCTGGAGAAATTCCAGTTCTTCCCGGGGCACCTGCTCCCGGCACCACATCAGGGCCTGATAGGCGATGATGTTGAAGGCCTGGGCCCGCTCCGGCGAAAGTAAAGCCAAGTCGTGGTTGCCCGCCAGGTTTTTGATGTCCGCTCGGCTGCGAAGCATGGCCAGACATTCATTGGGGCTGGCGTTATAGCCCACCAGGTCTCCCAGGTTCAAGACGGACTCCACCCCATCCTGGCGGATCCGTTCCAGGACGCTCACCAGGGCCTCCAGGTTACTGTGGATATCGGCAATAATGGCTAGACGCATGTTCTTTTGTTTTCGGTGGTCGGTTTTCTGTGAAAACCAAAAAGGTTCAATCAGAAAACTGACCACTCAAAGATACAATAGCGCTAAAACAGAAAACAGGAAACAGAAAACAAAGAACCATCCTCATTGACATTTCCGGGGATTCTGGTAATTTTTGCCCCACATGGAACCTGGCAGCATTGTAGAATTTTTTGAGGAAAAGCGTATCCTTTGCGGCGTCGTGCTGGAGCTCAAGGGGGAGCGACTCCGTGTCCTGGCCCAGAACAGCCGGGAGTTCACCCTGCCTCCCAAGCGCCGGTGTTAAAAGCTGTGGTGATAATCGGTTTTAAATGCGGGGCTGCCAAGTCCACCAGGCGCAGATATTCGTCTATGGCCAAGGTCCGTTTCCTGGCATTGTCTCCCCGTCTTAATTTCCTTTTTACCCGCTGAAATGCCTTGACCGTCCTACCATCCACCAGATCGTTATCGAACGCCTTTGTTACCATAGTCTTGGTGATGCTGATTTCCATGTCGATGGTAGCAGCGGCCCGGCCTTCCTCTTCCCGCTTCTCCTGGTACTCTTCCAGTTCTTGTAGTTTGATGCCGCTTACGATCCGATTGCCGAAAACCTCATTGAAGTTTTTCATAATCGCCTTAATCCGCCGATAAGAAGCCAATTTCTTAGTGGTTTCCAGGTCAAGATACCATTCGGTTAGCTCGTTGAAAGTCATTTTTTCTGCTGGAACTTTTTCCAGAATGGCAGGGTTCTCATACTTCTGGGCCTTGCGCTTACCCTCTGCAGCCTGGGCCTCTTGAATGAGATACCCCACAGCTTCCCGGCGTTGCTTGCCATTTGGGAGTCGGTAATTTACCCTGGAAACCCTGATGGTAAAACATCTGCGCCTGGCCGAAAGAAGCCTCGTACCCTCAACCGTTAGTTATCGTAAGGCGGTATTCCGTCGTTTCATAGATTATGTGGGCAATATCTCGGCCATGATGGTCACCACGGATATGGTGGAAAACTACCTGCTAACCCGACCCACCAACCACAATTACAATAAAGAGCGTACCGAACTCATGGTGCTATTCACCTGGCGACACCGACGCCTGATGATCCCGAGTAACCCTGTGGTCTTGGTTGATAAACTTTCGGTGCAAATCCCTAAGAAGAAGATCCCGACGCCTCAGGAAATGGCCAAGATTCTCCTGGCTGCGGGCAAGCACCGGCCCCTGCTCCTGGTGCTCTTTCATACGATGGGCCGGATCGGGGAGATCCTGCGCCTTCGCTGGGAAGATGTGAATTTTCAGGAGAAGGCCATCCGCCTCTGGACTCGGAAGCGCCAGGGCGGCAATCTGGAGTTTGATTGGCTGCCGATGAATGAGGACCTGGAGGAAGTGCTTTGGGGCTTATGGCAGAAGCGTAAGAGCGAGGAGTGGGTCTTTGTCAGCCATTTGACCGGCAGCAACTATATCAACCGCTTCACCTTGATGCGGAACATCTGCCAGCGGGCAGGGATCCCACGGTACGGCTATCACACCATCCGGCATTTTGTGGCGAGCTACCTCTTTGACAAAAAAAAGGTGAGCCTCCCGGTGATCTCCAAACTGCTGCGCCACAAGAACTTGCAGACCACCGAGAGGTATCTTCAGGCTATAGATCCCCGGTTTCGGGACACCATGCGGCTGTTGGAGGGCAATGTATTATCTCTCTTGGACACGCCACTCACCAGCGGCTCAGAACACCAACCTACTCACCACCTACTCACCGATGCACTTGCCGCTGATGGGAGTTTAAATCCTTGAACCGGGAACCCTTGATTTCACTGGTGCCGAAGGCGGGATTTGAACCCGCACGGGTATTCCCCACCACCCCCTCAAGATGGCGTGTCTACCAGGTTCCACCACTTCGGCACTAAAACAAGATGGTTCATTTGCCCGGCGGCCTCGAAGCGGGCGGGGTGGCGGGAGCAGGCGGCGCATAGGGGTGGGCCGGAGCCGCGGGCGCCGTCTGGCCGGCCCCGCGCATCACCGAAGCCTCCTTCTGACGCCCCATGAAGGTGAGTCCCAAAGAGGTCACCATGAACAGAATGGCCGCCACCGCGGTCATTTTGGCCAGAAAGGGAGCGGCGCCGGTGGAGCCGAAGACCGTCTGGCTGGAGCCGCCGAAGGCCGCGCCGATCCCGGCGCCCTTGCCGTGCTGCAACAGGACGATGAGGATCAAGGCCAGGCAGACGATGATATGGACGGTGATGACGAGGGTAATCATAACTTTTTTAATATAAACGACTTATCGGAGGGATGCAAGCCCGAAGACCAGCCTTCAGCCGTCAGCCGTCAGCTTTCAGCTTTTGGTTTTTGGTTTTTGGTTTTTGGTTTTTGCTGATAGTTGATAGCTATGTCCTTATCCGGCCGCGGCCGCGATGCCCAGGAACGAATCGGCCTTAAGCGACGCCCCGCCCACCAGGGCCCCGTCGATATCCACCTCGGCCAGCAGGGTGGCGGCGTTGTCCGGGGTGACGCTGCCGCCGTAGAGCACCCGGATCTCCGCGGCCGCGGCCCCCAGGGACTCCCGCAACAGGCCGCGGATAAAGGCGTGCACCTCCTGGGCTTGCTGCGGGGTGGCGGTGAGGCCGGTGCCGATGGCCCAGACCGGCTCATAGGCCAGGACCAACTGCTCGCCGCTGAGCCTGAGGCCGCCCAAACCTCTGGACAGTTGGCCCCGCACCACCTCGAGGGTCCGGCCCGCCTGGCGCTCCTCGATTTTCTCGCCAATGCACATGATGGGGATAAGCCCGGCAGCCGTAACCGCCAAGAGTTTCTTGTTGACCGTCTCATCGGTCTCGCCGAAATACTGGCGGCGCTCGGAATGCCCCACGATGACGTAGCGGCAGCCCACGTCCCGGAGCATCGGCGGGGAGACCGCCCCGGTAAAGGGCCCTTGCCGCTCCCAGAAGGTATCTTGCCCGGCCAGGCCGATGGCGGAGCCGGCCAACTCGGAGGCCACCGCGGCCAGGGCGGTGAAGGGCGGAGCCAGGGCCACCTCCGCCCGCGCCCCCAGGGGCAGCCCCAGGCGAACTTCCCTGGCTAGGGTCCTGGCCTCCTCCAGGGTCTTGTGCATCTTCCAGTTGGCCGTGATCAAACGCCGGCGCTCAGACATCGGGGTGCTCCCTGGCCCACTTTTCCAGGGCCTGAATCCCCGGCAGCTTCTTGCCCTCCAGCAGCTCGATGAAGGCGCCGCCCCCGGTGGAGACGTACGAGAACTTCTGGTTCTCCCCCGCCTTGTGCAGGGCCACGTCGGTGTCGCCGCCGCCCACGATAGTTAAGGCATAGGAATCCGCCACCTTTTGCACCATGGCCATGGTGCCGCGGCTGAAGGCGTCGTATTCGAAGGCCCCCATAGGTCCATTCCAGATGATGGTCTTGGCGTTTTGCAGGGCCTCCCCGAAGAGGGTCACCGTGGCCGGGCCGATGTCCGCGATGAGCCAATTCTGGGGGACCTCCTGCACCGGGGTGATCTTGGTTTCCGCGGACCTGGCCAATTTGTCAGCGACGACGCAATCCACCGGCAGATAGAATCTCACCTTCTTTTTCAAGGCCGCGGCCATGATTTCGCAGGCGGCCTCCAGGAGGGAATCTTCCACCAGGGATTGGCCCACCTCATAACCTTTGGCCTTGAGGAAGGTGTTGGCCATGGCCCCGCCGATGACGAGTTTGTCCACTTTTCTCAGCATATTTTTCAGGGCCGTCAGTTTGCTGGAGATCTTGGCGCCGCCGATGAGGGCCGCCAGGGGGCGGGCCGGGTCCTCCATGGCCCTGTGAAAATAGTGGACCTCATCCCGCATCAGGAAGCCGGCCACGCAGATGGGGGCGTATCTGGTCACCGCCTCCACCGAGGCATGGGCCCGGTGCGCCACGGCAAAGGCGTCGTCCACGTAGACGTCCACCCCCTGCATCAAATCCCGGGCGAAGCGGGGGTCGTTCTTTTCCTCTTCCTCATGAAACCGCAGGTTTTCCAGGAGGATCACATCTCCGGGCTTCATCGCCGCCTTCTGCCTGTTCACCTCCGGCCCTACGCAATCCGGGGACAGGACCACCTGCTTATGCAGCCGGTAGGCCAGGCGCCGGGCCACCGGCGCCAAAGACAATTCTTCTTTCCTGCTCCCTTTGGGGCGCCCCATATGGGAGGCCAGGATCACCTTGGCGTCGCCTTCCAGGCAATAATGGATGGTGGGCAGCACCGCCCGGATGCGGGTGTCGTCGGTGATGTTGAGGTTCTGGTCCATGGGCACGTTGAAATCTACCCGGATAAAGACGGCCTTTTCCTTGATCTCCACTTCATCGATGTATTTCACCAGTAACTCCTGTGAGCGGCGATTGGCAAAGGGTGGCGTTCACCACCGCGGCTTGGAGGCCGCCCTTGACCCTGGCACGGCCGCCCCGTGGATCGCGGCCCTAACCGGCATTCTACCCTCCTGCCGCAGACCGCCGCGGCCAGGCCTGGGCGACCCTGGTTGCCGCTTTAATGTTAATCAGAGTCGCTTTGGCCGTCAATACATTTGTCCCGCAGGGGAGAATTTTATCCGGAAGGGGATTGAGTTTTCCTGAAACCCTGATAGCATTTTTAAGATTGCCTTTTATAATACGTTCATTTAAAAAATAAACGGTATCCCATGGTCCAGTTCATTCGATATTTAGGCTACCGGACCTTGGAGCTGGTGCGCGAGGCCGGAGCCATGCAGCTCTTTCTCCTGGAGGCCCTGGCCCTGGCCTTCGTGCCGCCCTTCCGGCCCCGCCGCCTCTTGCAGGAAATTCAGCTCATCGGCGTCAAGTCGACCCTGATCATCCTGCTCACCGCCGCCTTCACCGGCATGGTGCTGGCGTTGCAAGGCTACTATACCTTGAAGAAATACGGCTCGGAAGGGGCCCTGGGGTCGGCGGTGGCCCTGAGCCTCATCCGGGAGATGGGTCCGGTGCTCACCGGGATCATGGTCTCCGCCCGGGCCGGCTCGGCGGTCACCGCGGAAATCGGCATCATGCGCATCACCGAGCAGTTGGACGCCCTGGATACCATGGCCGTTAACCCGATGCAATACGTGGTGATGCCCAAGCTCCTGGCCGGTCTGATCGCCGTGCCCCTGCTCACCGCCATCTTCGACGTCACCGGCATCCTGGGGGGCTATCTGGTGGGCGTGGTCCTGCTGGGGGTGAGCTCCGGCTCCTATTTCTCCAGCATGGTCCAGAGCGTGGTACCTCTGGACATCAACGGCGGCGTCGTCAAGTCCCTGGTCTTCGGCCTCACCATCATCCTGGTGGCTTGCTACAAGGGATACAACACCAAACACGGGGCCGAGGGCGTCAGCCGGGCCACCAACCAGACCGTGGTCCTGTCCGCGGTCCTGGTCCTGGCCTGGGACTATATCCTCACCTCCTTCTTTATGTAAACCGGAGGTCTGAGTTTCGAGTTTTGAGTTTCGAACCTATGAACCTGGTGCAAGCTGATAACTGACTGCTGAAAGCCCCATGATCCAAGTCATCGACCTGTATAAATCCTTCAATGGCCAAATGGTGCTGGATGGCATCAACCTCACCATCCCCACCGGCCGGATCACCGTGGTCATCGGCAAGAGCGGGGTGGGCAAGAGCGTGCTGTTGAAACACCTCATCGGCTTGCTGAAACCCGACCGGGGCCATATTCTGGTGGACGAGGTGGACATCGCCACCTTGCGGGGCCGCGACCTGCAGGATTTCAAGGAGCACTTTGCGGTGCTCTTCCAGGGGGGCGCCTTGTTCGACTCCCTCAACGTCTTTGAGAACATCGCCTTTCCCCTGCGGGAGAAGACCCGCCTGCCGGAGGCCGAGATCGCCCGGCGGGTGAGGCTGCGGTTGGAGCAGATGCACCTGAGTTCCGAGGTGGAAACCAAATTCCCCGATGAGTTGAGCGGCGGCATGAAGAAACGGGTGGCCCTGGCCCGGGCCATGATCCAGGAACCGGAGATCATCCTCTTCGATGAGCCGGTTACCGGGTTGGACCCCCCGATGACCAACACGGTCTTTCACCTGATCGAAGATACCCACCGGGAGAGCGGCTACACCGCCCTGGTGGTGGCCCATGACATCCCGGAGGTCTTCACCATTGCCGACCAGGTGGCCATGCTGCATCGAGGCCGTATTGTGGCCTGCGGCACTCCAGAGGAGATCCGGGCCGACCCGGACCCGGTGGTGCAGAGTTTCATCAAGGGTGAGGTCGATTTCCTGGAAGAATAGGCGGAGGTTATGAGAAGGGGCAATCTGGAATTGGCGGTGGGCGGCTTTGTCCTGTTGGGTCTGGTTTGCCTGGCATACCTGGCTATCCACCTGGGCAAGATGGAGGTCTGGGGAGGCGGCTATCGGGTCGTCGCCAATTTCGACAACGTCTCAGGGCTCGGACAAGGGGCCCCGGTGGAAGTGGCCGGGGTGCAGGTGGGCCGGGTGGAAGCCATTCGACTCACGCCGGGAGACCGGGCCGTGGTGACCCTGAGGCTGGAGCCGGGTCTTCAGCTGCACGACGATGCCATTGCTTCCATCCGCACCAAAGGCATCATCGGCGACAAGTTTATCCAACTCTCTCCAGGCAATTCGGAAAAGCTCATTTCTGCGGGGGGCACTATCCACGACACCGAGAGCACCATCGACCTGGAACAATTGATCAGCACCTTCATCCACGGCAAGGTCTGAATCCGTCTAAGACCTTTTTCTGCGGTGGCACAGATGGAGGATCGGTGCAGGGAGAGCGGCTGCATCCACGGCAAGGTCTGGAGTCCCCAGCGGCCACTTGAGTTTTGTCCGCTAATGACTTAAATTAACCTGGGGCACCGCCGTGCCGGGAGAGGCGACCCGTCGACATGCGGCGCGGTTCCCCCGGTTTTCAGCGACGCCGACGGTTCTGGAAAGGAGTGGCTCGTGCCCAGATTGCTGAACCAGACCTTTGCCCTGCTCGCCCTCATCAGCCTCCTGACCCTGGCCGCCCCGGCGGCGGCGGCCAAACCTCAGGAGGTGGTGAAGGAGGTCATTGACCAGGTGCTGGGTATTCTGAATAATCCGGCCTACGCCGGCCCGGCCCAAGAGCAGCAGCGGCGCCGGTTGACGAAACAGCTCGTGGACCGGCACTTCGACTACCGGGAGATGGCCAAAAGGAGTTTGGGGGCCGCCTGGAATAATCTCAGCAATGCCCAGCGGGATGACTTTGTCAGCCTTTTTGCTGAACTTTTGGAGTATTCTTACGCTGGTAAGATCGAGCGGTACGCCCAGCACCTGCGGATCGAATACACCGGCCAGAGTCTGGAAGATGACTACGCCGAGGTGCGCACCGTAGTGGTGCAACCCAATGACAGGATCCCCATCAATTACCGCCTGACAAACGCCTCCGGCGACTGGGTGGTTTATGACGTGGTCATCGACGGCGTCGGCATGGTGAGCAACTACCGCTTCCAGTTCGCTCAGGTGATTAGCCAGTCCTCTTTCAATGCGCTCGTGAACCGCCTGCGCAACCGGGTAAACGAGTTGCGAGCCGGGGGGTAAAAGACGGTTTGCGGTTTGCGGTTTGCGGCAGTAGTGGCCGGCAGAGATTTTGCATAAGCGGGCGGCAGGGGCCGCCGTCCCCGGGAAAGATGCGGTTTCCTGGTGTCGTGTTTTAGAAATACCTTTAAAAATACCTGCATGTTCTTGTAGCCGCAGGCTTTAGTCTGCGCTCATTTTATTAAGGATTTTCGCACGCTGAAGCTTGCGGTTACATTTTAAAGACCTAAAGATGAAGGACATTTTTTATTAAAGGAAAATCTGAGACCTGACCCTAGGAGCCGCCCAAAGGGAGCGACTGCTCCTTACGGTAGGCTAGGGCCTGGCAGGAGGCCACCAGACTCCCCCGGGGGTCGGTGACTTCGATGAAGTAGGTGGCGGTGCGCCGCCCGGCGTGGAGTTCCCGGGTCCGGGCCGTCAGGCGCTCCCCCATCTTGGGCGCGGCGTGGAAGGTGAGATTCATATTAAGGGCCACCGCCACCGTGCCGTGGGCGTTGCAGGCGGCCTGGAAGGCCTCGTCGATTAAGGCGAAGATCGCGGTGCCGTGCACCATCCCCAGGATATTGGCCATCTCCGGGCGGCAGTTCATCCCCACCCGGGCCCGCCCGGGGCCCAACTCCTCCAGTTCCAGGCCGAAATGGCGGCTGATCCCCTGGGCCTCCACCCGTTCCTGGAAGGCCGCTAAAAAAGTTTTGTCGACTTGACTCATTTCTCCCCCGCTAAAGAAGGTTTTCGGTTTTCGGTTCGCTGGAACTGAATTCCGGCTTAGCAAGCTGGAGGTTGCGAGTTAGAGTATCGTCGTCCAGACCAATTGTTTACAAGGGTTTAGCTGGAAAAGTTGGCCCCTTTTCTTCTGAATGGAGGTAAAAAGGGTGAGGTTGTGTCTTTGTGTGCCCTCTGGCAGAGGGGAAAGCAGATGGAGAGGTAAAGCTGTCCCGATGAGCATCAAGGCGCATGGTAAACCCTGGTCCTCCTCTCTTTCGGGCCGTGTAGGGCAACCTGGGAAGCCGTTTTGGGCGCCATGGTATCAAAATTACCCTCCAGGGTCAACTTGCTCCCTGCCATGGCTCAAATTTGGCGAAAATCATACAGTTATCCGGGCCATTTCAGGCGTTCCCCTCGGAGTGAAGGGAGGGGCCAGGGTTTTTCCCAAAATACTTTTCCGGACTTTAATCAGGGGAAAATAGCAGCAGGCCCTCCCTGGTATGGGTCCGGCCCAAAAATTTTATGAGCAAAATATAGCCGGCTGGCGGGGCCTTCCTGCGGCGATTTAAACATTTCACAGCCCCCCCTATTTCCGCTTTGATTGCCCTTTTGCGGGCCGTGGCGGGGCTGTTGAGTGGTCTCAGCCCCGTATATTTATCCTTCTGGTGAGAGGGCTGAGGAGGCTCCTGGGGGTGCAGGTGCTCTCGGCGGGCAAGATCGGCCAGGAGAAGGGCGACTTCACCTTCCAGTGCTGGCCTGGGGTTCTTAAGGTCCAGCGCATTGAGGTATCCGGGTTTTGAGGAGCAGGTTGGCTGACAAATTCTTCGAAATTTATGCTATCATCGCGGTCGTTAGACAATTCGCCTAAAAAATAGGAAACTTGTCGCGGTTAGACTCGTTGAGAGGGCTCACCAAACCTTTTTTGACTGCGGTGGCCAGGCTTGCCGCATAATTTCGGTTAATAGTAAGGAAACCTAAGCGGATAAGGAGTCGCCGCAGCCTGTAAGAAAATCTCATAAGCCGCAGTCTATGAAACCTGCAAAGACCATCACAGAGAAGATCAGGCACAGTCTGCACCTGGAACGCTCCCTGCGTCTAATCTGGCAAAGCGCCCCGGGGTGGACCGCGGCCAATTTCGGACTCATTTTGATCCAGGGTCTGCTGCCGCTCGTGTCCTTATACCTGATGAAGTTAATAGTCGATGCGGTCACCTCCGGCTTGGCGGCGCCGGCGAAATCCGGGGCGCTCCGGGGCGTGCTGCTGCTGGTGGCGGCGGCGGCGGGGGTGGCCCTGTTCGCCGCGGCTTGCCGCTCCCTGGCGGAGATTGTCAAGGAAGTCCAAACCCAGGTGATCACCGACCATATCGCCGATGTCGTCCATGGCCAGTCGGTGGAGGTGGATCACGAGTATTACGAAGATCCCAAGTACTATGATACCCTGCACCGGGCCCAACAGGAGGCCGCTTACCGGCCGGCCAGCACCATGGACGGCCTGCTGCAGGTGGGCCAGAGCGGCATCTCCCTGGTGGCCCTGGCTGGGTTATTGGTCTCTTTCCGCTGGTGGGTGCCCATCATCCTCTTTGCGGCCACCGTTCCCGGGGTGTTGCTGCGCTTGAAATACGCCGACCAGATGTACGATTGGCAGCGCCGGCACACCCAGGACCAAAGGCGGGCTAACTATTTCCACTGGATGCTGACCGACGGTGGTTATTCCAAGGAAATCAGGATCTTTGCCCTGGGGCCGCTCTTCCGCGATTGGTTCCGGACCTTGCGCCAGAGGCTCCGGGTGGATAGGCTCAAAATCTCCAGCCGGCGTTCCCTGGCGGATTTGACTACCCAGGCCAGCGCCACTGCGGCAATCTTTGGGGTCCTGGCCTATATCGCCTACCAGACGGTGGAGGGGGCCATCACCCTGGGGGGTATGGTCATGTACTACGGAGCCTTCCAACGGGCCCAAAGCTCCCTCCAGGAGATCTGGAGCAGCCTCACCCACCTTTATGAAGATAACCTGTTTCTGGCCAATTTTAATGAATTCCTGGATCTCAAACCGAGACTGGCGGCTCCCCTCCACCCCGCGGCTTTTCCCCTCCCCATCAAGGAGGGCATCCTCCTGGACCACCTCCATTTCCATTATCCCACCGGAGAAAGAGCGGTACTGGAGGATATCAATCTCCGGATCTTGCCGGGTCAGGTGGTGGCCCTGGTGGGTGAAAACGGCTCGGGGAAGACCAGCCTCGCCAAGCTGCTGTGCCGGCTCTATGATCCGGTGGCCGGGAAGATTACCATTGACGGCATCGACTTGCGCCAATTTGATCCCAAGGACTTAAGAAGGCAGGTGAGCGTACTCTTTCAAGATTACGCCCGTTACGCCCTGACCGCTCGGGAAAATATCTGGTTGGGAGACATTAGCCTGAAGCCGCGGGATGATAAGATCTACGTTGCGGCCCGCCAGGCCCAGGCCGATGATTTTCTCCAGAAGATGCCCCGGGGCTACGACACCGTCCTGGGCCATGAGTTTGAGGACCAGGGGGAACTCAGTCTGGGTGAATGGCAAAAGGTGGCCCTGGCCCGGGCCTTCCTGCGGGAGGCCCAACTGCTCATTCTCGATGAGCCCACCAGTTGGCTGGATGCCCGGGCCGAATACGAGGTGTTTAAGTACTTGCGGCCGCGGACCCAAGGGAGCATGGTCCTCCTCATCAGTCATCGCTTTTCCACGGTCCGGCTGGCGGATTACATCTATGTGCTGGAAAGGGGAAGCATCAGCGAAAGCGGCACCCATGAAGAGCTTATCCAAAAAGGGGGCAAGTATGCCCAGCTTTTTCAAATCCAGGCGACTTCTTATCGCTGATCAGCAACGGATCCCGCTCAATATCTATTTTGAGCAGAGGAAAACAGAATTTTGAAAATGTGGCGGACGAACCGAACACGATCGGGTTTTCCGTAAATGGCAACCAGGTAATCCCGCTGCGGCCATAGCACGGATGATATGTAAAAAAACCACTCAGCGAAGGTGCAGTGGTGGTAAAGACTGGAAAAATGGCCGGTGAAACAGCCCAGGGTACGATGCAGTACCAGCTTTTCTGCCCAGGTTGGTTGATAATTGGAAAGCATTTTAAGAACCGACTCCGGCACTAATACAGGGGAGATTTGGGCCATCGCCTGGAGCATCAGATAAACCGGCGCCTGACAGCGAAAATGCTTCACTTCGTCCAAGAGATAGGGCCAACTTATAGAAAAGGTGCGGAGGGCAAGGGCAAGGTCAATAAGGTGGATTAAGCTGTCTTCCCTGAATGTCAAAAAATTAGACAATGTATGCAGGCAGAGATGGATCAGGGCATGATCAGGGGAAAGGACCCGAACGGGGATGCCTTGGAAATCCAAGAGAACGGATTTATTCCAAAGAGGCGCAAAAGAAAGGCGATAGAATTGGCTAGGTCCGGTGATCTCCCAATGCACATCAACCATCAGCGAGTCTGCAGATGGAGGAAGAAACTCAAGTTCGTTTCCGAAAGCTTGGCGAAAACCGGGACGCTTGTCCGCACAAATGGATTCCAAGCTGAACCCCAGGTTCTCCAATAATGACCTTACTCTACTGATATCAAGCGGTGAAATAAGAAGATCCAAATCGCGCGTACGTCTCAAACTGGCATCGTCATAAAGGCGAATTCGCAAGTCAGCGCCTTTCAGCAGCAGAAAGTCAATACCTGCCTGATGAAAAGACTTGATAATCTGTCCGGCAGCCTGTTCCTGGCGGGCCGCAATCTTCAAAGCGCTGGCATAATCTTGACGTAATTCGCGCAGAAAGGCCGGCGGTAATTTTTGATGCTGATTACGTTGCAGTAATTGCATATAAATCAAAGGTGTGAGGCGCTTTTCACGCAGTTCGCCCAGCAATTTCGGGCAGGCGGTGAGCAGGTCATCCCACAGTCGTTTTTCACCCTTAACGGGTAATTCTGGGAATAAGAAGGAGAGGACTTTTAGGGATAAAGGGGAAAGCAATTTTTCAACCTTGATTGCGCCTGATAAAATTTGGACTTGATCAGCCGCAATGAATTTTTAGCGTGGGAACTAGTTTATACCACTGCGGCCAGATCCTAACATAATTATCATGGCGATTTCTCCAGGAGCAAGAGGAAATTTAGAATTTCCTTGCATTACCCGGGCAGATTTGCTATAATTATAAATCCGGTAGAGGAAAATTGATGAGGGTTTTAGACCACGCGTATTAGAAGGCTTATCGGGAACGATAGAGTCTTGAATTTTTCAGTATCGCTTTTCACCAGTGGCACCTTTGGCCTCGAAAAGGGTCAGATCCAAGCTCTGGCGGAAATGGTATAGGCTCGAGAATCTGCGAATTTGAAAATATATTAAAAAATTCAATAAAAATTTCTACATATATATACATATATATACTTGATTTCCAAAATTATCCTTATTATATAAAAATTTGTGCTATCAAATTTCTCAGGAAAATTTTGTAGCGTTCTCACTACTGGCCGAATTTGCGGCCGATTCCCAGGAAGAGGAACAGGACATGCATAAAGTTCCTGGGGCAGTCGCCGGAAATCGGGGCATTGGCGAGATGGCCGAGGCCAACCATGAGCGTGCTTGAACAGGTCTTGTGTAAGACCCAGGAAGCCCGGATACCCTTTTGGATGCACCTGGATCTCACTTACCGCTGCCATCAGCGCTGCCTCCACTGCTACATCCCGGAGGCCTGGCGTCAGGGGGAGGGGCCGGAGCCGGAGTTGACTACCGATCAGGTCAAGGGCATCCTGGACCAACTGGCTGCGGCCGGTACCTTCTTCCTGGCACTGAGCGGCGGCGAGGTCTTCCTGCGCCCGGACCTCACGGCCATCCTGGAACACGCCCGGAAGCAGAATTTTGCTATCTCTCTGATGACCAGCGGTACCCTGGGAGTGAGCCGGGACATCTTGCGGTTCTTGGCGGAGCTGGGCCTCAACGGGCTGCTCATGACCATGTTCAGTGTGGACCCCACGGTCCACGACCACCTCAGCGGCACCCCCGGCTCTTGGGCCCGCCTGCGGGCTACCATCCGGGAGGCAAAGGCGGCGGGCGTCCCGGTGGTGCTCAACTGCATCGCCATGCGGCCCAACGCCGGGCAGGTCAAAGCCCTCAGGGATTTTGCCGGGGGGGAGGGGATTCCCCTGCGGCTGGACGCCAACCTCACCCCCCGTTGGGACGGCGCCCCCCACACTCCGGGCCTGGCCCTGGTCCCGGAGGAACAAAAGAGTCTCTACCAAGAGGTGGGGTTGGGACAGGATCCGGTACACTCCCGGGAACGGGCCACCACCGCCTGGGACCTGGGCCCCCGGGGGTGCGGGGCGGGGGAGAACATGGGCTACTTCACCCCATCCGGGCAACTGTGGCCCTGCATTGAAATTCCCTGGTCCTGTGGCCCGATAAATGGAGAAGGGGGATTCACCTTTTTATGGGAAAACGCCGCGGCTTTGCGGAAGGCGCGGGAGATCCAGGAGAAAGAGGATTTGATGGATAACCGTCTCTGTGATATAATCAGGGGCGTTGAAAACTAAGCTGAAGAGGGAGATACGCTAATGGAAAAGAACAAGAAACGCAAGGTTTACCAAAAACCAAGCTGGCAAAAACAAGAAATGTTTGAACGGTTCGCTCAGGCGTGTGGGAAAAAGTACGGGGGTGGTGGAAAATGCTCTACAACCGATAGTAGAAGTTAACTTGAGGGGGTGTGCGGTCGGTTGATGGGATGCATTCCCTTTGGTAACCCGGCGACGCCTGAGGCGCGTCAAAATGGCAAGATGTGGGATGAAAAGCCAGTTGGCAACAGGCAAACTTAGCGTGGATAATTTCCCAGGTGGGCAATTCCTCCATAAGGACATTGTGTCTCTTTTGGAATATCTGGGGAAAGGAACGGAACGCTTCAGCATCGCGGTAGGGCAGGCAGTTAGTGAAAAAATGCAACCCCCGCCCAAGGCGCGGCGCATTCCTGGTCGGGATGGGAGGCCCGGCGCCTGGTGGATAGAAGAAAACCAGGAGGAAGCTAAGCTCTGGCTCCCTCGCTTGAGCCTGCGGCTCCGCCTGCTTCTGCCCTTCGTGAAAGGAGAGGTGACGCTGACCGGGGCCACGAGCATGAGCTCGCTGCAGTGGCGAAATGTACTCCGGGTGCTGTATTTCTTCGGGTTTCTGGGAAGTGAGGGTTTGTTGCTGCACGCCAGCGGGTTGGTGCGACAGGACCGGGCCTATGTTTTCCCCGGGGTGAGCGCTGCCGGCAAGACTACTGTCGTGCGACACTCCCCGGGAATGCCGGTGCTCAGTGATGAAGTGGTGGCGGTAAGACCCGGTGGCAGGAACGAGGTTCCGGTGGCGTTCGGCACCCCGTTTTACGGCGGCTGGGGTCGCCGGGGAGAGAAGATCCGCGCACCCATCCGGGGTCTGTATTTCCCTGTCAAGTCCACGGCAAACCGCCTGGAGCCCTTAACCCCGCGAGAGACGTTAACCCGGTTGCTGCCTTGCATTTTCAGTTACACGTTTTTTCCCGCCCGCCTGGAAAAACTTTTTGATTATGGCTTTCGCCTGGTTTCTCAGGTGCCCGGGTTTTCCTTTTACTTCAAGCCGGAAGCGGAAATGTGGGAGGCCCTCGATGCACATTAAGCAGGAACTATGGCTTCAGGGTCTGAAGGCGGGGCGGGTCATGCGTTTCCGGCCCCTGGGCGGGAGCATGATCCCCTGCCTGCGCCAGGGGGATATTGTCAGTATTAGCCCGGGACAAGGCTGCCGGGTGGGGGACATTGTCCTTTGGCAGGCTGGCGAGGCTATGGTGCTACACCGGGTGCTGATTAAAAAAAACGGCCGGATCGTCAGCAAGGGGGATGCCCTGAGGCACCTGGATGCGCCGGTGATGCGAGAGCAGATCGTGGGGACTGCGGTGCTCCGGGAGCGGCGGGGCCGGGTGCGGCGCCTGGACCGCCTGGGGGCCCGGTTCCTGGGACTATCCTTTTGTCTGACCAGCGCCTGCGTGCCCAAATTAATGAAGATTTTATCGGCTTTGAAGCGCCTGGGCGAGCAAAGTTGGGCCTGGCTCTCAAATAGGAATGAAAATTGTATAAGTTCTTGGCTGCAAAAGCTTTGGCCTGACAGCTAAATTAATTTTTTCCCCACCGCAACCCCAGGACTAATTTTCCCCTAATTTCAAGCCAGCATGCGGACAGAATCAGTGCCATGAAAAAGTGCCCTATAAAGACTAAAGATACGGCCCATCGAGTGTTAAGCGATGAGGCCATTGTGGTTAATTTTCAGAACAGTTTCTTTTATAACCTCAATCCGGTGGGCACCTTTATCTGGGAGAGGTGCGACGGGCAGCATACCCTGAGCCAGATCGCCGCAGACCTGTCGAAAGAATATGACGTGTCGCCGGAAGAGGCAGCCAGGGATTGCCAGGAATTTATTGACTCCCTGGTGGAGCAGGGCCTGCTGCAATGGAGTGATTCTAAAGGTTAATCATGAAAACCTGTAAAAGTGTCCTGCCCTGGGCACTTCTCGGGGTGGCGCTTTTTTTCCCCGCCTGTGCCACCGGTCCCGGGATGGAAATATTGCCCACCCTGCCTCAGAAAGAAGCGGCCCGGGGGTTGGTGCCTCAAGAATATCTCTGCCCCGGCGTCGGGCAGGAGGCCCCGGACCCGCGGCTGGCCAAGGAGATTCAGGCCTTTCTGGAGCAAAACTGGATGTTCGGAGGGTTGCCGGACGGGGTGGCCTCCGACCTGCCGTTGGTCCTGAATGGCCCGGTGCAGGCCTACCTGCGATCCTTCAGCAACTCCAAAAATTTTCAGGCCACCCTGGCGCGGTCAGGGCGCTATCTGCCCATGATCCGGCAAGTTTTCCAGGAATATGGCCTGCCCCAGGACCTTGTCTATGTGGCCCTGGTGGAGAGCGGCTTCAGTCCCTGGGCGCGCTCACCCAAGGAGGCGGTGGGGATGTGGCAGTTTATCGAGGGCACGGCCCGGCGTTACGGCCTCAGGGTCAATGAGCAGGTGGATGAACGCCGGGACCCGGAAAAATCCACCCGCGCGGCGGCACATTACTTGCGCGACCTATATCAACAATTCGGTTGCTGGTATCTGGCGGCCGCCGGGTACAACGCCGGGGAAAAGCGGGTGGAAGGGGTGGTAAACCGCCACGACACCCGGGATTTCTGGACCATGGCCCAGAAGAAGCTGCTGCCCCAGGAGACTTGCAATTACGTGCCGCAACTCATCGCCGCGGCATTGATTGCCAAAAATCCCGGGCGCTATGGTTTCCCGGAGATCAAGTATCAAGCTCCCCGGGCTGCCGCCAAGGTCAGGGTGCCGGGAGGGTTAAACTGGCGCTGGTTTGCCAATTCTCTGGAGGTGCCTGAGAAGGAATTTCTAGAGTTCAACCCGGAACTCCAGGGCGAGCGCCTCCCGGAAGGGACGAAAGAATACTGGCTGAAGGTGCCGGGGAACAAAAAGGGGCAGGCCGACCACCTGGCCCGCCTCTCTTGGAGGCTGGAGAAAATGGCCAGTCTGAGAGATTCCAACTAAGTAATTTTAATATATAATTAGGATAATTTTGGAAATCAAGTATTTAAATTGAAATTATTATTGACTTTTTAATATATTTTCAAAGAGTTGCCAAGGTCTTAGTCTGGAGTGACGAGATGCAACTTACTGGAATTATATCTATTTTTATGAAATAGCTGTAATTCACAGGGCGTAAGCTATGCATCAATATATCAGTCCTAATACTAAGCACTTTGCCTTAGTACCCAGCGAGGCTAACCAGAATCCGGCCTGGTATGTAATCCACGCCCGCCACCAGCACGAAGCCAAGGTGGAATCAGCCTTGCAGCGAAAAGGGTTGGAGGTTTTTCTGCCCCGAATCACCGTCCGCAGCCGCCGGCGGGACCGCAAACTTCTGCTGGAAGTTCCCCTGTTCCCGGGCTATCTTTTCGTGCACAGCTCCCTGGACCACCAAAGGTATTACGAGATCATGCAGCAGAAAAGCGTGGTGCGGCTGTTGGGAGGCCAACCCGGGCTCCCCACCCCGGTGCCCCCAGAGGTGGTAGCATCCATCCGCGCCATAGTGGATAGCCACCAGCCCTATTATCCCTGGCCCTATCTGCAGCGCGGTAAGAAGGTCTGCATCATGGAAGGACCATTGGCTGGGACCGTGGGCGTCATCGTGAGAACCCTCGATAAGAAGCGCCGCCTGGTAGTGGCAGTGGAGCTGTTTCAGAGATCGGTGGCGGTGGAGTTGGAAGAAGAAGTGGTCGAACCCTGGAACTGAGAGTTTTTTAAGAAACCGAAGCCGAAGCAACCATCCCTCAGTAGTCTTTGCCGGTGTTCATCTTTGAGTCGCTCACCTGCTTCAGATATGAAGAAAATGGTCCTCCTCTTTTTCCTGTGCCTGAGCTTTGTCGGGCTGCTGGCATTGGAAGGCAAGGCAACCGAGCCCAGCGACTCTCTGGTTTCCGTCGTCGGTCTGGATGAGTATGGAAATCCGGTGCGCCAGGGGATGGGCGTGGTGGTGAGCAAGGATGGGGGCGTTCTTACCAGCGCCAGTATTGTGAGCAATTGCCGGTCTGCCGTAGCCAAGACTGCCGACGGC
>Ga0208037_1000268_pt1 | contig 34409 bp, 22 predicted proteins | sample June2015DPH_13_1_3_FD_184710 | JGI IMG/M metagenome (GOLD analysis project Ga0208037, IMG submission 184710) | Peatland microbial communities from SPRUCE experiment site at the Marcell Experimental Forest, Minnesota, USA - June2015DPH_13_100... | ecosystem: Environmental > Terrestrial > Soil >...
GCACCACCAGGCTTCGCTCGGCGGATCGCTCCGCTCCACGCTGGCTCGGCTACTTGTTGAATGGGCAATTACAAGGTAAGCTCCTTTCAGCTTACAAGATCAGCCAGGCTTTCCCTGGCACACCATATATAAAAGGAATCCAAAGAGAAAAGTATTTTAGCGAAGTTTTCATATTTTCTGTTTCCTTGCGCCACTTGCACGGCGCGTTAAAGCCAAATTAGGATACTACCAACCGTCTAATTCGTTTCCGTTTTGAAAGCGAGGCCAGTCAATGCGTGCAGGGCCGAGATCACCGGCACGCTCACTCCCAGCAAACACAACAGAGCAGGTATTCCTACAGAGCCTTGTGGGTCCCGTCGCAATACGGCGCATTTTTGGTGTGTTTGCACTGGCAGAGCCAGACTTCCTTTGCCTCCGTGGCCTGCCAAACAAGCGGCCGGAACTCGGTGGTCCTGTGGGCTCCGTCACAAAACGGCTGACCCTTTGACAGGCCACATCGGCACCAGGCATATGTTTTGCCGGCTTCAAGTTGTACGGAAACGGGATGCTTTTCGGCAATATTTGGTTCGGACATCGTGATATCTCCTCTGATTCAGGAAACAGGTTCTGTGGCTTTCTTGTGTAATCTGCTCAGCAAATGACCCATGCTCATCTTGCCAAGATTTCCATTTTGGCTTCCCGACCGAGGGGCAGTATACAAGTGATTGCATCCGCCTGCAATTGCTTCAACCCAGCTTCAACCCAGGTTTCAGTGCTCGGTGCCTCCAGCGACCGCCGAAGAAGCCAGTTCTGCCCCTACCGAGAATCCCAAAGCCCGAGCTGCCGTTTTTCCGACCGATTCCTCCAACACCTCTCCGTCCTGTGCCTTCCTCGTCACCGAAATCTTCTCCGGTCTGCGGCGCTCTTACCCGATGACAATGGTAAGAGTAGGTGCAAGAACGTCAACAGATGCAGACCCGACCTCCATTCCCACCTACCACCTACGACATACCTCCTACCGTCTACAAACTAGCTCCTTTCTTTTCAACAACATTCCCGCTATCAACGTGTAACCGCCTTTGTTTTGTGTGGTATTCCGGCTTTGCTCTCGATGTTTAAAACGCGACCCTTTGTTTTCACAGACATTCCCGTGTTGTTCGTTCAATTTTAAGTCTTCCACAGCTCGCACACTCTGCGAGTTATCGGACGCAATGTTGCTGTCGAAGGTGTCCTCCATGTTGCCCACCGTCGGGCCATCGCCCCGATCAGGTGGAGCGACCGGGGGGTTGGTCAATTCCTTCCGCAGCCTCAGCAGTATCCTCACTTTGCGGTCTATGGAGCGGTCCAGGGCGGCTTCTTGGCGCAGCATCATCCTCCACGTCTCTCCCTCCGGAGCAAGGCAGGCGTCCCGTTCTATCGCCGCTCTCTCCTCATTCGCCTTTTCCGCATATGCGAACTCTTCCCGGACGCTGGCGATTTCCTCCTCCAGCAGACGCAGCAGTTCCTGGCGCCCTGCCTCGCCCGGCGGCTCGTAGTCGATGCCCATTTCGCGTCGATATTGCTTCTCTTCCTCGTCGGCTTGTTGCGCCTCGAGGCACATGGGGTCACCGAAACGGTGCAGCAGGCTGAAAATCAGCGCCTGCCGCCACCCCGTCTTACCGCTGTAAAGAGATTCCAGTACGGCGTACTGGCGGACCCGGAAGGTGCGCTGCTTCACCTCCTCCCGTATGAGTTCAAGAAAAGAAAGCGTCCTTCTCAGCGTCACGCCTCGGTCTGTAGAATCCGATAAGTGGACATCAAGCATCTCGTGCTGGGAGGCGTCGAAGGTGACGTGGGCCATCTCTTGCCGGCGGCGGTGTTGCCAGTCGTCGATGGCCTGCAAGGCGCGCCGCCTCAGGCCTGCTTGCGCCCGCTCCAGCCTTTCCCGGCGGCAGTAGAGCCAGGCAAGGTCCTCGACCTGCTTCTCCCAGAGCGCATCGCCGGGACCGAAGGCGCTCATGAGTTCCTCGGTGAGGGTTTGGAATTGTTCCGGGTCTTCGCCCAGCGCCAGCATGGCTAGGCAGCGATTTTCGTCCCTCACGCGTCCGCCGTGCTTGAGGGCATTGAGCTTGGAGTTCTGCTTGGCGGCGGCGCTGCGCGGTCCGGTGGAATGCTGGGCGTTGCTGCGCGCGGCGGCGAGCAACGCGGGCGTAAGTTGGGGTGATTTGCGTAAGGACATGGTTCCTCCTGGTGCGGGATTTTAGCTTAGCGGGGAAAGGACTTCCCCGCGGCTTGGGCTTTTCACATGAGTAGGCTACCACAGGAGGGAGGCGCTGTCAAGAGACATCGTGTCCATCCGTCAGTTGACGGACCTAGCCCAGGACTTCTTCAATTGACTCATTGATTCATTGGATCATTGAATCATTGAATCATTGAAGAGCACTTGCCTGGCTTTTTTTCAATGAATCGATGATTCAATGGATCAATGGTTCAATTTCAATTGACTCATTGATTCATCGGATCATCGAATCATTGAAGAGCACTTGCCGGGTCTTTTTTGCACACGTCTGCCGTGCTGTCATTCTGAGTCCTTCGCTGTCATTCTGAGCGAAGCGAAGAATCTCGCTCTGGGCTTTTCCGCCGACAAACAGCAGGGCCAGATGCTTCCCCCGCAGGGCGGGGTCAGCATGACAGTGAGCGGGCGGTCTCGCCAACGTCTTAGCGTCGGCCATTTGCTTTCAACGGTTCGATTGGGCCGGTCTCGCGGTGATCCTGCCGGTACTCGTCGGGCCAGAACGACGCCTCTTCGGGGGTCTCGGGGGCCAGCAGCTCCCGCATGCGAGTGGCGGTCTCCGGGCGCATGTAATGCTCTGCCAGAATCACCACGATTCGCGGGCTGGCGCAGAGCGCAGGTCTTGCGACCCACGAACTAGACTGATATCAGGCGATCACTCTCAAAAAACTTGGCTCGGCGATAGGCGCTGCTGGTCAGCGGTTGGAGCGTCCGCGCGCAAAATGCTGTTTGTGGGTGGGCATGACCAGCGCTAATATAGCACGCTAAAGCGCAGAGCTGCGCTCTGCGCCAGCCGGCGTATCTGCACTATCCATGACCGCATCGGGACAAGTTCCCGGCCCGACACCATCGCCCCAGGCTCCAGGCGGAATCCCGCCGTTTTGAAGTAGGCCCCCGGCTCGGCGAGGACGACAAGGTCATTGGAGCGCGCGGAGCCATTCCTCCAGCACTTTCGGCACGTCCGTATCCAGCGGCTCAACTTTGACGGCGAGTGCTTGCGAAGCCCTCGCCGTGTCATACGCGGCACGAGCCGGCGCCAATGCCACGAGCGCTTCTTGCTCAACCATCTTCCGAGTCAACGGATCTTGGGGGTTCAACACCAGCAGAGGCCTGGGAGCAAGAGCCGCGAATACGTCGGTGAAGTCGAAGTCTTCGAGCGCCCCTGGCAACAGAAAGTAGGCGGGCTGCTCGTAGAGCTCCGCTTTGGCGAGCGCGCCGTACGACGTGGGGATTGCTTCCACGGCTATCGCCGAAATCTCCGTGTCGAGAGAAGCGGCAAAGACTGCCGTGACCCCTGCCCAGCCTCTTCCCATAATCGCCACGCGCTTGGCGTCAACATCCGAGCGTGTGCGCAGATAGCGAACCACCCCGAGTGCATCGCCGGCGCGCATTCCCAGAAGCGGGCGCCCCAGAAAGGACGCCGCGTAGGCAAAGTCCGCATCATTTCCATCGCGGGGGTGGAAGAAGTCTTCCCCTTGTCCGCGCACGTCACCAGGCGCCCAGGGCTCGCAGAAGCCGCGGACGTCCGCGACGGCCACCACGTGACCCTGCTCGGCCAGCGAGGCGAACAGGGCTGGGCGGTCCCTTTCTCCCATGCGATCGCGCAGATAGACCACTGCCTGCACTCTCCGCTGCACACCCTTCCGATGAATCACTCGAGTCGGAACCGCGATGCCGGGATCGGTCTCAAGCAGCAACTTTTCAACCACCAGGTCCCCCACTTCGGTTGTGGCGAGGGTCTTCACTGCCGGCGCCGCCGCGGCGACGGGCACCGCCAGGCGGCTGCGGATTTTCTCGGCAAGAGTGGTGCGGAAGTCAGAAGAGCGACGCCGCGAGTCCAGCAGACGCAGTTCTTGCTCCGCCTGCGCCCGGTTGAAGTCGTAAACCCTCTTCCCGCCGAGAGAGGTAATCACTTGGCCGGTGGGCGTGCATTGCAGGGTCGCATCCTTCTCCGTGACGATTTCCGGCTCGTGGGCCTCGCCCTCGACGCCTTTCAGCCAGTGGTCGAACCAGGCATAAGTGGCTTCCCGCAGCGACTGGCTATACATGTGGCGGTGGTCAAACTCCACCATCTTGATTCGCTCGGGTACACCGAGTTTCTTATAGAGAGATTGGAGCTCGGCGAAGGTCTGGCGTGTTCCTTCAATGGGGAAGAAGTCGCGAACGGCTGACCCGATCAGGACTGGCCGGGGAGCAATCATGCCCACGAATTCTGTGTGGTCGAGGCCTGCAGCCAGGAGGCCGGGAATATCCTGCTCCGGATCGGCATCCCGATCCAGGCTGCGCGCTTCGATCTTCTTGGGCAGGGAAGTAATGAAAGTGACGATAGAGGCCACCTTGACTCGCGGATCGAGCATAGAGATATAGGTCGTGAGCGTGCCGCCGCCGGAGCTGCCGGTCACCCCGAGGCGCGAGGGATCCACTTCTGGAAGGCTCACGAGGTAATCAAGTCCCCGAATTCCATCCCAGATGAAGTAGCGGGCCAGGTTTTGTCCCAGCAGGATTTCCTGCAGTCCCGCCATGGCGTGCTGGTTGTCGGGGTCCTTCAACAAGGTCTCCTGTTGAAGAAAATTCCAGTATTGATACCTTTCGCCTTGCCCCATGGGATCGTAGCTGAGAACGATGTAACCACGCCTCACGAGCCCGATGAAGAGATGCTGGTACACATCATAGGCTTTCCCATTCGGGGAATGGCCACACGGTGTGAGCACGGCCGGGAACGGTCCTTTGCCTATGGTCGGAACATAGAGGTTCGCGGTCACGTAGTATTCGGGCAGGCTCTCGAAAATGACCTTGCGAATGATATACCCCTGGCGCGGAATTTCCCCGGTCACGCGCGCATGGAGCGGCGAACGCTCCATGGGCAAGCCTCCGATTAACTCCAGAAAGGTCCGGCGGTTTGCCTCCTGCCAGTTACGGAAGTCGGTTTCCGTCCGGATTCGGTTGAAGCGCGCCACCCGCTTCGCGGTGGCGTCTTGTGCCAGCTTGTTCAAATAGGCCGGCAGCATCTGCCGCATTTCTGAAGTATCTTGAATCACCCGGAGGTCAGCTTGGGTCAGCGGTGCTTGGGCGTGCATGACCTGGGACGCGTTTGCAAGAACCCATATCAACATTGCGCAGCGAAACGTTCGATTCATTCGGGCCCTCCGGCGAGGATTATCCTTTCTCAGCAACAAGGCGCAGTACTCGGTTGGCGATAAATCGGAATTCGGATTCTACCGCAAAGCGTCGCAAGAAAAAGAAACTTTAAATGACCGTCCCTCTTATATTGTGATACAAAGACCTTGCAAGTGTGCCTTTTGGCGTGTGCTTCAAGGCAATACAGGGGCGAGCGGCGCCCCGGCGGCTATAACCTTTGAAGCGCAGACTGCTGGTCTCCAGCGGGGTCCGCGCGGGGAACGGTATGAGGAGGCGAGAACCCACCATGACATCGAGACTGATTCTGGTTACCTTTCTTTTCCTGGCATGTGCAGCCAACGCGTGCGCGCAGACGGAAACCACAGTCCTCCGCCCCAAGGAGATCGACGCGGTGTTAGCGAATCCGGGCATGGGGATCGAGACTTTCCAGCGCTTCAACGGGGATGCGATCAACCCAGGCTTGGGATGGTCGGAAGAGGGCCCCGTCGGAAAGTTGGCGCCGACGGCGGGGGCGGTGGATTTCCCGGCGTCAACGATCTCCTATTGCCGCTGGTTCTGGGATACACTCGAACCGGAAGAAGGCAAGGTGCGCTGGGAAATTCTGGACGAAGCCTTGCGGCAGGCGCACGCGCACCATCAGATGCTGGCGATCCGGCTGATGCCGTACGACCAAAAGCATCCGCTGCCGGAGTGGTATCAGAAATCCGGGGCGCGGCGCGCCAATCGGACCACAGACAAGGACGGGGAGATCTGGCAACCGGACTTTGCGGACCCACTCTACTTGAAATACTGGGGAGCCGTGGTGGCCGCGGCGGGGGAACGCTACGACGGGCATCCGGATTTGGACAGCGTGGATATCTCGTCGGTGGGGTACTGGGGCGAGGGCTGGAGTCCATACATGCCGGCGTTCGAGGTGCAGAAGAAGCTGATTGACATCTGGCTGGAGGCGTTCCGGCGCACCCCGCTGCTGATGAACTTCGACGAAGAGAAAGCCCTGGCCTACGGGACCCAGCAGGGCGCGGGTTGGCGCCTCGACTGCTGGGGCGATATGCGCAGTGACAGCAACGGCCGCTGGTGCCACATGCTGGATTTCTATCCGCAGCAGATTGTTCGCGCCGGCATTCAGGACGTGTGGGAGCGCAGCCCGGTGTCGCTCGAGACCTGCTGGGTTCCGGGTGGCTGGAAGGAAAAAGGCTATGACCTGGATTACATCATTGCCCAGGCGCTGCGCTGGCACGTGTCGTCGGTAAACATCAAGTCGTCGGCGATTCCGCCGGAGTGGAAGAAGGCCTTCGACGAATTTCAGAATAAGATGGGCTACCGCTTCATCCTGCGGCGGCTGGAGTATCCAAAAGTTGTTCTGGCCGGCACGATGCAACCGGTCCACATGTGGTGGCTGAACGCGGGCGTGGCGCCGGTTTACCGTCCGTACGAGCTGGCCATGGAGCTGCGTTCCGCCAGCAGCAGCGCGGAAGTCCGGCTGCCGGTGGACGTCCGCAAGTGGCTGCCAGGCGACGCGGTGTTCGACGGCACTATTTATATTCCCGAAAGCTTGAAGCCAGGAAGCTACCGCCTGTGCGTGGCGCTGCTCGACCCGCGGACAGGGCAGCCGGCCATCAAACTCGCCATCGAGGGCCTCCAATCCGACGGCTGGTACGACCTTGCGCCGATCGAGGTCCGGTGAAGCTAAAGAGGCAAATTGCGATGAAAAGGACACTCATTGTCATTTTGGGCTGTCTCGCCGCTTTGACAGCGGTGATGTTGGGCGAATCGCGGGTATATCGCGACCGCTGGGTTTACATCTCGACGAATCTGGACAGCGACCAGGAACTGGCCCGCGTGGAAGGCATTGCGCGCACGGCGGGCGAACATGGCCTGAACGGCATGTTGCTGTCCGCAGGCTTTGACTCGATGGACTTGAAATCCCCCGAATTCCTCGCGCGTCTCGCGCGCCTGAAGATGACCTGCGACCAGGCGCACGTAGAAATCATTCCCGCAGGGTTTGGCGTCGGTTACGGCGGCGGCGTGATGGCTCATGACAGGAACCTGGCGGCGGGACAGCCCGTTCGTGGGGCGCTGTTCGCGGCGGGAGAGCATGAGGCACACTTCGTCGCCGACCCACTTGTGAAACTCGCCAACGGAGACTTCGAGCAACAACAGGGAGACCTGCCGGCGGGCTTCACCGCGCACGGCGCGCGGGCCACGATTGACACCACGGTTGCTCATTCGGGCAAGGCCTCTGTGCGCTTCGAGGATTTCAGCGGGCCGGAGGGGGCGGTCTACATTGCGCAGTCTCTGCGCGTGCATCCCTATCGCTGCTACCGTCTGCGGGCCTGGGTGAAGACCGAAGGGGCAGGGCCGCGCATGGCGATTCATCTGGTCGCCCACGCACCCGACGGGCGCGGGCTTTCCTACATGGAACCGCCGCTGCCGGAGACCAGCGACTGGCACGAACTGACGTGGGGCTTCAACAGTTGGTACGCGGACTACGTGGAGGTCCGGGCGGGCGTATCGGACGGAAAGCGGGGCAAGGTTTGGATTGATGACGTGGCCATCGAAGAAGTCGGCCTGACGAACCTTCTGCGCCGGCCCGGGACGCCGGTGAAGGTTCGCAATGAGAAGACGGGCGAGGGTTATCAGGAGGGCCGCGACTTCGCGCCCCTTGCGGACCCCCAACTCGATTTCGCTTGGGACCACGAAGGACCGGCGATTCAACTTCTGCCCGGCGGCCGCATTCACGCGGGCGGCCGCCTGCGGGTGGATTACTACCACGGCACCACCATCTATCGCGATCAGACTGGCATCGATATGTCGGAGCCCGCGGTTTACGAGGTGTGGCAACACCAGATTCCGCTGATCGAGAAATGGCTCTCGCCCAAGAAATACTTCCTCAGCATGGATGAAGTACGTGTGGGAGGCTTCTGTGACGCGTGCCAGAGCCGTCATCTCTCCATGGCCGAGATCCTCGGCGATTGTGTGACCCGGCAGTACAAGATGATTCGCGCGGCCAACCCCCAGGCGGAGGTCTACGTCTGGTCCGACATGTTCGACCCCAATCACAACGCCCGGGATAAATACTACTTGATTGATGGAAGCTTCCACGGCACGTGGGAGCATATCCCCAAAGACCTGGTGATTGCTTGTTGGTATTACGAAAAGCGCGACCTCAGCCTCCCCTTCTTCTCCAAGCTGGGTTACCAGACTCTGGCCGGCGCTTACTATGACGCGGACGATCTCGCGAACCCGAAAGGCTGGCTCGAGTCCCTCGACCGCACGCGCGGCGCCGCCGGCATCATGTATACGACTTGGGAGGACAAATATCAGTTACTTCCGGCTTTTGGCGATTTGGTTTCAAAACGCTGACTGGGGCGGACGAGCGGTCAGTGTTAAATAAGCCCCGCCGCGGCCGGCCGAGGGGCGCCCTCCCGGAGATTGGGAGAACCTTCGATGTAACGCCTCAGTTTCGGGCGGGGAAATCAATATGAGCCGGCGCATACACATAGGGTAGGTACCATGCGCGGCTCCGCCGCCTGCTGTGCGGAAAGGCTTTGCCTTTCCGTGGCGCGGCTCGGAACCCTCTCCGCCCAGGCTGGAAGGCTGAGCCTTCCAGCCTGAGCCGAGGAGCGAGAGTGATGCGGGCCCGGCCGGAAAGCCAGAGGCTCTCCGCACAGCAGGCGGCGGAGCCGCGAGGAGCCGGCGACGCTCCAGAACCCGAGACTGACGGGTTACCCTTCGATGATTTATCCGATGATTTATCCGCTGATGATTTATCCGCTTGACAAGGCTCAGAATTAATGGTAGTTAAAATCCCTCGAAGGTATTTGTAAGCCCCGCGGGTGTGAACTCAGCCGGCGGGGAGAAGCGAATTCGTGCGAAAGAATGGCCTGAAAATCTTTTGTCCTGGCGGCCCGCAGAAACGAATGACGGGTGCGCCACGCACTTTTTTGCGTTGAGTTACATTGGGAATTCGATCAGGAGGTCTATTATGCGAGGCGTCACCAGGGTTGTCCTCAGCGGCTTGGTTTTCCTCTTATTATTTTCCGCACTGAGCTTCGCGCAAGGCGATCTCGGAGCCCTTACGGGCTCCGTCCTTGACCCCTCGGGAGCGGTTGTGCCCGGGGCAGCCATCACTATCACTAACGTGAATACCGGCCTCAACTGGAGCATCAAGAGCAGCAGCGCCGGCTACTATCGCTTGCCAGTCCCTCCCGGCACGTATCGGGTGGAAGCACAGTTGGAAGGCTTCAAGAAAGCCGTCGCAGAGAATATTAGGGTCCCGGTAGCGCAAGTGGTCACCATCGACTTGACGCTGGAGGTCGGCAGCACCACGCAATCCGTGACCGTCACCGGCGAAGCGCCTATGCTCACGCCGTCGACCGCCGAGGTGGGGGGCGCAATTTCGCCCCAGGAGTTTGCCACTCTACCCATCGCGTTGGATGACGGGGGACGGCAGTTAATGACCTTCATCTACACCAGCCTGCCGGGGGCGGTGGGTGATAGCTATATGAACTCGATCGACGGCGGTCAGTGGTTCACCGCCGACATTCAGATCGAGGGCATCGCGGTTGCCCGGTATGACATTCAGGGCAGCATTTCGGAAGCCACGCCCTCCGCCGACGCCGCCAGCGAATTCAAAGTCCAGGGGTCGAGCTATTCGGCGGAATACGGGGCCACTTCGGGCGGGATTGCCAACTTCGGCATGAAGTCGGGCACGAACGAGTACCACGGCAGTATCTACGAATACTTCGCGAATCCCGTGCTCAATGCCGCCGGCTGGCAGGTCGATCAGCTTCCGGAGGGCAGTCCTGCCAAAGTCAAGGCGCCCCACAGGGAGAACAACTTCGGCGGGGTCTTTGGTGGGCCCATCCGGAAGAATAAGACTTTCTTCTTTGTCAATTTCGAAGGTGATCGCATGCGGACGGGCAGTCCTTCGAAATACACGACGGTTCCAACCACCGACATGCTCAAGGGCGACTTCAGCCAATGGTTGTGGCACCAAACGGGCAGCGACGCGCTGGGGCGGCCGGTCTATTGGTATGAGATTTACGACCCCACCTCCTCCCGTTTGGTGGACGCCGGCGCGACAGACCCCGTGACAGGGCTGGCCAACAATAGCGGGGCGCGCGCGCTCATTCGCGACGGGTTCGGCTTTGACAAGGTCACGGGCCTCCCCGGAACGAATGCCAACCAAATTCCCGACTCCTACTTCAGCACTGCTTCCGCCAAGCTCCTGTCGCAGTTTCCCACGCCCATCAACTCCCAACTGGGGAATAATGAAGTGGGTTACTCAGGAAACCCCACGCTCGACATCAACAAATTCAGCATCAAGCTCGATCATGTAATCAACGACAGAAACAAGATGTCGGGCTTCTGGACCTACAGCGCCCGCCAGCGGCTCATGGGGCCCAGTGGCAAGTTCTGGATGCCGGTGCCGGGCTACCCGCTCGACCCCACCAAGATCCAAAGAATCCCGTTCCGACTCCTGCGGGTCTCTGAGGATTGGACGATTAACGATCACACGGTCAACCACGTCGCCTTCGGGTACAACCGCTTCGGCAACGACAATGGCGAGCCTTCGGGAAGCGTCAAAGGTTGGTTGCCGAGTGATCTAGGCATCACGGGGACTCCGGATGTCAAAATCCCCCAGATCAGCATGTCGAGCTTCAATCCGCCGTCCGGGCACCCTGCATACAAGAAGGCCAACCTGCTCACTCCCTTCGGGAGTTGGCAGAGCGGGATCAGCTTTAACGCGAATGAAAGCTACATCCTCCAGGACACACTCAGCTACCTTCGCGGCAAGCACAGCTTCAAGTTCGGGGCAGAAATGCGCCGCTACCGCATGAACGAGCGCGACACGGAAGGGCAGTCATTCGCTTTCTCGTACTTGGAGACTTCTCTGCCCGGCACCTATCAGAAGAAGACCGGCATGCCCTTTGCCAGTTTCCTCCTGGGCGCTGCCGACAGCGGCTCGCGGGCGATAGTGGGGACGCAATTCGGGTATCGCCAAGGCCTGTTCAGCCTCTATGGCCAGGACGACTGGAAAGTCTCGCCCAAACTCACCGTCAACTATGGGCTGCGCTGGGAACTGCCCACACCCCAGCACGAGGCTTTCAACCGTCTGTCGGGCATGGATCCGACCCTGGCTAACCCGGGCGCCGACGGTTACCCAGGCGCGCTGATTTTCCTGGGCAACTGCCAGGGGTGCACCGGCACATCGTCTTTCCAAAAGTACTACTGGAAAGAGTTCGCGCCGCGCTTAGGCTTCGCCTACAGTGCCACCAATAAGCTGGTCGTGCGGGGCGGATACGGCATCTCGTACGCTCCGCCGATTGTCAATGGTTGGCGGACCGGTGCGGCGGGCTTCAACACTTCAGTACCGTTTGGAAACCGCAGCCTCTATCCCAGACCGGACAGAAACGCCTCGCAGGATCCCGCTATCTACTGGTCGCCGTTAACCAATAACTCGTTGATGCCGGCCTGGTACACGTCCAACGGGCGGATTGGCGTTCCGCCTTTCACCGGCACGTTGCCGGACCGCTCTCCGGACGGAATGAATTACCAGAATGTTGACTACCATCCGCCTTCCTTGGCTCAACCCTACACCCAAAACTGGAATTTCGGTTTCCAGTACCAGTTGCCCGCGCAGGTCATGATTGAGGCGGATTACGTGGCCAGCAAGGGCACTCGCTTGATGTCTTTTGAGTGGGGCGACCAAGGAAAGACCGATATGGCGAGCTCAAAGTACTTGCCGTTGAACGCGCTGAACAACCCCGAGGGAGACCCTTACCTCCAGATGGACATGCCGACGATCTACGACCCAACAAACCCGGATCTCGCCACGCAGGCCGTCCTGGCCCAGTACGGGATCACCGGGCTACCTTTCCCCAGCTTCAGCGGTACAGTGGCGCAGGGGCTCATTCCCTACCCGCAGTACAGCGGCGTCAATAACACCTTCCCGAACTACGGCAACTCCACCTATAACTCTCTCCAAGCGACTGTCCGCAAGCGGGCAGGCCACGGGCTCAACTTCATCGCGGCCTACACTTGGTCCAAAACCCTGACGAGCACGGATTCCGGCATCGGGTACTACAGCTACTACTTGCAGGATTACTACAACCGGCGCGCAGAAAAATCCATCGCCGCGTTTGATTACCGGCACAATCTCAAGCTCACCTGGGTTTACGACCTTCCGTTCGGGAAGGGCAAGAAGTGGCTCAATTCCAGCGGGGCTATGGATAGAGTGTTCGGCGGCTGGAGGGTCACGGCCATCCACGATTACCGCTCCGGGGACCCGCTCCAAATCGTCAACAGCAGCCTTGACCCTGGGCTGGGCGGTAACTCGGGGATCCGCGGCGACGTGATTCCCGGTGTTAATCAGAAGGTTCCCTGGAAGGGGACCGTAGATTCCGTAAACGGCACGCAGTACTTGAACCCGGCCGCTTTTGGCTCAGCACCAGCGGATCCTAATTGGGGGTCCTACGCCACGCGCTGGGGAACCGCGCCACGGTTCCTTTCTTACACGCGCGGGCCTGGCTTCCAAAGCGAAGATCTCGGCATCCTCAAAGACACGCGCATCACCGAACGCGTCGTACTCAAATTCCGCGCCGATTTCTTCAACCTCCTCAACCGCACGGGCCGGGGCGGCCCGGACACCGATGTCTCGAGCGGGACCTTCGGAATGATCATGGGGGTCTCGCACGGGCCGCGCAATATCATGCTCTCCATGCGGCTCGACTTCTGACCCTGTAGGGGCGACTCACTCCGTCGCCCCTGCCTGGCTTTGTTACAGCACGACTTCCACGGCCCGTCCGTCGGCCGACGGACGGGCCGTTTGTTTCTGGCCCCTGGACCGGCGCCGCGGTGAGGATCATCATTGAACCGGTCCCGGCGGCCAGTACGTATGCGACTTGTCGGCAGAGAACCCAAAACGAAAACCTTAGTCAATCCGATCTTGCGCGCGGGGGACATGGCAGGGCATTGCGCAAGACGCAGTTGTTTTTGCTGTGCCTGCATCGTTGTGGGCTCGATTTTCTTACTCTCTTGTGGCTCTGGCTCCGTCATACCCCCCCCGGTGACTCCTCCCCAGCCGAATTGCAGCAACGCCGTAACCGGCAGCCCGACAGACTACAGCACCAGCCCACTGATTTCCGGCTGCCCGGTGTTTCCCACGGATAACCCCTGGAACGCCGACGTCTCCAACTACTGCGTTGACCCCAACTCGGACCAGTACGTGGCGAGCATCAACCAGGACAAGCAGTACCTGCATCCGGACTTCGGCTCGGATCCCACGTATGGAATTCCTTACGTCGTGGTGCCGCCCACCCAGCCGCTGGTGACCGTTACCTTTAATCAGTATCCCGCCGAGAGCGACCCGGGACCCGGCTGCACGCTTACGGGTGCGGGCTGCTACCCCTTTCCACCCACCGCCCCCGTGGAGGCTGGTAGCGACCACCACGTTCTGGCGCTGTTGGCCGATTCCACTCATAACAACTGCACGCTGTACGAGGTGTGGGAAGGCGTTAAGGATGCCAACGACAACAATTGGACCGCGGCCAACGGCGCGGTTTTCAACCTGTATTCCGACAAACTGCGGCCCGACGGGTGGACTTCTGCGGACGCCGCCGGGTTGCCAATTCTCCCCGGGCTGGCGCGTTATGACGAGGTGGCGGCGGGCGAAATTAAACACGCGTTGCGCTTCACCGTGTACCAAACTCAAGCTGGATTCATCCATCCCGCCACCCACTACGCGAGTGAGTCGAATAATCCCGCCTTGCCGCCGATGGGGCTGCGCCTGCGCTTGAAGGCCTCCTACGATATATCTTCTTACACCGGCCAGTCCCTGATCATCCTGACCGCCCTCAAGAAGTACGGCATGATGGTGGCAGACAACGGCAGCAGTTGGTACATTACCGGAGCGCCCAATCCCGGGTGGGACGACACGGACCTTGACCAGCTTAAGAATGTTCCGGGCAGTGCCTTTGAAGTGGTTGTGACCGGAACAATCCAGAATCAGTAATGCCCGAACGACGTAGCCTGGAGAGTAGCGCGGACCCCCGGTTTTGGGGTCCGCGGCTTTTTCTGAGGCCCGTGGACTAGCTCCGTCTTCTCCGTGCCAAAGCCTCAACACAGAGATCACGGAGGATCTCAGGGACCTCTGTGTGAACCTTTTCCTGGCCACGGAGGACACGGAGGCACTACTGCGAGATGCTGCGCGGAGCTTACCCTTTGCGGACTGCGGAGATTCTTCTCCCGCAGCGCGGGATCAGAATGACAGGCCGAGGGTGTTTCGGTGTACAATAGCCCACGAGTATGCGTGAATCGCCAAAGCACGGGTTGCGGTATCGAAGTTCAGGAACAGCGCTGGCCGTCGCGGTTTCCGCGGGGCTGCTTCTATGCCTTGGCGGTTGTCGCCACCACGAGCCGGAGCCGGCCACCGCCGCGCCGCGCGACGCCAACGTTTTGCTCATCACTCTTGACACCACCCGCGCTGACCACCTGAGCTGCTACAACCCGCGCGGCGCGAGGACGCCGCACCTGGATTCCCTGGCCGCCCGTGGCGTTCTGTTCCTGCACGCCACGGCGCAAGTGCCGCTGACCCTTCCCTCGCACGCCTGCATCATGACCGGCGCCTATCCGACGGTCCACAAGCTGCGCGACATGGGCGGTTTCGTTCTCGACAAGTCCCACCCCACCATCGCCTCGCTCACCCAGGCGGCGGGCTTTTTTACGGCGGCGTTTGTGGGCTCGCGCGTCGTGGCCAAGCACTTCGGCCTCTCGCATGGGTTTGATACTTATGACGATGACATGGGCGCTGAAAAGGAGGAAGGCAAGCTTCCCGGCGTTTTTCCGGAGCGGCGTGCCAGCGTGGTGACGGACCGCGCCCTTGCATGGCTGAAGCAAAATGCCCACCAGAAGTTCTTCCTCTGGGCGCACTACTACGATCCCCATGTGCCTTATGATCCCCCCGAGCCTTATAAGCACCAATATGTGAAAAGCCTCTACGACGGCGAGATCGCTTACACCGACGAGCAGGTCGGGCGACTGCTCGAAGGCCTCGATCAACTGGCGCTCACCTCACGCACTCTGGTCATCGTCGTGGGCGATCACGGCGAGAGCCTGGGCGAGCACGGCGAAGCGACACACGGCATCTTCCTTTATGACGCCACCCTCCACGTCCCTCTGATCGTGGCCGGCCCGGAGCTCCCGCGCGGCAAAGTGATTGACGACCAGGTGCGCTCCATCGACCTCCACCCCACGGTGATGGAATTCCTGCGCCTCCCGTCCTCTTCGGAAGCACAAGGCGTCAGCCTTTGGCCCCTCATGCAGCAGGGAACTCATGTGCGGTCGAATTATTCTTATGGGGAGACGCTTTACCCACGGACTTACATGGGATGGTCGGAACTGCGCGCCATGCGCACGGACGGCTGGAAGTTCATCCTGGCGCCGCACCCTGAGCTTTATGACCTGCATCGGGACCCCGGCGAACTCCAAAACCTGATCGCCAACCATCCGGCGGAAGCCGACCAGCTCCAAAAGCTCATCTGGAAAGTCGCCGGAACGCAGGGCAAGACGGAGAACGTCACGACGGTCCCCGTGGATGAGCAGACGCGCCGGGAACTCGAGTCATTGGGGTACGTGAGCGGGGGGTCGGCGCGCAAAATCCAGCTCGGCACCGATGCCCCGGATCCCAAGGACCGCATCGCCGTCATGAAGATCATGCAAGAGGCGGAGAAATTCCTGAACGCGCACGACAATGGGCGTGCCGAGCAGCTCATGAAGCAGGCGCTCCGCCAAGACCCCGGCAATCCCCTGAGCCACGTCTACCTGGCCATGGCGCTGGAGCGCGCCGGGCGGCTGGAACGCGCCGTCGAGGTTTGTCAGGACGCGATCAATCGGCGCATTTTCACCGACATGATCTATGCACGACTAGGCAAGCTCTATTTACGTCTTCACGAACTGGATAAGTCTGTGGACGTGATGAGCCGCGCCAACCAGATCAATCCTACCGATCTCGACAACTTGCGGAATTTGGGCACCGCGCAATTGCAGTTGGGGCGCGGCGATGAGGCGGAAAAGGCTTTCAAGGCCATCACCCTCCAGAACGATCATTACAGCGCTGCATATAACGGGCTGGGTCTCGTGGCCATTCAGCGCGGCGATGGCGACGCGGCACGCCGCGACTTCGAGAAGGCCATTGAACTCGATTCCACGGAAGTTGAGCCGCTCTTGAACCTCGGCGTGCTCTATGACAAGGCCGGCAACAAGCCCCTGGCGCTGCGCTATTACCAGCAGTTCCTCGAAAAGGCTTCGCCCAAGGACTACAGCGCCCTGATTCCCAAGGTGCGTTCCGCCGTTCGGGATCTGAAAAGCGGAGTCTAACCGACCAGCGGGATGCTTCGACTCGCCACGCCCGAGCCGCGACTCACAGATAGCCGTAAGGCCTTGGGGGTCTCAAGGCACGAGGATTAAGAAGCAATTCACCCTGGCCGGTATCGCACCCAGGTTCACCAGCATGATGCAGGCCTCATCCCGGCGGCTATATACCGCAGAATAGCAATCCGCGTGGCTGAGGCGAAGCCGCACGAGATCGCCACGCTGCGAATCGTGGCCACCATGTCCGGCCTGGGACACTGAGGCGCGCTCTCTGGAGAGGACGTTGCAGAATCTGCCGGGGCGGCGCACCGTCGCGTGGGCGAAGCCGGGATTCCTGTGTTCGGGTACAACTTCAGCCTGGGGCCACCGCGTGATCCCCGGTCCGCAGAACCCCGCCATGATCTACGTCACTACCTTTGGTGGGAGAGTATGGTACGGCCCCGCAGGCGGCGATCCTCAGGCAATCGAAGACATGGTCACGCCCGCGCTGGCATGATTGCTTCATCCTTGGAGTTTCCTTTGGCCAAGGACAAACGACTCCAGACTGCAACTCTATCAGCACTGGCCAGAAGGAGGAACTTGCAGTGAAGAGAGCCATCATCCGGCCGGCGATCCTGGCCGCTGTCCTTGTTTCCGTCCTACTCCCTCCCGGCAGGCCCGCTGTGGCGCAGGAAGGCGCGAGTTATTCTGCGCCTCGTCACGATGCGTGGCGCGTCCTGGGTCCCGGGGGCGGGGGTGCGCAGTTTTACCCTGCCGTAAGTCCTCATGATCCGAATCTGGTGTTGGTGGCCTGCGACATGACGGGCGCCTACATCTCCGAAGATGGCGGAGGTTCCTGGCGCATGTTTGAGCTCCGCCATCCGGTCGGCTTCTTCGCCTTCGACCCCGTGGACCCCAAGGTGATATACGCGGGCGCGGGCGGTCTGTGGCGAAGCGTTGACCGCGGCGGGACTTGGAGCCTCGTGTATCCGCCGCCCGACTCCGCGACCCGCATCATCATGCCGGATGACCATGCGAGTCCCAGCGTTCTCACGGCCCAGGGAGCCGCGGGAATCGTCACGGCTCTGGCTGTGGACCCCGAAGACTCGAAGACGCTCTACGCGGTGATTGGCGAGGCGGGGAAATCCGCTCTCTACATCTCGAAAGACTGGGGCGCTCACTGGCAACGCACGGAGGGTCTCGTTGCCGGCCCCCCAAAAATCTACGTTGATCCTCGTTCACCTCAAAAGGACCGCACCCTGTATGTCGTGGGGAACAATTCCGTCAACATCCGAAGGGCCGGCAAGTGGGTGCAGGCCCCGGCGCCGGCCGGCGTGGCCCGGTTTCATGATGTTTCGGCGGGGTTCTCCTCCGATGGCGAGCTGACCGTTTATGCTGTGGTGGAGGCGAGAGCGTCCGGTGGTGCAGTCAGCGGCGGAATCTTCATGTCGGGTGACGGCGGCGCCACGTGGCGCATGGCCGGCGATGCCCTGCTCCACCTTGCGGACGCGACCGCGCCCCCCCCTCATTTCACATGCGTGGGAACCTGCCTGCGTCATCCGGAGGTCGCCTACGTTTCCTACGAGGGGCTGCATATCGGAAACAGCACCTTTCATGGCGTGGCGAGAACCAGCGACGCCGGCGCAACCTGGGACCTGGTTTGGAAAGAGGCGGAGACACCCGCGCCCAACGTCCATGATGCGTGGATCTCAGAACGCTTCGGAACAGGCTGGGGCGAGCCTGGCATCTCGCTGGGCGTGGCGCCGAACAATCCGGACATCTGCTACCAGACCGATGACGGGCGCACTATGCGTACTCTGGACGGCGGCCGTACCTGGGAGGCGGTCTACTCCAAGCGCCTTCCGGATCACACTGACGCGACGACTGGGCTGGACGTCACCACCAACTACGGAGTTTTCTTCGACCCCTTTGACTCCCGCCGCATGTTCATTGCCTACACGGACATCGGCTTGTTCCGCAGCGAAAACGCGGGCCGAAGCTGGACGAGCGCAACCCCCGGGGTGCCGCGCCGCTGGACCAACACGACTTACTGGATTACCTTTGACCCGATGGTGAAGGGCCGCGTTTGGGGTGTGATGAGTTACGTGCACGACCTGCCGCGCCCCAAGATGTGGCGTCATACTTCGCCCGAAAGATACGACGGTGGAGTTTGCGTGAGCGATGATGGCGGCAAGACCTGGCGGCCGTCAAACCAAGGTATGCCCCCCACCGCCGCCACACACATTCTGCTTGATCCCACCAGCCCGGCTGACGCCCGAGTCCTTTACGTGACAGGCTTTGGCAGAGGCGTCTTCAAATCCGTGGACGGCGGGAAAACCTGGGCACTCAAGAACCAGGGCCTGCCCGCGCCTGAGCCCTTCGCTTGGCGGCTGGCACGAGATAAGAACGGAGTTCTGTACCTGGTCATCGCGCGCCGCAGCGAAGACGGCAGCGTCGGGAGCCCTCAAGACGGCGCGCTCTATCGCTCGCGAGACGGCGCCGAACACTGGGAGAAAGTCCCCTTGCCGGAAGGCGTGAACGGTCCGAACGGGATCTCCATCGACCCGGATGACGCCGATCGGCTCTACCTTGCCGCCTGGGGTCGCAATCTGCCCACGGGGGCGGTCGACGGCGGTATCTATGTTTCCACGGATGGCGGCGCGATGTGGCGGAACAAACTCTCTCACGACCAACACGTTTATGACGTCACCTTCGACCCTCGCGATCCGCGCATTCTTTACGCCTGCGGTTTCGAATCTTCCGCTTGGCGCTCCATCGACCGCGGCGAGACCTGGAAGCGCATCCGGGGCTTCAACTTCAAATGGGGCCACCGCGTGATCCCCGATCCGCAGAACCCCGCCATGATCTACGTCACTACCTTTGGCGGGAGTGTTTGGTACGGCCCCGCAGGCGGCGATCCTCAGGCAGTCGAAGACATTGTCACGCCCGCGCTGGCATATGAGAAATGAAGGTTTGCGATGCCGAGTTTTCGGCCCCAATCGTTGGCCGGATGGTTCTGCGGCGCGCTGGCTTGTTTGTCGTTCGGCTTCTTTGGCTCTCGAGCGCTCTCGCGGCATTATGAGGCTTCCCCTGCGCCGCCCGAGCCTCCCCCCGTGCGGTTCGAGAACATTGCGGAGTCCGCCGGCGTGCACTTTGTTCTGAACAACAGCGCCACGCCGCACAAGTACCAGATCGAGCCCATGGTCGCCGGGGTCGCGGTTTTCGACTACAACAACGACGGCCTTCCAGATCTCTACTTCGTCAACGGGGCCAGAATTCCGGATCTCCAAAAGACGGGGCCGGAGTATTACAACCGCCTTTACCGTAACAATGGCGATGGCACATTTACGGACGTGACGGAAAGGGCCGGAGTCAAGGCGGATGGGTACTCGATGGGCGTGGCCGCCGGTGACTATGACAACGATGGATGGGAGGACCTCTACGTGGTGGGGGTCAACCGCAACTATCTTTTTCATAACAACGGCGACGGCACGTTCACCGACGTTGCGGAAAAGGCCGGGCTGACGGGTGTCGATCCTAAGCGAGGCAAGACCTGGTCGATCTGCGCCGGCTGGTTTGATTACGACCGGGACGGCTGGCTTGACCTGTTCGTGGTGAACTACTGCGAGTGGGGTTTGGATAAGGACCCGTATTGCAGCAACTCTCGCATCGGCGCACGCTCCTATTGCCATCCCTCGAAATTCGCCGGCCTCCCCAACATGCTTTTCCACAACAATCATGACGGAACCTTTACCGATGTTTCCATTCCGTCCGGCATTGCCCGTTACACCGGCAAGGGCATGGGCGTGGCTTTCGCGGATTACAACAACGACGGTTATCCGGACGTGTTCGTGGCCAATGACACGACCCGCAACTTTCTCTTCCACAATGACGGAAACGGGACGTTCAGCGAAGTCGGATTGCAGACCGGTGTTGCCTTTAACGGCGATGGTTCCGCCCTGTCTTACATGGGCGCGGATTTCCGCGACATCGATAACGACGGATGGCCCGACCTTTTTGTGACCGCCCTCTCCAACGAAACCTTTTCGTACTTCCACAATGCGGCTGGCCGCCTCTTTGAAGATTACTCACCCCTGACCATGCTCAGCCGGTTGAGCCTCTTGATGGGCGGCTGGAGCAACGGCATCTATGATATGAACAATGACGGGTGGAAAGACCTGGTTGCCGTCAATTCCCACGTGAACGACAACATCGAAAACGAGATGAACGTTCCCTACCGGCAGCCGAACGCCATTTTCGAGAACCTGGGGGGCAGATTTGCCGACGTCTCGGCCACCGCCGGCCCGGACTTCCAACTCGCCGCCGTGCACCGGGGCGCCGCCTTCGGCGACCTCTTCAACGACGGGAGAATCGATTTGGTCGACACGGTGCAAAACGGCCCGGCAGAGATCTTTCGTAATGTCACCGAAAACGGCAACCATTGGCTGGAAATCCAAACCGTGGGAAGGAAAAGCAATCGTGACGGAATCGGGACGAAAATCCGCTTGGAGTCAGCCAGTGGAACTCAATACAACCACGTCACGACCAGTGTAGGCTATGCCAGCTCCAGTGATCCTCGCGTGCACTTTGGTCTGGGCAAGGATGACAGGGTCAAACGACTCACCCTCGAATGGCCCAGCGGTATTCGGCAGGAGCTCACCGACGTCAGGGCGGATCAGATCCTGAAAGTTGTGGAGCCTGAGCAATAAGCTTTGTAGCGCTGAGCTTCAGCTCAGCACGTGCCGATCCCGCAATGCGGGATCGGCGCTACAAGTGCTTCAAGAGGGAGCCTAAGGGTTGGGGTTGGGCGCTGCCTCGGCAGCACGCGCCGCGTGTTTTGAGGCTTCCTGGGGATTCCCCATGGCCGTGTAAATCTGTGCCAGGAGGAAGTCAACTTTATAGTCAGGGCCACCCAGGCTGAGCGCCGTCTCACCCTCCTGCGCAGCCGCCTTGAGGTGGTTCATTCGAAGGTAGACTTTGCTCAATTCGTAGTGGAGTTCGGCATTACGGGGAACAGTTCGCAAAGCGTCCTCCACAACACCCTGGCTATCCGCCAATCGATTGAGCTTCAGTAGAAATTCCCCATATTCCACATAGATGTGCGGATCGAAATATTTCTGCGTACGGCTGGCGTTCAACCCTTTCTTGAAACTTTCCTCCGCTCCCTTCACATCACCCATCGTATCTTTTGTTCTCGCCAGGTTCTCGTAGCTCCTCACACTTTGGGGATTGATCTTTAGAGCACGGTTGAAGGCCTTTGCGGCCTCGGCGAAATCATCATGGAGGAACAACGCCCGCCCGAACATGAACCAGGTGTCCGAGTCGTTGTCATTCAGTTTCAGCGCCTCGCGGTAATTTGCCTGGGCATTGGCAAAGTCATTCTCGGCCGTATGAATCATTCCCAGAACGGTATAGGCTTTGGCAAGTTTGGGGTCAAGCTGAAGCGCTCGCTGAGCAGATTTCGTCGCCAGATTGAACTTCCTCTGGTTGAATTGTGCCCCTGCCAGTAGACAATAGGCTTCCGGAGACTCTTTGACTCGGAGGTAGATTGAGAAGCACTTCTCGGCTTGTACGGGCCGCTCTGTGAGGTAATAAATCGTCCCCAGACGAAGTTGCGCAACCGGGTAGTTCGCGTCGCCGGATTCAACTTGCGCATAGAGCTCTTCGGCCTGCGAATACTCCTTCGCCCGGTAGAGCTTTTCTGCTGTAAGAAAATCCTGGTCTGAACTCCACGCCGGAGTTGCTGGCAAAACAAGGCCGACCATGAGGCAGGTCAGGAGCTGCGGTAGCATGACTCGCCACAGATACTGTCGTGTGCTCTCAAGGGAATCCCGAATGAAAAAGAAGGAATAACTCCCTTTCTGTTTGGGTTTAAAATTCAGGCTTTTCATTAGAAAAACCGATTTTCCTGAGCGGTCTGGAATTCCACAATTGGAATTGTAATTAATCCGTGCACATAGGCAAGGGGAATCACTCAGGACGCGTCAAACTCCGCGAAGTTCCCCGAAGGGGAACAAGATCATTAGTCCCGCAGTGGCGGGATGAAACCTACGGACAAGGAGCCAAGAGATATTCGACCCCTACGGGGTCGAACATCCACGAACGACGCTTCCCGTGGGTTTCACCCACGGCTAATGACCTTCGGCCCCTTCGGGGCCGGCCCGCCGACGGGACTTTGACGCGACCCTGGGGAATCACTTCTGTCTGGGGAAGTTTCAGTTGACTATCACTCGTTGCGACGATTAAACTGGCTGCGCCTGAAGGCTTGCGCTTTCCTTAGAAGCTGTGGTAACGAAAGAGCCTTAGACTTATGCATGATCGCCTCAACCCGCCACACGGCGGCGAATTAGTGACACTGATTGCTGCACCGGGCCGGGTTCCCCAACTGCTGGCACAATCAAAGTCCTGGATTTCCTGGGATTTGACTCCTCGACAACTTTGCGACCTGGAACTTCTTTTGACGGGTGGTTTCTCACCGCTTCGGGGATTCATGACGCGTGCGGACTACGAAGGCACATGCGCCGATATGCGTCTGGCAGATGGGCGGTTATGGCCCGTCCCCGTCGTATTAGACGTAACGGAAGAGTGTGCAAAGTCTATCGGCAAAGGCAGCACCATCGTCCTCAGGGACTCCGAGGGCGTCATGTTGGCTGCCCTGCATGTGGATGAAGTGTGGCAGCCAGATCGGATGGCGGAAGTCGAAGCAGTATACGGGACGACGAACTCTGAGCATCCCGGCGTGGATTATGTGCTAAACAGAACCCACCCCTGGTACGTGGGAGGGCGCCTCGAGGGCGTCCAACTGCCTTCGCATTTTGACTTTCGCTCTTTGCGCCTGACGCCCTCCGAACTTCGGGCGGCATTCGTCAGGCTCGGGTGGCGCCGCATTGTTGCCTTCCAAACTCGCAATCCGATGCACCGCGCTCATTACGAGCTGACACTAAAGGCCGCAAGAAAGGAAGGAGCGAACCTCCTCATTCACCCCTCTGTCGGCATGACTCGACCGGGCGATGTTGAGTATTACGTCCGAGTGAGATGTTACCAAGCTCTTCTTTCCAAGTATCCCAAGGATACCGTCAAGCTTTCTTTGCTGCCTCTCGCGATGCGCATGGCAGGACCACGCGAAGCCCTCTGGCATGCCATCATCCGGAAAAACCACGGCTGCAGCCATCTTATCGTGGGGCGTGACCACGCTGGACCTGGCAACGATTCGAGTGGCAAGCCGTTTTACGGGCCTTACGATGCGCAGGAATTGCTTCGCAAACATCAGCAGGAGATTGGCATAACCTTGGTGCCGTTTCAAACCATGGTCTACCTGGGGGATCAGGACGCCTATCTCTCCGAGGATGAAGTCCCGGAAGGCACACGCGCCCTCAATATTTCTGGAACGGAGTTCCGGCAGCGTCTTGCCGAAGGACGTGAGGTACCTTCCTGGTTCACCTTTCCGGAAGTCTTGCGTGAATTGCATCGCATCTATCCACCCCGGCACCGCCAAGGGTTCACCGTTTTCTTCACAGGTCTCTCTGGTTCCGGGAAATCCACCGTGGCCAATGTTTTGCGTGTCAAATTCCTGGAAATGAGTGGCCGGCCGGTTACTCTCCTGGACGGGGATATCGTCCGTAAGCACCTGTCGTCCGAGCTGGGATTCTCCCGCGAGCATCGTGATATCAATATCCGGCGAATTGGGTTCGTTGCTTCGGAGATAACCAAGAATGGTGGAATCGCCATTTGCGCTCCCATTGCTCCGTATGACGCCATTCGGAAAGAAGTAAGGGCGGTGATCCAGCCCCGTGGCGGTTTTGTCCTCGTATATCTGTCGACCCCGCTTGAAACTTGCGAGGCAAGGGATCGAAAGGGACTTTACACCAAAGCGCGTGCGGGTGTTGTTCAACAGTTTACCGGTATCTCCGATCCATATGAGGCCCCCAGCGACGCCGATGTGGTGATTGACACAACCGACCTGACACCTGAAGAGGCTGCGCAAGAGATCTTCCTGCATCTGGAGCGGCAGGGATACATTGGCGCGAATGATCAGGAAAGGGTGGGGATCCCTGAGGCGCGTTAACCGGGAAGTCAGTCCCCGGATGGCAGCGTCCCGGCCTCTCGAGGCCTCCTTTACTCGGCATTCTTGAATGGGGCAAGTCAGGTTTGCCTTGCGCGCTCGTCGTGCTGAACCCGAGTGATGATTTGTTCGGGACTTGTAGCCGATGTCTTTGTTACTGGTCAAAATCTCAGCAGGGATGCTTGTTGGAACACTGGTAGGTCTTACAGGAATGGGCGGCGGCGCGGCCCTGCTGCCCATCCTGATATTCGTTTTGGGAGTCCCGCCTATTGTAGCCGTCGGATCGGCCGCGGCGTTCAATGCGCTTACCAAAATCGGGGCAGGCTTCATCCACTGGCGCCATCGCAGCGTTGATTGGCGCCTGGTATCGTTACTCGCGCTGGGAAGCGTGCCCGGCTCCTTCTGTGGCGTCATGGTGTTGGCCCACTTGCGTTATCTGTATGGCAATGGGGTGAACGACTTCCTCAGAACCGTCATAGGAGTTCTCCTGATTTGTATCCCCCTTCTTTACGTCGCTCAGAGGTTCTTGGCGAAAGGTTTGTCGCATCTGAGCCAACCGCAAAGGCTTCCTTACGTCGCCATTAGCTTGATCGGCCTGGCTGGGGGGTTCCTTGTGGGCATGACTTCTGTGGGCTCGGGCAGCATCTTCATGCTATTCCTTATGATGTTCGTCCGTGGTTCCCCTGCAATCCTGGTAGGCACGAATATCGTTCACGCCATAGTCCTCACCGGGTTTACCAGTCTTCTGCACCTTCGGTTAGGAACGGTGGACTCCACATTGGTTTTCCCATTGTTAGGTGGTTCCCTGCCGGGATCGGTGCTGGGGGCGCAACTGTGTCAGCGGCTCCCCAGCCATTGGATACGGGGGACGCTCTATATTGTCCTGTTTGTGACGGGAGTAGGAGTGTTGTTGGGCATCCTGAAGTGAAAAAGGATTTTGCTATGGAAGCTTTGGAGCGCATTCGCGGAGCTTTGCAGAAGGCTGTAAGCGCCATTTCTTCATTCGTCCCGGGGGCGGTCAAGGCAGATCAGAAGTCATTAGGCCGTGGTCCTGTCACCGAGGCTGACAGAGTTGCAAACCGGGTTTTGCGAGAGGTGCTTCTTCGCGAAGGAGAAGGATGGCTTTCTGAAGAAAGCACGGATGACCTTGCCCGCCTGAAAAAGCAGCGAGTCTGGGTGGTTGACCCGCTGGATGGAACGCTCGAGTTCGTGGCGGGAATCCCGGAGTGGTGCGTCTCGATAGGGTTGGTGGAAAACGGCAGGGCTGTTGCCGGCGGGGTCTGCAATCCAGCAACGGGTGAGACCTTCCTTGGTTTCCTCGAAAACGGGATAACCTACAACGGAAGGCCGGCCCATGCCAGTGTAAGAACCACGTTGAAAGGGGCGACCGTTCTGGCCAGCCGTAGCGAAGTGAAGAGAGGCGAGTGGGAGGCTTTTCGGAAGGCGCCCATTACGGTTCGGCCTACGGGGTCGATTGCTTACAAGCTCGCGCTGGTGGCCGCCGGTCTGGCCGACGCGACCTGGACTTTAACCCCCAAGCACGAGTGGGATGTTGCGGCTGGCATCGCCCTGGTTCACGCTGCGGGCGGGTTTGCGGAGTGCCTGGACAAATCCACGCCAACCTTCAACAATCAGTCGCCTCTTTTCTCCGGTCTTATTGCTGGGGGACTGCCATTGCGGGAAAGGATTAGGGCTCTTATTGACGCCAACGGTCGGCCTTCCGCCAAGTCACGAGAAACATGACCTGCCGTCGTTGAGTTCTTGCCCATTCAACCGGAAGTAGGTCGTCTTTCCCAATGGTTGCGCCCTGACCTGGAGTTTGGACATTTGGCAAGCTGTGTCAGCCCTCCTGGTGTCATTCCGAGCGCAGCGAGGAATCTCGCTCTGATTCTTACTTCAACGTATCACCCGCTTGTCCGCCTTGAGCTCTGATCCGCCTCAGCGCAGAGCAAGATTCCTCGCTGCGCTCGGAATGACACCGGCGCCAGGGGAAATGGTCCAGGTTCTACAACCGCCCGGTGAACCAGGAGTGCCCCTGCATCGTTGCCGGAACTTGATAGCCGGCCAAGTCGAGCAGGGTTGGGGCGACATCGAGAAGATGCGCGCCCTGGTACTCGCCGCGCAACGGGCTGTTCGGCGCGGCAAGCACGAACATCCCGAACTGGGCGTGGTTGCACGCATCGGGCCCCGTGTCATTCTCCTGAACGTGCAACTTACCATGCCCTACGCTGCCGATGGAGCGCCAAAGCAGCCCGCCAAAGTGAACGATCAGATCGGGAGGCACGTTGCGCACAGCACGATAGATTTCGTTGGGCTTGAAAACGGGCGAGTTGAGCGGACGCCCCCCATCATCCGTCAGAGCCTCGAAGCGGGACTTCATCTCGTCCCGGAAGGCTTCGTAATCACCAGGCGGGATGACGCCCTGGGGCTCGCGCCCTTGGACGTTCAAGAAGACACGGGCATAGTACCCACCCTCGCTCCAGACTCGCGTCTTTGCCCAGTTGACCTTTAGCTCCGCAAATGGCGTCACTTGGCTGGGATGCTCCTCGAGCACGAGCAACCCTTCCTTCACCAGCCATTCGTTGACGGCGAACCCACCCTCCAGGCGCTGGGCGCCATGGTCGGAGACCACCAACACGATGGTGTCGGGTGGGAGCGACTCGAGCACAACCCCGATCTGTTCATCGAGCCATTGGTAGTATTCCGGAATCACACTTTCGTAGGGATTGCCCGCCTGGTATTGCCGGTGCGCTTTGTCGAAAAAACTCCAGAAGCCGTGGTGCATCCGGTCCAGCCCGATGTCCACAAAGTGGAAATAGTCCCATTCCTGCTCGGTAAGCAGCCAGTGGACCACCTTCCACTGCTTTCGGCTCATCTCGAAGACCTTGCTCTTTAGCCAGGCTTTGTCATCGGTGCGAAAGCCTTCGACGTCCACCGGGTAATCGCCCACCAGCTCAGTGATTTTCTTCTTGATCTCGCCCGGATACGTAAACTCGTATTTTTGCGTGTTGGGAGTGAGGAAGCAGCCAAGGCTGATGCCATGGAGCCGCCGCGGGGGATAATTCGGCGGAACGCCAACGACAATCGATTTCTTTCCTTGCACCGCCAAGTAGTCCCAGATGGCCAGGGCCTGGATAGAACGCGAATCCGCGAAGCGGAGGCCGCTGTAGGAGTAGTCAATGCGATTGCGGAAACCGTATACGCCCAATGACCCGGGGTCCAAACTGGTGCACATGCACATCCAGGCCGGAACGGTGATGGGCGGAATGACACTCTCCAGGCGGCCCCACAGGCCCCCGTTCATCAGCCGCCGGATATTCTTGAGGCGCTCGTCTCGGAAAACTATCTCCGGGGCAGCGCAGTCGAGTCCCAGGACGCAGATTTTCATTCGGGCACCGCCATCGTAGAGGCGGCTTTACGCCGCCATTGGCGAGGTAAACTCGCCGCTACACGAGTTTCCAGGGTTTGCCGTCCATCTGTGGCGGCAAGGAAAGCCCGAACCAAGCCAGCACGGTAGGGGCCACGTCCATGATAGCAGGATGATCACAATCCATCTTTCGGTTCGAGAACAGCACTCCGGGTACCAATAGGGGATCGATGCAGTGATCTCCACTCCAGGCCTTGCAGTTGTCCTCCAACACGGCCTTGGCAACCTTACCTTTCACTGAATCCCAACCCGCCCGATACCCTTCCGCATAGCCGATAATCAGGTCCGGCGCATTTTCCCGGTACGGCCCCTTGTAGACAACGTCCCTGTCCCTTACCCGGTCGACGGGCGTGCGGCCGGTCTGCGGATCGATGAGTGCTTGCAGATTCTCCTGGAGTTCGCGTTTGAGGGATCGCGTCTCTTCTCCAGGCGGCACGATCCCGGCATGCTCCCGCCCCTGCTGGTTAATGTAGAGTCCGTTAAGACCCAGGGCGTAGGCACGCGTACGTTCCCAGTCGACGTCCGCGAACCACTCCCCACTCCGCTCGACCCCGTCTTTCAGCGCGAGGTAGCCGTTGCGCCATAGCCAGCTATTGACATTCACTCCGCGCGCGAAGGATTTGAATCCGTGGTCGGACACCACCACAAGGACCCCGTCGCCCACTTGGTTGAGAATACGACCGACCAAGTCATCCATACGCCGGTACAGATCTTCGATCACGCCGCCATAGCGGCGGCTATCCGCTTCGGACTTCACGGCGGGGTGGTTCGCCTCGAGGAAGCGCCAAAACATGTGTTGGATACGATCCGTGGCATCAAATACGCAGGCGCAGACGCCGCGCGGGGTTTTTTCGAGCGCGTCGAAGAACATCCGCTCGCGCTCCTCATGAATCAGATAACACTGTTTGAGAAAAGCCTCTTCATCCAGAACCCCCTCGCTAAGAGCCCAGGTGTCCTCAGCGAGACCGAGTGTGGCGTACGGCCCAAAAAGCTTCGCCAAATAGACCGAGTAGATGAAAGGGTGAGAGATGGGAAGGGCGGGCCGGCTGGGATCAATATTGACCGGGCTGACATAGAGTTCGAGATGGGGTGTAAGCTCCTTCAGGTAAAAGCGGCAGATGCCGTGAACCCGGATCCCTAGCCCCGCCTTGAATTTCAGCTCCACCCACTCCGAGTATTCGCCTTTTCGGAGTTGGAAGCGCCGGCCGTCAATTTCAATTTCGGCTTTTTCATCCGCCGCATCCGGCTTAACGCTGAAATCCAGCCGCAACGGCACGCTGGGGTGCTGCCGCAAGGGATTTTCGGGTCCGGGAATATACGAACGAAAACACCCCCCATCGTGCTGGAGCGGAAGGCGTGCGCCTCCCTCCGGCTTCTCGCCGCTGGCGGCCCGGCTCGAGTAAAAGGAGAAGGTTCCCTGGCTTCCTTGCAAGTCTGGCACGCACATACCCGACAGCAACACACCTTCGAATTTCTCCGGTGGAAATGTGATGGGAATACGGATCACGGAACAGAAGACGCCCGCTTTTCCCAAGAAGTGCCAGAACGGTATGCCCTTGCGCAACAACTTTACCCGCGGCTGGCCGAGTGGGAAGGTATACTTGCCGACCTTTAACGTCTTCTTGGCATCGCGAATCTGTGCCGAAGACAGAAAGGGCAGATAACTGCCCAAGTCGCGGCCCAGGAAATCATAGATATTGTGTTTGCCTGGATTGACTCCCGTCATGAACGAGGACCAGGCGACGGGCGAATCGGGAGGGCAAGTTGTTGCTAAACGACGGAAGGTTCCGTGGTCTCGGAGTTTGGCAAAGTTAGGTAGTTTTCCTTCCTGCATAAACCGAGCGGCTAAGTCCGGGTCCAAGCCATCGAAGCCGACAATCACCACCCGCTTCACCTGGGCACGGCGATAGGCTTTCCAACCACGGATCAGGCGATAGAGCCGACGAACCGGCCAAGTGATGAAAGCAAATAGGGAGTATAGGAAGGCCAGAAAAAGGGTCAGGAATGAGGAAAGGAAAGCAAAGCCGGCTCCCGGTCCCACGTATGCCTGCGCAACGGTCGGCGTCAACAGGAGAAGGACCAAGGCCAGGAAAATCGCGAAAACAATCCTCCCGCTTTTGCCCCGAGATGTCACCGGCATGTGCCCATGAGTCTTCAAAGTTCGATACCAAGCGCCATTTTGAAAATCAGCCCTGAAACAAGAGAAACAACCAGGAAGAAAACTAACCAATTGGTAGCGAAGTATCCCAGGTCCACGGAACGCGGGGCATAATTCACTTCCAGCGATCGCAAAGGACCACCACTGGGAAGGGGTTGTTCACCGGGATTCAAAAACCATTCCACCACACTCGCCCGCGCGCGCTCTACCGGCAATCGGGTTATCTCCTTTGACACGACGACTTGCTTTGTGAACATCTGGCCCGCGACAACTACCGCCGGCAAGAAATCGCCGTACTCATCTGCTCGAATACGCCAGTTCACCTCCTGCAGAGCCGGGACATTCACAGGAGGAGCAGTCAACGTCAGACCTTGCGGGAGCCTAAGAGAGTCCGAGTCCAGCGCACCTGCCTCGGCCAGCCTGGCCTTCAGGATAAATGAATCGTGTGGTCGCAACGGTATCCGGCTGAATCGCAGGTCGAGCTGGACCATAAGAATCACTACTGGAAGTAGAAGAATGGCCACCGGCTTCAAGTTATAAGTGAGGTAAATGACGGTGAAACGGAGGATGCGGCCATAAGCGCGGGAAACAACGCCTAGCTGGTCCGGGAAGAGGCGAACTTCCAACAAGTGCGCCTGAATGCGGTTCTTGATCCGGCGCATTGCGTCCTGGTTCGATACATACCGGAATACCAGGACCGCGGCGAGGCCGGTCAAGAATGAGATCACGGCAAGCCCGTAGGCAGGATTGGCAGCGCGAAAGGGCCAAAAGAAAAGATCGAATGCGCGGTCGATCACCCTCAGAGAAGCACCTCCCTATAGTGTCATTCCGAGCGAAGCGAGGAATCTCGCTCTGATTCTTTCTTCCGCATAACCTCCAGCGACTCGAGCTCCCGATCCGCCTGGGCACAGAGCGAGATTCCTCGCTCCGCTCGGAATGACGGCGGGGAGCCTGCCGCGCCAAAGTTCCTGTTCCGGCCGCCTCGAACCCTACGCACATCATTCGATGTAGCCGAGGCCCTTCAGGCGTTTCCTCACCTCTTCTTCAGCGTCATCCGACGCCGCGCCCGACCCCAAGATGGCCGCGACTTCTCTTTCGAGAACGTGGATGACGAACTCATCCGGGGAAGAGTAGCCGGCTTTCACCGCGCACTTCTTCACTTTCTCCAGCAGATCATCATCCAGCTTAATTCGATGTCCAAGCACCGGCCTGCTCCTTCAGCCCCGGAGGGGCGAAAGAATTTACCCAGGGCGTAAGAACGCGTGACAAAACCAAGTAGGCACCCGATCGCACCCCGTGTCATTCCGAGCGCAGCGAGGAATCTCGGTCTGATTCCCTCCAACCTGCCCCAATGGGACCGGCAGAGCGAGATTCCTCGCTGCGCTCGGAATGACAGAACCTACAGCACGTCCCCCTGCTACCGCTGGGACCCATCCTCCGATTTGAACAAGGATTGCCCCACCATGTTCTTCGGCTTGGCAATGCCGTATTCAGCCAGGAGCGTGGGGGCAATATCGGTAAGAGCGGGCGTTTGCATCTCAATTCGCTTGTTGCTCAGCAGTACCCCTGGAACCAGCGTGTAGTCGATGCAATGATCCCCGCTCCAGGGTTCGTTGTTGGGTTCCAGAACTTCGGAGGTAAACTCCCCCAAAACCGTGTTCCATCCCGCTCGAAATCCACGGTTGTATCCTACCACCAAATCGGGAGCATCGCGAACGCGGTCACCCGAATAGACATCCTCGGCCTTGTCGATGCGGGTGATGGGCGCGAGGCCTGTCACCGGATCGCGCACGGCTAGAAGCTTGTCGCGGATTTCATTCTGCAAAGCTTCAGCCTCCGCCCCGGGCGCCACCGTTCCCCAGTGCTCTCGGCCGCGCAGATTGAGATACAAACCGTTGAGACCCAGACCATAGGCGCGCGTGTGCAACCAGTCAACGTCCGCGAAGAGGTCTCCTAATCGGTTTCCTCGCTCGGACTTGAGAGCGATATAACCGTTGTCGAGCAACCAGGTATTCAAGTTGAACGAACGATCATAGGGAGCAAAACCGTGATCGGACATGACGATGAGCGTCGTGTTTCCGTCCACCTTGGCCAGCGCCTTTCCCAACATTTGGTCCATCTGTTCGTAGAACCATTCCAACGCGCCCGAGTATTTCGCGGCTACTTCGGGATCGTATGCCGGACTGCTTTGATTAAACGTACGCCAGAACATATGCGAGTTCTGGTCCAGGCTGGAGAAATAGACAAAGAGCAGCCCGGCCTGAAGCCTGGCCAGCTCCAGATCGAAAAACCTTAACTGCTCAGCCAGCACGATGCGCGCCTGTTGCAGGTATTCTCCGTCGGTGAGGACCCGGTCGGAAAGTGCCTTGGTGTCCTCAGCGATGCCCTGCGTGTAATAGAAGCCCACTTGCTTCCACAGTTCATTCGCGTAGTTTGCAGGCGTGGAAAGCGGCAAAGCTGGTTGGGAGGGGTCGATATTGACCGGGGAGATGTAGAGTTTGAAGAAAGGGTTAAGTTGCTTCATGTACATTCTGCAAATCCCGGTGGCGCTCTCCAGCCCCGGAAGGAGTGAGAACTTTACCTGGACCCAGTTGCTCCATTCACCCTCGCGGAGCAGAATTTCTTGATCCTGGATGATGACCTTCGCTACCGGCTCCGTGGGATCAAGCCAAACCGTGAAGTCGACGGTCACCTGCGGAGCCCCTTTGCGGAACGTGTTAGGCGGGCCGAACAATTTGGCGGAAACTCGATGACCCTGCACTTCGACCGGGTAGACATGCCCTCCGCTTCGTTCACCCCCTTCATCCAGAGGGTCGTCGGTATAGAAGGAGAAAATCCCGTAAGTGCCCTGCATGTCCGGTGTTCCCATGCCGGCCAGGGTTCGAGACCGGGATTCGGCCGGAGGGAAGTTTGCCGGAATGTGAAGCACAGTGGCGGGGACCCCGTGTTCATCCAGAATTTGCCAGAAAGCCTTACCCCGCCTCAGCAAGGTTGCCTTTCCACTTGATAGAGGAATCACCCAATCGCCCAGGGAGAGCGAGTGAGCAGGCGCTTCCACACGCGCCATGGAAAATTCGGGGAGCATGGTGTTAGGGTCGCGGTGGATGAAATCAAAGACACCGTGTCCGCCCGGATTCATACCGGTGATTACGTTCGACCACGCCACCGGGCTCTGCGGTGGGATGCTGGTTCGCAGTTCGCGGAAACTGCCTTCGTGCTCCAGCCGCTGGAAGTTGGGCATGCGCCCATCCTGCATATACCGGTGCAAGAGCTGCGGGTCAAGCCCGTCAATTCCCAGCACGATGACCTTGCGGCCTCCGGCCTCACCCTTCGGGCGGACACAGCTAGCAATCATCAACCCGGAGGCAGCCAGCAGCAGGAAGGAGGCTATCCATTTGCGACAGTTCACGGGTTCTCTCACCCCGCATGGAGCTAATCGGCGCTTCGCGAATATGCGCCTCGAGCCGGCCAGAGGTAGCCAATGAGCGCAGGAATTGCCAATAAATGCAGCCAGCCGGGTGCACGAGGCCGAAAGGAGGTCCGGTCTGGTTTTGCCGGGACGGTCAGGTCTAGCTTCTAGGCTAAACCCCACTGTCGTCCCGCCTCCCTTTGCAGCTCCAGCTTATCTGCTCAGCACGTCTGCACCGGGATTTCCGTTTTCATTTCCCGGCCAACTGCTAATATACACGTGACCGGCCTCAGTATGCAAAGCTCCAGCTTGGTTTCGAGTCCAAAGTCTTTTCGGCGGCCGCCCGAAGGTTTGTAGGAAAACGTTGATATCGGAAAGCTAGTGTCCCGAGTCAGAAGTTTGTTAATTAAATCAGCCCGTCAGCTGACGGGCGAAAGAGGGTAGCCCACGGCGTCAGCCGTGGGTATGCGAACCCTCCCTCTCCCCCGTCCCCTCTCCCGCCCGCGCGGGAGAGGGGTGTCCCGCTCTGCGGGACGGGGTGAGGGCTCCTTCCCCCAGGGCTGGCGCCCTGGTCCCGCGTACGCGGGATTACGCCCCTGCCGGGGCTGTGGA
>Ga0208037_1000303_pt1 | contig 31863 bp, 16 predicted proteins | sample June2015DPH_13_1_3_FD_184710 | JGI IMG/M metagenome (GOLD analysis project Ga0208037, IMG submission 184710) | Peatland microbial communities from SPRUCE experiment site at the Marcell Experimental Forest, Minnesota, USA - June2015DPH_13_100... | ecosystem: Environmental > Terrestrial > Soil >...
CTACTGCCTCCCAAAGCGCCTGCGGCGATGATATTCAGAGCCAAAAATCGCCTGCGGCGATGATGATGACTCACTCTCCAAGACCGGCCTGTGTGCAAATTTCTACGTTTCTACGTGATTGCCGACACGCTTGCGTGTAGGTATCCATCGTTACGCGGCTTGAAGCGTGCCGAAGGAGCTCCTGCATGACCTTGATGTCGGCCCCGACAGCCTTAAGGAGAGTGCAATAGGTGTGTCGAAAAGTGTGCCACCCGATTCGCTTATTAATGCCAACGCGGTGGGCGGCCGGAAGTATGTATTCGCGCATCAACGTTTCCGCTCGGTAGGGGTTTCTGCCTTTGTTCATCCTACTTGCGAATACCCAGTCTTCTGGCCCGCACCATTTGGCTTGTTGGCGCCAGGCCCAAAGCGCCTCAACCAAGGACGCGTCGAGAGGGACTGGTTTTTGTGAGGCCTCAGTCTTGCAGGGACCGACCACTTGGTTGAAGATCGATCGAGTCACACTGAGTTGCTTTACTTCGAAATCGACATCCTTCCATTTGAGCCCGAACAACTCTCCCCTTCGCAAACCTGTGCCCAGATCCAGAAGTACGAGCGTCCGTTCCCTCCCCGTCAGCGCGTCGAGAAGTCTCTGAACCTCGTCAACGCTGAGCACCTCTGGAATTGTTCGGCGCTTCGCGCTCTGCCGGACCAGACTGATCGGATTGCGATCAAAAAGATCGTATCTTCTCGCGTGATTGAAAAGGACACTCATCAGGTTACGAATCTTGGCGCAGCTAGCTCTCGAGAGCGGCAACTTCCTCAGCCAGCACTCCACCTCAATGGGTCTAATGCTAGATAAGGTGTGTGTTCGCCAACGGGGGACGATCCACTTCCGCAGATAGCCCCGGTACGTCTCCTTTGTTGAGTGTGTCTTCCATTCGTTGTCGGGTGTCAACTCCCGCTGCTTGTAATGTTCGACCAGTTGAGCGAGTGTCAGCAGCCTTGCTCTCATCCGGCAATCGTGAGAGTTGATTTCGCGCCTTAGCGGAACGATTGCCTTGGCGGCAAGGGATACGTTCTTGAACTGTTCGACTGTCCCAATCACTATGCGGCGGTGTACCCTCCGCCCATCCGGCCCCGGCTCTCTCCATCGAAATTCCCAGACGTCTGGGCCCCGTCGACGGGGCACCTGCATGAGGCATCCATTTTGCATTTGGCCCTCCTCCAATCCCCACTAGCGAGGTCCAGGTTCAATCGGTGACCTCGAATCCTTACCGCGTGAGGCATCGGAGAGATTATGACCGGAAGGAGGCCTGAGGTTGGTAAGGTCAGTGCGAGCCACGGCTTACACTCCATGGGTTCTGTCTTTCAAGGTGGATTATGCGGCCAGGATGGTGTTGGCGGAATATACAACCTCACGCGGCTTGTTGCTGTCCAACGTAGGCACAAACACAGGCACAAGTTATCGGCGTGATACCCAGTTCAGATCGAAGTTTCGGGCATGGATTATCGCTTTCCTGCGGCGATGGCTTGGTCACCTGTCGCGGGCTCACGCGGTAGAGTAATACACAGCTAGATAGCGGCGTTCGATTACGGTACGGTTTTGACACTGCTTGTACGGACTTCCCTTGGGCCATTTAATGCTTTCCATCTGTACTTCGGCCAAGTTATGCTTCCTCCCCGCGCTCTGCCACTCCAAATGTCACACTGAAAACAAATGACTTCCTCTGCCTGAGCGGCCAATTTATGGGTTCAAGGAGGCCATCTTATCGGTTAAGTCACACCACGAGGACACGCAAGGCGTTGGATACGGCGGATGCTTTCATGGCGATTTCCTTTCAGACAGAACCACAAGAACACGTTTGCGGCGTGGCGGAAGGATACATAACAGGAGGGTCGGAACTGCATCCTTCGGTTCTAACACTTGTCGACCGGTGAAAAAAAGTTGGTAAGCGACGTGCCGGGTCGGCAAGGCCCATCCAAACGGTTGAGCCATCAAAACTAAATCAGAACTAAATCGCTGGCAATTTGAATGGGCAGGGTGGATCCTCCGCACGGAAGAAAACCCCATGCGCGTTCAAGTGAACGTATAGTCGCTAGTGATGCCAAGTCGAAGGGAGCCTAGTCCCCTTTCATAGCGGAAGCGTACTCTAGCGCCAATGGATGAGCCACTCGCGATGGACCTAATCCGCCCCCCCCCCACAAAAGACATCAGTGACGCAGTATTGCAAGTTGAATGTTCTCCGCTTGATATTCGCCTTCTCTTCGCTTATTATGTTATTGTCAAGGTTGACTCCCCGGCGCTCTCGAAACCTGTGCCGTGAAAAAGTCTTCATAAGACTGCCCCCTTTATGAGGAACTGAGCGCAGCGCATTCCATCATGGCCCGGAGGAACCCTCTCCAACAAAGGCCGAATACATTTGCGCAGACCAACCTGCCACCCTCACTTTTCGCGTGCGGAAAGGCAGCAGACCATTCATTTACGCCGCCCTTGACACCGCACTAAAGGTTTTCTAGGCTGGCTCGTGCTGGCCGATCCGCTGGTCCGAAGGCCACATCAACATTCAGGGCGTTTTCGCCCGCCGTAAGGGAGGAGTGCCAATGATGAAAGTAACTTCCGCTGTTCTAGCCGCTCTTGCGGCCACACTCGTCGTCGCGACGCTCCGCGCGCAGGTCGAGGAGCGTCCGCTGCCCCACCTGGTGAAAAAGGACGGACGCTTCGCTCTGTTTGTCGACAATGCTCCGTATCTGATAATGGGCATAGAGGACCTGACGATGGGTGAGTGGCCCACGCTTCCAGGCGTGTGGCCCGCCTTGGAATACATGAATGTCAACACGGTCGAAATACCGGTCTACTGGGAGGATTTCGAACCGCAGCCCGGACAGTACGACTATACGGTGATCGACAGGCTCCTGGCAGAGGCTCGCCAGCATCGCGTTCGTCTGGTGCCGCTTTGGTTCGGAACGTATAAGAACGGCCACCCACACTACATGCCCGACTGGATGAAGCTGGCCCCCGACCGCTATTCCCACGCGGTCGACAGGAACGGGCAGGCAGTGGACTCGCCTTCACCGTTCGCCACCGCGTCGCTCGAGGCGGACAAGAGTGCGTTCGCCGCGCTCATGCGACACCTTAAGGAAGTCGACCCGCAGCGCACCGTAATCATGGTTCAGGTCGAGAATGAAACTGGCAACTGGAACAGCGTCCGCGATTACTCCCCGGCAGCGCAGAAGTTCTTCGAAGCGCCGGTACCGCACGAGGTTCTCAGCGCCATGCATGTGAAGACCGCTTCTGCATCCCCGAACTGGCAGGAAGCCTTTGGTCCCGATGCGGACGAGTACTTCAACGCCTGGTCGGTAGCGAGATATGTGGGGCAAGTCGCGGCTGCGGGGAAAGCCGCTTATCCGCTGCCCATGGTCGCCAACTGTGCCTTGCGCGACGCTTTCCATCCGGGCCCTCCCGGCCTGCCAGGCGCTCCCGGCTCCTACGAGAGCGGCGGCCCCACCGACAATGTGATCCCCATCTGGAAAGCTGCGGCGCCGGCGATCGATATTCTGGGGCCCGACGATTACGAGAACGATCCCGCCACCTATTTGAAAGTACTGGAACTCTATCACCGCGACGACAATCCCCTCTACCTGCCTGAGACCGGCTGTCCCGACTGTGCCCGTTTTTTCTTCTCGGCGCTTGGTCTTCACGCAATAGGAGTCTCGCCGGCCACGGATACTACTGAGCCCTATTTATTGGGTGCACAGGCGGGAATACTGGCTGAACAGGCGGGGAACTTGAGCGTTTGGGAGGGTTACAAGCCGGTAGACGATTTCCTGACTCCCTGGGGAATGGATTTCCGGTTGATCGGCCCGATGCAGCGGGAGATCGCCCGCCTCAATTTCGAGGGCAAGCTCCAGGCCGTGGCCGAAAAACAGGGCAACGCCCACCAGATCCTGCATTTCGGATCCTGGAACGCGGAGGTGACGTGGGGAGGATTCCGCCACAATCCCCATGCCCCTGCGGGGAATGCGAAGCCGGTAGGGCGCGTTCTGGTTGCCCAACTTGAGGACAACCAGTTTCTGGTGGCCGGATACTCTTGCCGCGTCGACTTCCGGCCGGCCGGCACCGAGCAGCAACGGAAATCCCAGCATATCGTAGAAGGAACCCAAGAGACTCCCTCAGCTCTGATCGATGGTAAATGGCAGCACCGCCAGTTTCTGCGCGTCGAACAGGTAACCTACGAGAGCGGCCTCTTCAAGCCCATTCGCACCTGGGGTGGACTGGGGGGCGAGACTAACGGCCTCTTCTTTGGCGAGGCGCCTGTGGTGCTGCGCGTCTCGCTTACCACTTATTAGAGGTCGCGGCAGTCTCTACTCCCTCGAATCCGTCGGCGCGTGGTCGTTCGCGCCGTCGGGATGCCCCGGACTGCTGGTAAATTGCATTCAGGGCGTTTTCGCCCATCCAAGTTAGGAGTGCTAAATATGAAAAGGTCCTCCGCTGTTCTAGCCGCTCTTGCGGCCACACTCGTCGTCGCGACGCTCCACGCGCAGGTCGAGGAGCGTCCGCTGCCCCACCTGGTGAAAAAGGACGGACGCTTCGCTCTGTTTGTCGACAATGCTCCGTATCTGATATTGGGTGTAGAGGATCAGGACTTGGGCTTAGAGAGCACTTGGCCTTTGCATCCAAAAGATTGGGCCGCCATGGAATACCTGCATGCCAACACGATCGAAATACCGATCTACTGGGATCAGATCGAACCGCAGCCCGGACAGTTCGACTTTACGTCGATCGACAGGCTCCTGACAGAGGCTCGCCAGCATAACGTTCGTCTGGTGCTGCTCTGGTTCGCCACGTGGAAGAACGGCAGCCAGCACTACATGCCCGACTGGATGTTGTTGGACCCCGGCCGCTATTCACATATGATCAACAGGAACGGGCAGGCGGTGGACTCTCCTTCACCGTTCGCCACCGCGTCGCTCGAAGCGGACAAACGTGCGTTCGCCGCTGTCATGGGACACCTTAAGGAAGCCGATGCGCAGCGCACCGTCATCATGGTTCAGGTGGAGAATGAACCCGGCAGCTGGGAGAGCGTCCGCGATTTCTCTCCGGCCGCGCAGAGGTTTTTCGAGGCTCCGGTGCCGCCCGAGATTCTCAGGGCCATGCATGTGAAGACCGCTTCTGCATCCCCGAACTGGCAGGAAGCCTTTGGTCCCGATGCGGACGAATACTTCAACGCCTGGTCGGTAGCGAGATATATTGGGCAGGTCGCGGCCGCGGGAAAGGCCGTTTATCCCCTGCCCATGGACGTCAACGACGCTTTGCGCGACCCGTTCAATCCGGGCCCTCCCGGCGAGCCGGGAGCTCCCGGCTGCTACGAGAGCGGCGGCCCCACCGACAATGTGATCCCCATCTGGAAAGCCGCGGCGCCAGCCATCGATATTCTGGCCCCCGACGATTACCGGAGCGACCCCGCCGCGTATGTGAAGGATCTGGAACTCTATCACCGCGACGACAATGCCCTATTCCTGCCAGAGAGCGGTTGTTTCCAGTGTGACCCCGCTAGTGGAGACTTTACCCGCTATTTCTTCACCATGCTCGGTCTTCAGGCTATAGGAGACTCGGAGTCCGGGAATGCTCCCGTGCCTTATTTGGCAAGGAATTTTGAGTTGGTCGGCCCGATGCAGCGGGAGATCGCGCGTCTCAATTTCGAAGGGAAGCTCAAGGCCGTGGCCGAGCCGCTGTACTTCAAGGGCGGAGACCATGGCAAGCTCACGCAGACGCTGCCGTTCGGATCCTGGAACGCAGTGGTGTCGTACGGAGCGTCCCACCGCGGTCCCGACACGGGGAATCCGACGCCGGAGGGGCGCGCTCTGGTTGCCCAATTGGGGGACAACCAGTTTCTGGTGGCCGGATACTTTTGCCGCGTCGACTTCTTTCCGGCCGGCACCGAGCAGCAACGGAAGTCCCAGCATATCGTAGAGGGAACCGGACAGACCCCCTCGGCCCTGATTGACGGTAAATGGCAGCACCGGCAGTTCCTGCGCGTTGAACAGGGGACCTACGAGAACGGCGTCTTCAAGCTCCTCCGCACCCAGAATGGAGATGCGACGGACTTTGGCCTCAGGATTGGCGAGGAACCCGTGGTGCTGCGCGTCACGCTTGGCACCTATTAGACCGGTCGAGAAAGTTTCTATTCCCTTCCCCGACCGCAAGAGACAGCGCCCCAGACAGCCTCGGCAGGATGAAGGTGAATAGGAGGCGGCACGCAGGACGGCTTTCTGTGTCGAAGGATCAAACTGGAGGAATGTATGCAAATGAAAATGAATGTGATGTCCGCGTTAGGTTTGATGGTGTGTGCCGCTGCCCTGTCGATTTCGAGCGAGGCACAGACCGCTGCCGGTACGCCACACTTGCAGAAACAGGGTACTGCCACCCAACTGGTCGTGGATGGCAAGCCGTTTCTGGCTCTCGCGGGAGAACTCACCAACAACGCAGCGACCAGTCTCCCTATGATGGAGCCTATCTGGCCAAAGCTTGTGGCCGGCAACCTGAACACCGTGCTCGTAGGTATCTCCTGGGCGCAGTTTGAGCCCGAAGAAGGGAAGTTCAATTACACCCAGGTGGATGGAGTAATCGCCAAGGCCAGAGAGAACAACCTGCATATCGTCTTTATCTGGTTCGCTAGCTGGAAGAATGGCACTTCCAGTTTTGCGCCGTACTGGGTGAAGAAGGATTACACTCGCTTTCCGCGCATTCAGATCGACGATGGCAGCACCGTTTCGATCTCGGGTCCCGTCGAACTGCTCAGCACATTTGGTGACGCCACGAGGGATGCGGACGCTGCCGCGTTCGGGGCATTGATGCGGCATATCAAGGAAGTCGATGGCACCCAACACACTGTACTGATGATGCAGGTAGAGAACGAAGTGGGCGTGCTGCGGGATTCGCGAGATCGATCTCCAGCGGCGAACCGCGCGTTTGCCGGGCCGGTGCCGGTGGAGCTGATGAATTACCTGGAATCGCACAAGGATACGCTCATTCCCGAATTCCGTGCGGTCTGGGCGGCGAACGGCTACAAGAAATCCGGAACCTGGGAGGAGGTCTTCGGTCCCGGCAAGCCGGCTGACGTGGAGATTCCGATTCAGACGACGAGCCCGCCGATGAGCGCGAATGAACATGAAGTGAGCTGGAGGGAACTGCGCTGGCCTTCGGATGAGGTATTCATGGCGTGGAACTACGCGCGTTTCGTAGAGAAGGAGGTCCAGGCGGGCAAGGCAAGCTATGACATTCCCATGTACGTGAACGGGTGGCTGCAGCAGCCGAATCATGCCTGGCCGGGATCGTATCCCAGCGGCGGTCCACTGCCTCAGGTGCATGACGTCTGGCGGGCCGGAGCTCCGGACGTGGATATCCTTGCGCCGGATCTCTACCTGCAGTATTTCGACGAAGTTTGCGAAAGATTCAGCAGGAACGGGAACCCGCTCTTTATTCCAGAAACGAGCACCGATGCGTCCAACGTAATCATGGCAGTCGGCAAGTACAATACGATCGGCTTTTCTCCGTTTGGCGTTGACGGGGGAAGACCGATTCCCCCGGAGCTTGCAGCCACATATCAAATGCTCTCCCAGTTATCGCCGATGATTCTTGCGCACCAGGGGAGTGACACCATGACCGCGGTGCGGATGATCGAGGGAGACCCGCCCAAGCAGGTCAAACTGGGCAATTACACCCTGACGTTTACATATACTGGCCGGATCAGGGGCCTTCCCCCGCAAGTCAAAGGGGGAGTGGTGTCGCTCCCTCCGAGGCAACCGATTGGAACACAGCCGGCAGAACCCCTGCCGCCACTGGAAGCAGCTGCTGTTGTGATTGCCACCGGCCCCGACGAGTTTTATTTCGGTGGAGGCGGCATGCGCGTCGACTTTACGGCGAACACGCCCGGACCGTCCAATGTGGGACTTGGCGTCGTGCAGCAAGGCAGGTTTGTGGACGGCAAATGGGAACTTACCCGTTGGATCGAAGGCGATGATGATGCGCAGGGAGAGATCCTGGTGCTGCATCCGGGCACGGTTTTGCGGGTAATGCTCTACCGCTTTCCATGAGTTGAGAATCTCGATGGTGCCTGCCGGAGCAGTTCTCCGGCAGGCGCAAACAAGGCTCATCGGGGAGTGTGCGCCTTTTCGGGCGCTCGAAGGCGCTTTATCCGCGATTTACCCTAAGGAACCTCTGAGCAAGCATGAATTTTAACTGTCTGCGAACGGCCGCGGGCCGGTTTTGCCGCGTGGCCGGATGGCTTACGCTTGTTGGCCTCGCTTTTTGGCCCGGAGAGCGCATCTTGGGCGCTCTCCGGGCACACGACGCCCCCATAAGGGCCAGCCGCTTGCGGTGGTGGTACAGGTTCACCAGCGCGGAGGCGGTACACAGATGGTTGTGGTTCTTCTTCAAACCCCGGAAGCGAACCTTCACAAATCCGAAGATGCGCTTCAGGATGCGGAAAGGATGCTCCACCCTGGATCGCACTCGGCCTTCACCCGGTTCTTGCTCCGCTGTAACTCGTCCACCACCTGCTTATACCGCGTCCGCCGCGAAGTCATGTCCTGGGCGCGCGGCGCGGCCTTGCGGATCGCTTCGCCCTGCCCTTGATAGGCCCCGTCCCCCAGACTTTCCACTCATCGCCGTGCAGCAGGTCCGGTAACACATGCTTGTCCGCCACCGAAGCCGCCGTCGAACAGAGCGAGTGAACTATGCCCTCTTTCGAGTCCACGCCCATGTGCGCCTTCATGCCGAAGTGGCGAGTCGGCCGAGGGGACTTCCCCCTCAGCCGCTCTCAGATCCGTACGCGACACTCTCGCGTCATACAGCTCCCGTTATCCAACCGCATCCCCGATGAATCGCCAGTGGAGAAACAGCTGAGGGTCGGCGTCCTTCATCTTGCGCAGCTACTGCACACGGCCACGCCTTCGCCCTGATAGAGCCTTGTACTTTCGTCTGGCCCATCGTTCAAGCGTGCGGTCAATGTGCTGAAATGTCTTGTGCATTGCCTTCTGATAAAACGCTCCAAAGTAATTCCACCATCCTTGGATCATCGGGTTATATTGCCTCGCCTGTTCGGCAAGCGCCCCATGAGTCTGACGATTCAGTTTCCACCCGCGCACAGTCTGGCGCATCCGCTTCAAGGCATCAGCGCTCACACCCGGCAAGAAGCTGGTAAAGATCCGGTTTTGTTTGCTCAGTGCCTTCCTCGGTTGAAACGTAAAGCCGAGGAATGTAAAGTACACAAACGGATACTCTTCGGTGCGGTTACTGTCCTTGCAGTAAACGATCTTCGACTTCTCCGGATGCATCGCCAGCCCACATTCTGCCAGGCGCAATGTGATGGATTGCATTACGTCTTCCGCCTGCTTCCGACTGTGGCAGTGAACTACCGCATCATTGGTGGCCGGCCGCCGTCTTTTCCACAACCTTTCTCGGTCCCCCGAGTCACGCGATGGAGTACTCCCCTCTTTGGCCGGATTTCGTGTCCCTTCGGTAAGCCTGCTTAACTTGATTTTGCCGTCGTGGTAGCGTCGGTCTCATGCCCAGCAGCGCTGCTCGGGTTCTGAACCAAGCTCGGATGCTAAACAACGCGGAAAATAGGGAAGTGAACATAGGGTCGGAACAGTCGCAATGCCTTCCGGTAAGATCAATGGTTTCAATCTGAACGGGATCTCTGGCACGGACAGGTTCCTACTAAGTTTGCCACAGCTACGCAGCCCCGGTCGGCACTCTAAGGAAATGTTGTTCCCAAGTCCTTCCGAATCAGTGGCTCTACCGCGCCGCTAAGATCAGTTGGATCATACGCAGTCACGTATTCTAGTGGCATGATATAGGCAAGTGCAGACCATCCCCAGAATGGATTCATGCCATTCCCTTTGCCCGTATCCGCATCGTAGTATTCCCGAGTAACCGGATTCTCGTCCAGAACCAAGCGGAAGGTTTTGAGCGCCAATTGCTTTGCGATTTCGGTGTACCCGTACCGAAGCAGGCCATGAAAGATCATGTAATTTGTCGGGATCCATGTTGGGCCACGCCAGTTACATTCTCCGTTACGGGTTCCCTGATAGTAGTCCGCCTCGGTCTTGGCATAACTGGCTACAGGATACCTCAGCCAAAATTCCTTTGGGTTCAAGAAATGCTCATAAATAAGCCTTTTCGCGCGCTGCGAGGTGGCAACGCCAGCCCATAGTGGACAGAATCCCGCAACTGATTTGACCCTGACGCTTTCACCCGTTTTTTCGTTCCGGTCGTAGTAGAAACCCTCCCTTTCATCCCAGAAAACCTGATTGATCAAGTCGGAGAGATGACGAGCGTGTTCTCTGTACATCACTTGATCCGAGGTTTTACCTAGCTTGCCGGCGATAATCGCCATTGCCCTGAGTTCTCGAACCAGATAGCAGGCAAGATCAACTCCTTCATCCTGATAGGAATCCAGGTCGCCAGCACGGGAAATTTGATTGTCCATGCCACTGGCGTCAGAACTATTCCAAACGGGCAGCCCATTGTCATCTGCATCGTACTGAAACCAGCGCTGAAGGTATTTCTGCAGGCGCGCGTAATAGCGCGCACGGAGCCACTCGTAGTCATCCCCATTTTGCTTTGAACCTAACACTGCAATTTGAGCCAGGAAGGGTTTGAACATCTGGGCAGGTCTTGGGTAGGTAATGCCGATGGTGCGCGATACGAAACCATCAGGTTGTTGTCGATCAAGAAACACTTTGAAATTCGTGAAATCATATCGGCTTATTCCGTAATAGGACAGATATATATTCTCAAAGTATAAGTCCCAATCGTAATATTCTCCATATGCATATCCGGTAAGAAGCTTTCCGTCTGAATCAGGGAAATCATGCAGGCCCTTAGTTGCAATGTCGCTGTTCAGGCTCTGCAATCGTGTGATAAGCCCTCGATAATCCGCTTCTCCGATCATTGACTTCAATGCGTTGACACTTGTTGCCCTGCGCGATGCTTCGCTTGGATGCGTTGTTTGTAGAGCCAGAAACACCAGACTCAGAAGAATTGATTTGAACATTGTTACTCCTCTTGATGATTTCATCATCCTTCAAAATCTGGCAAGAGAATGGCGTAGTCAACACTCGAAGTCAATCCGTGCCCGGCAAACAGAAAACTCTTCATACGGCGCCAGGGTCGGCGGTGGCCACGCCCATGACCTGCCGGGCGCGGCACAGGGCGGTCGCCAGTACATCGTGATCGCCTCCGGCGGGCCCGGGAAGGCTGCCAGCCCCAAGCTCGGGGACTCTGTTGTCGCCTTCGCACTGCCGGAGGCTAAAAGGCCGCTGAAACCATGCCCGTCAACGCCCGGGCTAACGAATCTCGCGCCAGGCCTGCCAAGGCGCGGCGCAGGTGCGGCTGAAGATCACGGGTTGGATTTCATTGTTTCTGTGTACACAAAGCGAAGAATTTGGCTGTTCTTCTCATCACCCTCGGCTATCTGTTGGGTGTGCAATTGGCTCCAGACCTTCAATTCGCGTTCGCCACGCGGCTTGTCACCGCTCCTCACCAGAGCCTGACCCAGCCGGTAGTGAGCATCCGCGAGATTGGGGTCCAGCTTGACGGCGGTTTCGTACTCGGCCAGAGCCTCCGAATCCCTGCCGCGCTGGGAATAAAGAATTCCAAGCTGCAGATGGGCCTCAGCGAACTTAGGGTCAAGGCTCACCGCGCTTTTCAGCAGTGCTTCGACCTCAGACGAAACCGCTGGTCCTGTCTTGGTGCGTGATGACCTCCACAGGCTCATGGCATAGGCGTAACGGGCGCGTGCATTGTCAGGTTGGATTTGAACCAGCCGCTCAAGACGTGCCGTCACCTCGGCGGCCTTGGAAGGCGACACATCGTATATCTTCGCCAGGAAGTAATAGGGCCTGGGATCGCGGGGATCGAGGTCTACGGCGCGGCAGAAGGCGTCAACCGCCTTATCGTAAAAGGCCCCCATGTAGTAGGTGATACCCAAGCCGATTCGGAGTCGCACCGAGTTCGGGAAGTGGTCAACCCCTTGGCTGAACACCTGCATGGCGGGGTCGAGCGTGAGGTGCCGTAACAGCTCCGTCCCCCAGTTGAAGATGTTGCTCTCGCTCGGGTCCATCTGGGCGGCGCGCTGGTACTCCCGGCCGGCGGCAACGAAATCACGCTGTGCCTCCTTGACTTCTGCCAGAAGAGCGTGCAGGTCCGCGGTATCCCGGGTACGCATCAGAGAGTCGATGAGAGCTTGCGCCTCGCGCAGCTTGCCCGTCTGAATCTCAGCTAGCGCAAGATCGTAGCTGTTCTCATAAGAGCCGGGGTTCACCTCCTGTGCTCTCCGCAGATACGGAATACCGTCGGCAGTTTTTCCGCTGTGCAGATAAAACTCGCCGAGGTTATGGTTCATGTCGTAGTCTCGGGGCTTAAGGAGCACCGCCCTCTTGAATTCCTGCTCAGCGAGCGGCAGCTTGTCAAGGTGGGAGAGGTTCGTTGCCAGGTTCTCATGAGCCTCGGGGGACTGCGGCTGAATCTGAAGGGCCTTCTTGAAGAACCGACTCGCGTCTTCGTGGCGATCCTCGGCGGACAGTACCAGGCCCATCAATTCATTCGCTCCGAAACTGTCGGGGTACCGGTTCAAGACTTGTTGCAGAGAATTCCTGGCTTCTTCGTATTGTCCGCGTTCAAGAAGAGACTGTGCGGACTGCAGTCGCTGCGCGTACTCCTCGCTGCTGGCAGAACTCTGGGCAAGCGCCACCGGCACAAGAAGCAGGCACACAGCAGCTAACGCACCGCCGCTCGCGTGCAGGTGCTCGTGATGTCTTGTCATCCGCAAGTCAGCTACTCCGCACCGTCCGATCGCTGACCTTCACTGCCAACCCTGATCGCTGAGAGCAAAGGCCAGGGTGAGGAACTGGGACTGCATCTCGGGTGAGAGGTCGCGAGGGGACTGGGAATTCCCGCCCGCTTCGGCCATCTCTGCCTCAATCCGGCGGGTATCAAATGGCCCTCGCGGAAAGACTGCCTGATACCGCTCAAAGACCTCGCGGGCCTTGGTGAACTGCCCGGTGTCGAGACAAAGGACCGCGAGGGCCGAGTAGGCGCCGGGCCATTCCGGAAGGAGCTCCAGCGCATGGACAAGGTACTCTTCGGCCTCCTTGCTGTTGCCCCTCATCACCGCCAGCACGCCCATGCCCCAGACGATCCTGCCCGAATCAGGAATCCTGGTGCGGCCGAGCCCGAGGGTTTGCTCCGCCCCTTGAGTGTCTCCTCCCCTTAATTGCGACAACGCCATTGAAAGATAGTGGAGCTCATTGTCGGGGCTCTTTTCGATAACCTTCCGGTAGGCAGCCTGGGCTTCCGACAGCCTCCCCAGGCGTGTGTCGGTATCAGCCAGAAGCCCCAGGTAGCTCTCATCCTCGCGTCCTTCCGCTGGGAATTGGTCGAGCACCGCGCGTGCCTCAGCATAGTTCTGTTCTTCAAAATAGGCATCGGCCAGATCATACTTGGCGTCATCTGAAGACGGGTCGGCCGCCAAGGCCATCTTGAAGTGCCGGATCGCATCCGCCGCGAGGTGGTATCTGGCAAACAGCACCCCCACACCGAGCGCCGTGCGAAAGTCACCGCCGCTGACCTCGTCCAGATGCTCGATCGCCCTCCTGGCATCCTCGATCTGACCCAGCTTCAGGTAGGCCTCGGCCAGCAGATAAAGATCCCGGGGTTCATCCGGACGCTTCGCCACTTCCGTCTGGAGCCCGGCGAGGTCCAGCATGGCACGCTCCCGGGGAGCCAGGCCGGTCTGCTGGTCCAGGTAGTCAAAGAGACGCTGGAAGGGATATGGTCCTCGGGACGTGTTCTTGGCCATCGTCTCAAAGATCTTGAAGTCTCGCGCCGCGGCCTCAGTCTGATGCAGGGCACGCTCGGTGGTGGCCAGCTTGTAATATACCTCGGAGCGGTCTTTCGTGATCTCGACCGAGCGACGAAGCAGTGGCAGGGCCTCCTCGTATTTCTTCTGCTTCATCTTGATGGTCGCGAGCTCGATCAGGGCATCGTCGTAGTCGGATTTCGCCTTGAGGGCCAGCTCCATGTGCGCCTGGGCCGACGCAAGGTCGCCTTGCCGCGCCTCAATGTAGCCGAGATTAAAGAGACACGCGGCATTGCGGGGATCAAGTTCCAGTCCTTTCAGCAAGTACTTGCGCGCTTCGTCGTACCGAGCAAGATGCCTGTAGGCGAGCCCCATAAAGGCGTACGATCCGGCGGTAGGGGCTAGATCAGTCAGGGTCTGGAACTCCTGGATGGCTTGGTCGGTTTTTCCCACCGTAAAGTAGCAATCACCCAGGGCGGCGTGGAGATCGGGGCGCTTGGGGTCAATCTTGATTCCGTCCTGGAGCAAGGGGATGGCGTCTTCAAAATAGTTCTGCGCCATGCTCAGGCGCGCCAGCAGGAAGATGACGTCGGTGTTCTGAGGAGCGAGCCGGTGCGCCTTCACAAGCGCCCGGAGCGCGTCGAGGTCTTTTTTCTCGCCGTAATAGACTCTTCCCAGAGAATACAAGGCGGGAGCGGAGTCCGGCTTCAGGCTCAAAGCACGCAGGAGAGTCGTTTCGGCCTTCGCGCTGTTCTTGTTCTGGTAATAGGCTTGCCCGAGGCTCCAAAGAATATCGAAGGTCGAAAGCTGCAGGGCATCGGCGAGTTCGAGCTCGTGGACAGCCTGCGGATAGAGCTTCTCTCCGGCCAGCAACACGCCCAAGGAAAAATGAACCCTGACGTCGTCCTTGCTTTCTTCGGAGACCCGGTGGGCGAGGCGCAACGCCTCATCCGTGCGCCCCGCCAGCAGCTCGGCGCGCAACAGATTCATGGAGGTGCTCGGGTCAGCGGGGTGGACGCGCCCAAAGTACTTGATTGCTTCTTCGGGTTGCCGCTGGCTCAAGGCAAGCAGGCCGAGGTTGTAGTTGGCGTCGCGACTGTGGGGGTCGAGGCGAACGGCTGCCAGGAACTCCTTCTTGGCCGGCTCGGGAAGGCCCTGGGCGAGGTAGGTGTTTCCCAGGTTGTTATGTGTGGCCGCCGAACGAGGATCGACCTCGAGGGCCTCCTCGAAGGCCACCTTCGCCCGCGCGAAGTCCTTTTCCTGACTATAAATGATGCCCAGAAGATTTAGCCCCTCGGCGCTTCGGGGTGAGAGTCGCAACCCTTCGAGGACGGCCTCGCGGGCCTTGGCCAAATCTCCTTCATGCATCAGGCGCTGAGCTGTGGCGAATTCACGTTGCGCCGGGTCCGCCGTGGCAGATTGCTGCTGCGCCACCGACACCGCCATGCACAGCAGGCAGGCGAGCACCACCGACTCAGGTCGCACCTGCCGCACAACTGTATGCCACCCGATGCTCCTCGGAGTTATTCGGCCTGGAAGCACGCGGTCTCCTCGATTTCCTCTCCATGATATAGCCTTTGGGCCGACTTGTATGTAGCCCCTGTGCGCGCCGTCCGAGATGATCGATGGGTAACAGGATCGGCCCCCAGGGGGCCACCGAGGTGAGAAATGGGGCCGGGAGGCCCGTCTTTCAGGCCTCCCGACCCGTGGTGAGTTGGAGCGCGGTCGCTCCTCAGTTGCGGCACTAGAAATAGAACTTCAGTGCAAACTGAATCTGACGCGGATCGCTCGCACCATCGATCAGTGAGGTGATCTGGCCGAAGGTTTTGAGGTTCGTGAAGTCCGTGTAACCAGGTGCCTGAAACTGCGGCGTGTTGGTGAGATTGAATGCCTCGGCCCGGAACTCCAGGCGCGTCCTGTCGGACGTTCGAAACTGCTTGAACAACGAGAAGTCGAGGCGGTGGAAACCCGGACCTCGGACCTGGTAGGGCGCCCCTCCCAAAGGCGCGTAGTTGGTCTGCCCGACTGCCGTCGCTAACTCTGGCTGGGCAAAGGCCGCCGGGTTCATCCACTGGTTCACGTCGTGCGGGCCTGCGTACATGTTCTGGCCGGGAACAATTAAAGCGTTGCAGCCGAAGTCGGCTGTGGTTCCTTGCGGACACCCGATGTTGAAGGGCATCCCGTCTCGGAGGGTAAGGATCCAGTTCGCAGCCCATCCGCCGACAATCGCATTGGCGACGCCATGTGCGCTGCCCGCGAAGTGCTTGCCATTCCCGAACGGCAACTGATAAATGCCGCTCAAATGGACCACGTTGGTCATGTCGTAATCGCACAAGCCGTAGTCGGCTTGGATGCCGAACCCGGATAGATACGGCGCACGGTAGCCAGCGCCACCCACGTTCACCCCTAGCAATCCGCCGTTGAAGTCGCTTCTGCACTTCGATAAGGTGTAGTTACCCAGGAGCGAGAACCCCCCAGCGAACCTACGCTCGTAGTTGAATTGGAGCGAATGGTAGTAGGAACTCCCGTCGGTCGCCTCATACGTGCTCCCGCGTGCGAAATCCTTGAAAGGCACATAATTTTGGGGATTGCTCCCATTCGGAAGAATGATGCTGGGAGCATTGGTGGTCGGCCCAACATCCAGGTGGCGTCCGAAGGTTCCAACATAGGCCAACTGGGCCGTCTGGTTGGGCGACAACTGATACTGCAAAGTAAAGTTAGCGCCCTCGTCGTAAGGCGTCTGGTAGTTGTATTGCCGGCCCACTAAGGACAACCCTTCGGCGTTGACCAAGGTCGGAGTCAGAGGAATGCCCAGGAACCCCTCCTCCAGGGTCGCAACGTTCCCGTCAGCCGCGTACGTGATGGGGTGTACAGCATCGGGGTTGAAGAAGGAAAAACTAAACTGGAACGGGTAGTTTTCGCCCAAATTCGGACCATAACCAATGTTGGAGAGAGCCCCGTAAAAGATCCCATACCCGCCGCGGGCGACGAGCTTCGACGTCACGCGATAGGCAAATCCAACCCGTGGCGCGAAGTTCGTGTTCTGTGTCAGGGACAAGGTTGGATTGCTTGAGCACGTGACCGCGATTCCGTCGAGCGCAGTTAATGACGCGAAGGATGTCGACATCGGCTCCTTGCAGCGGCTGTTCGGAATCAGGTAAGAGGCGCTGCCCGGAGCGCCAGGAATGAAGTTTGCCTGGGCGCCGAAATGCTCCTGGTACGGATCGTAACGGTCCCAGCGCAGTCCCAGGTTGATTGTCAGCTTGGAAGTGATTTTCCAGTCGTCCTGGAAGTACAGGCCGTAATAGTTGCGCGTGTCATCGGTGCCGGCGATGTTGGACGCGAACACCGAGTCGGCCCCGCCCACATCGTTGATTCCGCCGGGAACCGTGGTCGCAGTGGGTGTCAGGAGCAGTTGCGCCAACCCCACGCTGCCACCGCCGTTGTTGGGAACCTCGTCGTAGGTACCGTCGAAACCGAAGCCGCCATGTGACCACGGAGGCTGAAGCAGATAGGCCTTGATGTGAATGAAATCGATGCCTCCCTTAAAGGTGTGCTTGTTGTAGACTTTCGAGAGGTTGTCGTTCAATTCGGCTACGCCGGTATTGAAGTTGGAAGGCATCCAGCCTTCCGTCCCCATGCCGGTCAGCCCCGCAATGTTGATGGCGGGAAGGCCAACGTTGCCCTGCGCCTGGGAAATCCCTTGGATTCCGAATTGCGCAGGAAGTCCTGCCGGTTGGGGTAGGGTCAGGTCACTGGGATTTCGATTGAAGCCAACTCGGAACTCATTGATGGTGGTTGGCGAAAGGGTGTGAATCTCGCCGAGCTCGCCTCCCTGATAGCTCAGCTTCTGATCGCCGGCGCCCCATACTTGGCCGCCGGCTTCTCCCGGATACTGAACGGGAATGAACTTGGGCTCCTTCTGCCAGTCGAAGGTCCCGAAAAGCTGATCTTTCGAGCTGATCGAGTGGTCGATACGAACGTCAAATTGGTCCACCGTATCCCGGGTGGCGGGATCGTAGGTGAAATTGTTGAAAATGCCCGGAATGCTCGGCGCCGGGAGTATGCCCAGCAACTTGATCATGTTCGGGTCGAGCCGGCTGGCAGGTATCTGGTTCAGCAGCGGGATGGCCGTCGAGGTGGTGAAATTCGTCATCCCCAGCAGACTCCCCTGATAGAAGGGGTCGCGAAGCATGCATCCGTTGACATTGTTGCACGGGAGGCCCGAAACAGGGTCCGTCGAACCGTTCGTGAGGACCCGACTCGTCGCCGGGTCGAACACTGTGCCAAGCGGGAACACGCGCCCCAAGGTGTCGGTGCGCGTTCCACTCTGGCCGGTAATCCGGTCCAGCAGGTCTGTAAAGCCGCTTCCTGCTTCGGCTGCAGTTGGAACACTGTCTAGATAAGGCGAGGCCTGCCGGATCCGCGTGCCCTCATAGTCGACGAAGAAGAAGGTTCTGCTCTTACCATTGTACACGTGCGGGATGGAGATCGGCCCGCCGAGCGTACCCCCAAACTGGTTTTGGCGGTACTCTCCTTTGGTAACGTGCGAGGGAGAGTTTTCGAAGAAGTTCGCAGAATCAAACTTGTCGTTGCGGACGAACTCCCAGACGTCTCCATGGAATTGATTGGTGCCGGATTTCGTCGTGGCATTCACCACGGCGCCCGCCGACCGGCCGAACTCCGCGCTGTAGTTGTTGGTCTGCATCTTGAATTCTTGCAGCGCATCCACCGGAGGGCGCACCGACCATTGCCATGGGAAGTTGTAGCCCTCGTTGTTGTTGTCCAGTCCATTGAGCGTAAATGAGTTTTGCTCAATAGGCGCACCGCTCGCCTCGAAGATGCCGCCGCGATTGGAGTAGTAGACATCAGTGGTACCGGCAGCGAGCGTAGCCAGATACACGTAGTTTCTGCCGTTCAGCGGCAAGTCGTTGATCGACGCACTTCCCACCACCTGCCCCACAGAAGCATTCTGGGTCTGGAGCGTAGGCACTGCCGCCGTCACCTCCACTGTCTGGGTGATTCTGCCCGGGAGCAGGCCGAAGTCAACCACAACCTGTTGATCGATATCAACGCCGACCTTGGGGTGGCTCGCGGTCTCGAACCCTTGAAACTCTATGGTCACGGTGTACACGCCGACCTTGACGTGCGCAAAAACGTATCCACCGCTTGTACCCGTTGTCGTCGTGGCCTTGATACCTGTTCCCTCGTTGGTCAAGGTGGCCTTGGCGCCGGGAACCACAGCACCACTCGAATCCCTCACCGTGCCAAGGACTACACCTTCATCAATCTGCGCGTAAATCTGAGGCGGCAGCAAGAAAGCAAGCACCGCCACCGTTAAAAGAAGGCCTAGTCGAAGTGGTCTTGAAAGAATCATTGCTAATAAACCTCCCGTCTGATTTGCGACCCAAGACCCGAGAACTACGCAACGGGCTTGCAGTCCCGCGGATGACTCTGGGCGTTGCGTGCGAGGCGCGTAACCCCCTACTGGCTGCGCGGGAAAATGTGTTACCTCAGGAGCGGCTTGCCCACCTCCCTCTTCCTGAGCAGGCTCGACTCTCCTGACAACAAACGCTGTGCAGTGTAGTCCTGCGCGGGTCACTGTCAAGGTGCTTTACAGTTCGTAACAGATAAGAGGACGGGATACTGGCCGCGTGCTCGACGTAACTAGCGCATAAGAAAAGGACTAGACGTTGGTCAGAGAAGCGGTCAGCGAGGACGTTACCAGGTCCGATAAGCCTTCGGAACTCTCTTTCTTCCCATGCGGCCACTTATGGTATGCTTGTGGTCAACGGTAAGGGGGACGGCCATGGAGGTTGAAATCCATAAAGCGACACCGCAGGACACCCTGTTCCATGGTGACGAGCACCAGAAGGCCTTAGTGCTCCGCGAATTACAATCTATTCTGGTCGGCCGGGCATTCCACGGCAGCAAGCGCTGCCAGGAATTCCTGTCCTACGTGGTTGAGTACACTCTGCACGGCCATCTGGAATACCTCAAGGAACGAACCATTGGGGTTGAGCTTTTCCAGCGATCGCCCGAGTACACCACCGGCGAGGACCCGGTCGTCCGTGTTCGTGCGTGCGAGGTGCGCAGGAGGCTGAATCAGTACTATGCCGAAGAGAATCCGACGCCGGAAGTGCGCATCGAGATTCCGGTCGGGTCCTACATTCCCCGGTTCCATTGGAAGGCACAGAAGCAACAGCCGCCAAAAGAACGGGCGCCCAAAGAAGAAACCAGAAGCGTTCGAACCAACCATTGGCTCCATCTCGTGGTGGTTGCCTTGGCAGCTTCGGCCCTGACTGCCTTGGTCGCGCTGGTTCTGGGTAGCCACAAGCGAATGCAGCCCGCCTCCGCGGTCGACGAATTCTGGGCACCGCTGTTCAAGACGTCCCAGCCCGTGATGATCTGCCTTCCCACGATGGTTGTCTATCGGCCGTCGCTCAATCTTTACCAGAGATACTCGCGGGAGCACCCAGGCGAGTTTCAGACGCAAGGTGAACGGCTCACTCACCTTCTCCCGCTCGACCAGAACGCCACGCTGAATTGGAAGGACCTGATTCCATCCACCAACGCCTTCGTGTCCAGCGATGACTCTAATGTGGCGGTGAAGCTCTCCGCCCTGTTTGTTCGCATGAACAAGACCCTCCAGGTGAGGAACGCAACCGAGTTGAACTTTGAAGAACTCCGCAATTCCCCGGCGGTCTTGATTGGCGCCTTTAATAATCGGTGGACGCTCGAAATGACCTCCCATCTGCCGGTCGTCTTTGCGGACGAGGGCCAAATTGGGAAGATCCAAGAACGGAAAGCCCCGGGACGAACTTGGCGCCCTCAATTGGATTCCCACGGCAATTGGACCACGGATTATGCGGTGATCGCCCGGCTCTTTGACTCGAACACCGGCCAGCTCCTCATCATTGCCGCCGGTGTCGGCGGGGCGGGGACATTCTCCGCCGGTGAGTTCCTTTCCCGCGAAGACTACCTGGCGGAAGGCCTGCGGGGCGCCCCCAAGAACTGGAACAAGCAGAACATGGAGATCGTCCTGCAAACGAATATCACGGAGGGCTTGGCCGGCCCGCCCCACGTCGTGGCCACCGAGTTCTGGTAGCTTCCTTGATTTCGAGACCCTCTGTTTAGTGGCCCATTATTGGGTGTCCCCCGGCGGACGCTCGAACGTCGGTTCGCCCGTGCTGTTGGGAGGTCCATTCTCGGGGAGATTACGCGCAATCGGATCGAGCACGCCAAACGATTGCTGCTTGAAACTGATCTGGCACGTTGCAAAGTTGGGACTGCGGCGGGGTTCGGGAGCGTTAAGTCGTTCACCCGTACCTTTAGGCAAGCTGTCGCTGCCCTCCGGAACACTTTCGCACTCTTTCCAGGGCCGCCGAGCCGGGTGGTAAGCGCTTCGAGTAGTCTGCGGCATATCGAACGCTAAAGGTGAGTAAGGTTTTGAAATAGCTTCTAGCGCGGTGGTGGAAGGGAGAGAGAGGGCTCATGCACCTCTCGGAAGGGAGTTTTGGCTTCGTAAAGCGCGAGGGCGGCCTTCAGGGCTTCTACCAGAGGCTGCCTGTTCTGTTGTGTAGCGAGGGCCACCGCCCGGCGTGCGGTTTGCGCGGCTTCAGGAAACCGGCCCACCTCGGCGTAGGCGGCAGCTAGCGTGTAGAGAACTGCCGGGTCTCGTCCGTTAGATAATTGGACCGCCCGCGCTGCAAGTTCGACAGCCTCAGCACCGTTTCGGTCCGATGCCTTGGGGCACGTAGCCAGTAACCATGCCACTTGGTTCAGAACAGGCAGAGTGTCCGGTTCTGTGCGGAGCCCTCGGCGCCAGTATGCAAGTGCCTCCGAGATTCTCCCCTGCGAGTAAAGGGCATAAGCCAGGTTAAAGTCAGCACGAGCGTTCCTGGGGTTGAGCTCCTGGGCCCTCTGGAAATGTGTGATGGCTTCATCGAGCCTTCCTTTCTGCCCCAGGGCAACCCCGAGGCTGTCTTGGGCGTCGGCGAACTCGGGGTTGACCTCCACAGCCTTCTGGAAATGTGTGATGGCTTCGTCGAGCCTTCCTTCCTGCCCCAGGGCAACCCCGAGGTTGTATTGGGCCTCGGCGAACTCGGGGTTAACCTCCACAGCCTTCTGGAAATGGGTGAGGGCTTCCTCGAGCCTTCCTTTCTGCATCAGAGCAGACCCCAGATTGTTTTGGGCGTGAGCGAACTCGGGGTTGACCTCCACGGCCTTCTGGAAATGTGTGATGGCTTCGTCCAGCCTTCCTTTCTGCCTCAGAGCGGACCCCAGGTTGTTTTGGGCGTCAGCGAACTCGGGGTTGACCTCCACGGCCTTCTGGAAATGTGTGATGGCTTCATCGAGCCTTCCTTTCTTCCCCAGAGTAGACCCCAGGTTGTTTTGGGCCTCGGCGAACTCGGGGTTGACCTCCGCGGCCTTCTGGAAATGTGTGATGGCTTCGTCGAGCCTTCCTTCCTGCCTCAGAGCGGACCCCAGGTTGTTTTGGGCGTGGGCCAACTCGGGGTTGACCTCCACGGCCTTCTGGAAATGTGTGATGGCTTCGTCGAGCCTTCCCTTCTGCCCCAAGGCAACCCCGAGGTTGTCTTGGGCGTCGGCGAACTCGGGGTTGACCTCCACGGCCTTCTGGAAATGTGCGAGGGCTTCGTCGAGCCTTCCTTTCTGCCCCAGGGCAAGCCCGAGGTTGTCTTGGGCGTCGGCGAACTCGGGGTTGACCTCCACGGCCTTCTGGAAATGTGTGAGGGCTTCGTCGAGCCTTCCTTTTTGCATCAAAGCAGACCCCAGGTTGTTTTGGGCCTCACCGAACTCGGGGTTGACCTCCACGGCCTTCTGGAAATGTGTGAGGGCTTCGTCGAGCCTTCCTTTCTGCCCCAGAGCAGACCCCAGGTTGTTTTGGGCCTCGGCGTACTCGGGGTTGACCTCCACAGCCTTCTGGAAATGTGTGATGGCTTCATCGGGCTTTCCTTTCTGCCCCAAGGCAACCCCGAGGCAGTAGTGGACCTTGGCATCCCCAGGATCGAGTTCCAAAGCCTTCTCCCACTCGGCGATGGCTGCGTCACCCTGGCCTTTCTTTGCCAAGTCGAGCCCGCGGTCGATTAGCCGGTAGATCTCAGCGGCTGGCACTTCGATCTTCATCAAGCCGTCTGGGGGGATGTTTACGAACTCAGGAATGTTCACCGCGCGGTTGGCGGCAGTGGAGTCCTCGACGTAGATCGCCGGGCTGTCGTTGCCCTGCTCGTCCAAATGGGTGAGGAACATGCCCGTGTAAGGTGAGCGGCTCTTCGAGGAGAAGACCAGCCAGCGACCGTTGGGCGAGAAGCTGTGCCAGGAGTTCATGAGCGGCGTATTGCAACGCATACGGCGCGCCTGCCCGCCTCCCACCGGGACGATGAAAAGCTGGCTGTCCGGCCGCATTAACAGACCGTTATGGCATTTCACGAAAACAATCCAGCGCCCGTCGGGAGAAACCTTGGGGAAGGTGTTGCTCATGCCGTTCCGGGAGGCCCCGGCGATCGGCTCCGGCCGGCCGCCTTTGCCCCCGTTGAAGGGTATCCGGTAGAGGTCGTATTGGATGGGCGTCTCTTTCGGATCATTGGCGTATTCGGCCAAGATGGGGCCTGCGGGATAGGGGTCCCTCGCTTCCGCCTGCGCATAGACAAGGTATTGGCCATCGGGACTCCAAACCGCGCCCGTGTGTACATAGCGCGGATCGTCTGCTCCCGGCAGGGCGCGCATTTGACCTGTGGCCCGGCTGTACCAAGCGAGGATGCCGCGCGTGGGATAGAACACCTGGAGGAAACGGTAGTCCTTGAAGTTGGCTACGTAGTAATCGCCCTGCGTGCCTCCCGGGCCCTTGACCATGGTCACCACCCACTGCCCGTCCGGCGAGACTTGTGACATGAACCCAATCCGCGGCTGCGCCACGCTCTGGTCGCGGAAGGTCGCCCACGAGATCACATCTTCGTCCCGGATGGACATTTGCTTTTGGATGGAGGCCAGGACGTACAACCCCTTGTCGTTGGCTGGGCCGTCCAGGTCCATTCCCAGGGTCTTGCCGTCGAGGGGAAAAGAATGGCAATTGGCGCAGGTGTGAAGGTCCGTCAGTAGCAGACGGCTGCGGGGCTCGGCGATGTTGCGCAGCCGCCAGGCGAGCAGGGGCAGAGCGCTTTGGGCCAGGGGCTTGATCACCCCCTTTTGCAGCTCCGAGGGCATCAACGGCACGTCGCGGTAGAAGATCGGCGCTCCCACTGGATCCCTCGAGGTTTGAATCACCACGGCGCCGCGGGAAACAGGCTGTTCCGGATGCTGGTCTTGGAATCCGGTGATCGTGATTGCGGCTGGATGCTCCACGGAGTGTTTCTTGATTGCCTCCCAGGTCGCGGCCTCCGGCTTCCAAGTGTGTGCTGCGGCTTCCTCCGGTGTTGGCTTGGGCAGCTCGTTCAAAGGTGCGATGCAGCGCGGGTCGATCTCGCCGAAGTGAAATCGCTCGCCCCGTGATTTCACCCGTACCCCGGCCGAGCCATCGGCAAACGCCACCTCGATCAGCCATACCGCCGTACTTTCTGCGGCATCGCGCCAGAGGAAGGTCGGGGCTGTCATCTCGGGTGGGAAGATCGATCCTTCCTCCGGGTAATCGATCGTGATCGGGGCCAGCCGGGTACCCTCAGGTGTGGACGATAGAGAAGAATCCGCCGAAGGTGCACGTGCCGCTTGCGGCATGAACGGCAAACCTGCCGCGCGTGGGCCATGCTTCGCAGCGGGTCGCTGGTGGACTCCTGCCAGCGCCGTGACTACAATCCCAGTCATGAAAATGCAAGCTGTCAGCCGTTTCACCACACGCCCGTCTCTCCTCGGCCAAGGCACCAATGGGCTGGCCGATTGGCGTCAGGTTACTCGGGTCCCGGACCGGCTGTCAAGCAAGCGTAGCGCAAACCGCAGACCAGCCATTTCGGAACACGGCTGGTGCCCGCGTGGGTTGCCGGATTTGGGCCGAGACGCTGCATTCTCGTACTGGGTGCAACAAGCGAGCAGGAGGGAAAACGACCTCGGAGCGTCCGATAGCCTCTAGCAGCGAGGGGCTGCTCCAAAATGTGGCGCTCGGGATGCCCATGGAGCTCGTAGTTCCAATCGCGGACGCTTTTCGTTCGTCCGAGAACTCCTCCTGGGCGCCTATTGCACTGGGCGCCTATTGCACTCGTCAAGAGTGTTGTGATGTCGTATAGTGTGGTCGCACATCGGAGATCAGAATCGAATTCTCTTACATTGTGAGACGGCAGAAAGGAGCAAACGCGTGAAACGTTTTCCAGTTGGCATTTTCCTGACCATTGTCTTGAGTCTGGCCTTTGTTTTCCTGCTGGCAGCGGCGGACCTCCCTCCCCTGAATGACGGGAGCGACCACGGCGATCCGCCTTTTCTGATGCAGAGCGGGTGGAAGCCCTTGCTGAACGGCAAAAACCTCGACGGGTGGGAGCTGGTCGACCCCAACAAGAAGGGAAAGTGGTTGGTGACCAGCGGCGTAGTGTGGGGCGGCACCACCAATCCGGCGATGTTGATCGGTCTGCCCACTCCGGGCGACCGCATCGTGAACACGGATGTTGACCCGCAGGGCAACGCCTCGAACCTTTACACCACCGAGAAGTTCGGTGACGCCGAGATCTACGTCGAGTTTATGATCGCGGCCCACTCCAACTCCGGAGTCTATCTACACGGGCTCTACGAAACCCAAGTCTGGGATAGCTGGGGGTTCGTGCCCCGGCTGCTAACGGATCAATGCGGTGCTATGTACCACTACAGCGGCGGTCCCATCAACGGCGTGGACGGTGGCATCGGGCCCAAGGCGCGCGCGGATCGGCCCCCGGGGCAGTGGCAGTCGTTCCACTTCTGGTTCCAGGCCCCGCGGTTCGACGCATCGGGCAAGAAAACCACCAACGCCAAGTTTATCCGCGTTCTACACAACGGCCAGGTGATTCACGAGAACGTGGAGCGGCTGGGCCCGACGGTCGCTGCGATGAAGATTCCGGAAGCCCCCATGAATCCGCTCATGCTTCAGGGCGATCACGGGGCGGTGGCGTTCCGCAACATTTACGTCCGCCCGCTCGAACCGTTGTCTACTCCCGCGGCTCCCGACCTTCAGCCGACCTGCCAGGCACCGATGTCCGGACGTGGCGGGCGGGGCGGGCCGCCGCCAGCACCGCCGAACCGGTAACCCCGCCTCACGGCAGCCGACTGCCGGAAGCGCGCCCTGTTGCAGGAAGTGCATAACTACAAAGGACCTCACCCATGATCAAGACATCAGGTCATTGGATCTCACTGCAGGCAGCGGGGCTCTGCGCTCTGCTGGCGTGCGTCGCCTCGCTTGCCTTTGCTCAGAGCAAGCCCATCCCACAACTCGTCAAGATGGGCGACAAGTTTACCTTGCTGGTGGACGGCAAGCCGTTCATCATGCTCGGAGGACAGGTCGGCAACTTCAGCGCGTACCCGGACCGCATGGAGCGCGCCCAGCCTGCCTTCCGGGCGATGAACCTCAACACCGTGGAGTATCCGGTCTACTGGAACGTCATCGAGACCGAGGAAGGCAAGTTCGATTTCTCCGGCTTCGACCAGATCCTCCGCGGCATCCGCGCGCAGGATCTGCGCGCCGTCATCCTCTGGTTCGGCACCTGGAAGAATGGCGCCATGGACTGGAGCCCCAACTGGGTCAAGGCCGATCCCCAACGTTTCCCCCGGGTGCTGGACCGCGGCGGAAGGCCGATCCGCGTGCTCTCGCCGCATTCCAAGACCAACCTCGAAGCCGACAAGAAAGCCTATGTCGCCATGATGAAGCACCTGCGCGAGATCGACGAAGCCGAGCGCACCGTCATCATGGTGCAGGTGGAGAACGAGCCGGGCCTGCTGGGCAGCCCCCGCGACTATTCACCCGAATCGAACAAGCTGTTCAGCGGTCCCGCGCCGCAGAAGCTCGTGACGGCGCTGAAGAAGAAGCCCGGCACCTGGAAAGAAGCCTTCGGGCGCGAAGCCGAAGAGGCCTTCACCGCCTACGCGCTCTCAGGATATATCAACGAAGTCGCGCGCGCGGGGAAAGAGGTGTATCCGCTGCCAACGTATGTCAATGTGTGGAACGGCGGTTACGGGACCAACGACAACTGGGAGCGCTTCGACCGTCCCGGCGAGTCGTACCCAAGCGGCGGGGCCGTCTCGCACATGCTGGACCTGTGGAAGGCAAATGCTCCAGCCATCGACATGATCGCCTCCGACATTTACCATCAGTCGCCCATCACGTATCTCAAGATCCTGAACAACTACAGGCGTCCGGATAACCCGCTGTTGATCGTGGAGACTGGTAGCGGCATCGCCGCCCGGGCGTCCTATTATGCGATAGCAGATTTCTCGGCCATCGGCTTCGGGCCCTTTGGCGTTGATGGCGGCGCGGAATTGCGGCCGGACATGGCTGCGGTGGCTGCGGACTTCCGCCTTTTCAAGACGGCGATTCCCGTGATCGCCGAGGCACAGGGCACACCGCGCCTGAAGGCGGCGGTCGAAGAGACCGGGATCGGCGCGCGCAACCTGATCTTCAGCAACTATGACCTGCTCGTGCGCTTCCATCCGCCGGGGAGAATGCCGGCCGGAACGATTGCCCAGCCCGCCGCGACGGGGCCCGCCGAGCCGTCGGCCAGGGTGATGGTGACCGAGCTCGGTCCGGACGAGTTCCTCGTGATGGGCTTCGAGTCATCCGTCGAATGGCGCCCGGTGCAAGGCTCTGACTACACCGCCGCCCAATTCCTCCAAGTGGAAGAGGGCTATTACGAGAACGGGGTCTGGAAGCGGACGAACCTTGGCAGCACGTCGCAGGGTGACTACGCAGGTCCCACGGTAAAGCTGCCCGCGCAGGGTGCCCTGATGCGGGTCAAACTGATGAGATATTGAACCGAGTTGAGAAAGGAGACCGCTCAGATGGATTCCAATGAGTCAAGCAAAAGGGTGCTGTCCCGGCGCAGCGCGCTCGCCGCCTGCCTTGCGCCCCTGGTGGTCCCACGTCATGTCCTGGGAGGCGCTGGTTATCGGGCTCCCAGTGACAAGCTCGCGATCGCCTGCGTAGGCGTCGGCGGCATGGGGAAAAACTACCTGAACGGCTGCAAGGACGAAGAGATCGTGGCCCTGTGCGATCTCGATCACGAGTTCTCCGCGCCGGTCTTTAAGACGTATCCGCGGGCCAGGGTCTATAAGGACTTCCGGGAGATGTTCGACAAGGAGCAGAAGAACTTCGACGCGCTCATTGTCGCCACGCCGGATCACTGGCATTCCCACTTGGTGCTGGCTGGTCTGAAGATGGATAAGCATATCTACTGCGCCAAGCCGATCACCCACACCATCGCCGAAGCCCGCCGGGTCAAGGAGGCGTGCCTTGCCTCCAAGCGCACGACCAAGGCGAGCATCCAGGATTCGCGCACCAGCTATGCCCGGGCCACGACGGAACTGTTGCTCACCGGAGCGATCGGCCCGATCCACGAAGTGCACTTCTGGACCGGCACTTACAGCCCCAGCGGGCTGGCAAGACCCGAGGCCCAGACGCCGCCCGAAGGGATGAATTGGGACCAGTGGTGCGGCCCCTCCCCGTATCGTCCGTACCACAAGACCTACCATTACGGGAACTGGCGGCCATGGTGGGACTTCGGCACGGGCACGGTGGGCGACTTCGGTTGCCACACGCTCCAGATGTACCATGACGAGCTCGAGATGGGACAGCCGGACTGGGTGGTCGGTGTTGGTTGCCAAGCCTTCTCCCTGGAAGGGCGCGTGGACAACCGCGAATGCATGAGCATCGCCAACACGGTGCAATGGCGTATCCCCGCCCGCGGCAACCGTCCGCCCATGATGGTGTATTTCTATGATGGCGGCCTTACGCCGCCCCGGCCGGAAAGCATGCCTCCCGATGTCCCCATGCCTGGCAACGGATGCATGTTCGTCGGCGAAAAGGGTGTGCAGATCTCGGCATTTTACGGCGGGAACCCCTGGCTGCCATTCGGCGCCCAGCCGCGGCCGGGCATCACGGTGCGAGGTCTCCCCGGAGGATGGCTCCTCCCCGAGGATCGCTTCAAGGACTTCCAGCAACCGGTGCCCACTTTGGCGCGCTGCGAAAAGCCGGATCACTACACGGAATGGGTTCGCATGTGCAAGGCCGGCAAGAAGTCGATTACGCCGATCGAATTCGCCTGCGGGCTGACCGAGTTTGCGTTGCTGGGGACACTCGCGGAGCGTAGGTATGGGACGCCCGTGACGCCGCCCGCCGGCGCAGTGGGGGGTGGCGGCGGAGCGGGAGCCGCCCGCGGCCGGCGAGAGGCGAAGGTCCTCGCTTGGGACTCGAAGGCCATGAAGTTCACCAACGACGACGCGGCCAACACCCTGGTGGATACGCCTTACCGCAAGGAGTGGGACTACAAAGTCTAGTTTCCCGGATGGGGGGCAGGTTTCCGGCCTGCCCCGCAGAAAAGCACTCCCGAGCTCCGGACCCTCTGCTTATCAAGAACAAAAGGCTTCGTGTTTGTTTACTACTTACGATTGCCGCGACCGCCTTTGGGCAGACTAAGGCGACGGGAGGGCTCGGGCGCGCTGGTCCGGGATGTACGCCAGGAACGAGCCGGTCCAACCGATGTAGATCGCCGCAATGAGAGGCGCGGCCATCCACACGGAACGCCCGAGGTTGCGCTCCGGAGCCGGCCCCGTCACTACTCGAAGCGATACGCCGCGTACGTGCGCGGCATTTGCAAGACTTCGAAGACGGTCGTGTTGCCGTCCACGTAGCCGCGCAACTGGGCCCCGCTCCGCAGGTCGTACAGTTTGGCGGATGCCTGCCTGACGATAATCTTGTAGCGCACCGGGCCGGGCTGATAGGACCGGGTGACGAACGTGTTGTTGTCGTACGTGAACAGGCAGATCTTGCTGGGGCTGTCCAGGTATAGCGGGATCTCCCGCATCAGGTGCCGGCGGATTTGGGAAAGGACTTCCGGTGGAAGCTGATAGAGATCGCTTTGGTTCTCCGGTATCGTCAGGATGTACAGCCTGCCCTTGTCCAGGCCCCTCGCGCGCAACAGAACCGGGTAGCGGCTGTCGTCTTTGTAGATCGCCTGAATGATCTCTTCGCTATCCACCAGCCCGTAGGCAAGCTGCGGAAGGACGATGTCGCTCTGGGAGTAGTAGTAGTTGGCCGGCTCCTCATCATAGTCCCGCCGAAACGTGAACCTGTTCGCGATCACGGTGCGGCCGGTGTACTCCACCTCCATAAGCTTTTCGATGCCTTTGCCTTCCAGCGTCTTGAGCAGTCCGGTGGTGATCACGATGGTCTTGTTGGCGTTCAGATGCTTCCAGATTTTGTCCACGATCTGAGGGTCGTACTTCGCATGTTCAGTGAGCAGGATCGTGTCGCGGTCCTCCGGAAATTCCGGGTAGAGATCCATGGGGATACCGATCATCCCCATGTAGTTGTGAAGGTACATCTCGCCGGAAGAATGATAGGGTTTGTAACTGGCTACGCCGTACGGATTGCCCAGTTTGCCGAGGAACGAATCCAGCTTTTCGTAGGCATCGCCGGCCACGGGCGCGAGGATGCTCGTGACTTTGGCAGACCCGTCGGGCTGCCGGAGGGATTCAAGCAGCTCTCCCCAGGACCAGATGGTGATCTCTTTCGGTTTGGCAAATAGCGTGTCCTCAAGCTGCTCCGCAAAGCGGTTGAGCGTCTGGCGCTGCCCGGGGTCGACCCAGCCGCCGCCGAACTTGCCCGGCTTGATGTGCTCGAAGTACCGCATCAGTCCATAGCTCTGATAGGGCTGGAGATGCTGCACCGTGTTCTCCGCGTCCCTGGTCTCAGTGCCGGCGTAGATCATGTCGAAGACCTTTGGCTGTGCCTCCAGGTTGTATCCGGAAAACTGGTATTGCTCGTACCAGTTTGGCGGTTTGAAGATGAGATTGATCCTGGGGTTGACGCTTTTGGCGTTCTTCACGACCAAGTTTTCGCCGACGTCCTTCATGACTTCCAAGCGGAACTCGGTCCAACTCCTGTTCCCCCTGGCCCGCTGACATAGGTCGCAGCGGCAGTTATACATGAACAGGTCGTCGAAGATGAGTTCGTCGAAGATGGCGGCGGAAAAGGCTACCAGCTTCCGGAAGCGCTCGCGGTGCGCCGGATTGGACCAGCAGAAGGACCGGATCCGGTCGCCCTCCACCCCCAGAACCGCCATGATGCCGCCGGACGTTCGGATGCCCTTACTCTCGAAGAACTGCTTAACCTTGCGGACATCGGCCTCGCTGACCTCCTGGCCCGCGCGATAGGTCTCCAGCCAGACCTTGTTGAACTTGATGGACGCATGCACGACGTCGAAGCTGTCCTGCATGAATTTCGGATCGGCCGCCATGCGCCGCATGTCGTCTACGGGGATGTAGATTGCGCTGTTGAAGTTCTGGTAGTGTTCCGCCGTCTGGGCATAGGCAGCGGGGCCGCCGCAGGCTAACGCGATGCCCACGGCTGCAAATGCGATCGTTCCGAATTGCGATTTCGTGATTCTCATGTTTTCCTCTCTCCCGGAGCCCCGCTCTGCGCCACCGGATTCGAGCGAGTAGAGACCACCTCGATCTCTAATACGTGGCAAGCGAGACGCGCAGCACCACAGGCTCCGAGCCAAAGTTGAGGCCCCAGTCCGTCTCGTCGCCATTCCAGATGCGAAGGAACTTGAAGACGCCGTTCTCGTAGGTTCCCTCTTCCACACGCAGGAACTGCCGGTGCTGCCATTTACCGTCAATCAGGGCCGAGGGAGTCTGTCCGGTTCCCTCTACGATATGCTGGGACTTCCGTTGCTGCTCGGTGCCGGCCGGAAAGAAGTCGACGCGGCAAAAGAATCCGGCCACCAGAAACTGGTTCTCTTTGAGCTGGGCAATCAGAACGCGCCCCGTTGGCTCCGGATTCCCCACGGCGCGATTGTTGCGGAACGCTCCATACGACACCACCGCTTCAAGG
>Ga0208037_1000304_pt1 | contig 31781 bp, 22 predicted proteins | sample June2015DPH_13_1_3_FD_184710 | JGI IMG/M metagenome (GOLD analysis project Ga0208037, IMG submission 184710) | Peatland microbial communities from SPRUCE experiment site at the Marcell Experimental Forest, Minnesota, USA - June2015DPH_13_100... | ecosystem: Environmental > Terrestrial > Soil >...
ATATTCCAGAAGATCATCGCGCATTCTACGAACCCTTGACCTGGTATTGGCCGCTCATCGGTTCCAGCATGGTATCAAAGAAAACATGCTCGGGAGCAGGATCCATGCGCAGCAATCCTTCAATGCCGAAGCGGATGACGCGCGTATCGTCGGCCGCCGGTTCCAGCGTCACCTTGATGTTCAGAAGCCTTGGCTCAAAGAAATTGATCGCCACCCTGATCGCTTTGAGCAGGCTATCCTGGTCGTTGGAGGATCGAAGATAGAGGCTTGAAACGTCAGGCAGCCCGTAGTTATAAAGGGAGTGTTCCAACTCCTTGAGAGACGCCGGGGATTCTTCGATCGTCCGCCGGGTATTGAGTAGCCATTCCAAGTCGCGCCGCAGCGCGGCCTTCAACTCACGCAAGGATTGAGCTCTCGTAAGGGGGGGCTCCAGCTTGCGCTCGGGCTCCTGATCGATGAGTCGATCAAGCACCGACAACGTAACTGGGCCTTCCCTTTCTGTTGTCGGCATTAGGTTTCAAGACAGGAAATAGCCTGGACGGGATCAAGACGGGCGACCTTTTGAAAAAGCCGGAGCTTTTCCGCTTCATCCGCCTGTACCCTTTGGCTGTTCTTCAAAATCATTACCAGCGCTTTGGCTACAACTTCCCGATCCTCCCAGCCTTCCAGGTGATTGTTCTCAATAATGGAGGCCAAGTCCTCAATAATCGGCTGGGCAATTTGGCTCTTCCCGGCAGAGATGCAGACCTCGACAAGTTGCATCTTACGCAAAAACTGGCCTCTTCCTGAAAGTTGCCTTTCGACCTCATGCTGCATTAAGTCAATGGCCTTTTCCGCCTGTCCGGCGCGCAGCGCCTCACGGGCCAACTCGTAGCTGTCCACAAACTTTCGGTGCCATCCAGGGGCAGAGTGATTCTCCACGATCCGGTATTCCGGGGGAGTGGCATCAGGTGAGGGCGTCGCCGGTTCTGCCAGCAGTTCTTTCAACCACGCCTGAGTCTCACGATTCGCAGCCGGAGCGTCGTCGAGCAAGTTGGTCTCCAGGATCTGCGGCTGGTCGTGCAGTAAGGCTCTCAGCTCGGAACGGATGGCAATGGCAATCGCCGCGTATTCGCTTCCCAGTCCCACACAGGCATCCACCACGAAGCGCTGCAAATCGAGCCAGCCTCGGCTGCACGGAAGCGACATCGCATTCTCGGCCGCTTCCAAGAGTTCGTTCCATTTTCCTTCAATCGCCAGTTTCTTGATGTGCTGCCGAAGCTCCGTGGGCGGACCTTCGAGCAAAGTCATGTCGGAGGTGTGGAACGCTCCTCGAAGCTCACCCCATCGTAAGCCCCTCATCATCAGGTAAGGGCCTGGGCTGTAAGGGTCCAGCTTCCGAAGCGCCGCTGCGGCACGCGCCACACTGGCAATAGCCTCCCGGCGTCCGGGGGGCTCCTTATCTGCCAGCGGTATTACAATTCCTGCCGCCCCTGCGGCGGCTCGCCCAACCGTCTCCCCGGCGAGGGCCGGTCCTTCAGCACCCGCGCCCTCCGCACGTCCCCCCTCTGCTTGAACCTCGACCGCATCCGGCTCGGTCTCCCTCTTTTTCTGAAGGAGCAGATGAACGCTGTGGCGAACCGTCTCGAGGCCCTTCTTGAGTTCCCGGAAGCTTGGTGAGACATCACCAAACTTCTCCCGGCAAAGAGGATCCAGAGCCTGGAGTGTCGCGTTGCACCCGTCGAGGACAGCTTCAGCACTGACGTAAAAAGCTTTTGGAGTTTCGCCGAAGGACTTATCGAAGTCTTCGGGCGCTATTTTCCCTTGTTCGAGAGCCTTTGCCCGGGCAGCTTTTTTCTCCTCAGTGTCGGCCTGTTCTTCATAGCCGATTTTTCTGGACTCGGTGTAGTCCAGCCAACCGTGTCTGGCCTTGTTGAGGGGAGCCATCTGAAGGGGAAGAACCAGACTCGAGCCGACCCATTCCAGCGGCGTCGCCCTCAACTCCGCGTCGCCATCCTCGAGTTGGGGGTACAAGGTTTCCCAGAAGGTCCCGACTAGACCGCGCAACAGTTCTAAACCCTGTTTCAGACCACCGAATCCTTCCGTCCGCAGCAAAGCGTCCGTAAGCCACGCGGCAAGCTGCAGATCTTTGCTCTTGGTGGCGATGGCTTCAGAAGCCAGCTTTACAACCAGAGGGTAGTCCGCCTTCTTGATCTCGCGTTTCCATTCGCCCCCTTCTTCTTCTTCTTCCCGGCGGGCTTCCTTGATCTGATCGTAAATGGGCGTGTAGCGGAGGTCTTTCCCGCTGGGATTTTCCCCTGGGATCGGATTGAGTAAGTTATCCGGTAGAGGCATTCTCACCTATGCCGCAGCCTGAGGTAAATTGAATTCCAGTTGGCGGATGTCGAGCAGCGGGAATTCCTCGCCGTCCACGAGCAACATCTTCTGACCGGCCGGGACCGCCTCGCCCGACTCGTCCTCTTCCCAAACCGTCATACGGCCAAGGCGAACCGCATCATCAGAATGTTGCCACGCGAATGGGGATAAGACCGGCAACAAGACCTCCCCAAGTTCGGTGCTTTTCAGGGCAGGTCCAACCCGAACCACGGCAGGAGTCCAGAGCAGGTCGCGAAGGTGGCGTGGCTGCGGAATTTGGATTAAAGCCAAGTGTTCAAAATTGAGCCAGAGATAGTTCCCGGCGGCAAAAACCTCCAGGCGTGGCCCAATCCGCGGATCGGCGTCCGTAATCGTCTGGAAGGGCTTGCCGTTCAGTGTGCCGGTGATGGTTTCCGCGCCAGAAGATGTCCCTCCGGAAGGCTTCTCCTTCTTTTGAAAGAGATCCTGGCGCGTCCTTTCAGCTTGAAGGGCACTGCGGTAGAGCAGTGCCCCTATTTCGCTGTTTGGGCCGGCTTCCGCCAGCACGTCCAGTTGTTTCTCTGCCCTATCATACTCTCCCGAAAAGCAGAGCAACTCAAAGAGGAAGCTACGGCGTCGGGTGTCTGAGGGGTTATTTCGCAGCTCAGCACTCAATGCCTGCACCGCCTCTTTGAGCCTTCCGGCCTGAAAGAGTTGATTCGCGTTTTCCATATTTGCTCGAGAGTAATACTCCGGGGCCAGCCCCTGGACTATGCCGTTTGCTCCCTCTTTCTGAGATCGTATTCAACGTTCCCTGCCGAGGTCAGCGTTCCATCCGGCTTCTGCAGCTTGTAATCGTAATTGATCTTACCGTAAGCGAACGAGAGGGATTCCGTGCCCACATCTTCACCATGCGAGCCGCCAGCCTGGTGGCTCGAAACGTAGACCTGCCAGAACTTGATGGTAAGGAAGTCGTCAGGAGTCTTCTGGCCGGTCTGCTTGCTACAGTAAAGCGTTACTTCATCCACGTGTTTACCGGTGATGCAAAGCTCCAGAAGCTTGGGGCTGGACTTGTCCACTCTCTTGGTAATGGTGAGGTCGGACATCGAGACCTTGCCCGCACTCATACCTGAGCCGACGATGGTTGTCGGGTTGGTTGCCCCCCAACTCCAGGACAGGAGTTCAATTTCGTCCATGTGTTTCGAAGCGGCGCTCTCACCCTTAATGTTGCCAAATTTCAGATGGTATTCGATTGCCATGTCTTCTCTCCTCGTAGAATTTGGATTTTCCAAAGAACGCGAGGCGGACTCGTGCTCGAAGTCCGCCCCGAGCCGCTAAGCAACTAGCCTTTGGCGGACTGCGGCAACGTTGCTACCAACCGCAGCGAAACCGTAAGCTCGTCGAGCTGGAAGTGGGGGCGAAGGAACGCCACCGCGCGGTACACGCCGGGCTTGCCCTTCACCTCTTCCACATCGATGCGCGCTTCCCGTAATGGGTACTTCGCCTTCGTCGCTTGAGTCGCTGTGTCGTCACTGGTCACGTATTGCGCAATCCAGCGGTTGAGGAACATCTGGATTTCGTCGCGGGAAGTGAAGCTGCCGATCTTATCCCGCATCATGGCCTTCAGGTAATGGGCGAACCGGCAGGTGGCCATGATGTAGGGCAATTGCGCGGAGAGCCGAGCATTAGCGTTGGCCGCATCGCTGTCGTACAACTTGGGCTTATTTGCGGATTGCACGCTGAAGAACGCCGCCTTGTCTGTACCCTTGCAATGCACCAAGGGGATCAGCCCCTGGTCTGCCAGTTCCTTCTCACGACGGTCAGTAATAGCAATCTCCGTAGGGCACTTCAGCGCCACGTCCCCTTCGTCAGTCCGGAAAGTATGTGCGGGCAGCCCTTCCACCAGACCTCCGCCTTCCACTCCCCGGATTGCCGCGCACCACCCGTACAAGGCGAAGGCGTTCGTCAAGCGCGCTCCCATGGCATACGCTGCATTGCCCCACAGGTACTTGGTGTGATCGGTCCCATCCACGCCCTCTTCGTAAGTGAAGGCGTCCACAGGGACCGTATCCCTACCGTAAGGAAGACGCATTAGGACGTGCGGCACGCAAAGCCCGACATAACGGGAATCGTCGCTCTGGCGGAACGACTTCCACTTGGCATACTCGGTGGTATCAAAAATCCGTGCCACGTCCCGCGGCTGATCCAACTGCGTAAAACTCTCCATGTTCAGTAGTTGTGATGAAGCAGCCGTCAGGAATGGCGCGTGCGCCGCCCCAGCAACCTGAGCGACCTTTTCCAGGAGTTCCAGATCCTCCGGGCTCTTGCTGAACTCGTAATCACCGATCAAAGCGGCAAAAGGATCTCCACCGAAAATCCCGAACTCTTCTTCGTATACCTTTTTGAACAACGCGCTTTGATCGAATTCAGAGGCCCGCTGTAGATCGCGCAGAAGCTCTTTCTTCGAAACATTCATAATGCGAATCTTCAGCATGACGCTGGTCTCGCTTTGGCTGATGAGGTACTTTAACCCGCGCCAGCTTGCCTCGAGTTTTTGTAACTGGGGATGGTGCAAGATCTCATTGAGTTGGATGGAGAGCAGGTGGTCAATCTGCGCCACTCGGGCATTAATCATCGCCTCCACATCTTTCGAAACGGCGACCTCCCCTTCGAGCACCTGGCTGATGAATTCCTTCACCAGGCTCTTGCCCCGCTCACGGGTGGCAACGTCTGTTCCCACCCTGCCGTCCTCAACAATCTGATCCAGCAATCCCTTTTCCGCGACCTGCTCCGCCGCCTGTGCAGGCGCCTTTGCCATTTCTTCTTTAGCCATTTGACCCCCCCTTCCCTTCCTCCTCCTTCTTTCCGCCCAGTTCCGTCCTCAACTTGTTCAACTTCTCCGTGTTACTAACCGCCTCCAACAGAACTTGATCCAGCTTCTCGTTCGTCTGCAACGTACCTTTTAGATCGTTGAGGCGGCTGCGAAGTTCAAGTAGTTCGCGCAGAGGTTTGACCTGCTTGGCCACGTTCTCCGGCGCGAAGTCATCCATACTCTTGAAATCGAGACTGACCTTCAATTGTCCTGCATCGGGATCCTCGCTGAGCTTGTTTTCCACCGAGAACGCCAGATGAGGTTTCATACTTTCCAGCACGTTGTCAAAATTATCGGGGGTTACTTCTACGAACCTCCGGTCTTTTAACCGGGGCAGAGGATCTACGGGTTGACCTGAAAAATCACCCATAACTCCCATCACAAACGGGAGCTCCTTGATTTCTATGGCGCCTCCGGTTTCCACGTCGTAAGTTACGTGGACTCGCGGAGGTCGCACCCTTTCAAGCTTCTTTTGCACGCTCTGTGCCATGGGGTACCCCTTCCCAAAATTCAAATTTGTTGTGTAATTGAGTCCCGGACCCACAGCTTTTGTAGCAAATCACGGAACGTTTGTCAATGCAAAAAGAAAGGGGGCTACAACTTTATTAGAAAGTCGCGATTGCTCTTGATGTAGCATGGCCAGGTTGTGAGAACAGAGGAGAAGTCTCGTACAAAAAGTCCCCAAATTCATTGAAGATAAATGAGATAGTTTGGAACCTGCAGGACAGCGCCGCCTTCGGTCGCAACCGAAGACCAGGGTTTCATTGCCCCGCCGCGGCAGGTCGATGGAAGAAGTGGTAGGGCACCTTCCTTCCCTGTCAATCGGCCCGTCGCGGCGGGAAAATCGGCAATTCCCGCCATCCTGGGCCAAGCGATGATCGCAGAAATCCTTGGCAAGAAACGAAGAATATTGGAACCAGGAGTCTGTCAGAGATGGATTCAAGAAAGCATTTCTCCGTCCATGGAAGAAACAGGGCTAGTGTTATGCGTCATAAATAGCTATACAATGAGGGCAGATTCTGTTATGCTCGCGTCACAATGTGGATCTCTGCCCGACGTCTGTTGCTGGCCTCGGGGGATCGCGATCTCCTCGAAGGCCTGGTGCGCGGTCGCAACACCGCGCAGAAGGTGGCCCTTCGCGCTCGGATCATTCTGGGAGCCGCAGAAGGGATTTCCAATAATCACTTGGCCAAACAGTTGGACGTCACCCGCCCGACGATTTTGTTATGGCGTCAGCGCTACGCGCAGGTCGGCGTTGCCGGGCTGCTGCGAGACGCCCCTCGGCCCGGGCGGCGCAAGCGCATAGGGGCTCGGCAGGTGGAGGCCATCGTGAACGCCACCCTGCACACCACGCCTCGGGATGCCACGCACTGGAGCAGCCGCACGCTGGCCCGCTCGCAAGGGGTGAGTGAAGCTGCCGTGCGGCGCATCTGGCGGGCCCACGGCCTGCAGCCGCATCGGACCGAGACCTTCAAGCTCAGCCGGGATCCCGATTTCGTGCACAAGCTGCGGGATGTGGTGGGGTTGTATCTGAACCCGCCCGACAAGGCCTTGGTGCTGTGCGTGGATGAAAAGGGCCAGATTCAGGCCCTGGATCGAACTCAGCCGGTGCTGCCGTTGCGACCGGGGATTCCCGCCCGGCAAACCCACGACTACATCCGACACGGCACCACGACGTTGTTTGCCGCACTCAATGTGTTGGAGGGAACGGTTATCGGTAGCTGTCTGCCGCGGCAGCGCCACATCGAGTTCCTGGCGTTTCTGGAACAGATCGAGCGGGCCACGCCGCGTCGGCGGGACATCCATATGATCCTCGACAACTATGGCACGCACACCCACCCGAAGGTACAGGCTTGGTTCGCCACCCACCCGCGCTACCACTTGCACTTCACCCCCACCGGCGCCTCGTGGCTGAACTTGGTGGAGCGGTGGTTTGCCGAAATCACCCGCAAGCGCATCCGACGCGGAACGTTTCAAAGCGTCACCGAACTCAACCGCGCCATCTCTGAATACCTTCGAGAGAATAACCGTAACCCTCGTCCGTTCATCTGGACTGCGACCGCTTCCAGGATCATGAAAAAAATCAGGCATTGTAAAGAAGCGTTAGACGCATAACACTAGTACAATTTTGAATTCTGAATTCTGAATTGCTTTCTTCTTTCTGCCCGCCGCCTACTGCCCTCACAGGCAATTTGAACTCTTCCACTTCAAGGAATCCGCCCGCTACAAAAACCATGAGCAGCTTGGTAAACTCCGCCAGCGGCGTCTCCGGGTGCACAAAATTGTTCTGCTTGCAAAACGCAAGAAGTTGCCGCACGGTCAACTTCCCGTCGCATTGTGGGAGTAGGAACCCCACCCAGGGCTGCACTCGACAGTCCACACTGAAAGGATACTCAGTGTGCAACGAGAACTGCTCAGGCGCCAAATCCCCCTCCTTCATCCGGTGGACTGCGTGAAGTTCAAGGGAAAGGGCGGCGACGGGGTGCGTTTCAGCGAGTATCTCAATGAACTCAGGCTTTACAGCAGCGGTTTCCCACTTCAGGAGCCAATCAATCTCGTTCCGCCCCGTATTCGGGCCAACGGTTCTCCGGGTGGTGAAGACCGGACGGGCATCTTCCCTTCTCTGGATGAGCATCCATCCGTAAACCATCAATTGGATGCCGAGGCCCCTCAACGCTTCTCTCATTTGATGGGCTGCCTGGCCACCCCCCTTTGATTTTACGGCATACTGCATTGCCGCATCACCAGGGTTTTGCGGCTGCCTAATAATGACCATGACATCAAATTCCGATTGTTTTTCGCCCAGCCAAGCCCTTACACGCTGCTCGAAAGGCGCGCCTTCGCGGTCCGATCCCTGCGCCAGACAATAGAAGCACCCACCCGGTCGCAGGTAGCGGGGCAGCCCCATCACGATACGGCGCGTCACCTGTTCTCCGTCCGCGCCTCCATCGTAAAAGATCTGGGCACGGTTCAGCACGGGCATATAGGGTGGATGGGCGACGATACGGTCAAACGTCAGGTCGCCGAGGCATTCATAAAGGTCTCCTTGGATCGTCGTGAGGTTGTTAAGCCCATTGAGCAGGCGGTTGAATTCCGCCATCTGCGTGGATCGCTCAGTAATATCAACTGCCCATGCGTGGTTCGCGTGCCGTGCGGCCTCCAACGCCGCCACGCCGGTGCCGGAACAAAGTTCGAGGAAACTCTCGCAAGGATCCCGCGGCAAGGTCGCCATGAACTGCGAGGTGTTTGCAGTAATCGCCGGAAAAACAAAATCATCTGGCAAATCAGGGGCGTTGCCCTCCGGCGTAGTCCATCGATCCGAAACAATGAATAACCGCCCCACAGGATAGAGCGCCACACTGGCACATACTCGCGCGTGGTCCGCAGGGTCTTCAATCAGCAAGCCCAGGTCTTTCATAGCTTCCAACGCGCGTGCCGGGATCACGGGTTCCAAGTCCTTTACCCCGAGCGGCTCTCCCATCAGGAACAGGCGGATCAGGACGCCCAGCCCATCCGATTCGCCCGAAAGAGTTAGCCGCGCTCGGTCATTGGAAAAGAATTCATTGAGACCTGCCATGCCCACCCGGCAACAAATTGACTTCTCGTTGAATTCCGAACTGCGCAGAAAATCACACAAAAAGGCGAAATGTGGCGATTGTTCGAGCCGCAATCGCATGGCTGAGGCGCCTGCCGGCCCTTCCTGTCGCATCCCCAACTTGACCTCCTGTTGTTGCACTAGTTCTCACCTTCTTCCTAGGCAGCAAAGGTCCCTCTGTGTGCTCCTTGGTAAGAAGAACCTCAACACAGAGGCCACTGAGATCCTCCGTGTTCTCTGTGTTGATGCTTGAGAGGCACGGAGGACATAGAGAATCCCCTTTTGGTTGCGGCCATCAGCCGCGCTGTTCGACAAGTTGAAAAAACCACTGCTGCCATTACCCCTGACTGACACTCACTCGATTAGTACAGCCAGGCGCGCGAGGCCCCCCAACACGTCCTCGGTCTCAGCGGCAACCCTTTTCTCCACAGTCTGCATGTCACTCACTGGTCTGTCACCGTCAAGCAGCGTTAGAGCCCCTGACTCGAAAAGCTTGAAAAGATCTTTTCTCAGAGCATCGTGGTCGCGGGTGCCGTCCATGAGCATGACCAATCCTCTTTGCAGCGCATCACCTAGACGCAAGCTCCTGTGGTGCAGTGTCGTTACCACATCACTGTCTCGAGCCTCGAGTCGAGCCAGGGGGCTTGCCACAGGCCTTTCGCTGACCTTCGTCGCGAAAGGCGGAACGTACACGTGCAGATCGAGCAGTCCAGCCGAGTATGTCTGCCATACGAAATCTACAAGGTCGGAGCCGAAATCCTGATCGGGTTTCGGAACAAAACCCAGCCCTTGGCGGGCCCTGGACTCGACTTCGGTCACGACCTTCTCAAAAGCAATTCGCTGTGGCTGTGACTCGATCAGGTACCAAAACAGCGCGCGAGCCAATGGGTTGGCGGTAATAAGTTCGGCTCCACTGCCACTACGAAAAGTCTCTTCTGCCCCCGGAGAAAAGTCCGGAGCCGGTGAGTTCGGCCGCGCTTGAGACGAAACGTAATATGACCTGACTGCGACGGATTTCCCCGAGCGGTCGAGCTCCACATCTTTGTGGCACAAAAGCGTTTTCCGGAAGCCCCGGCCGCGCATGAAGTCCAGGTACTGTTCCCTCAAAATGATGTCATCGGAAATCTTATCGAGCACTTCTTTCGCCTGCGGCGTGAGGCCTCCTGTGTGCATCTCGAAAAAATCGGCTTCCCCCAGGAACTGGAGTTCATGGCGTTGAGCGCGCTCCATGAATTGGTAAAAATAGACGGGCTGGAAGACTTCTGCCAACTCGTCATGGTAAAGAGCTTCTCTTGACCGCTTGGACGTTCGCTCAAACTCCTCCTGGAGTACTTTCGTATAGGTCTGGGGTTCCGTGCGCGAATTTGCCAGCAGCTTGAGCAAGCTGATGGCCTGCTGCATCTGCTGCTGCGGATCATGGAAATCCCGATTGTGGAACAGCATCATCTCACGGATCATTACCCGTGAATAAGACCCTGGAAATGTGTTGTAACTGACATAGGCAATTCCCTGGGGTTGCAGGCTGCCTTTGCAGATGGCCAGGATCTGATCACGAACCTCCGGCGGAACCCACGTATAGAGACCATGCACGATGATGTAATCGAACTTGCCGTAGCCCGGGGCCATCTCGAGCAAGTCAATCTGTCGGAAAGCAAGATTCTTCAGCCCAAGAGCCTCCACCCTGGCCTTTCCCTGGGCAATCGGTCTTCCTGCCAAATCGACTCCGACAAATTCACTTTCCGGTAGCATGACTGCCATGGACAACAAGTTGGCCCCAGTGGAACACCCCAACTCCAGCACCCGGCATCGCTCGACAGGCGCAGGCTTCATGCCGAAGTGGGTTGCCACGGTCGCCAGGCGATCAGGATGTGTGTATGAGATGGGAAATGTCGGGTAGGCGATTCCATCGTAAGGGGTCAACTCGGGTTTTGTCATACTGCCACCAACCACCGCCTCAGGAACTCCACCGGCCGGCCAGAGAACTGAGAGGGTCGGCAATTGCCTGGAATCGCACCAGCCGGACCGTCGGCTGATCCTTCAACGAGGCAAGCGGCATGAAACCCTTTTCCATCATTTTATCCGCTGCCGTCTGCGTCAACAAAACCTCGGCGCAAGGCAGGTTTCTGAGCTCGCTTTCCACCGTGTGGGTATAGACGGGCAGTCCGCTTATTTCCAAAATCGAACCGGGCCGTAGTTCCCACCCCTGCTCTGCGAAAGACTGCGCCAGCAATAAAGCACAGGCAAAAGCTGAATTGCACCACAAGTAGTTCTCATGGGCGGCGGGATCGGGCATTTCTTCGAACTGAAAGAGTTCAGCCGGTTCGGTATCCTTCCCATAGGGTAGCCGCAAAAGAAAACGGGGAAGTCCCAATCCAACAAAGCGAGCTTCAGGCGAGCTCCTCAATGATTGCCAGGAGGCGGCAGTCTCCCCGGACATCTGAATCTTCCAATGCCGCGGATCAGGCAGGTCGAGGACTGAGTCGCAACCCAGTAGGCGCGGACTCGCGCCGGCAATGAATGGGGCGCCGGCCCCGGCGGCCACCTTCGCCATCCGACCAAGTAGTTCGGCATCTTTCAAGGTAGGGCCGAAATTGAAATTCCCTGCAATAACGGCCCACGGTTCCGCCCCGGGCGTACCCACTGTCTTCTCCACGAGCAATTTGTAGATTCCCGTCGAGCTCAAATCACTGGATGCCAACAGGTCCTGGGCAAGTTCTTCTTTCGAGACATCGATCAGAAATAACTTAAGCTGAGAATCCGTTTCGATATTTCGAACCAGAAAGAACACGGCGCGCCACGCAGCTTCAAGGGCTTGGAAGTCGCGAGCATGCAATAACGCCGCCATCTGGGCGCTGGTGGCTTTATCGATCAGGGCAACCAGTTCTGCCTGGCGAGGGTCCGCTTTGGCGACCACATGGGGAGCGACAATCTTATTTAACAAGGTGGTCCATTCGTCGGCAGGCTTGGAGGGATACTCTTCTGCTGCCCTGCCTTCGGTTGCTTCGACCATTTCATCCAGAAGGCTACCCGAAACCACCCGCTGTATATCCGCCCCGGAGATTCGGTGCGCAGGCGCTGGAGGGGCGATTTGTGCCGAGGGTTGTTTCCCTACAAGGCCCAGTTCCGAAGCCGTCTTGGCGAATGTCACCGGGTCGTTGAGTTTTTGCCGCGTCTCCCGCAACTTCTGGAACATCTGAACCTGCTCGAAGAGCCTGTCAGGATGAAAATCGTCCAGATCACCAAACTTCAATGAGATGCGGAAGGCATCCTCTCCCCCTGGAGCCAGTTCAAGCCGAGGCGCAATTCTTGCCAGCACAGAGTCAAAACTGTCGCGATCGATCATCTGGGGACGCCGGCTCGCGAGGGCATCCCCACTTTCAGACAAACCACGATTTGTGCGGCCGCTGAAGTCCCCGAGAATAGCGATTCGAAAAGGGGTCTCAGAGCCAGGCGTGACCAGTGGCTGCTCACGACCTGCAGTCACATCAAGATGAATCTCACCAAATGAATGGCGGCTCGGCATGGGCTGCTCCTGCTTGCGGAGTTAATGGGTGACCGTAACTTGGCGGACTTGACCACCGAGGAGATTGTACGCCAATTGTTACGCGCAACCAAGAGCCCTCGAAGATTTGCAGAACAGTTGCAGGATTCGCCGGGAGGGATCCCGGTCGAAGGCGCGATAGATATTCTCCCAGTCGCTGCGGAATTCCTTCGGGCGCCTTTGTGGAGTCACCGGCAATTCAAGTGATGAGCGAGAAGATGGTGAAGAAGCGGCAGATGAAGTGGGCGGAACGAGATGTACATCTGTTGCCGCAAGCGCGAACACGCGTGTTGAATAGTGAATAAGAAGAAACGTTCCGCCACTGACACCCGGAGCTCCGACCTAATGCGACAAGATCTGCTCAAAGAACGCCAGGGCGCGAGGGTCCTGCGACTGGCCGAGCCAGAACATGGCCTGCTTGCGCACAGCGGCATTGCCGTTAGTGCGTGCTACCTGGATGAGCAAAGGCACGCCTTCATCCCTGGGAAGTTGGCTGAGGGCGAAGACAGCGTGTTTCTTGACGTCGGTCTCCGGGTCGTTCTCGATGGCCTCGGTAATGGCAGCGGCGGCTCTCTTCCCCGCCTTTTGCGCCAGCCAAAACAGCGCTTGGCCTCGCACGTGGGCGCTGGGGTCATGGTGGGCTACGCCGATGATCGCATCCACGGCCTCGGGTTCCTCGCTGACGTGGAGCGCAAACACGGCTTTCTCGCGGAAGCGCTCGCTCTGATCGTCCCGCAACAAGCGACTGAGCGCTTGGTAGCCCTGCCGGCCTCGCGCCACCCCCAGCCAGAAAGCGGCGTGCTCGCGCAAGCGTTCCGGCTGGCCGGGCGCGACGAAACCTTCGAGCACACGCTCGGCGGAGGCATCAGCGTGGAAAGCGATGGCCGTCAGTGCCGAATTGCTGAGGCAGCCGTCTTCGCCCGGCCCGTTGTCGTCTCCTTTGGCTTCGGCGCGCGCTCCGGCGGCCTTCACGAAGGAGCTGAGCCACTCGACACTGTCGGCCGGGCGCACGTCTGCCAGCCACACCAAGGGCAGGCCCGCGGCGTCGAGTTCGCATTCAGGAGAGAAGGAGCGAATCTTCAGGATCTTTCCTCCCGCGGTGCGGTAAAGCATCAGAAAGTAGGGCGGAGATTCCAGCTTGACGCGCCTTTCGTCGCCGGAATTGACGCTGTGGCCGCCTTCCTCTCCGTGGTCGCTCTCGAGCCGACACCGGCCGCACCCGTCTTCTGAGAAGTCACCCATAGACCCATTGCAGCGCATCGCGTGCTTTCCCGGGACGACGGGCACCGCGTAGCCGATCCAGGCAGGGCCGGTTTCGCCGGATTCGATCGAGTGGAAGGTGCTCGCAAGGCCCGCGGCCGCGGATAGGGTGCGCATCCTGGCGTTCACCACGTGCGGCTCCTGGGCCGCGGTGGCCAAGCCGCAAGAGGCAGCTAGTAAACAGAAAACAGGGAAGGAGCGCCAACCGGCACGTTTTGCAAACGGAAAGAGCTTTGCCACACTCATGCAGACCTCCTCACTGCTATTTGTTGAGCAGCTCCATCATGAAGTCGGTCGATTCCTTGCTGTGCATCAGTGACAGCCTCTTCACGGCGTCTCTCTTTAGAGACATATCTTTCTCCTGCCGCGCAATCTGGATCAGCGACTTGGTATTGCCTTGCAGGAAGTAGGCTTGGATCACGGCGCGCTTGACCTCGGGGTCCTTGTCGCTGCTGTAGATGGAGGCCAGAGCGTCGGCGGTCTTGTCTTTACCCATGAGGCCGAGATTACGGACGGCCTGGCAACGGAGCTCCGAATATTTTTCAGCGCGCGCCAGCCCCAGCGTATGCTCGACATCGCCACCTACGAACATCGCCTGCAAAATGTTCTTCTTGACGTCGATGGAGGTCTCGTTCTGGTAGAGCTGATAGAGCTCCGAACGTGCCCCCATCACGCCGAGTTGCTTCACAGCTTCGGCGCGCAGCTCGGCCGACTGCTCACTCTTCGCCACTTCCAGCACCCGCTCGCGTTCCCCGCTAACCATGAAGCTGCGCAAGATGCCGCGCTTGACTTCCATATCGTGAGACGATTTGTAAATCTCTTCCAGGGTGGCGTGGCTTTCCTTGCCGCCGAAAAGGCCCAGGTCTTGGATCGCCTTCATTTGCAGCACGGGGTTCCGGTTGCCGCGCGCGATCCGGACCACAATCTCGCGCGCCTTGGGCGAGCCACTCTGGCTGAGCACGAACAGCGCCCGCTCCTTGAGCTTGAGCGACTGGGCCCCGTTGAGAAACTTGTCGAGCATGGGCAATGCCAGCTCGGGGTCGGTGCCAAGCAAGCTGTTGATGGCCATCAGCTTCAAGTCTTCATTGCTCTCCGCCTCGGGTGAGACGCTCTGCCCGGACGACTGGCGCACCTCCACTTCGAGTGCCTGGGCATCATCGAACCAGCGGCTCTTGGGATAAGTGCGGCGCAGGGTCTCGAGGGTGAGGAGAGCTTCGGGGCGTTGGCCGAGCCTGTTCTGGGCGTAGGCCTTCCAGTACAGTGCTCCCTCGGCGTGCGCGCCGTGCCCATCGATGACCTGGCTGAACTTGTCGATCGCCTGTTGCAGTTTCCCGTCGTCGATCTCCTCCGTGCCGCGGTCGTAGAGCTCGCGCTCGATCTGCTCCTGAACACCGTCGCGCGCTTCTTGCTCGCGGTCGCGCTTTTCCGCTTCCTGCTCTCGTTTCTCCGCTTGGTCCTCGAAACTGGACACCTCCGTATCAGGAGGATTCGGAGCCGGGGTGGATAGCGCCGCAGGTGGCCCCACCGATTCCTGTAATAGCGCAAGCCTAACGCCGACAATCGGGCGGCGCTTTAGCTCCCCCCGCCCTTCCAGCGCCGTGGCTGGAATCGCAGTTGCCACACTGACTGCCCAAATCAAGATACTTCTGCGCACCTTAGTCATTTTTCCCTCTCGACCTAAGAACTTTTCCGCGACAGGTCTTCAATCGCTTTCCTCTCCCTCTCATGCACTTGCGAATCGACTACCCGGACCTTAAAGAGAATTCCCTGAGCTTCAACGCGGCGACGGAGATCCTCAAATTCCGGCGACGATAGCCTAGAAGGGCTGTGGGCGATCTCGATCAGCGTGCGCTCGAGCTCGTCGAGCAGGTTCGCCACGCCCGTCTCGCCGGAGCGCTCCGCCGTGAGGCGGTAGAGGCGGTTGGCGGGCACGAGGTCCTCAGCGCGCTGCCGCTCGGCGGAGATGTCCACCGTTCGCTGTGGTTTGGTGTTGACCAGCTCCACCAGCACCATCTGCGAGCGCTCGAGATGGTCGCCCACCGCCACTAACAGGATGCGCTCCCGCGACTGGGCGGAGACCGGCTGGACCTGAGCCTCACGCTGGGGCTGGGGTCGGCCCGGCCAGAAGCGTCCGGCCAGAAATGCCCCCACCACCAGAACGGCGACCGCCACCACCGCCCCCACGGGCGCCCAAAGCCGTCGAGCCCCGGAACCGGCAAAGAAGCGCTGCCAGAGCCATTCCTGGGGGGCAGCTTGGAGGCGCGGAACAAGACGCCGCCAGACCTCATCCTCGAAGTCTTCGCTCCGCGCGGGCACCTCGACCACATCCGCGGCGGCGAGAACCGCTTGAAGCTTTCGGTAGCGGGTGCGGCAGGGCTCGCAGACCGCTATGTGTTCCGTTACCACGGCACGCGGCGGTCCTCCCGCCTCGGCATAGTGGTAGAGGATCAATTCTTCTTCACTGGGATGTTTCATTTTCCTCACATCTTTCATGGGAACGACCTTTGCTTCCTGTGCTTCCTAATCGCCCTGCGCTGGCGGGGCCTTGCCGCTCTGCGCCACAACCAGCGGCTCCAACTCCTTCCGCAGCTTCTGCACGGCCCGGTTGATACTGTTCTTGGTGGCACTCCCCTTGAGACCCAACACGCTTCCGATTTCTTCAATCGACATCCCTTCGTAGTGGCGCAGGACAAACGCGGTCCGGACCTGGGGGCTCAAGCTGGCGAGCACGCTCTCCACCTTGCGCTTCAATTCGCTACTCAAGAGGAGCCGATCCGGCCCAGGTTCGGGCGCGGGCAGTTGAAAGAGTGGGTGTGCGCCACCTTCGGGCTCCGGCATCTGTTGCTCCACCCGCTCGTACCGGCCCAGCTTGCGCGTTAGGTCCAGGGCTGCGTTCACGGCGATGCGGAAAATCCAGGTGCCGAAGCTGGAGCGCGATTCAAATTGCTTCAGCCGCCGGTAAGCACGCAGGAAGGTTTCCTGCACCACATCCTCGGCATCGGGCTCGTTCCGCGTCATACGATACGCCAAGCGGAAGACCTTGCGGCTGTAGCGGTCGACGAGCACACGAAAAGCGTCTGTGTCCCCGGCGCATGCTCGTGCAACAGCCGCTGCGTCGCTTTCGTCCATTCGCACCTTTAGACCGGGTTTTTCGTCCATGGTTAGGCCCGCAAGCAGAAAAATGTGTCGGCGGGAATCGAGAAGTCGAGAGTCAAGAGTCGAGAGTTAAAAGTCGAAGAGTGACAGTTCTCTACGAACCCGATCTTCGCATCTCCTCGACTCTTGACCTCTCGACTCTCGACTTCTCGACCCCTCGACTTCTCGACTCGCTCGACTGTGTTCGTGCTTGCATCTTTTGGCGCAGTTGCGTACTCTCAGGGGCGACTTTTTTCGCGTGGAGGCGCAACTGATCCCATGAAAACTCGATTTCGAATCTATAGTTTAATGGCCGCAGCACTTGTAGCGACTACAATTTTGCTCTTCCCCGGCAATCTCACGGGCGCGAAGAAACCAAAAGAGACTCCGCCTAGCGAGGCCGCGGCGCCCACTGTTCCCAAGCCGGACATCCCGGACCTCGAGTTCATCACGCGCTTGCGGGAGGAGGAATTCGGCCACGGCGAGGTGATGGACATTATGAGCCACCTCACTGACGACATCGGCCCCCGCCTGACGGGTTCGCCCAACATGAAGAAGGCGAACGAGTGGACGCGCGAGCAGTTCACCAAGTGGGGTCTCGTCAATGCGCACTTGGAGGCCTGGGGCACTTTTGGTCGCGGTTGGGCGTACCAACTTTGCGAAGTTCGCATGCTCTCGCCCGACATCATGCAATTCCTGGCGCTGCCCAAGGCCTGGACGCCGGGAACGAACGGCCCCCTTCGCGGCGAGGTGACGCAAGTTATTGCCACGACGCCCGCCGACCTGGAGAAATATCGCGGCAAATTGTCGGGCAAGATCGTACTGCTGGGCGAATCGCGCGTCCCCGAGCCCCTTGAGAAGCCCCTTTTCCGTCGCGAGGATGACGCCGGCTTGACGAAGGTCGCGGAATTCGAGATTCCCAGGCCGTTCGACGAATCGCGTCGGGCAGAGGCTCGGGCAGAGGCCCTCAAGCGCAACCAATTTCAGGAACAGTTGGCCAAGTTCCTGACTGACGAGCACGTGGTCGCGGTGCTGGAGCCGACGCGCCAGCCGGGTCAGGACGGCACCATCTTCGTCGAATCCGGTGGCAGCTATGAAAAAGGCAAAACCATCGGCGTACCCAGAATCACGCTGGCCATCGAGCACTACGGCCGCATGACGCGATTGCTGGCCGAGAAAGTGCCGGTGCAGGTTGAGGTCAACGTGGAAACGCAGTTCTACGACGATGACGACAAGTCCTACAACACCATTGCCGAAATCCCCGGCGCCGATCCGAAACTGAAAGACCAACTGGTGATGCTCGGCGGGCACATGGATTCGTGGCACGCCGGCGAGGGGGCCACCGACAATGGCGTGGGCACCGCGGTCGTCATGGAAGCCATCCGACTGCTCAAGCATCTGGGCGTTGTGCCGCGACGAACCATTCGCGTTGCCCTCTGGTCCGGCGAAGAGCAAGGCTTGCTCGGCTCGCGCGGGTACGTAAAGGAACACTACGGATCTCGGCCGGAAAATACGAATCCGAAGTTCAAAGACGTGCCCTCGTTTCTCCGTCCGCCCGGCGGCCCGTTGCAGTTGAAGCCGGAACAGAAGCTGGTCTCGGCGTACTTCAACCTGGACAACGGCACCGGCAAGGTTCGCGGCGTGTACTTGCAGGGCAATGCGCTGGTGGCGCCCATCTTTCAGAAATGGATGGAACCGTTCCGCGATCTTGGCATGACCACTCTGACCATGCGCAACACCGGAGGCACGGACCATCTCTCGTTCGACGCCGTGGGCATCCCGGGATTCCAGTTCATTCAAGACCCGATGGACTACGGCACTATTACCCATCACTCGAACCTGGACGTCTACGAGCACATCCGCGCCGACGATCTGAAGCAGGCCGCGGTGATTATGGCCTGCTTCGTTTACAACGCCGCCATGCGCGACGAGATGATGCCGCGAAAACCGATTCGGCCCGAAGAATTCCAGCCGCCGCCGGAATCGGAAAGCGGAGCGGAGAAGAAAGGTGAGCCGGCGCCTCCACCCGCCAATCCTCTGAACCCGGCAAAGCCGCTGCCGAGCGGCGGGCAGCAGCCTCCGAAGCCATAAATCAGGAACTACGCTGGGCCGAGGGCGCGGGTTATAACAGCCTGCGAGTGTTCCTGCAATACAAGGACAAGCGCGTGGTGATGTGGGACCTCTACAAATGCCGTGGTTGAAGCGTGCGGATGCCCAGACTCTCATCGACCGTGATGTAGCGGAAATACGGATTCTGACCATTCGTTTCACTGGGTGGGCCACAGGCCGCGGTCTGAAGAATGAGGGGATCCAACCAACAATTCGGCTTACCTTGGTGCTGCTCAACCTGCGCGCTAAAATCTCCATAATAGACGAGAGGATTCCAACCCTGTGCACCCGGTGATGCTGCCGGTCGCCGCAGTTGAAAGTCGATGTTCCAGTGGACGTGTCCGGACAGCACGATATCCACGCCTGGTCCCGTGGGAGCTTCGAGGGCCGATTCTCGGAATCCCAGACAAAGGTAAAAGAACTCGCTGACGTAGTGGTTCACGGTTCCATAATGGACATCGAAGCCGCCCGGCCAACCTCGTCGCAGCAGGCTAGGGCCTCCCTGGGATTGCAGTAGGTCGTCAGCCCTCTCCCTATCATTGGGAGACAAGTTTGCCGGAGGGGCGTGCAGTCCAACAACAATGCGGCAGCGTCGGTCGGTTTCGGCAAGCTGTTTATGCGTCTGCCGGATGCAGTCCAGTACGGCTTCAAGCCAGGTGATCTGGCTGTAAGGGTAGTACTCGTTGGGTGGGTAGAACGCCATAGACTCCGGCGACCCACCGAGGATATTGTCGCGAACGTTCAAACGCCGCAGCTTCTTGCCGCCGTTGTCCCAGAAGCTCTGAGCGGTCAAGGCATCGTGGCTCGTGTCAAGAATCAAGAAATAGCAGTTCTCCACGCGGAAGGAGTAGTTAAAGTAGGGGTTGAATTTGAGAAAGTAGTCATAGAGCCCGCCCACGTCGCTTTCAATACCAATGAGTCCGGTGATCTTTTCTCGCAGCGTGTCGCGAGCCCAGTTTTCGATGAGAAACCGCAGTAACTCCACAAAGAGGAGAAGGAGGATCACCAGTCCGATGGCTACTCGCACCACGTGAAGGGTGAGACCACCAGGGAAAAAGTACTGAAGGATGCTCCTCGCCCATTGTGGCCAGGCTACTCCAATCACGCTGCCGGCCGTAGCCAGCGAACCACTAACAGCGCAGAGAAGAAGCAGTCGGAGGTCTTTACCGGCCAGAGCCAAAGCACGGGTCCAGAACCGGTCCCAGCCGATCTGTGTCCATCTCAGGAGGGAGCCCACCACCAGGCCCCACCAACTCCGCACTAGTAGGGGCGAACCTTCTGAAACCAATTTGGAATGGACCTCGGAGATTTTTGCGCCCGCGGTCTCATCGGTGTCGGAGTAGAGGTAGTCGAAGTTCTCCAAGTCTTTCTTCCCCATGTCGAAAATCGTCGAGCAGAACTCCGGCGGATAGGGGTAGGTTCTCCAGTCATGGTTCCCAGTGGTGGTAAACACAGGTACACGCAGGCCTTGATTCCCTCGGCTGCTCTCGTCGCCGCTGCCGGTGAGAATCTCTTGCAGGACCCGCCAGTTGTTGTCGCCTGGCTCGCTCTTTCGGTAGCCATGGTTGACGAAGTCAACCAAGTCACCCAAGGCCAGCACAAAGTCGAGCTCACCCGCGTCGGCGAGAGCATTGGCATGGTGGATGAATTCCCGGAGCCGGTCGTTGAAATTTAGGAATGTGAATTGGGCGCCCCCGGGCTTCGGGACCAGGGTGGAGTTGGCCTCTTGAGCAATCAGGTCGTTCCGCTCCGCGACGTGGACATCCGTCAGGTGAATGAAACGTACTTCTGGCGCCGGAGGCCGAAGACAGAGTGCGTGCGACGCCTTATGAATGGCATGCTCACCCCTGTACAAGACCAAGTCGTATAGTGTGGGCCGCGCCGAACCTTGCACAGTACGCATATGTGTGTCGTCGAGCTTATCCTGAGGGCGGATTCGGAGACGCCAGAATTGAGCCTTCCCTTTGAAGAGGGAGGAACGAAGCGTGGTGCTGATCAAGAAGCGGCTCTCGGAGACATCGTTGAAGCGTTGAGGAAGCTCATCGCTATCGAGCTCCGCTTGGTCGTAAAGGACAAGAGTGAATTCACGACCTTCGCGCGCATAGGATGGGACCGCCTGAACATGAAAGCCTGTCCAGTCGCTATCGCCCAGGTGGCCTGCCAGAACAATATCGGCGCCGGCGCTCTTGAAAGCGTCCATGGAAACGATCTGTGGGCAGCCCAGGTTTGGACTCAAGATTCGTGGCAATCGTTTTTCTGTCAAGCGTGCCTCCTTCCACTCGTCCGCCCTCCGCACTACATTCTCCGATAGTTGGTGGGAGATCCTCCCCGCATGGCCGGTTCTCACCGATTTCGAATCTTCAGCCACCTTTTTGCGTTAACCCACTGTATTTCGCCGCCATTCTAGCGCGTCGATAGAACACAAGCGTGAGCACGAAGAGCGGAAAATCCACCAAGAATATCACCAGGTGTGCAAAGGCTCGACTGACCAGCGCAAAGTAGACCAGTGCCGAGAGCCACGACGCAATTTTGGAGAAGATAACAGGAATACAGAAATCTCTATTGCCACTGGGATCCCGGACCACCATTACGCTTGCGGTGGTGATGGTCATGGCCATCGAGAAAGCGAGCAGGTTCCAGAAGCGCTCCGCGGGCATCGCTCCTGGCAGGACCGTACCCAAATGAAATGGTGCGGCGAGAGAGTCAAGTACTGTGAGCAGAGGCCGCGGCAACAACAGAAAAACCATGCCACCCGTAAAGTAGAGCACTGCCGAGACCGCCATCCATAGTCGGAGATCCCTTTCTGCTTTCGTGGTATTTTGGCTCATTTCGTCACCCTCCAGTACTAGCGAGGCTTCGCCTCAGACCCACCTTTTACGAGGATTTGCTGAGACCACTCCCGGACGCGGGTGCGCGCCATCCGCGGAGTCTCTCAAACGTCGTAGGGATCAAAGCCGATGGCCAGCCTCCTGCGCTGCCAGTCCTCATCCATGAGAAGGAAATATCCAAACAGCCGATACTTATAGGTAGCAGGATCTTCTTTGGGGTCAAATTTCTTCAGAAGTTCAGTGGCATAGATCAGTTGACCTAAATACAGGCCCTCGGCGATTTTCACCAACTCGTCAACACAGTAATTGTCCGGCGGGAAGGTGCGGAGTTCCGGCCAACGGTAGTTAAACAGGAAATCCTTCTTGCCCTTATTCTCTTCGTTAATGGAGACGCCTTTTCGACCGATGAAGAAAAAGCTCTTATAGTCATATCCGAATTTTGTCGATTCCTCGGCAGGGACTTCTTCCATCCACACCCCCGCAAGTTTCATCAATTGTCGGACGAACTTTTGCTTTGCCGTCTTGAAGGATAGCGTGTTGGTTCCCCAGAAGGTGGGCACTGACCCTTGCTCAAAACCGCCTGTCATTTCTTTCAGCCGATCCATGCTGATCGGGTCAAAAGTTTTTCCGGTCCAGGGCGTGAAGAACCGACCCAACTGCCAGCCCACATCCAGCGTGTTGACGTTAAAGAACTTGTAAAAGCCCTCGGCGTGGAAGGTGATGACAGCTCCACGCAGAAATCCTCTCACTTCATCCGGGCCGATGCCGCGGTTGAAGAGTTCGTGCAACCTCAGGAAATAGGGTGAGCGGTTGTCGAAGCCCTTCATGAGCTCCTCAGAATAGGTCTTGAGAAGGTCGAGGATCGTTTCATGCCCTTTCATGTCTTCCCGGATTTCCGCCAGCACACTGTCGTCGCAGTTTCCGTCCACGGGGTCAGCAAAGGTAAAAGTAGTAAATTTCGGCGCAGCCACGCTGACGACAGATGGTCCTGTGGGCGGCTGACTCGGCAGTTTCGCGGCTTCGGGATGAGCGGTGATGAGGCCGGGCTTGATATTAGGGAAGACCCTCCTTGTTTCGCTGGCCCAACTATCATCCATAAGCAGGAAGTAGCCAAAGTGCTGGTAGTCGTAATCCGCGATGGGACGATCAGGGTCGAATCGGCCGAGCACATTCTTGGTCGCGAACAAAAGCTGTCCTAAGTAGACGCCGTCGGTGATCTGAACCAGCTCGTCGATGAGGTAGCTGACGGGAGGAAGGTTTCCCAAGTTGTGCCAGCGATAATTAAGCTGGAAAACCTCTCGCTGCGATCCAGCGTAAACGGATTGAGCTCGCCGCGCGATGAAGAGCCCTCCATTCTTGTTATAGCCATAGAGGTCTCTCTCCTCCTGGGGAGCGTCCTTGAGGTGCATCCAGTAGGTAACAACGGAGAAGCTCAACTTGTTGATGACGGAGTCTTCCAGTTTCTCGAAATGGTTTATCCCCAGGTAGGTGGGAATCTCGCAGCGCTCGAACCCGTCGGTGTAGTTTCCGATAAGGGCTGGAGCCACGGGGGTAAAAGACTTTCCCACCCACGGCGCCACCGGCCCCACCGCCTCGCCCCACAGGAACCCAATGAAATTCCCGTAGGAGGCAAGCAGCTCGTGCTCATCACCTGTACGCAGGCCGAGTGCCTCGCCGTCGTGATGGCCCTCGACCCGCGTGGGGGTAATTCCCGCCTGGAAAAGCCGCGCCATCTTCTGGAAAGGGCGAGCATTGTCATCCATCTGGCCCCGCAGTTCGTCGATATAAGCCTTCATGGCCTCGAGGACGGAACTGGCCTGAACCTCCCGCGCAATCTCGTCCAAAAGCGGATCCTGGCCCAGTTGGCCTTCCAGGCACGTCAGAGTCTTGAATTTGTACTTGTCCGGCATGTTTAAACCTCCGTGGAGTTGATTCCTCACTTGGTTCAACGGGGAGCCATTTCGCTGTGATGCATGCCCAGGTGCATTCCGTAGATGCTTTTCAGATGGCGCACATAGGGGCGGCGGAAAACCCTCGGCCCAAATCTTGGCAACTGAGTTGAATAAACCTTCTTGAAAGTCTCGCGCTCGTAAACAGTCAGTACGTTGTACCCACGGTTTCCGGTTACGAGGTACTTGCCATCGGGCGAGATGCGGGCGGAGTAAATACCGTCCATGATGCGCCAGCCTGTCACCAACAGCGTCTGCAAGATCAAATGCGTGCTGATCAGGGTGGGCCGGCGGGCGAACGCGCCAATAAGGTTGTAGATCTTCTGCCGCCCCATCATGGCGCGCTTCCAAAGGTCCGGCTTGCAGTCGAGAATGCGTGGCACCTTGAACTCTCCTTCTTCAACATTGAGCTCCACGACCGTGTGACTGCCCCCGGATGCGAGGTAGAGCCTGCCGCCGTAAACGCCGATGTCTGAATTCAAGTGGATCGGGAGCTCCGCTCCCGAGCTCCAGCTCCGGCTCACCCTTTTCTTTTCCAGATCGATCTCAAACACGTACTCCCTCCTGAAGGCGGGAGACCAGTCAACATAATCTATGCCTTCCGTGGCCATGGAGTATGTGGCGGCGTACCCGAGTGGCTTTTCAGGATCGACGCACACGTGCCAGCAAGTATCAGGGAGCTTGATGACGGTCGATTCATTCGTCTGGAGGTCGAAGACACCCACCTGCCTGGCCGCCTGGTCTTCCGGCCCAAGGTCACCCATCAGGATGTATCGTTTCGTAATATCCCAGCGCAGCTCGTGGGCGTTGAAAAGCAGGTGCGAGCCCAGGAGCTGAGGGCGGGAAAGATCGTTGATGTCGAAGCGGTAGAGATGATCGCCAACGGCCCCAATGAAGCGCTGGTTATCCTCGTACCACAAGTGATGCGTGTTGGAGCGCAGGCGGTAAGTTGAGGGCTCGATTTCCATGGTGGACTGACGTTCGAGTTCGCGCATGTTTTCGAGATCCACAAGAACCAACTGCTGGCTGAAGTTCCCCAGCAGCCCCAGCTTGCCGTTCGAGGCAATCGAAACGTTGTGGCCGCCGCTGACTCCGTCGTAGTACTCGATGGAGATCCGCTTCGAGGGCCAATCGAACCTCAAAAGCCCCGCGTGGCCGATGAGCCCGTCCAGGTGCGGGCCATCAAGTCCTATGTAGTAGCTGAATGGCTTGTCCATTTCTCCTCCTTAATGGTTTTTCGCGACGTCCGGGTCACCACTTTCCATTTCCCGTCCGTGCACCATCCAAAAAGCAACCCTCTCCGCCAACGCGCTGATAGTCAGAGAGGGATTAACCGCAAGGGCGGTTGGAATAATCGAGGCGTCTGCCACATAGAGATTTGGGCAACCCCAAACTTCCCCGCCATGATTGACGACGCTGTTCCTCGCGTCTTCTCCCATAAAGCATCCGCCCATTGGATGGGCCGTGAGCAGCTTCCTCAAAGGCCACTGCCAAAGCATGCTCGGCACGTATTTTCCGTGAAGGCGCCGACTCAGGTCTTTCAGTGCTTGCTCAATTTCCTGGAACAACTGTTTGCTCTTCTGAGGGTTCCATTGGACGTCAATCGATCCCTCCTTAAGCTGCAAGCGGCCGTCTGCCGCATCTGTCCCCATCCCCAGGTAGGGCAAGAATCTCGTCGTGGCCCCTCCCTGGAAGAGCCTGTCCGCCTCGAAACTGATTCGACCCCGTCCGACACCCAGGGCATCCAAGAGATATGTCGCTGCTGCTCCGATGAGGTTCATGAAGCGGTTGGAATTCGGTATGGCGCCCTCCAAAAGCCATATGAAGGGCTCCGGAAATCCCAAGTCTTCGATGAAGATCCTGTTGTTTTCGGTAGAAAAATCCGCCCCGATGGTGATACTCGGTCCTCGACCCGGATCGATCTCACGGTCTGCGTCCAAGGTCCCGGCTAGAAGAAAGTCACCGTTTCCGGAAAACCGTCTCCCCAGCGCAGGACTGATCTTCGCAAGGGTCCTATGTATGTCTCTCGAGCGCAGCAGAAGTTCACTGCTACCTAAAGTCCCCGCCGCAAGAACGACTTTCTTCCCCACCACGGATCCAGGCTCCGAATGCCCAGGGTTGCCTGGATCCAGGCGATCGAAAAACAGCCTATAGCTGTTATCCCCAAGCGGCTCAATTTTGTCGACTTGATGGAAAGGAAAGACATCGGCGCCATTTTTTTCTGCAACAGGTATGTAGTTCAAGTCCAGAGTATTTTTGGCGTGAAGAACACAACCCAGCATGCAATCTCCGGAGTAGTCGCAGGCGCTTTGGGCAATTCCGCTATGTGGATTTGCCCTGTCCTTCCCGGTGTAGACCCCAATCGGGACGAGTTGAGTGGTCCGTCCGGCGGCAGTGGCCGCTGCCTGAAAGGCTTTGGTCCTGTCCGGCAACTCGCGCCCTTCAGGTGGCGTCAGGGGCGCAGAATCCAGCATGTCCTCAGCGAGGGCATAGTAGGGATCTAAGGTCGGGCGTGTAACTTTAGCGGGCCACGCTCCCTGAGAAAAAATCTCCTTCGGGGCTCGGAGATGAACATTGAAATAGTGGAGGGATCCCCCGCCTACGCCGCAGCCCTGAATCACATCAATACGTTTGAACGTCTTGTATTCCAAGAACCCGAAGCTTGCATTCGCTCTCCAAAAACACTTCGATACCTCGCCTGGTGATCTTGGGAATTCGGTTTTGTGCCATCTCTTTCCGCGCTCGAGAATGCACACAGAACGCCCCGCTTGCGCCAGTCGGCATGCCGTAATGGCCCCACCAAAACCCGAACCCACGACCACAACATCATAGGAAGCTCTCATCGCGAATTCTTCCTGCATCAGATTGAATCAGCGTGCCTTGTTGAGACCATCTTGCGTCTGGAACTTGGAGCCACAGTTACACGCCACACCCGCAGAGCGCCTAAAATGGACACGCCGAAAAGCCGAATTTCCCTTCCGACAAAAATACCCCTTTTAGTTGGCACTCTACCCTGCGATTAATAGCTACAAGATATACGCGCAGTCGTGCCTTGTCAAGCGAAATTCTTAGCTGGCATCGCTGAGTTCCGCGCTGGTTCTGCAGCGTGGGGTTGACCGAGTGCGAGGCGTTTGCGAGCCAAATCGGAGCTTACCCGGACGTCAATGCCACGTGGACAAAATCGTGGATTTCCACCCACCGACGTGTATTCTGGCACTTGGGTTGCCTGTGGAAACGTGAGGCGCCACGGAGGTCCCCATAGCCTTTTGCAAATACAGGACTTATTCGGCAGAATCGCAGCCGACTCTTGGCCCTACTGTTGCTTCACCTAAACATGGATTCTTACGGATGTCACTTAGGCTTTGCTCTGGAAACCGGATGGTGGCCGAAGGCGCGCTTGCTGCAGGCTGCCGTTTTTTTGCCGGTTATCCCATTACCCCCGCCTCGGAAATCTACGAAGTCATGATGCGGGAACTCGTCGCGCAGGGTGGCTTGGCACTCTCCGCGCCGGACGAGATATCCTCACTATGTTACTGCGTAGGAGCGAGCCTTCGGGGCCTCAAGGCCATGACAGCGACCTCCGGCCCCGGCTGGGCTTTAATGGCCGAGACCGTCCAGTACGCGCTCATGACCGAAACGCCGGTGGTGATCGCACTGGTCCAGAGGCTTGGTCCAAGCACGGGAGGGGCAACGCAGGGGGCGCAGGGAGATATTTTCCTCGCTGAATTTTCAACCTCGGGGGGCTACACCATACCAGTTTTCGCTCCCAGCAACGCCGCCGAGTGCTACGAACTTGCTCAGCACGCGTTCAATTGGTCGGAACGCCTGCGTTCGCCTGTCGTACTACTTTCCGACAAAGAAGTGGGCATGACAACCGAAGTGGTGGAGGAAGGCGCTTTGGCCAGGCTGGCAACTGTCGAGCGGAGCTGGGTCGGCGCAAAAACTCCCTTCGCTGCATATGACATCGAGAAACCTGAAGAAGTGCCGGCCTTTGCTCCGGTAGGTGGGGAAGTCAAGGTCACGGTGACGGGGTCGGCTAACGATCGCCGGGGACGACTGAGGAAGGTTTCGCCCGAGGTCGTCGAAATCCTTGTTCACTTGCAACGCAAGATCGAAGCGCACGCCGCCGAAATGGCCTTGGTGCGCCCCGACATAGATCCCGATGCCTCCTGTCTGCTGCTCAGTTACGGAATCACGGCGCGCGCCGCTCGTGAGGCCGTCGGCGTGCTGCGCAAAGAGGGATTTCCCATCTCTTTTTTGCAGATTCAAACCCTCTTTCCGGTGCCCACTGAAGCGCTCAATTGGGCGTGCGCTGGGATACGCACCATCTTCGTCGCCGAGGAAAACTTTGGCGGTCAATACCGCACAGTTCTGGCGCCCTTACTGACAGGCAAGCGCCTCTTGGGGATCAATAAGATCGGCAGCATGATCTCGCCGGGTGAAATTGTTCGCGCGATCAGGGGGGCGAGGGCCTGATGGGAAACCCCACCTACCTGGCGAGCGACGCAAAGCTTCCCTACTGTAAGGGATGCGGCCACGCGCTGGTGGTACGTCAACTGAGCCACGCGCTCGAAGGGCTCGGTCTGCCACCTCGTTCGGTGGTGCTCACCACCGACATCGGCTGCGTGGGTTTGGCGGACTCCCTCTTCCCTTACCTGCATACCGTCCACACTACGCACGGTCGTTCGACCGCCATAGCTACAGGCATGGCCTTGGCTGAGGTGATGCTCCCCACCAAGGGCCTGAAGCCCATCGTCATGATTGGCGATGGCGGGGCCATGATCGGCTTGTTGCATTTGGTTCATGCGGCTCAGTTAAATGTGGACGTTACGGTACTGGTTCATAACAACTTCCTGTTTGGGATGACGGGGGGCCAGCATTCGGCCTTTACACCTCTTAACTGGATTACGGCCACTACGCCGGAAGGAAACTGGACCCCACCGATCGATCTCCTTGCGCTCCTCCGAACGGCGCACGCCGGCTTTCTGGCTCGCCAGTTTGCCACGGATAGCAACCTCGATGCAGTGATTGCCGACGCGATCGATTTCCCGGGATTCTCGCTGGTCGAGATTCTGGAGGTTTGCACGGGCTATGGCACACTCAAGAACAAAGTGACGGGAAACGCGCTCCGCGAGGTCGTCACCCGCCAGGGGTACTGGATCGGCCAGATGGAAACGGAGCAGGAGCGTCCCACATTTGGCGTACTTTACCGCCACGAAATGGAATCCCATCCCCCGGCAAAATCTCGCCCCCAGGTCCCAGAGCTGTCTGTCAAAGGCGACCTTGCCAATCCGCTCCACATCGTGATTACGGGCACGGCGGGCGAAAGAGTGCAATCATCGGCGGCTCTCCTATGCCGCGCCGCTTTGTCCGTGGGGCTATACAGCACACAGAAGAACGACAATCCGGTGACGCAGGGTTCCGGATTCTCCCTTTCCGAGATTTGCTTGAGCCCACAGCCCATTGAGTACACCGGAATGGAAAGTGTCGATGTCGTGATCGGAGTGAGTCAGGACGGATGGAATGAGCTCCGGGCTAACGGGACGTTGGCCCAATTGACGCCAAGGACACTTCTGCTCCTCGATGCCGAGCTTGAGATTTCCAATGTAACGGGCCGACTGCTCCAGCAGCCCTTCCGGCGTGAGGCGACGCCTAAGCGAGCCGCACTGGCTGCGCTTGCATTCTGGCTGGGCATGGAACCCGTCGTCCCCAGCGCGGCGTGGGACGCCGTGGTGGCCTCGCTTCCTATCGAGCGCCGCGAGGATGTAGCAGCGGCATTGCGGGTTGGGAAGAACCTGGCGAGTCAGGGAGGTGCATACGCGGCCTAGTAAGATGCTGAAAAGCCAGCTCGCTTGTCATTCCGAGCGACCCCGCTGTCATTCCGAGCGACCACCCTGTCATTCCGAGCGAAGCGAGGAATCTCGCCCTGGCCTTTAAGTCCAAAGTCGAATTCGCGAGGTTCGACTCCTCGACTTGTAAACAGAGCGAGATTCCTCGCTTCGCTCGGAATGACAAGTCGCAGGAGCTAAGTTTGAAAACAATCACATGTTCATTTCAGAACCGAATGGAGCAATGCAATGATAAGAAGCAAGGTAACCATAGACGGCAACGAAGCAGCGGCCTACGTGGCCTTCCGGGTCAACGAGGTCATTGCCATCTACCCCATCACACCGTCCTCCCCCATGGGGGAGTGGGCGGACCAATGGTCGGCAGAAAGTAAACCAAACCTCTGGGGCACTATACCTCGCGTGGTCGAGATGCAGAGCGAGGGCGGGGCCGCGGGGGCTCTCCATGGGGCACTGCAAGCCGGCTCTCTCGCCACCACCTTTACGGCCTCGCAAGGCCTGCTTTTGATGATCCCCAACATGTACAAAATCGCTGGGGAACTCACTCCCACAGTGTTCCACGTCTCGGCAAGGACCCTGGCAACGCACGCCCTCTCCATCTTTGGAGACCACAGCGACGTGATGGCGACCCGCCAGACGGGCTTCGCTCTTATCGCCTCAAACTCGGTGCAGGAAGTGATGGATTTTGCTCTGCTCGCGCAGGCCGCCACCCTGCGGGCTCGCGTGCCCTTCCTGCATTTCTTCGACGGCTTTCGAACCTCGCACGAAGTCGGCAAAGTCGAGGAGTTAACCAACGAAGATATGCTTGCCATGATTGACGAAGAGCTCGTCCAGGCGCATCGGAAACGCGCCTTGTCGCCGGATCACCCGTTCATCCGCGGCACCGCTCAGAACCCCGACGTTTTCTTCCAGGCGCGTGAGACCGTGAACCCCTTCTATGAAGCCTGCCCGGCCATCGTCCAGGAAGAGATGGATAAATTCGCTCGCCTCGTGGGGCGTTCTTATCACCTTTTCGACTATGTTGGCGCGCCGGATGCCGAGCGGGTCGTCATCCTGATGGGATCGGGAGCCGAAGCCGCTCAGGAAACCGTCGAACACCTTACCGCGCGCGGGGAGAAGGTGGGTGTCCTGAAAGTGCGGCTGTATCGTCCTTTCTCCCTCGAGCACTTCGTCAACTCACTCCCCGCGACCGTGAAAACCCTCGCCACCCTGGACCGCACAAAGGAACCCGGCAGCCCCGGCGAACCACTCTACGTTGACGTCGCGACGGCAGTGAGCGAAGGAATCGCAACTGGCCAGACGCCCTTCAAGGCCTATCCACGAATCATTGGCGGGCGCTACGGGCTCTCCTCGAAGGAGTTCACGCCGGCGATGGTCAAGGCCGTCTTCGACGAGATGCTCAAGGACAAGCCTCGCAACCACTTCACCGTGGGCATCGAGGACGACGTCACCCACACCAGCCTGGAATATGACCCGGCCTTTTCGACTGAAGATCCGAGCACCGTGCGCGCGATCTTCTATGGCCTCGGAGCGGATGGGACGGTGGGCGCCAATAAGAACTCGATCAAGATCATTGGCGAGGATACGGACAACAACGCCCAAGGTTACTTCGTATATGACTCGAAGAAAGCCGGCTCCGTCACGATCTCTCACCTGCGCTTCGGTCCCAAGCCCATTCATTCCACTTACCTGATTTCCAAGGCCAACTTCGTGGCCTGCCACCAGTTCACGTTCCTCGAGCGGCTTGATATGTTAAAGGCCGCGCAACCTGGGGCCACGTTCTTGCTCAATAGCCCCTTTGGCCCGGAGGAAGTCTGGGACCACCTGCCACGGACCACTCAGGAAGAAATCATCAAGAAGAAACTCCGCTTCTTTGTGATCGACGCTGTCAAGGTGGCCCACGCCGCCGGCATGGGCGGCCGCATTAACACCGTGATGCAAACATGTTTCTTCGCCATCAGCGGCATACTTCCCCGCGACGAGGCTATTCAGGCCATCAAGCACGCCATCGAGAAAACTTACGGAAAGCGCGGTGAGGCCATCGTACAGAAGAATTTTGCCGCTGTAGACCACGCCGTCAACCACTTGCACGAGGTCAAGGTTCCGGATCAAGTGTCCAGCGCTTTTGACTTGCGGCGTGCGGTGCCGGAAGAAGCTCCGGAGTTTGTGCAGAAAGTGCTTGCCAAGATCATCGCCGGCGAAGGCGACGACCTGCCGGTGAGCGCCATGCCGATCGATGGCACTTTCCCCAGTGCCACCGCCCAGTGGGAGAAACGAAACATCGCGCTCGAGATTCCGGTGTGGGATGAAGA
>Ga0208037_1000308_pt1 | contig 31251 bp, 38 predicted proteins | sample June2015DPH_13_1_3_FD_184710 | JGI IMG/M metagenome (GOLD analysis project Ga0208037, IMG submission 184710) | Peatland microbial communities from SPRUCE experiment site at the Marcell Experimental Forest, Minnesota, USA - June2015DPH_13_100... | ecosystem: Environmental > Terrestrial > Soil >...
AGGTGCTCAATGCGCCGCTTTCTTTTGCGTTCAAATGGTGCACGGACTACCGAGAGAACGATCCTAGAATGACTGGTTCGAAGAACAAGAGGTCAATCTTAGAGAAAACCATGGAGAGAGTGATTTACACTATTCGTTACAGTAGCGGTGAGAAGACGATGAACGCGGTGAACATTGTCACCCTGAAACCGCCGAAGGCTTGGTACCTTGACTCCAGAGGAGACGAAGACGACACGATCGGTGAGTATCACCTAACAAGCCTAGGCCCTCGAAAGACCAGGTTGGAGATGACGTTTGTGGAATCTTGGAAGATTCGAAATTACCCGGGAAAAGCAGAATACCTCAGTGACGTCCACAGAATTTGGGACAAGTACGCTGCCGCACTTGAAAGAGACTACAAGAGGCATAGGTGAACTTTGGGTTGCCCAGACTCGTAGTTCGCCTGCTCTGAGGTTGGGATACTCTAATCTATTTGCTTTAGTATTGATGCTTGCCTCGCGGGGGTTGCCAAACCTTCAGGCATACTGAAGGGGTGAGGCCAGGTCAAAGGCGCAGAGCATTCGCATATGCGCGGAGGGCTTAGGACCCTGTCCCGTAGGGGTTCAGGGGTTCGAATCCGACCCACCGTAAAAACAACGGGACCCCCCGTACTGGGGGGACGGTGCCAGTCGGCGAACGTCCCCTCCCCCGCACCACCGCAACCATCCTAGAGCACTCCCTATGGATGAGCCGCCAAGGATCCCCCCAGCACCATCAAAGCCAGCGTCAAAACCCAAGCTCTACCAAAGCGCTATCAAAGCGCTGCAACTTCCTCATCCCCAGCGGGTTCAAAAGCTACCTAGCCAGCGCAAGCTACTCTGAGAACAGCAAAGACAAGATCATCAGTGACGTTGACCGCGTTTCCTCATTCTTCTTAAGCTCAAGACAACTGCAAATACGATGACTATCAATGAGAAAACTATCGCGTATCCTAGCTGCTGTTCGTTCGCTGTAAAACTCGAATTGGCTGGCGACGTTTCATTCAGTCCTATCCCAATAAGCATCTTGTGAGGGATCTCCTCAATTCCAGCATTATCTACGCTCCAGTACTCCAGAGTGTTGTTGCCGCCGGGCATAGTGATCCGTGGCTGTCCGTTCTTGTCTACGTTCAGAATTGAGCCGTCATTTATTTTGTAATAAATATCCGTTGCCCCGCCAATGGCGTTGATTGTTGCGAGGTTGACGTTGAAGTCATTTGAATGCCATTTACCATCATAGTCGTTGAGGGTTTGCAGATTTATTTCTTCGACGCGATATATTCCCCACCCGTATGGAAACGTATACGATCTCACCAGTTCGCCTTTTGGGTTCACCTCAACTAATACTGCTCCTGAACTATTGGGAACGTAGTGGCTTTGGGAGCCGAAGGTTCCTAGTCTGTCTCCGTTGGTGAGCCTGTCCTCCTTACCCCAATATGGAGTCCAATACGCACTTGGAGCCGTCCAGCTCCAGCTTACTCGAGCAGTCATGTTCTGCTCGTTCACGGCGACTTCCAGCATCCGGCTATGCGATATCGTTCCATTGAGGGTTTGCTGGCAGGGCCTAGTTGTGTTGTGATAATCATTATCGAACATCGAGAAGATGCCGGGTTGTACTTCCTCCACATCATGGGAATGATACCATAGGCTGGGGACTCTTTTCCCGTTCGCGTCGTAGAGAGTGAAGTTGCCGTGTTCGCCCAGACACCAGATCGTCTGACTCGTTGTCTTGTTGATCTTGCAGAAAGTGTTCAATGCTCGCATATTGACGTAAATCACGTTCTCATCGAAGATCCATTGAAGGCTATTCGAATGGGTTAGGTCTATCAAGGTTTGGCCTGGAAGATACCCGGACGATGCACCAGTAGTGTCGTTGCATGGGCACTCGTCATTGAGACTGAAATGACCGTCCGAATAGGTGTCCCAGGTCCACAGGACGTCTCCGGCCGCGTTAAGCTCTACTATCTTATCCATCAGAACATTCCTTCCGTCAATCACCCTCACGTAGTCTCTGAGTGTAAGGAAGGTCCCCGTGGACGGGTTGAAGATGATATCATGATGCCCCCAGACGTTTGGGAAATCAGTTGTCTTGTTCGTCTTCATATTCCAGAAATGCGTAGCCAGCGAATCTGGTTCTCCCATGAACATTAAGGTGTCCGATGAAATGTATTTGACAGGCCAATAACTTGGGATTTCATTAGACCTCCGGATATCGAGCAGTTGGCCTTTAGTGTTCATCACGACCAAGTAACTATGCAGCACGCTTAAGTCCGTTGAATTAAACTGCCACAATCCAAATGCGAGATACCCACTCCATGCGTCACCGTAAGTGTCAATTTTGACGGGAACAACAAAAGGGCTGTCGTTTTGATTGTCGGCGACAACAGAAGGATGGTACACGGAAGGACTAGCGACTTGGGAGACTGCTGTGAGGATCGCAAGTGAAACCAACAAAAACGCCAAGGATATTCTCATTCAGGTCGCTCCCGTCGAAAAGACGTAGATACATAACGCTTTGGGTCGCGCTAGGCTGAAACGATGGTTTTTTGAAGAGCATCGTTGAAGCTTAGGAATTTGGAGAACAATTCTTTTCTGGAGTTTATCGCGCCTCTTAGTCTTCTAGCAATGGGTCTACATTGCGTTGGGACGTTAGTAGAACCTGTACCAGTTTACAAACAAGGCGGTCCCTATGACCAACAGAATGAGAAAGAGAGTGCAAATCAGAACTCTTGCAGCGGAGTGCTCCGACCATCTCGAAAAACTCCAGTACATCGGCAATAGTGTGATCGAGTAGCGAGGAAAGGAATCTAAGGGGGAGATCAGATAAGCTGCAAGGAGGCAAACAGCGTATAGACCGATCGCGGTTTCATCTCTGTTTTTCACTCTCTGAATATATGTCACTACAGCACTGAGGCTCAGTACCAAGTATGGCAGTATTATCGGGTTAGCGAGTATCTCACGCAGATCTCCCATGAGCCGATCATATGGGTTGAAGTAGACCAACCAGAATGAGCGTTCAGCTATCGAGCTAGCGAACATAGTTCCAGTCATAAGTTGACTGTACGCAACAAAACTCAGAAAACCGAGCATGATTCCTACTATGGGTAAATAGGAGCGAACAGCGTTCCGGCGAGATGAGTCTTGCAGAAGTCTATACACGATTGGCGCTACGAGAAGAACTCCCACCGGTCTAGTCAAGGAAGCAAGAAAACCAAGCACTGCACTCCTGCCAAGATTATCCCTCCAGCAGTAGTACAGTGAACTAATTGTGAGTAGCAGAAACAACGAGTCAGAATAGACGGCGGAAAGAAAAACTCCTGCCGGGTAAAAAGCAAGAAGAGCCGCAGATATGTATGCTAATCTCCTATTATTCAGAGTCATAACGGAAAATCTGCTCAGATAATAGACTGCTCCGAAGAATGTGACGTTACTTACCAGAAAACCGGCCAGGTAGACTGCAGGAATGAGCCTCAGTTGGACCGTGATTGTGAGAAATCGTCCGAGCAATCCTATTAGAATCGGGTAACCCGGAAAAAAGGCCCATCTGGCGGTGATTTGATGTGGGTATCCAAACATTGCAATGTTGGCGTAGTAGGCACTATCCCAACGCGAGAAGAGGTCTAAAAATGGAACACCAATATCCCAACAATGCGTGCAGGGACGCATGGGCAACGTGTTCCTTGCAGCTACGGCGATGCCGAATACGAGAACACGAGAGGACAGAGCAAGGGCGGCAAGTTTCATATTAAGACGGGCGGCGGTTGGCGCCAATTATCCATTCACCAGGGTTAGGGATCTTGCTCTGAGTGATGAAGCCCTCTTAGCAATTACACATTTTACTCTTCCAGCCTTCTAAGCGACCAGCCCGCCTCTTCAGGAACTGTCTCTTGGCCCAACTGATGATAATTCATTGAGGCGCTATTTTCTAGGCTACTGCATAGCAAGGTTTGATGGAGATGAGAGGATTAAGCTAAGTCGGCCTTCGAGAGAAAACCTTAAGCATACTCCGCGAAATGCGTACTCACACATAGGAGAAGAAAACTTGAGCCGTCCCACAGCGAAGGAAAACCGAAAGGGTGACCGTATGCACCTGAGTAGGGCTGAGAAAATCGCCATACCTATCATACTAATTGTCGCCGTTTGGGTAGTCTATTCTGTTGTACAACCCTCCGCACCGGCCCCTCAGCCCACTGCGACTACTGCGTCGTCTAGTGGTTCATTAGCCCCAGATTTCACCCTCCCCGTAGTTAGTCCTAATGGCCCGAATTATCTAACCGGCCAGATTAGCCTCTCATCCTTCCGAGGTAAAGTTGTGTTCCTCGAGTTCATGGAACCTTGGTGCCCACACTGCCAACATATGGCTCCGATGCTGGAGGATATGTACACCAAATATCAAAACAACCCAAATGTTGTCTTCTTATCAGTTGCCGGACCATGGAATGGTCCGAATGGGACTCCAGCATCGGCCAAAGACGCTGCAGGATTCATTAGCACCTATGGGTCAGGGTGGACGTATGTCTACGATTCCTCGGGCACTGTGATGAATACTGAGTATGGAGTTAATTCGACTCCAACCTTCTTCATCATCGCCAAGAGCGGTGCAGTTTTCTCATCTTTTCAGGGCGAACAAACCGAAGACACCTTAACGGCCGCCATCAACAACGCTATCAACGCCAGCTGAGCAACTCAACACAAAAGGAATCTCAGTTGGCAAACGATCAGTTACTCTAGTGAGCAAAATGTTGAAACATGCTGTGATTGGAGCCATTGTGGTAGGGGTAATTGGCGCATATTGGAGTTGGTACTTGCTTCAATGGTACATATCCGCCAATGCGCTAACAGCATGCATCCTAGGTTCGCAATGTCCAGCTGTATTTCAAACGTCCTTCTCCTATTTCTACAGCATCCCAATTCACCTCCTTGCGGTTGGATGGTTTTCGCTGTTAACCTTGCTAGCTGGAATGAGGGCATACGGCTTTCGAAGGGCGTCAACGGTCGGCTTCGCCGTGGGAGCGCTATGCGTCCCCGCGATTATCTACTTGGACTACATTCAACTTGCCATAATACACGCCATATGCTCAGACTGTGAATTAGCCCATCTACTTGGCCTGATATTGTTCGTGCTGTTCATAGCTATCTACAGGTCCGACAGAAGAAGCAAGAAACGCTAAGCGCAGAGAAAACTTCGGCGTATGCGGCGGTTTTTTCGATCGTAAAGGAGCATGTGTTCAAGGTTTCCGGCAGGGGACGCGGACTTTCAGAATTTAGGTTTCCTGCCTACCGTCACTATTGTAACGGCTGTACCAGGTGACCGTGCCCTTGGTCCAATAGGCTGGCGGTTTTGGTTTGGGTTTCGATCGCATGTATGGCAATGATAAAGCTCCATTATAGCTTAGGCGCTTGCTCACTCTTAAGGAAACAGCCCTAGTTTACCGGCCGAATTTTGAGGGGGCTTTCCCACTTTTGGGAGCGGGTGGTGGGGTCATCGTTACTTCGCCCCGGGACGTAACGGCGGCAGTAAAATCTTCTTTCTCGCCCTCTTCCGTAACGAAAGTCCCTTTCACAATCCATACGCCCTTGTCATCTGGGCCTTTGGGTTCCTCTTCAATAGTTATGGAAGCAATTTTTCCGTGCCTAGACCTAGTTCCAATTATGTACTTCCTCACGACGCTTTTCGCGTCATCCACACTTCCGATTCGCAATCTAAATCAGCCCCCCATTACCAAAGAGGTTGTTATTAGAATTTGGAGTAGGGGTGACCGGTATGGATTTCAAGCAACTCGGGAAGAGCAGCGTCAAAATCCCAGTGTTAGGGTTGGGAACTTGGGGTATGGGAGGTCTCAGCAACAAACTCTTCGGAGGGGAAGAGGAGTCGGTGCGGGCGTTGCGTCTGGGTTTGGAACTGGAAATGCGATTCATAGATACCGCAGAGGTGTATGCCGCGGGGCATTCTGAAGAGATTGTAGCCCAAGCCAGTACGGACGAACGAGAGAGCGTTTTCATCGCGACTAAAGTTTCAGCCGAGAACCTCTCGTATGAGCACGTGCTACGTTCTTGTGAGTCCAGCCTAAAACGCCTCCAGACAAGTTACATAGACCTGTACCAAGTGCATTGGCCAAATCCGAGCATCCCTATAGCGGAAACCATGAGGGCGATGGAACGCCTCGTTGCGAAAGGTAAAGTGCGCCATGTCGGGGTGAGTAACTTCTCTGTGCAACAAACCCGTGAAGCCGAAGCAGCACTTTCCAAAATAGAGCTTGCTTCTAATCAGGTCGAATACAGTTTGCTGGATAGGTCGGTCGAGGAAGATTTGCTTGCCTTCGCCGCAAAAGAGCGCATTACCATAATCGCCTATTCCCCAGTCGGACGCGGGGAGATTTCAAGAGGAGGAGCTGGTGAACGCTGGCAGGAGCTCGAGAGGATTGCAACCAAATATGGGAAGACAAGATCACAGGTTGCATTGAACTGGCTCATAATGAAAGACCCTGTCGTAGCCATACCTAAAGCAGGTCGATTGGATCACGTTAGAGAAAACGCTGGAGCTGCGGGGTGGAAACTAAACAAAGCGGACCTGGCTGCGCTCGATTCCGCATTCGCATGAGCCAGTATACCGCGCAACCTAAGATGTGCGCCCGATTGCCAATACCTGATTCCGAGTACCTTGCCCGAGTAAGCTCACGAATAGTACGAATGTTTGAACGGTACATTTGTAATATCGACCCGGAAGAGGAGCGGTTCCAAGCCTTCCTTTCAAATTACATCGCCGAAAAAGGCGTAAAGGACATACAGGCTCTTCCATACTCAGAACTTTACAAGGTCATCAAAGAAGGAATTCGGAAATATTTACCTAAACAGGAGCCGAGGCCACGGTCAGAAAAATGAAAGTGCCTAGAAAGACGCGCAGAGCAATCATAGTCACCGGAACTCCGGGAACAGGGAAAACAACTTTCGCTAAGAAGCTCGCAAAAGAAATTGGCGCAGACTGCGTTGCACTCACACAATTTGTCTCGGATAAGAAACTGTACACAGGCTTTGATCGGGAAAGAGAGTCGAGAGTGATCAACTTAGCTCGTGTATACGCAAACTTGAACCGTCTCTTATTGAAGACAAGGCGCGCGACAATCGTCGATACGCACATAACTGAATGGATAATCCCGAAGGATTTAGTGAAACTCGTCTTCGTGCTTCGGTGTCACCCGAGAATTCTTGAGAGGCGTCTAAGTAAGAAGAAGTGGAAGCAGAGTAAAGTTCGAGAAAACGTGTTGGCAGAAATGCTGGACGTGTGTCTTATCAATGCAGTAAAGTGGTTTGGGTCAAATCGAGTAGTTCAACTGGATACGTCTCACATTAACGCTAGCAAGTGCGTGGCTACTGCAAAGCGAATTCTCATTCAGCCGGCGCAAAAAAGGGTAAAAATTGATTGGATTGCGACATTGGACAAAGAACATTCGTTGGCCCGATACTTGGAGTGGTAGATCGATGTCCAAGCCGAAGAAAAATTACCTCGTGGTCGCCTGTACGAACTGCGGCCGCCTTCTTCTCGCTGTTTCGGATAAGAAAACTCGCTCCTGTCCATACTGTGGGCGACGAGTCAACCTAGAGGACGCGAGACTCATCGCTCGCTCCGAGAAACCCAAGGAAGCAAGACGAGTCCTACAGGAAGCGAAAACACAAGCCCAACACCCGAATGCTAACAATAACGCCGAACGCCGATAACGTTACTAACCTGACGCGCCATGAGTGGGGGCGAAATTCAATGTCATCTTTACCGGATCGCAGGTTTATGGAGGAAATTACAGCCCAGCTCCAAAAGATGATTACCGTCGTAACGTCGGACGGAAAGACCTACACGGGTGTTCTTTCAGGAGTTGACTCCCACTCCCTCAACATCTGCCTAAGTGGTGCCAGAGATGACTCGGGCCGAATTCTCAACAAACTCTTCGTCAACGGCAATTCTGTGATGCAGATTTTCAGCACCGAGAAGCCGTTCAACCTACCAGCCTTGGCGGATAGATTAGAACGAGTCTTTCCCAGAATGGTAAGAGTGAACGAAGGGGCTGGAATAATAGTCGTAATGGATCGAATCCGAGTCTCCGAAAAAGGAATAGTTGAGGGCACTGGACCCGCAGCCGAAAGGGTCCAAAAGGTCTACGATGAGTTCGTCAAAGCCCAAACCCAACCCTAAGCAGCCGAACCCCAAGAAAATAGATAGTCAACTGAATGAGCGAAGCTCGACTCTGAATGGCCTTCGAGATTCGTAGCAAGGACCTTCTAGGCCGAATCGGGCTACTGCGAACGAAAAGAGGTACGCTGCAGACACCGTTACTTCTGCCTGTTGTAAATCCAAATTCTCAGATAATTCCAGCAAAAGCCTTGCACGACACCTTCGGATATGACGCCCTAATCACAAACTCCTACCTTGTGTGGCGTAAATTTCGTGGAGAAAAGGACGTTCCGAAGATACATCAACTCCTGAACTTCGAAGGTGTGGTCGAGACAGATTCTGGTGCCTACCAGATTCTTCAGTACGGCGATGTGGAAGTTCAACCGAACGAGATCATCCACTTTCAGGAACGTTTGGACAGTGATATTGCGGTCATACTCGACGTGCCAACAGGGCAGGAGGCGTCCAAGGACCGAGCTAAGTGGACTGTTGAGGAGACCTTGCGCAGGGCAGACCAATCATTGAAGGTTGTCGAGCGTCGGGACATACTCTGGGTAGGGCCCATCCAGGGAGGCGTTTTTCCGGACCTTGTAGCCTACTCCGCCAAGGAAATGGCGAAACGGGATTTCCAGATCTACGCCCTCGGAAGCCCAACTCCCGTCATGCAACAATATCGGTACGACGTCTTGGTCGATATGATAATGGCCGCAAAACTGAATTTGCCCCCAGACAGACCCCTGCACTTGTTCGGGGCGGGCCATCCCATGATGTTCTCATTGGCGGTGGCGTTAGGTTGCGACATCTTCGATTCCGCCGCCTATGCGCTCTTCGCTCGAAACGGGCGTTACATGACCACTCAAGGTACAGCAAAGATTGAGGATTTGGAATATTTCCCCTGCAGCTGCCCCGCCTGCCACAAGAAAACTCCTGATGACGTCAAGAAGTTTCTCCTGATGGATCGGGACCGTTTCCTGGCATCCCATAACCTACACACGTGCATGGGCGAGCTGCAAACCATCAAGCAGGCCATAGTTGATGGAAGGCTCTGGGAACTTGTTGAAACAAGGTCGCGAGCTCACCCCGCCCTCCACACCGCATTCAAGAGACTGCTAACTTACGCTGAGAATCTGGAGGAAGGAACGCCCGTAAGAAAGAAGAAGGGTCCATTCATCTTCACTGAGACCTCCCTACGCCGCCCAGAAGTTCTTCGCTACCAAAAGCGGTTACTCGAGAGATACCGTCCACCGACCCGCGCCACGAAACTGATTCTTCTCCCCGAATCCCAACTGGAGCCATTCCGAGAGGATTCTAACCTCCAAACCCCGCTACGAAGGTTCGAGAGGCGAAGCGACGTTCACCTTTGCGCGTACGGCCTCACATTCGCAATAGTCCCTCAAGAACTACTCGACGTTTACCCTCTTTCCCAAACAGAGAGCGCCCTCTCACCAACCAACATGGCGATAAACAACGCCCTGAGACGGATCACGGAATACCTGAAAGCGGCAGCATACGCACGCTGCTTAATCTTCGTAGAGGAACCATGGCAAGGCAGAATTGCGCGAGCAATAAGGACCAAGTTTAGGAGAAAAATGAAAGTTACAATCATCGAAGCGAAGAGCTACGACAAACAACTGTTTTCGAAAGCCACGAAAGCGCTGAAATAACGAATCTTTCCACTATTAGAATAAGCTAAAATGCAAATCGCGAAGCATAAGGAGGTTCGGATGGAGAACCTATGAACTTGGAACAAGTGAAGCGTGAAGTCAAGGCGCTTGGGAAATCTCCGATAGCTGAGAAGATTTACCCGATAACTTCTGATTGGGTGCCCTTACCCGACGTGCTCGCAATAATAAACCGGTTCGAGAAGCATTGGAAGAAATACGGAGATAGCAAGAAAGGTGCGAGCGAGGCAAAACTGATTACTGAAATTATAGGAGAATCATAAATCGCACGCGAATTTCCTAATTCGTAGGCTTTAATTGAACTAAATATGGATTAGTTGGGCGGAAACATTGCAGCGAGAACAAGTTCTAAGGCATCCTACCCGACCTATCGAAGTTCAACCGGAGAAAACAATCAGTGAATTACTTGGCGATATGGCGCTCACAGGGTTTCAAGGTCGGAAACTTGGTGAAGCCGCGGACGCTTGGACGGCGGTGCTCAAGAAACGCGAGATCGTGATATGGTTAGGCCTTGCTGGTGCCATGGTTCCCGCAGGAATGCGTGAACTAATCACCTACCTAGTACGGCGGCGAATGGTCGACGTGCTGGTAACGACAGGTGCAACACTCTATCATGATGCTTACGAAACTATCGGTGGCAAACACTTCCAGGGAACAGATCAAATAGACAACGTAATGCTCAGGCGAAACAGAATCGACCGGATGTACGATGTCTATGCCGACGAGCGAAAATTCTACCACCTAGACGTAATGATAGAGAAAGAATTCTCTTCACACCTCCAATCCGGACGGCCGTATTCCTCGCGTGAGATTATGCATGAGTTTGGCAAATGGATTTCACGAATGGCAAAAGGCAGGGACGGAATCTGTGTAGCAGCATACGAAATGGGCGTCCCCATATTCGTCCCGGCATTTTGCGACAGCGGGTTAGGTTTCTCGCTCATGTTCGCAAACAGGAGGAGGAGACGCCGCATCATAGTCGACCACATGCGGGATGTTGACGAGAGTTCTAAGATTACAGAGAAGTCAAGCCACACGGCCGTGATTATTGTCGGTGGGGGTGTTCCGAAGAATTTCATACAACAAACGGCCGTGATAGCAAGCTACCAAACCCGTCACGACCGAACGCACGACTTTGCGATTCAGTTTACGACTGATGTCCCCCAATGGGGCGGGTTGAGCGGATCGACCTTCGAAGAGGCGCAAAGCTGGGGTAAGTACAACCGTCATTCTCGGATGGTTCAGTGTTTCACCGACGCGACGATTGCTCTCCCAATAGTTACCCACGCGCTTAGTCAACGGTTTAAGAGATTCAGGCGGCACGTGCCGAGGTTTCACTGGAGCAACCAAACCGAGATGCTACAGGTAACTTACGAATCGGTCAAGCTATAGCGGGACTGATTTCACCCGTACTTGTAAGAAATTCCAAACCCGCCCTTCGGGTTCTTCCAACCGACATCATAGCAAGCAATCCTGCAGGCCCCGCATTCTACGCAAGCATCGTAGGTAATCGTGATCTTGCTTTCTTCCCATTTGTATACGTCCGTGGGGCAGACCCTGATGCACGCAAAGTCGAAAGGGCATCGCAGGCACATTTTGGGATCTTTGATCCACAGGTGTGATTCTTCGTCGACCTTGTAGCGGTTCCGGTACAGCTTGTCCTCGATAGACAGAACACGCTGAGTCATCAGAATAGCCTCCAGAGATGGTAGAAATCTCGCATTAGGCTAATTCTTGAGCGCCGTTTGAAAAGCGTGGCCTTCATGCGCTTAATCCTGTCCCCCTTGAATTCATCGTCCACGACATGCCACATGTAAAAGAGCTCGTTAAGAGCTTCAGGGTAAACTGTGAAGAAGTCTGGGTTTGATGAGAAGAACTCCGGGATGCCCCTATACTTCTTCAAATCTTTCAGAACAAAGCTTTCTTCCAATCTCTCCCTGTACTTCTTTAGGGTTCTAGATGAGAAGTCATTCTTCTTCTTGGCCTCGATGACGGTTTCTCCTGCGATAATTCCTGAAGTCATAGCCAAGTTTGTGCCCTCCCAGTTCACAGCGTTGACCAACATCGCAGCATCCCCAACGACGAGCATCCCATCCGTGTAGATGTTGGCTACGTAATCGTACCCGCCTTCAGGGATTAAGTGGGCAGAATATTCTTTGAGTTCCCCATCCTTGATTAGCGGGGCTATTGACGGGTGGTTCTTGAATTGTTCAAACAAAACGTTCGGGCGTTGCTTGCTCTTGTCTAGGTCACGCATGCTGACGGCTATACCAATGGAGATCGTGTCTCGGTTAGTGTACATGAACCCAGCGTGCATTCCAGGTCCCCAACCAACCAGTAACGCGGCTACCCCCTCATCCGTGCCGAGGTTGAAGCGCTCTTCAATCCTTTGTTTTGGAATTGCAATGACCTCTTTCACGGCTAATACGACGGCGTCTTGTGGTAGCTCTTCCCTTATTCCCGCTTGTTTGGCAAGCATTGAGTTTACGCCGTCAGCTGCTATTACAACATCCGCCAGAATGTCGCCGCGTTCAGTCTTGACGCCGACAATTCTTCCATCCTGAACCAGAACATCATCCACAGTGGTTCTGTTGATGATAACTGCTCCCGCATCCTCCGCCAGTTTAGCGAACCAGGGGTCAAACTTTGCACGGTGGACTGTGAAGGCGTTGTACTGGCCGTTGAACTTTTGATTTCTATGACTTAACAGTAGGTGTGAGTCTTTTGAGAGAAACCAATATTGATATTCGATCACGTGCCGCTCGACCGGTGCTGTTTTCCAGAACTCGGGCGCAAGTTTCTCAGTGTGATGCCTGAAGATGATTCCGCCAAACATGTTCTTGGCGCCAGGTTTCTCCCCTTTTTCGAGAACGAGAACCTTCAGCCCAGCTTTAGCCATCGTATAGGCCGCTGCGATTCCAGCAGGGCCCGCGCCCACGACTACTGAGTCGAACTTCTCTGCCATGACGCCAACTCAGCTGTGTGAACATTCTTGAGCTCATCAATTAGGGCTGGGACGACTTTGAAGAGGTCGCCAACGATGCCGAAGTCGGCCATCTTGAAGATGGGCGCCTCGGGATCTCGGTTTATCGCAACAATATAGTCAACGTTCATGATACCGACAATGTGTTGAATCGCTCCGGAAATGCCAACGGCGACGTAGAGGCGCGGCCTGACCGTAAACCCTGTTTGGCCAACTTGGTGTTCGGGGCTTATCCATCCGGCTCGCACTGCCGCCCTAGAAGCACCTACTTGTGCTTGGAGAGTTTTCGCGAGTTCCTCGATTAGTTGGAAGTTCTTGGCTACTCCTAGCCCTCTTCCTCCGGAAACGATAACCTGAGCATCTTCCAGGCGAACGTCTACCTTCTCGATCGGGACGAAATCCACCAATTCAGTGTTTAGGTCGGTAGGTTTGAGCGAGAAGTCCACGTTGATTATCTCCCCGTCTCTTCCCTCCTCTGGGGGCAGGCTCTTCATAACGCGGGGGCGGACGCTGGCCATAGTCGGCCTGTCCTTGGGGCAGATTATAGTGGACATGAGGTTGCCGCCGTAATCGGGCCTCGTGCCCATGAAAGTGCCAGTCTCCATATCCACATCCAACCCAGTGCAATCCGCAATAAGCCCGGTCTCCAAGAAGGTGGCTGCTGAGCCCGCTAGGTCCCGGCCCCTAATCGTTCCACCGACCAAGAGAGCTTCGGGTTTGAATTTCCTAACGGCCTCCTCCATGGCAACGGCGTAAGGCTGCGTCCGGTAATTCTCGAGGCGCTCATCCTCGACCAAATATGCCTTGTCCGCGCCGTGAACAAACGACTCCTTCGCAAGGTGTCCAACATTGTGGCCGATGATTATTGCCCCGAGTTTGGTTCCGTAGATCTCTGCGAGCCGTTTTCCTTCGCCTAGAAGTTCCCATGAAACTTGGGAGGGTTTTCCATGAAGGTGTTCAACGTAGACCCAAACCTCGCCGTACTTCCCGGAATTCTCAACCTTTCCCCTCTCTTTTGGAAGCTCGGGCACGGTTTCGGCGGGTTTTGGTGGTGGGGGTCCGAGTGCGTGAACTCGGATGAAGTTTTGGACCAGCCATTTTGCGGCGGCTTTCGGGTCCGTGTTCCCGTCGAATACTTCCCCCTGTTTCCTTCCGGGGGGAGGAAATACTTTCTTGACGATTGTCGGGGAACCCTTGAGGCCTAGAAGATTTGAGTCGGCGTTTATCGCTTTCTTGTCCCAGACTTCGATGTTTGTTCTCTTTGCGTTTAGCATGCCTTCGACCGTGAATTTTCTCGGCTTGTTTGCTTCTTCAGTAATAGTCAGAACAGCTGGGAGGCTCGCCTTGACCATCTCAATGCCATCGTCGAACCTATGCTTTGCTACTATGGTTCGTGATTTCAGGTCGACTTCCTCTATCTTCGTGACGTTCGAAATGATGGGAATGCTAAATCTCACAGCGAGGCCGGGTGGAACTTGGCCTGTTTCACCATCGATTGCAACCTTTCCAGTTAGGATCAGGTCAAACGGGTCGGCCTGCGCTATCGTTGCAATACTCCTCCAAAGCGTGTAGGACGTCGCTAGGGTATCTGCTCCCGCCATTTCCCGATCCGAGACCATCACCGCCCGATCGGCGCCCATGGCGAGGGCTTCTCGCAAGCCCTCCTGAGCTTGCAGCGGACCCATTGCTACCGCAGTGATTTTGCCGCTAAACTTCTCCTTCAGCCGAATCGCTTCTTCGAGGGCGTTGAGGCAGAAGGGGTTGACTATCGAGGGGACGCCTTCACGGATCAGATTGAGCGTAATTGGGTCAAAACGAATGTCCGTGGCATCGGGAACATGCTTAACACAGACAACGATGTGCAATACGTCTCAACCTTATCCAGCGGAATTTGTTTCCTGCGCCCATTGCGGGGTAATTCGAATTTTCGTTCGGGAGAGCATAGACTGCCCTTTTAGTGTTTCCCGCAAGGAAATAGAATTGGGGATGAGGCTATTGCCTCATTCTTCGTCTGGTTCCGTTGCTTCGGGAGCCTCAGCGGCAACCTCAGTGGCGGCCGCGCGTTCCGCTTCGACAACCTTCAGCCTTGTCACGTACCCTGCTATCCTGTTACGCAAGCGTTTAGACTGCGTAGACACCAAGTCACTAACGGCCTGCTTGTCGGATTCCCAGTCTCCAGCGAAACGTTCGGGGAATCTTCTAAGTACCTCCCTAGAAACTCGCTTCACTGTATCAGTGCGAACTTTCCCCAAACCTAACAGCTCTGAATCGAACCAAGAGCAAAGCGCACTCAACATAAACTTTGCTGATGCGGGTTCTGTCAAACGAGCGGGAGATTTTTCTTGTGTCAAGTTCGGGAGATAGCAAACAACAAATATGCAATCGATGATTCCTTTTCCTGATTTCTCGATGGCCGCTGAGCTATGGTGGGTATCGCTTACACTGATGGCATTAAGTTTGGGACTCGGTTTTGATGTCCATCATAGGTATTCAGCAAATCTTAGGAAGATTAAGGAAAAACGAATCAGAACAGGTAGAGCGAAAGTTAGAAAACTGCTAAAACGAGCCAGTTCAAGACAAATTCGTACAATAGAGAACCAAATCTTCAGCATGTCCGACTATCGCGTAACCGCTTTAGAACCCGCCAAACGGCTAGATTTAGCATTTCAATTCTACCTCTTCGCAGGCTTGGTCTTTCTAGGTTCCATCCTCATTAGACTAAGCATAGACAACGGCATCATATCTCCGCAAAATACTTCGGGTTGGGAAGGGATATTATTCGCCGTGGCATTGTTCGGTTTTCTGATTGCAGTAGGCTACAATGCCCAGCTAATTCTATTAGTTGACCGTGAGGGGAACTAGGTGGCCAAAGGCGTACTTCAATCTATACCAGTAATGGTGTTGCTCGCTCTCTATGCATACCTGTTCTGGTTCTTCACCTTCGACGTAGGGTTCTTTCGATTGTCTGTAGAAGAGACAATTCTTGTTGTTCTGACAATCCCCCCATTTATTGCTGGTGCGTGGTTCATTCTAGGGGAAGGAGAGAGTTGGAAGCAGGTAGCACTTGTAGCGGTTTTGCTTATCCTTCCCTTGCTTTACTTGGGGTTACTAATCTTAGTCGTCGTTTTGCATTTAGGATAGTTTTTGTGCGAGTTTCCTTAGCAGTGCTATGTCTTTCTCACAACCTTCTATGATTGCTCTAAGACCGATAGTACGGATTCGCCATAGAAGTGTATTGTACCCTTTGAGTCGTTCGCCTTTCAGGTAAGCTTCGAGTATCCTACGTTCGGATTGACCGAGAATTTCTTTTCTTACCGTTCTTATCACCATTGCCACAATATAGTGGCAAGGCTTATATTTGGGTTACGCCACAATATTGTGGCAGGGATTGAGATGCCGTTCAGACGTGAAATAGATGAAGGCCGAGTAATGCGAGGTCAACAAATTTGTAAGCTAGAAGGCCAAATCGCACGGCTAGACGACGGAACCTATCAGGTCAAATCTCAAGCGGGACACGGCCTCTACACCGTCGTTAAGGATAATCATCTTCGTGCTTGGCGTTGCAGTTGCCCCGACCATATCTATCGTGAGGTTAAGTGTAAGCATATTTGGGCTGTCGAATTCTCGCAAGCATTACGAGCCGAAGTCAGCAACCAAGTAGTAATCAGACCTCTCGACATAACAAAATGCCTCTACTGCGATTCGCAAACATTAGTTCGAGATGGGTTACGACACAACAAGAACGGAGACATTCAACGCTTCACATGCAAAAATTGTGGAAAACGCTTCGTGAGGAACCTAGGTTTCGAGCGATTGAAAGCCACACCACAAATCGTGACAAGCGCACTTCAACTCTACTTCACAGGTGAGAGCCTACGGAACACGAAGAAGTTCTTGCGACTTCAAGGCGTGGAAGTATCTCACCAGACAATCTACAACTGGATTAAGCGATACACGGCTCTGATGGAGAAGTACCTAGACAAGATAACGCCACAAGTTTCGGATACTTGGCGGGCTGATGAGCTCTACATGAAGTTTCACGGGAACATGAAGTACGTTTTCGCTATGATGGACGACGAGACAAGATTCTGGATAGCACAAGAAGTAGCAGACACGAAAGATACACATGACGCACGGCACTTGTTCCAAATGGCAAAGGATAGAGCAGGAAAGAAACCGCAAATCCTAATCACAGACGGACTACGCTCTTACCACGATGCATGGCTCAAAGAGTTCCGAACCAACAAGCTATCCGACAGCACCGTACACATTCGACAAATCACTTTGGCAGGACAGCACAACAATAACAAGATGGAACGCATGAACGGAGAAATCCGCGACCGCGAGAGAGTAACTAGAAACCTCAAGAAACCAGACGGCCCAATCCTAACAGGGCTACAAATCTACCATAACTACATTCGTCCACACGAAGCCCTAGACGGGAAAACACCCTCAGAAGTTGCGGGAATCGAGGTCAAAGGGCAAGACAAATGGCTGACCATCATACAGAATGCCTCGAAGCAAAATGGACCAAAACGTTAGCACAGTAATCCCTATTCTTACCGCTCTAATAGTGGCCGTGTTCGCGCTCCTTGTCGGAGCGTTAAATCAAAGACATAGGACGATTGAGAAACGGCTAGACGGCCTGTATTCTCCGCTTCTTCGCTATGCGTGGTTTAGTGATAGAGAGCACTTTCCGAAACATGGGGAACAGGATTATCATGACTTACTCGAATTACTTCATCAGAAGAATTATCTCATGAGTCGTAACCTTCACCACTTCTATGTCGGATATATTTTGGCGACCAAACCATCAGAGGATGCCTTCGTGGGAAATCGGCAGGATGACTTCGTAAGAATCATAAGAGCTGACTATGACAAGATTCGCCATCAATACCTATCCTTCTGGAACCTTCTATCAGGCTTGTTCAAACCTGACATTCTGGGATACAAACCAACTCTCGAAAAGTAGCCTCAAAACCCCACCAAACGCTTTGCCGCGCCTTCCCATACCAAACAACAACGACGCGTTACCCCAGAACGCAAGTCATAAGAGGATAGGTTAGAGTTCTCCTTTTATGGAAATCGTTTTGGTAACGCATGACTTCAAATTAGCCTCAGAAATCTACAGCGAAATTAATGACAAGAAAATCTTTAGCGGAACAGTTAGTGCCCGATTTGGGCTAAGTTCAGGGGCGGACAGTGAAGAAGCACTACTGATAACGCAAGTCATCTTGACTATATCCAGCCAAGTGGCGATTGGTCTATTCACCAATTGGTTGTACGACAAATTGAAAACAGATAATCGAGCTAAAATCACCGTGGAAAGAACGGAAGTTCAACTCGATAAGGGAGAAATCGTTAGAATAATCACTGAAAAATTGCGGAAATCAAGTTAGGCATCTCCCGCGACTTTACAGGCGAATTTATCTCCCGTACTTTTGACAGAACCCTGATGCGGACGCTGTCAAGTTGGCGGCGGTTGGTTCCGACGCTTCCAATTTTTACCGTTGTCAAGAACCGTCGGTTACGTGGCGAACTGAGAGATGGTTCGCCTCTCTCAAATCAGGGCGCGTATAGTGAGCATAAGTGACGAAGACTGGGTGATATTCGGGTTTTTCGTGCCCTTAAGCGGTATTATCTGGACTCTTATCATAATGGGATTCCTTAGTATGAACGAGGAATTCCTTCAGTCTCATGTTTGGCTCGAACTGGCATGCGGTGGCTTATTCTTAGGGTTCTTCGGGTTCGCGTTCGCATCTATGATTCTCCTTTTCATCAGAACTGTAATCGTAAAATCTAAACCCAATATCAAGCGAGGCAAAGAAAATGATGAACCATGCTAAACTATTTCCTGTCGCTATCGCTCTTTCCGCACTTAGTTCGGCGGCATTAACTTCCGATGAATTAACGATAATTTTTGTTGAGTTGTGTATGGTTAGGTATCCACCATACCCTACATACTTACCCGTCCTACTCTCAAAGTCTCGCATTGGTGGACTAGGGTCAATGTACATCCCAATAGTGACACCAAAGACCCCAAAGGTTGTGAGTTCGAATGTCTCAGTTCCATTCCACATTTCGGTACCATATTCATCAGTGGTCCACCAGCGCAAGTTCAATTGCGTTGAAGGCATACCAGACGAAACTGGGCGTGCATTATCAGGAGTTACCATCGTCGGGCCAATTGTCCAATTTCCTTTTGCAAAGACCGAGATTGGAGCGTCTACAATCATCGTCAATGGCGCGTTGTCCACAATAGCCTCTCCTCTCAGTGTAACTTTCATGGTTACTGGCTCTATGGGAGTAGTGGGAACCGATGGAGGAAGCGTGAATTGTATCGATGAAGAGTACTCAACAAGTGGTATGAGTGGAGGTTTGCTCCAACCCACACGTACCAAGAACGAAGAGACTCCAGAGATGAGGTCAGGGTTCGTCCCTGCTCCCACTACTAAGGAGCCTATTGACGCTAGCCAAAAGATAATGGCAAGTGCTAAGAATCGGCTTCTTCTGACCGTCCTTAACCCCTCTTATTGCTTCGTCTTGAAGTATTCTCCAAGCACGGCTCTTACGGCTTCTGGTACTGTCTCTAACTTTCGTGCCTTGCGTTCTGCTTCTAGTGCTTTGAGCATGTCGTCGGATACGGATATCATCATTTTCTTCATAGCCATATTCAAAGTGCAATAACCGATGCAGACTTTACAGAGCCCTAATGCGGATTCTGCCAAGAATACGAGAGATAGTTTGGCAGATCCCTAATGCGGGAACTGTACAGTCCTATTGCGGAATGAGTTTTTGGAAATTGCTCCAGACCGCTTCTCGCACTGCGTCAATGTGGAGGCCCTTAATCTCAGCTAATTTCTGTACCACTTCTATTACGAAAGAAGGTTGCGTGAGCCGGCCTTCGAAAGGTCCGTGGTATTTTACGGGGCCATCGGTTTCGCTCGATATCATGTCCAATGCTACGTTAGCTGCAACTTGGCTTATTGCCCGAGAGTAGAATACTGCTGGCCCGATCGAGATCAGGTAACCTCTATCTCTAATCACCTCAAGTTTGTCTAACGGCCCATCATACCAATGTAACAAGACTTTGGGGAGACGGAAGTCTTGCAAGGTTCGTAGCACTTCATCAACTGCCATCCTCGAGTGGACTACGACTGGTAGCCCTCTACGCTCGGCCAGGCCAAGGAAGAACCTGAAAACTTCCAACTGGCGTTTTCTAACCTGCTCGTCTTGCGTATACTTTCCGTCAAGACCTACCTCTCCGATTGCGGCAACGTACCCTGCATTTTCCTCAACTAGCTTCTGAAACTCGTCCAGACGTTGGTCTTTTGTGTTCATGACCGTCGAAGGGTGAACTCCTATGGCCGCGAGAACCCTCGGGGAGTATCGTTTCGCTAAGGCTATGGTTTGGGTTGACGTCTCATAATCCACCGAGTTTGAGAGAAGGCGCATCACCTTGTTCTTGGTCGCATCATCAATGGCCTGTTCTGTGCGGCCGGCAAAGCCAGGGTCCGCCAAATGTAGGTGGGCGTCTGCGTAGCTCAAGGCGGCTCTCTGCCCTCCGGTTTCATACTTGTAATGTGTGAGTTTCGCATGTTGAAGCGAGGCGTTTTTTACAATAAAAGGGTTAGTTTCGCTCAATGTAAGCCAGAGAATCCAAAACGTGCATCTATCAAGCCGTGTTAGGCCCACGGGGCAAGTTTTAATAGCTCCGAACCGCACGCGTGAAGAATCGTGTTTCTTTCATGCCTCCTGAAGAGCTTTCCACGGCTGCAGTCCGCCGCCTCATAGAAATGGCCGGAGCTGATAGGGTCGGAGATGATGCCGTCGAGGAGCTGGGTAAGATGTTGGAGGATTATGCCGTCAAGGTTGGGACAGAAGCAACTGGCCTAGCTCGCCATGCGGGAAGGAAGACTGTGAAAGCTCAGGACATACAACTGGCCGTCAAGCGAGTGTCCTCGCCACAGGGCCCTTAGCCGAAGGGCATAAGGCAGTCTTGAAAAGCTGTCTAGCCTATGTTATACACGGTAAGGCGTCCTCTACGTTCAGTGGCACGGTTTAGTTTGCGCCATTTCGGTCTTCTGCGCTGTTTTGAATGATAGGCCGCAACCGCAACTTGCAATAGCATTCGGGTTGTTGAACTTGAACCCGGACGATTGAATGCTTTCGTAATAGTCGACCTGCATTCCCTTCAATAGTTCCATGCTCTTCGGGTCGACAACGATCTTGCAGCTATCGCTCTCGAGTACGTAATCGTCAGCCTTAACGAAACCAATAGCCATACCATAGTTGAGGCCCGCGCAACCGCCCCCGAAAACAAAAACCCTCAGGGCTTTCCCAACGTTCTCAGGCTTCTGCAGCACTGCCTTCGCCCTACCCAATGCCTTCTCCGTGAAATTGAGCTGTGGTTGCGAAACTGTTTCCATTTTTCGGACCCGTTTATGCCATATGGATTAACTAATGGGGAACGTGCAGGCTTGGCTAATAAAAATCCTTTGCTTCCAACGGAGCAGGCACATTCCGGTCTGCCTAGGCGGGGATCCAGTATGTCGTGATTCTTGTTCTGAGAACGATGGCAAGGATGAGTAGTGAGAACAGGGTGATCGTGGATACATAGTCTCTTGGCTTGAAAGAGACGGTTCGGTACCATGTGCGGCTCTTTTCGGCTCCGAAGGCCCGAAGCTCCATGGCGTCGGCCACATCGTAAATAGAGAGCATTGCGTTGATTGCAACCGGGACGAGCAGCGGAACTGTATTGAGGATACGGGCGAATAGCCCTCCTCTCGCTTTCACTTTGAAGCCTCGTGCCATCTGAGCGTTCATCGTAGTTTCCAATTCATCAACGTAAACTGGCAAGTATCGTAAGGCCAGGTCCACGACGAATGCACCTTTGTACGGCATCTTAAGTTTCGACAGAGCTGGAGCGTAAAGGCCTGGATCCGTCGTCATGATCACACAAAGCGAAATTATGGCCAAGGAGAGAAAACGCATGATTGACGCTAGGGCGAAGAAAATGCCCTCAACTGTGAACTTAAAGATCCAGAACGCCGCGATGATGTGGGGGTGTTGGACTGAGACTCCCAAGAATGTGAAGAAGGCGTTTACCGAGGAAATGATGACAATGATGGTAAGTAGAAACCTCCATGTTCCTTTCACTTCTTTGAAAGGAATTCTTGCTGATAGGTAGAGAAGGATGGAGGCGGTGAAGGGGAACAGCAAGATTCTGATGTCGAGGAAGGCGACTTCTGAGAAGATGAATAAAATAACAAGTAGGAATTTGGTTCTCGGGTCCAACCTGTGCAGAAATGTTGTCCCGGGAAAGTACTTGATCCGAATCATTTAGTTTCTGCTAGACCCGTCGCGCACGCCCAGCTGTAGCCGTTGCGTAGGCGTACAGGAGAATCGGCGTCAGGATGGCTCCGTTCACTGCGTCGGTTGCAGCAGCAGTGTAGAATTCGGTGAGCGCAGCGTCCATTGTGCTAAGGCCAATTTGAAAGGCGAAATCTGTCATCGCAGCAAATGCGATTCCTACTACCGCTCCGATAATTGCGAGCACTGAGGCGCTGGCTAGAGCTCGTGCCTTGGTCCAGTTAGTGCGTTTGACTATGAAGTACCCGATTCCAGGGATAGCGCCGAGTAAGCCGTTGCCGATGTCCCAGTTCCAGAAGAATCCACCGAAGGAGACTGCGTCGGACAGTATGTTGCCAAGAAATCCTGAAACGAACCCTGCTAAGGGTCCGAAGACAAACCCGAAGAGCATTGGAATTGCAACTGTGGGCCTAATGGCCACCAAGCCAACACCCGGAATTTGCAGCGTGTTGAAGGGAATTGTTAGTGCTGCGTAGAGCGCTGTGCCAACTGCCATCGCGACGATTTGTTTAGCTGAGAACATCGATTCTTTCATTTCTTTCATACCCAATTTTCTTCACAGGCGACGATTCTGTGCTCTATCTATTTAAGAGCTAGCTCTTCCGAGCGGCCTGTGCGAGCTCGGCCAAAGTCAACACCGATTTGCCGCCCGTGATTTTGCGGGAGATTTCGATTAAGGAAGTTTCCCGAATAGCCCCTGCCGCGAGGATGGACGGGTCAGCTAGAATATTGTGAGTTGGCCCGTCTGCTATGACGCAGCCAGCGTTCAGGACAATCGAACGGTCCGTATACTCAATCGCCAGGTCCGGGTCATGAGTGATTACTACGAAGGACTTGACCCGCTCGCTTAGCGAGCAGATAAAGTTCATGAAATTGGAATAACTCTTGAAATCTTGACCTGCGGTTGGTTCGTCTAATATAATGCACTTCGGCTCCATGGTTAGTACAGAACCTACGCAGATTCGCTTCTTTTCCCCGAAACTCGAGGCGAATGGAGAGTTTTCAAGCAAGTGGCTTATCGAGCATTGTTTTGCAGTTTCAGGGACGATCTTTGAAATTGCATCGGGTGGAACGCCTATGTTCTTTGGGCCAAAACTGAGTTCATCGCGGACGGTTTTTGCGAAGAGCATCGAGAAGGGGCTTTGAAAGACGAGGCATATTGCACGTGCGATCTCGGCAGTCGTTTGGTTGCGTGTATCTTGACCCATTACGAGAACCCGGCCTGATGTTGGTTTCAGTAACCCAACAAGGCTTAGGGCAAGTGTCGACTTTCCCGCGCCGTTGTTACCAAGCAGTGCTATTCTTTCGCCCTCGCGAATGGTCAGGTTTAGGTCCTTAAGCGCCAGAATTCCCCCGGGATACTCGAAGTTGAGGTTCTCAACTCGAACCAGCTCCTGGCCTAACTGTTGATTCTTTGGGGGAGTGGCTTCCGTCGTGGGGGCTGCGAGTTCGTTCTCGGTCTTAAGATTTCCACGCAGAACATACTCAGCAGGAATCTTGATGACGTCGCCGAATTCGATTAGGGCTTCGGGGTCTTTCTTGTCGGCCACAACGCGGCCTTTGTTGATTACCACAATCCGAGTTGGGTTGGCGCGTAGAACTTCTTCTGTTCGATGTTCAGCTACGATTATGGTTTTGCCCGAGTTGTGAAAATCTCGGAAGATGCCTTGCATGAGCTTAACGCCATTCGAATCGAGGTTGGCCAATGGCTCGTCGAACAACAAAATATCTGGCTCCATTGCCAGAACATCAGCGATAGCTAGCCTTTGCTTCTGGCCGCCTGAGATTTCAAAGATAGACCTTCTCTGTAGCTGAAGAATGTCCATCGATTCGAGGCTGTGCATAACGCGGCGCTCAACCTCCACCCTTGGTAGCGCCAAATTCCCAGGCCCAAAAGCCACGTCATCTTCGACAATTGATGATACGAGTTGCTTGTCGGCCTCTTGCAATACCGTACCCACCGTCAAGGAAAGTTTGAGGAAGGGGGATTTCGGTACGGGCTGGTCTCTTACTTTCACTTCGCCCGAGTATTGGCCGAGGTACCTGTGGGGAATCAGACCATTGATGCACTTTAGCAGGGTGGATTTCCCAGAGCCACTGGCGCCTGCAAGGAGAACAAAGTCGTGATTATCAATTGCGAGGTCGACTTTGTCTAGGGCTGGGTCAGTACGATTCTCGTAGGTGAATGACAGGTTATTGATTTCGACCTCGTGCAACTATCTTCAGACCCAGATGCTTTCTTAACTCACCTATTTCATTAGCCTTTTAACCAGACTCGGATAGCAGGGCAAATTGCATTGTCAACGAGTATTATGTTAAGCGGCAACGGAGAACTTTCGTCCTTGCGGATACCCGAGATTAGTAGAGAAGCTGAAGGGAAGGGCTTCGGCGGGATATGGTTTGGTGAGACAACCTTGCGCGATGCCTCAGTGCTCGCCACGATTGCGGCATGTTCAACCAAAAAGATCCCGCTTGGGACATCCATTGTGAACGTTTTCACTAGGTCGGCGAGTCAGTTGGCTCTCTTCGGGACCACTCTAAATGAGTTCAGCGGAGGAAGGTTCACACTCGGTCTGGGTGTGAGCACAGCGGCAATCGTGGAGAACTGGCACGGCCAACGCTTCAGGAACCCAATGCAGAGGCTGGAGGAAACCGTAAAACTAGTTGACCAATATTTCTCCGGGGAAAAATTCAGTCACCAGGGCCCATATTACTCACCCGTTAACGCGAGATTGAGAACTAGGCCACCGCCCAAGGTCGCCCTAGCCGCCTTGAATGACCAGATGATCAAGAGGGCGGCCAAGCTCGCAGACAGGGTGATATTGAATCTATACCCAACAGACCGAATCAAACACGCGCTTTCACTCATGAATGAAGGATGCCGAGAGGTGGGTGGAAAAGAGTGTCCGACATTGTCAGTGATGCTCTACTCCTACGTTCTAGGGGACGACAGCAAAGGCTTGGAGGCTGCTAAGGATTTGATTAGTTTCTATGCTAGCGCACCGGCCTACTCTGCGCTCTTCTCAAGCCTAGGGTTCGTTACCGAGGCAAATGCAATGATGGCTGCTTGGAAAGCGAAAGATCGAGACGCTGTTAAACGAAGCGTGAGCCGTCAGATGATTGACAAGCTAGCGGTTCTTGGCACCGTCCGTGAACTAAGAGAAAGGGTGAAGGAATATCACGAGAATGGTGTGGATGATGTTTTCGTTTCGCCGTCGCCCTTCGGGGACTATGAAGCCAATGTAAATGAGGTCCTTCACCACTACTTCTAGCATGTTCCTGTCCCACTTGGAGTGCACCCGGTGCGGGCGGAAGCATAGCACGGATTCAGTGCAAACTGTGTGCCGTGATTGTGCAGGCGTTCTCTTCTCTCTTCTTTCCCGACGTTGCAGGAATGAAGTTTAGTGCTGCCGAGCATTTTCTTGAAACTTGTGGGCGTGTCACTATTGGTTTTCGGTGCATACGATACCAAAGTCTACTGGTACGCATTAACCAAGGGAGAGGGGGTCTTCGACTTCTTCGGAAGGGAGTTACCAGCAAGGCATAGGGGCGTCAAGATAGGGTTCAGCTCAGTCCTCGTATTCTATTACGTGGTAGGAACCGTCTTGTTGATCTTTGGTTAGGCTTGGCAACTGTCGGGTCGTTTCTCTATGTAATCCCTGATGGCGCCAGCGAAGGCATCAGCCTCAATAGTAACCCATGTGGGATGATTCAGTGTTTATGCGTGGCGAGTGCTGTTCCTGCGAACAGAAAACATGCCCCTAAGACTGTGAAGGCGGAGAAGTTCTCACCGAGCAATAATACTCCGCCTGTTAGGCTTACCAAGGGAACCAAGTAGAGTTGCACTGAAAGTCTAGAGACAGCACGATTGCTGATGAGCGTGTAGAGTATCATGTTGGCAACCACTGTGCTCAGAACCGCGAGATAGAGCACAGAGAGCCATCCAACAACTGAGAGAGTGAAAACCTGAGCGAGGAAGCTCCAAGATACCAAGGGCAAAGTGAAAACCGTACCGATTGCTGCAACCCATATTGCAGTGGGCAAAGCACCGTACTCCTTCACAAGCGGCTTGGAACCCACCGAGAATATGCTGTACATGAATGCCGCTAATACGACCGCGAACGGGCCCGTAATCTGTAGAAAGCTTAGATCCGTATTAATCGAGAGTACCACCGCGCCAGCTACTGCTAACGCCAACGCGAGCATCAACCTGCTTCCAATCTTCTCCTTCAAGAAGAGAGCCGAAAGCAATACGACGAATATGGGGCCAAAGGAAATTAGAAGTCCTGCAAGGCCGGACGACACAATGGTCTCAGCGTAGTTCAGCGAAAAATGGTATCCGACTACACTCGCAAATGAAACCAAAAGTATCCTCGGAATGTGCCGTCTCTTAATGGGTTTCTTGGGCCTACCAAAAAGGGGAGCCAAGACCAAGAAGCCCCCAGACGCGATCAACCATCTGAGTATGGTCAAGTTGGCCGGGCTTAGCTCGAACTCCGCTCTTCTAATTGCGACAAAAGCCAACCCCCAGATTACGCTGAGAGTTATTACAAGGCTGTAATTGAAAATCCGTGCTCCGCCATTGGCTGTGGTTAGATTCTGCAGTGTCACCTTAGTAGGGAATTTCGTTTTCATGAAAGCCACAAATGCCTGCGCTAGACAACTTTGACAGCTTCGCGGTGAGCTCTCTGTTCGAGGGCAAGTAGAGCGTGTTTTCTCTTCTTGCCCCAGCGATATCCATGCAGCTCACCATCTTCACCAATGACTCGGTGGCATGGGATCACAAGCGACACTGGGTTCGTCGCGCATGCCCTAGCCACAGCACGGGCTGAGTCAGGTTCGCCCAAGGCGTTTGCAATCTTGCTGTAGGTCGTGGTTTTGCCATATGGGACAGATTGAATTTCCTTCCAGACCTTCCATTGAAATGCGGTGGCCCGAACGTCTAGAGGCAGGTTGAGATCGAATTCTTCACTACTGAAATATTTTGTAAGTGCACCAACCCAGCCCCGCATTGCCTCATCGTTTCTGTGGATATCTGCTGAAGGGTAGTCGTTGGTGAGCGCGGCCTCAACCACTGCATCCGAATCGCCCATGCAAACAGCACATATCCCACGCTCCGTGGTCCCCACGAGTAAACGACCTAGAGGGCAATCCACTATTGCGTATTCAATTCTGAGTCCAAGTCCGCCTCGGCGAAGCGTTCCCGGATTCACGCCAAATTGAGTGGGGGCCTTTTCATAGATTCGGCTTCTTGAGCTGAATCCAGCTCCGTAGAGTGCCTTCGCTACCGTTTGCCCATTCCTTAGCGAACTTTTCATCTTTGATAATCTACGGGCTTTGACATACTCGCGTGGGGAGATACCGACGATTCGCTTGAAGGTTCTTTGAAGATGATATGGACTAATTCCTGCTTGAGCGCTAAGGTTTGAAAGACTGAGTTTTCTGTCCAGGTTGGATTCAATGTATTTGCAGACGCGCGCAATCAATTCCGTTTTAGGTGAGGGTCCAACATCCCGAGGTTGACAACGTAGGCATGGTCGAAAACCAGAAAGTTCAGCCCTATCGGGCCCAGCAAAGAAGACTACTTGCTCTCTGCGGGGGCGTCTAGCAGCACACGATGGCTTACAATAGATTCCCGTTGACCGCACGGCAAACACAAACGCACCATCAAACTTCCCATCTCTAGCTAGCACCGCGTTCCATTTTTCATCCTCTGTCCGCAAATTCTTCGTAGACTCTCCCTTCTTTCTTTGCAACTCGGTGCTGCTCGGATCGATGGTAAACATGTGGGAATTTTGTTCGCAACAAAATAAGTAGTTTGACTCCGAATCTTGCGCCCAAACCTCAACTTTACGAAGTTCCTGAGGGCAACGGGAGTCGCGACAAGTCCTTAGATTTCTAGGAGTTGTTTGCGGGCCATTGAATTTACTTTGGAGATACTTGCTTCTAATTGGCGCTCTTGGTTTGATTCTCATGGTTTTCGATAAGCTAAGTGCGATGGGATTCATGCGCGCTAAGGCGTCGGGTTCAGACACGTAATCCGCTGCTATGCAAGCTGCGATGCGAGCTATGATGGGCGGAAATCCACTCCAAGCAGCAACGCCGGGTGGAGCTTCAGGAGGTCTTATTGCCCAGAGTAACATGAAATCGCTGATGGGTTAGTAGAAATAGGACCGCAACAACCAGAACAAACAAGATGATGATCGCGTTTGGAGGTGAGGTGTTATGGCAGGAAAGTTTGAGATCAAGAAAGACAAGGCGGGAAAATTCAGATTCAATCTGGTAGCTGCAAACGGTGAAGTAATTGCGTCAAGCGAGGCTTACGAATCGAAGGAAGCATGCATGAACGGAATTCAATCCGTTAAGACAAACGCCGCCTCCGCAGAGATAGTAGACAAGTCGATGTAATCCGTAGACTTCTCTACTCGACAACCCTTGTTCTTTTCTTGTTTCCCGTGCCGCTAGCGTGGAGACTGAAGCGATTTCTGGTGATCAGAAAAATGTACGGTTTAGACTATGCGGACTCAGAACTTCTCCTGGAACGAAGCAAACTCCTCTAGCACCAACTACGAAAATCCAATGACGCCGGGGGTGGGATTTGAACCCCCGCAGTTCCTGTGCTTGACGCCGCGAACACCGGATGATTGCCAGGAGGGGAACCTTTCTCGTAAGACACTAAACTCACGCTCTGCATAGAGCATATCTTACAGAAAATGTTTGGGTCAGCGTCGGACAATGTTGAGTTCAAATTGCTCTGCTCGCACCAGTACCCACACAGACAAAACGACTGTTCAATGAAGTGATGATATGAGAGTCAAGCTCGTCCGAAGCCCCAAGAATCCCATCATTGAACCAAGAGCCGACATAGCATGGGAAATCATGGCCACCTTCAATCCCGGAGCTGCAAAAAACGGTGAGGTTATTCACATACTGTATAGGGCGGTCAACGAACACAACATCTCGTCCCTTGGCCATGCAACAACGACAGACGGCGAAACGATCGTTGACCGATCTCTGGAACCTGCCCTCGCCCCGGTTGACACTTGGGAAGAACTGGGCTGTGAAGACCCGCGCATAACAGCCTTCGATGGAGGATTCTACGTTTTCTATACGGCGTATTCGCGACGAGGCCCACGAATTGCCTTGGCCTCGACAAATGACTTTAGGAGCTACGAACGCTACGGATTGGTAGGTCCGGACTACGACGACAAGGACGCCGCCCTCTTTCCTCAGCTCATCCGCGGAAAATTCGCCGTTGTACACAGAATAGAACCCAACATCGAATTGGCTTTCTATGATAGCATCAAGCAGATGGAGAGGGTTTCGCAAAACCCATACTCGAAGAACTACCTCAAACGCATCGAAGCAAACACTATCATGAAACCAAAGTGGAAGTGGGAAGAGAAGAAGGTTGGAATTGGCCCCCCGCCGATCCGAACCAACGCTGGATGGATAGTCATCTATCACGGCGTGGATTCTAACACTGTATACCGTGCAGGGGCAGCCCTCCTTGATCTTGAAAACCCATTCCGAGTGATCGCTCGAACTCCGGAACCCATCCTAGAACCGGAAGAAGACTTCGAAAGGGTCGGAGTGGTACCTAATGTTGTTTTCCCGGAAGGTGCAGTCGTGGTAAAGGATGACCTCAAAGTCTTCTACGGCGGAGCAGACAGAATCTGCTGTGTCGCGAGTGTCCCAATGAAATTGCTAATAGAAGCCTTAGAAAGCTACAGCTAGAATTCGTCCTATCAAAGCTTGTGAATTCCATATCGCATAAGAAAATCATCATCTTCGATCTTGACGGTACTCTAACCAAGAGCAAGTCAGACCTCGATCATGAAATGGCTTCGCTGATTTGCGAACTGCTTCGGCTAAGATACGTTGCAGTGACCTCAGGCTGTTCTTTTCAACAGTTTGAGAGCCAATTCCTGAGTGGACTGCCAGAGAGCAGCAACCTACGCAACTTGCTCCTGTTTCCGACCTGCTCGGCCAGCGGTTACTATTATGACAGAAAACGACTTCGTTTCTTTCAAGCTTACACTAATCCCCTGTCCGCGCAGGATGTCAAGAAAATACTCGGATCATTCCGGAGAGTCTTCGCGGAAACCGAATATGTTGACCCAACAAAGACTTACGGACCAGTTTTCGAGAACAGGGGCAGTCAGCTCACTTTCTCCGCCTTGGGTCAAAAGGCTCCGCTGCGATTCAAGCGTAAATGGGATCCCAATCAGCAGAAGCGTCTCAGGATTAGAAAGCTCCTGAGAACGCAGCTGCCCAACTTCGAGATATCTATTGGCGGAACCACCTCCATCGACGTCACGAGAAAAGGCGTTGACAAGACATTATGCGTAAAGAAGCTGAAAGAACACCTCGGTGTGGAACGAAAGGGTATGTTGTTTGTCGGGGATGCTTTGTTCAGAGGTGGGAACGACTACATCATGAAGAGCACGGGTATTAAGTGCATATCAGTCTCGGGCCCGAAGGAAACGAAGAAACTGATAAGAAGGATAATTCAGAATGTCAAAGTTGTACCTTTCCCCGATACATGACAACCGGACGCCGCAACCGAATAGATCGGGCTACGAATCCCCCAAACCTTGCTCGGTATTGTATCAAGACCTCCACGCGAAGATGTTGTTGTGTTTTTATGTTGCAAGTAAATTAGCCAGTCTAAGTAGGTTTGGATCCAACACTTTCTTCGTATTACATGATTTCTGAAGCTGCACACTTCCAATCTCGCCATCTTGCAATCCGACTACTCTGCTACCGTCTTTGTGTGACAATAGCTGGATCGCTTTGTTTGCGAATAGGCTGGCCAAGAGCCTGCTCCTCACCGTGGGATTGCCGCCTCTTTGGGCGTAGCCTATGATGCTCAATCTGACCTCTGCCTTTGTGTTTCGCTGGATCTGTCCTGCAAGAAGACGAGTGTCTCCGATTCCTTCAGCCGCCACGATCAGGCCTGACTTCTTTCCTTTGGCCATGTTTTCTCTTACGGTCTCGAAGAGGTTCTCGTTTTGATATTTCACTTCTGGA
>Ga0208037_1000310_pt1 | contig 31010 bp, 42 predicted proteins | sample June2015DPH_13_1_3_FD_184710 | JGI IMG/M metagenome (GOLD analysis project Ga0208037, IMG submission 184710) | Peatland microbial communities from SPRUCE experiment site at the Marcell Experimental Forest, Minnesota, USA - June2015DPH_13_100... | ecosystem: Environmental > Terrestrial > Soil >...
GGCTTTATCCAAAAATTGCCGCTGCTGCAAGAATTCTTCATCCAGAAATGGTACATGGACCACTTCTGGCGCTGGTTCCTCAACACCGTGATTTACGGCGTCTTTTCCCGGTTGTTCACTTACAATGACCGCCGGGTGGTGGACGGCGGGGTGGACGCGGTGGCCTTCTCCACCGTCGGCGGCGGCAGGCTGCTCTCCTTTGTGCAGACCGCCTTTTTGCAATACAACCTGTTCTTCATGGTGGTGGTCCTGGCCGGGGTCGGGATCTACCTGCTGATGGGTCACTGATATGACCGAACACATGGCCTCATTTCCCTTTCTGTCCTGCATGCTGCTGGCCCCGCCGGCGGGGCTGCTGATCCTTCTCTGCTTAAGGGAAGATCAAAAGTTCCTCATCCGGGCCGTATCCCTGGTGGCCGCGGGCGTCTCCCTGGCCCTGGCCATTTACACCTTCGTGGCCTATGACCGGAGCCTGGGGGGCGTACAGTTCGTGGAGAAATACCAATGGGTCAAGACCTTCGGCATCACCTTCCACGTAGGGGTCGAGGGCCTGAACGCCCCCCTGCTGCTGCTCACCGGCATCGTCATCTTCACCGGCGTCCTCACCATGTGGGAGCTGGAGGTTCGCACCAAGGAATACTTCATCTGGATGCTGGCCCTGGTGACCGGGGTCTTCGGCGTCTTCATGTCCTACGATCTCTTCATGTTCTTCCTGTTCTATGAGGTCGCGGTGGTGCCCATGTACATCCTCATCCTGATCTGGGGCTCCACCCGCAAAGAATACGCCGCCATGAAGCTCACCCTGTATCTGATGGCCGGCAGCGGTCTCATCATCCCCGGCATCCTGCTGCTCTATTCCTCCTCGGGCCTCCAGACCTTCGACATGATCCGGCTGCACGCCGCCCACTTCCCCCCCTGGACCCAGAAGGTTGCCTTTGTGATGCTGTTCTTCGGCTTCGGGGTCCTGGCCGCGGTCTGGCCGTTCCACACCTGGTCGCCGGTGGGCCACGTGGCCGCGCCCACCGCGGTGAGTATGCTCCACGCCGGGGTGCTCATGAAGCTGGGCTCTTTCGCCATCCTGCGGGTGGCCATGTTTCTCTGCCCGGCGGGCTTTCAATACTGGGCCCAGCTCATGGCCCTGCTGGCCACCGTGGGCATTGTCTACGGCGTCTTCGTGGGCCTGGCCCAGACGGACTTGAAGTACGTTATCGGCTATTCCTCGGTGTCCCACATGGGCATCGTCTGCCTGGGACTGTCCACCGGCTCGGTGGACGGCCTCGACGGCAGTGTCTTCCAGATGTTCGCCCACGGCATCATGACCGCCCTTTTCTTCTCTTCGGTGGGCTTTATCTATGACCGCACCCATACCCGGGACATTCACGAGTTGGGGGGCTTCTCCAAGATCATGCCGGTGGCCTCCGCCTTCTTCATCACCGCGGCCCTGTGCGGCGCCGGGGTGCCGGGCATGGCCAGTTTCTGGGCCGAACTGCTGGTCTTTATCGCCACCGTCAAGGTCTACCCGGTGCGGGGGCTGCTGGCCATCGCCGCCCTGGTGGTGGGCGCCCTCTTCGCCTTGCGCGTGGTGCAGAACACCTTCTTCAACGAACCGAACCCCAAGTTCATCCATTTTGAGGACGTCAGCCCCTTCCTGGGTTTGCCTCGCATGATCCTCATCGGCGTCCTGATCTTCTTCGGGTTCTTCCCGCAACTGATGGTGGGCACGATTAAAACCGCGGTAATCCCATTTCTCCAGGGAATGTGACCATGAATGTGCTGCTGTTCGGACCGGAACTCTATTATCTGGGCCTGGCCCTGGTCTTTTTCTGCCTGAGCCTCAGGAGAGCGCCCCGGGTCAAGACCGACTACCGGATCGCCCTGGGACTGGCCGCGGTGGGGTTGCTGCTGACCGCCTCCTGCCTCTTTCAGCAGGGGTACCTGTTCTTTAACGCCTACCGGGTTGACCTTTTCAGCCAGATCTTCAAGTTCGCCCTGGCCCTGGGCCTCTTCCTGGTCCTGACCATCTCCCATAACCTGGCCCACATCGAGGAGCGCCAGCAGGCTGAATTTTACCTGTTTCTCACCACCACCATTATCGGCATGATGCTGCTGGTCTCGGCGGTGGAACTCCTCACCATTTACGTGGCCCTGGAGCTCTCCTCCTATTCCCTCTACATCCTGGTGCCCCTGCGCCGGGGGGACGGCATCGACGTGGAGGCGGGCATCAAGTATCTGTTCATCGGCGCGGTCTCTTCGGGCTTCATGCTCTTCGGGCTGAGCTACATCTTTGGGGCCACCGGCACCACTTACCTGGCCGATCTGGCGCCCAGGCTATCCCAACTGACCCAGAGCCCCATCGGTCTCATCGGCCTGCTCCTGGCCATGGCCGGCTTCTTCTTTAAGCTGTCGGTCTTTCCCTTCCACTTCTGGGCCCCGGACGTTTACCAGGGAGCGGCCAATCAGGTGACCACCTTCATCGCCACTGCCTCCAAGGCCGCGGCGGTGGCCCTGCTGCTGCGTTTCGCCGCCCTGGGGGCCGGCTATGGCTACGGCTTCACCCAGGCCCTGATGATCCTCTCCATCGCCTCCATGACCCTGGGCAACCTGGTGGCCATTGTCCAGAAAGACTTCAAGCGCATGCTGGCCTACTCCTCCATTGCCCACGCCGGCTACTTTCTCATGGGGATTTTAACCCTGAAGGAGGCGGGCTACATCGCCGCCGTCTACTATGCCCTGGCTTACCTGGTGATGAACTTCACGGTGTTCATGGTCCTTTCGGAAGTGGCCGGGGACGGCCAGAATTTAAAGATTGTGGAGCTGGGCGGCCTCTACCGCCGCAGTCCCCTGCTCAGCATGAACCTGATCCTGGGGATCTTCGCCCTGGCGGGGGTGCCCCCCTCCATCGGCTTCACCGGGAAGCTGCTGCTCTTTACCTCCGCCATGAACTCCGGCTATTTTTGGCTGGTGTTAATCGGCGCGGTGAACGGCACCGTGTCCCTCTATTACTATCTGCGGGTGCTCTACGCCGCCTATTTCAAGGACGATCCCGGCCTGGGACCGATAATCCTGAACCTGCCCACCCGCCTGCTGAACTACGCCCTGGCCGCGGTGATCATCGGCTTCGGAGTCTTCCCGGACCGCATCGTGGAACTGGCCAAGATCGCGGTCAAGTCGGTTCTCTGAGTTCTGAGTTGTAGGGGCGGACCCATGTGTCCGCCCTGAGTTTCTAGTTCCAGGAAAAAAGCCGCCTTTCCCGGGGAAAGAGCGGCTTCACTTTTTTGGTTTAACCATCAGCGCCGGCCAGGGGGTCCGTTAATCTCAGGACCACGCCAGGGGAGTGCCCCTCCGGAAATTCATCAGGTCAATTTTAGCAGACCTGAGCCAGCGATACATGGTCTTGGTGCAGACCCCGAGACGCCGGGAGAGGACGGAGATATTGCCCCGCTCCTCATCCAAGAGCTCCTCCAGCCGTCTCCGGCTGGGGCGGACGGCCACCCTGACGCCGGTGGCCCCACTGCGGCCTTGCTCCCCCGGAGCGGCGCGTGAGGCCAAATGGATATCCTCCTGGCAGACGCGCCAGCCTTGGTGCATCAGGATCGCCCGGGTGACCGCGTTCTTCAGTTCCCGGACGTTGCCGGGCCAGCTATATGCTTCCAGGCAGAGCCAGGCGGCGGCGGTAAACTCCAGCGGCCCCGAGTGGCCGTAACGCCGGGCCACCTCCTGGGCAAAGTGCCGGGCCAGCAGGGCAATATCCCCGCCCCGCTCTCGCAGCGGCGGTAAATGGATCTCCAGCACCGCCAGGCGGTCATAGAGGTCCTGGCGGAAACAGCCCCTGGCGATGCGTTCTCGCAAATCTTGATTGGTGGCGGCTACCAGACGCACATCCACCTTCACCGCCGCATCCCCGCCCACCGGCTCGATCTCCCCCTGTTCCACCGCCCGCAGCAACTTGGATTGCACCGACAGGGGCAGCTCCCCGATCTCGTCGAGGAACAGGGTGCCGCCGTGGGCCAGTCGGAACTTGCCCAGCCGGGAACTATGGGCGTCGGTGAAGGCACCCCGCAGGTGGCCGAAGAGTTCACTGCCCGCCAGGGATTCCGTCAGGGCGGCGCAATTGACTAGCCGGCAAGGCTGCCGCTGCGGATTCAGGGCAAAGATGGCCCGGGCCACCAGTTCTTTTCCGGTCCCCGGTTCTCCGGTCAGCATGATGGGGAGATCGGACTGGGCCCAGGCAGGAAGCCGGGCAAGGATCAGAAGGAGACCGGGATCTTGGGTGATGATCTCGGATAATTCCGGCGGGGCTGGCCCTGGACTTGATGCCAGGTCAGGAACCAAAGGAGCATCCTTCCTTCTCACGAAATGAGCACCTCCTTGTGCCGAGAGCTCCAGGCTGCTGGAATAGGCCCGGAGAGCGCCGGCTTAATCCCGACGCCGCCATGGGTAACCGCGAGACCCCGGTTTCATGGCCTCTTTTAAAATAATTATATTTTATTGCTTTTGTCAATATAAAAATATATTTTATTGCTTTTCCATTCCTGACAGGATCTCCTCGGCGGAGCGTCGCACCTCCCCATGGCGGCTGGTGAGGGCCAGGACCTGCAGCCGGCCCTTGAAACCCTGCTGTTCTATCCGGCTGCGGCTCCCCGCCTGGGACGCCATGGCTTGTAGGACCTCCTGCACCACCATCGGGTCCGGATACTCCAGCAGCCGGGTCAGCGCCCCCCACTCCCCCGGCAGGCCGTATTCCTCCAGGAACTTCCTGGCACAGGAGGCGAATCTCTTGGTACCGTGCCTGGCCTCCAATTCCCGCAGGTCTTTTTGATACTCCGGCCTGGCCCGTTTGCCTTGGAACAGGGCCTCGGCCTGGGCCAATGCCTGCAGGCGGATCTTTTCCGCTTGCTTCTTCGGGACCCGGGGTTGCCGGGGGGGACGCACTCCCCCGGCCCGATCCCGGCGCTGATCTATCTCTCTCCAGCTGGGGCGTTCCCTCTCGTCATCTGGTGGAGGAGCCATGTTCACTCCTTGATTTTTCCATTGATGATTCTCCGAAAACCGAAAACCGTCTTTATAAGATCCAGTTGGGGTGCCGGGCGGCCACTTCCCCAAGATAATCCCAGATCCACTCTCGGATGGCCGGGGCCAGGTAAAACTTGGGCCATAATAAATTATCCTCAGGTTTTACTACTCCTTCCGCCAGAGCCAGGCGGTGCAGGGGCAGACCTGGGTGGATGCGGATGCCGGCCTTCAAGTTCACCATCTTAGGCTGGTAAGCCTCCAAGAAGGCGACGCTCTCCTGTACGGTCTCCCGGGTTTCGCCGGGGCCGCCCAGCAGCAGGAAGCAGGTGAATGGCAAGTTGGTTGCTTGCAGCAGTTTCAGGGTGCGCTCCACCTGCCGCAATTCGAATCCTTTGCCCAGGCGGCTCAGCACCAGTTCCGAGCCGCTGTCGTTACCCACTTGCACCATGGCGCCGCCCGCAGCCCGGATGAGCTCGAACAATTGCTGATCTGGAAAGGCCGGATTAATTAAGCAGACCCATTCCAGGGGAAGCCGCAATGCGGCGATGGCCCGGCAGAGGCGCCGCCCGTAATCGACAGGACAGTTAAAGATATTATCCACGAAATAGAAGCGGGTCAGGCCCCACTTCTCCTGCCAGGCCGCCAGCCAGGAGGCCACTTGCTCCGGAGCCCAGGCCCGGGTCTGGGTCCCTTCCAGGAGCGGGGTACTGCAGTAGATGCACCTCATGGGGCAGCCCCGGCGGCTCTGCACCGGGATCAGGCCTGGCAGCCCGGCGCTTCCCTGGGTCTCCTGATAGTGGCGCGGGGTAAAATATTCCAGGGCCGGACCCGGCAGCAAATCGAGCTGCCGGATGGGCCGGCGCCGATTCAGCTTGAGGCCGCCGTCCTGGCGCCAGATCAAGCCTGGAACCTGGTCCCATTCCTTTTCAGGATAGGCCTGCAAGAATCTTACAAAAAATTCCCCTTCGCCCACCATGCCGAAATCGGCCCCGGTAAACTCCATGAATTCCAGGGGCGCCACCGAAAAGCCGGCCCCTCCCAGGACCACCGGGGCCGGGCTGATTCCCTGCAAGTGCTGCACTAGGTCTTTTACCTCGGGAAAATAGATTTCCGGCAGGCGGCTGTCCTGATTGTCAATGTTTCTGACCGAGATGCCGATGAGCTCCGGGCGAAGCTCCGCCACTGCCCGATCCACCTGGGCCAGGGGGTCCTCGGCAAACATGAAATCCAGGACCCTAACTTCATGTGCTTCGCCCACTGCGGCCACCACCGCAGCCAGGCCCAGGGGCAAAGGCAGGAAGACGAGGCGGCAGCGGTTGGTGGAGATGAACAGGAGGCGCATTCTTTTGGTGGCACAGGCGTCTCGCCTGTGCATAAAGGCTGAATGATTAATTAGGCCAATTGAGAACGGGATGTGCATTCTCTATTGGGATAGGCCCAGGTAAAATAATACTGCCCAGCCCGTCTCCCCCACCTACCTCACATCCACGGTCTTCTAAATATTCAAGGACTGTAATTGCAGACACGCAAGCGTCAATCATATCTTTGGGTCCAGAACTAAAATTAGCAAAATCAATGGTAACCTTAGGATTAGTCTGACCTTCCAATATAGAATAGGAAGCCGTTGGGAATACTTCAAACACACCTTCTCTATCACCAAGACAAGAAAAAAGGGCAAAGCCTAATTCCATCCATGAAGGACATTTTCCTCTGATTGGAGTGAATTGTGGGTTCGCGATATTTAAAGATTTCAGGATAACTTCACAATGCCTGCCAAAACCGCGTTCTCTTTCTTTCCTGGGTCTCCAATGATTTCTACTCCAAAAAAACTCCCTTGGCGCTGAAAGTGGGATTCTGGGAGCATCAATTCCGATTGCTATTAATGAGATTTCATCAATTATTTTAATAAGATTTTTACATATTTCGATATTTGATTCACCTTCTAACCAACCTGAAGAAAAGCATATACCTTTCCTGTTCAAAACCGAGTAAGCGCATTTTCTGCTCGTCTGAACATCGATTCCCATGAAATATTGAAATTCCATTATCTCATCCGGCTTCGCTTAAAATGGCCTTTCGAAATTATTTAGTCAGCACAGGCGAGACGCCTGTGCCACCGATTCTGAGTTTCTTGTTTTTTGGCAAAGATTTTTACCCAATTTCATAAATCCGGTAACGTATTTATTAACGGCGGGAACAAGTGATTAATTCCCCCTCACCCTAACCCTCTCCCCCATTGGGGAAGAGGGGATAAAGAGCCAAGGCTTGGAATGCTCCCTCTCCTCCCGGCGGGGGGAGAGGGCTGGGGTGAGGGGGGGTAGACATGAAACGTTACCATATTTAAGAGATCAAGTACTAAGTAATCAGGTTATTTTTTAGTTAGGTTGCGCCCTAAAGGCCGCGATGTGCCACCAAAAATCTATTCGGCCAAATCAAGGGGCTCGCCGTGGAAGAGATTCCGGGCCGCGGCCAGCCCCTCCCGGACCAGGGTGTCCACCGCCCGGGCGGCCCGCTCGATGAAGCGGGCCACGTTTTCCGCCTCTGCCGCCGGGAAATGGGACAAAACATAACCCTCCCCGGACATCTCCGCCGGCGGCCGGTCGATGCCCATCTTCACCCGGAGGAATTCCTCGCTGTGCAGCCGGCTGATGATGGAGAGGACCCCCCGGTGACCGCCGGCGCCGCCCCGCTCCACGATCTTGAGGCGCCACCGCGGCAGGTCCAGGTCATCGTGAATCACTACCAGGCGGTCCGGGGTAAGTTTGAAGTAGGAGAGCAAGAGTGAAACCGCCTGGCCGCTGAGGTTCATGTAGGTGGCTGGTTGGGCCAGAACCACCCCCTCCTCCCCTACCCTGCCCTGGCCCCAAACCGACTCCAGGCCCTTCTTATTCAGGGGAATCCCCCAGTATTCCGACAGGTAGGCCACCACCTGCCAGCCCAGGTTGTGCCTGGTCCAGGCATACTCCCGGCCGGGATTCCCCAAACCCACGATGAGGCGCATATCAGCTTTCAGCTTTCAGCGGTCAGCTTTCAGCTTTCAGCTTATTGATCAACGAGGTTAACATATGCTTAACTTCTACAGTTCTTTGCTGAGATTCTCGTAATTATAGTCATTAATAAATTAAAGATAGTGGGACAGCAATAGATGACACACCAATTGGGAGGCCGACGCTATCTTTGGCTTTGATCCTTTGCTTTTAGCGGTCCGCGGCTAGCTGACCGCTGACCGCTGACCGCTCTTTACACAAACAAAGAACTGACTGAATCAAGGTTGTGGATGCGCTTGATGGCTTCCCCCAGGAGAGGGGCCACCGACAAAACCCGGATCTTTTCCAGGGCCGCAGCCTCCGGGCTCAGGGGAATGGTGTCGGTCACCGCCAGGGACTGGACCAAAGAGCCCTGGATGTTGCTCGCCGCATGGCGGGACATAACCGGGTGAGTGACGCAGGCGTGGACGGCACGCACCCCGTGGCGTATCAGCAGTTCCGCGGCCATGGTCAGGGTGGCCCCGGTGGTGACCATGTCGTCCAGGATGATGGCCTCCTTGCCCCAGACATTGCCGATGAGGGTCATGGCCTTGATGGCGGCGGCGTCCCGGCGTTTGTCGATGATGGCCAGAGAGGTGTTGAGGCGTTTGGCAAAGGCCCGGGCCCGCTCCACCCCGCCGGAGTCCGGGGAGACCACCACCACGTCCGTGCTAAAATTTTCCCGGATATACTCCAGGGTCACCGGCGCCGCGTACAGATGGTCCACGGGGATGTCGAAAAATCCCTGGATCTGGCCGGTGTGGAGATCCATGGTGAGCATCCGGTTGGCCCCGGCGGTGGTGATGAGATCGGCCACCAGCTTGGCGGAAATGGGGGTCCGCGGCGCGGTCTTGCGGTCCTGGCGGGCATAAGCGAAATAGGTCACCACCGCGGTGATGCAGCGGGCCGAGGCCCTCTTTAAAGCGTCCATCATGACCAGCAATTCCATGAGGTTCTCATTGCAGGGCATGGCGGTGGGCTGGATGAGGTAAACATCTTTCCCGCGGACGTTCTCCTGGAACTCCACCAAGATCTCCCCGTCGGAGAAGCGTCCCACCGTGGCCTTCCCCAGGGGAATTCCCAGGTGGTTGCAGATCTTTTCCGCCAGAGGCCGGTTGGCGTTGCCGGTGAAGATTTTCAGGTCATCCATAGACGATGCTCCCAGGCGTTGTCGGTTCCCGGCCGGTGAGACCCTGGGTGGCGGCCAGCCAACCCGAAAACGACCGGCGCAGGACCCGGGCCGCTTCCCGGGCCGCCTCCCAGGTGGCGAAGAGCCCAAAGACGGTGGGGCCGCTGCCGGAGACGGACTGGGTGACAGCTCCCGCTTGCCTGAGGCGGGCCTGCAGTTCGGCCAGCTCCGGGAAGCGGCGCACGGCCACCTCGCTCAGATCGTTATGGACCCAGCGCTCCGGATGCTCCGGGTCCCAGGACGGGGGGAGCGGCGCCTCGGACAATTTGGCCAGGTCCAAGTTTTCATAAACCCAGCGAGTGGAAAGGGCCACGCCGGGATTGAGCAGCAGATAGTTATAAGGCGGCAGACTCAGGGGGCTGAGGTCGGTGCCGATGCCCCGGCCCACCGCCGGCCCCCGCCCCAGGAAAAACGGCACGTCGGCCCCCAAGCGGCATGCCAGAGAGTGCAGCCGCGGCCCCTTTAGGGGGGAGCCGTACAGGAGGTTCAGGGCTTGCAAGGCGCCGGCCGCGTCACTGGAGCCGCCCCCCAGACCCGCGGCCACCGGAATCCTTTTTCGCAACTCCAGGCGCGCCGTCACCCGTATCCCGGTCTCCTCCTGGAAACCCTGGGCGGCCCGCCACACCAGGTTCTCCGACCCCTGGGGCGCCTCCGGGTGGTCACAAATGAAGCGCAGGGTGTCGCCCCCGGGGGTGACCGTCAGTTGGTCCCCCAGGCTCAGCGGCTGCATCACGGTCACCAGCTCGTGGTAACCATCGGCCCGCCGCCCCAAAACCCGGAGATAGAGGTTGACCTTGGCCGGGCAGTGCAGCCGCAATCCTCCCCCCGGTCCCCTAATTAGCCCACCTCCTTGATGTATGCCAGGCGCAAGTCATACAGAAGATGTTCAAACAGGTTCTCCTCCTCCTGATCCAGATTGTTCCGGGTCTTTTCCCGGAGCACCCCCAGGAGGTCAATGGCCTGTTTGGCCAGGGGCAGGTTCTTTTCCTGCTTCCCGGTATTGGGGTCGGGAATGGCTCCCAGATGCATGAAAGCCGTGGAACTGAGGGAGAAGATCAGGGAAGAGAAGGTGATTTCCGGGCCGGCGGCCCCGCCGGCGGCCTTTTGGGCCGCCTCTTGAAAGGCCCGATCCTGGGAGCTCCTGGCCTCCTGGTCCCTGGCCTTCTCTTCCTCACTCATCTGGTGAAAACGCCGATCCTTGACGGTATAACCCTTATCTTCGGAATCCGGCATAGCCACCTCCACCATGTGGTCTTGTCCAAGATCGGCTACAACTCCAACTGGATGGCTTCGGCCACGTGCTCCAGGGCCCGCACGTCTTCAAGACATTCCGGGGTGATGGGGGTGTCGGTGGTGAGCAGGATGATATTCTGCCCCCGCTCCCGCTCCTGACCCACGGTCATCCGGGCGATATTGATCCGGTGCTTGCCGATGGCGCTGCCGATGGCGCCGATGACCCCCGGGCGGTCGGTGTTGTAAATGAACAGCATGTGGCCCTCGGGGGTGGCCTCCAGGCGAAACTTGTTGATCCGCACTAAGCGGGGTTCATATTTTCCGAAAATAGTGCCGGCCACGGTGTTCTCTTCGTTATTGGCCACCACCGTCAACCGGATGAGGGTGGAGAAGTCTTCTGCGGAGGCCGCCTTCTCCTCGCTGATGTGAATCCCCCGGGCCTCGGCCATGGCCGGGGCGTTGACGTAATTCACCTCGTCGCGCATCACCGGGGAGAGCAACCCCTTGAGCAGGGAATGGGTCAGGGGCCTGGTGTCCAGTTTGGCCACCTCGCCGACATAGGCGACGGACAGCGAGGAGATGGCCCCCTCGCTGATCTGCCCCTGGAAGGCGCCCAGGGCCTCGGCCAGGGTCAGGTAGGGTTTCAGTTTGGCCAGGGTCTCCTGGGTCACGGAGGGGGCGTTCACCGCGTTCGTGATGGTGCCGTAGAGGAGCAATTCCACGATCTGTTCGCAGATGGCCACCGCCACGTTGGCCTGGGCCTCTTCAGTGGAGGCCCCCAGATGAGGGGTGCAGATGACCTGGGGATGCTCCCGCAACGGAAAAACCGCCGGCGGCGGTTCCGTTTCAAAGACATCCAGGGCGGCGCCGGCCACCTTGCCTTCCTTCAGGGCCTGGAGCAGGGCCTCTTCGTCAATGAGGCCGCCCCGGGCGCAGTTAATGACGCGCACCCCGGGCTTCATCTTTTTGAAGGCCTGCCGGTTCAAAAGTCTGGCGGTGTCCTTGGTCTTGGGGGTGTGCAGGGTGATGAAGTCGGCCCGGGCCATCAGCTCATCCAGGGCCACCTGCTCCACCCCCAGATTGGCGGCCACCTCCTTGGTAATGAAGGGGTCGTAGGCCAGGACCCGCATCCGCAGACCCAGGGCCCGTTCCGCCACCACGGAGCCGATGCGCCCCATGCCGATAATTCCCAGGGTCTTGTTGAAGAGCTCGGTGCCCTGGAACTTCTTCTTCTCCCATTTGCCGTCCCGCATGGATTGAGCCGCCTGGGGGATGTTGCGGGCCAGGGCCATCATCAGCGAGAGGGCATGCTCCGCGGTGGTGATGGTGTTGCCCCCGGGGGTGTTCATCACCACGATGCCCCTTTTGCTGGCGGCGGGGACGTCCACGTTGTCCAGGCCGGTGCCGGCCCGGCCCACCACCTTCAGCCGGGGGGCGCCGGCCATGAGTTCCGCGGTCACCTTGGTGGCGCTGCGGATCACCAAGGCGTCGGCATCCTTGATGGCCTCCTTAAGCTCCCCGGGCGCCAGGCCCGGCCGGTTCACCACCTCGATGTTGGGCTGGGCCTCCAGGACCGCAATTCCGGCGGCATGCAAGTTGTCGCTGATCAGGATCTTCATACCGCTGCCTCCTTGCTCAAGATCTCTTGGGCCGCCTTTAGCCCGACGCCCGGTTCCACCCGGAAGCCCAACTGGTTGAGCACCTCCTCCAGGCCGCCGATGGTGCCCAGCAGGTCCACGGTGTCTATGAAGCCCATGTGGGCGATGCGGAAGATCTTGCCTTTGGCCTGGGCCTGCCCGCCGGCGATCCAGATTCCCTTTTTCCGCAGTTCGGCCACCACCTTCTGGCCGTCCACCGGAGACTCCACCGCGGTGAGGACATCCGAGGGGTTATCCTTGGAATAGAGCTTAAGCCCCATGGCCTGCATGGCCGCCTTGGTGGCCAGGGACAGCCGCCGGTTGTGGGCGAAGATGCGCTCCAGCCCCAGCCGGCGAATCTTGCCGAGCACTTCCTCAAGGCCCATGATCATAGACACCGGCGAGGTATAGGGGGTCTGGTTCTTGGCCTGGGATTTGAGCTGCTTGGCAAAATCGAAGTAGTATTTGGGGAGATTGGAGGCCTTGGCCAACTCCCAGGCCTTGGGGCTGAGAGCGGCAAAGGCCAACCCCGGCGGCAGCATCATGGCCTTTTGCGAGCCGGCCACCAACAGGTCGATGGCCCAGGCGTCCATAGGCAGCGGATAGCCTCCCAGGGCCGAAATGGCGTCCACCACCAGGATGGTTCCCGGCCGGGTCCTGGTCACTGCCGCCAGTTCCTGCACCGGGTGGGCCACCCCGGTTGAGGTTTCGTTGGCCTGGACCAAGACCGCCTTGATGGCCGGGTTGGCGTCCAGCATCCTGGCCACCATCTGGGGGGCCACCGCATGGCCCCACTCCACCGCGAGGCGCTCCACCTTGACCCCGTAAACCATGCACAGCTCGGTCCAGCGTTCCCCGAACTTGCCGCCGTCCACCACCAGGGCGGTGTCGCCGGCGCTCAGGGTATTGGCCACCGCCCCCTCCATGGTGCCGGTACCGGTGGCGCAGAAGATCAGCACTTCCTGTTCCGTCTGGAACAGGTATTTCAGATCTTCCCGCACCCGGCCCAGGACCTCCATGAACTGTGGGGAGCGATGATGGATGATGGGCTGGGCCATGGCCAGTTGGGTTTCCGGGGCCACCGGGGTGGGGCCCGGAGTCATCAGATACATTTTCATCTCTATCACCTTATCTTAATGGTATATTTTTCCAGAGCGATCTTGGGGAATCACGTAGAATGTTAAATTTTATTGTCTCTGCCAACCACTGTCAAGAGGGCTGCCGCCGCCATAGTGAAAAAAGGCACGATGATCCTGGGCAGGCCCCCGCCTCGAGGCCTGCCATTTGACACCCACCGGGAAACCAGTTAGAATCGTAGCCAATACCGCAAAGGAAGCAGCGTTGCCGCAAAATTGGCAGTTCACCATCCTGCGCCAGGAAGCCCGCTCCCGGCGCCTCATCCTGGAAGGCCAGGCTCATCCCCCGTACGAGCGCCCTTATCACGATCCGCTCTTTTTTTACGCGGTGGTCGGTCCCGATTATCTCTCCCTGGAGGTGAGCCGGGATTTTGATGGTGAGCGGCTTTTACATTATCTGGCCGGACTCCTGGGCCAACCTGCGACCCCGCCCCGGGTGCAGCTGGGCGGCAGCCAGCTTGACGAGGAAGGCGCCCTGCTTCTGGTGGAGTGGCATTTTCCACCAGTCGGGCATGGGGAGATGATCCACCGGCTGGGGGAGATTCTGGGGCGGGCATTGCCCTAATGCGCCAAAATAGAGAATAAAAGCTGATAGTTATCTAGCTATCTCCATTAAACCATGATGTCCTGGAGTGATTAGAAAACGGGAGATGATTATTAATGCAAGAGCCAAGGCCTAAAAGCCTCAGGCCCTGAAGTATGCAGAAATTGCTGATCGCCTGTATCCGGGTAAAATAAATGCAGAAACTTTGCAGGCCTTGAAGAAACGCCTTGAGAGTGAAGAGGCCAATAAAAGCAAACCACCAGAGGGGCCGTAAAATGCGCCGCTTTCATCTTATCAGGAGGAGCCATGATCCATCTGGGCGAATATGACCCCTTGCTTGCGGGCATCTGGTGGGTTGAAGAAACGGGCATGAGCTGCAATGTCTACATCCTCAATGAAGGCCGCACCCTCATAGACGCCGGCAACTTCTACGGTATCCTCCATGAACTTAGCGAAGTCTTTGATCTCTCCCTCCTGGAACAGCTTTTCATCACCCACTGCCACTTCGACCACGTAGGGGGCATGGGAGAGCTCTTCGACTGGTGCAACCCCAAGGTCTACGGGCACATCGACACCCTGCCCTACATCAATTTCTGCAACGTGTCCTTCATGCAGATCATGGAGAAGGCCGGCCGGGCAGACCAGGTGGTGATCCTCCGGGGCGGCGAGCGCCTCCAGGCGGGAAACCATCTCCTGGAGGTGATCAGCACCCCAGGCCACACCCGGGGCGACATCTGCATCTACGAACGCCAACGGCGCCTCCTCTTCTCCGGGGATACGGTCTTTCCCAGCTCTCCCATGGAAAATTTCTTGTCTGACGCCGATAAGGGTTTGGGTAGCCTGGACCAACTCATCGCCTCCCTGGGCCGCCTGGTGCCTTACCAGGTCGATTTCCTGCTGCCGGGCCACGGCCAGCCCGCCTTCTCCGACGGCGAGGCCCACGTGCTCAACGCCTATCTGGAAACCCGCAAGTCGGTGGAGGACGACCAGCGCCGGCCATACCTCGACGCGGCCCGTATGCTGGCGGATGCCGGCCGCCCGGAAAAGGCCCTGCAATGTTACAATATCGCCCTGCAACTGGACCCGGGCAACGTTGAAGCCCTGGTCTATAAAGGCGCCACTCTCACCGAATTGCAGCAATACGATGAGGCCCTGGCCTGCTTCGACAAGATTCTGAAACACGCCCCGGACCTGGACGAGGCCCTGACCGGCAAAGGCTTCGCCCTCTTGGGCTTGGGAAGGGCGGAGGAGGCCCTTAAACTTCCCGGCTTTGCCGCCCGCCTGAAAAAGTTGCTATAAATGAGGCTCATTTATGGCGTGCCGCGCCCAGGGAACGAGAGAAATCAGGTTTAGCTTTTGGCTTTAGCTGAAGGCCGACCGCTGAAAGCTATCTTTATCCCATGTCCCCAAAATGGCAGATAATCCTGGACCGTCAGGAACAGCGCCGCAAGGTGGGGTTCCTGGAAGGGCGGGCCCGGGGCGCCGGGCCCGCCGGCGACCCCGAGGAAGTGGAGTTCTCCCTAACCCTTTATTCCGACCAGATCTCCCTGAACGTACCCGCCTCCACCCTGGGCCAGGAATTGGTCGCCGATCTCACCGCCATCCTGGGCCTGCCGAAACTGCCGGCCACCGTCAAGTGTAGCTGCTCCTGGGGCCAGGGGGTCATGGGGGCCATGCTTCTGGTCCTCTGGGACCTGCCGGCCCCCAACGCCGCCCTCCTGCTCCGGAACCTGCACGCCTTCCTGGGAAGCGCCCTGCCCTCCTAGTGTCATGTTTCAGAAATACCTTTAAAAATATCTACATGTTCTTGTAGGCGCAGGCTTTAGCCTGCGCTCTCTCCACTAGTAATTTCATGGCTGAGCCGGAGTTTTTAGAGGGGAGCCAAAGGTAATCGAGGCTTCAGGTTAGGAGCCGGCCGCCAGGCGCTGAGAGGCCCGACCTGCCAGTAATCCAAGCCGGATGATAAACGAGGGTGAGAGGAGTCCCATAAGACCGCTTAACCCTCCGCGGTCGGGGCCTCCTCCGGGATGGGGTGCACCACCGCAATCCAGGGAAGACACAAGGCCTGTTTTTCCGAGGCGTAAGGGAACCCGGAAGGCAGATAGGCCCCAAAGGGACACTGGCCGCAAAACTCCCCGGCCGTGCCACAAACGGCCCGCAGTCCGGTGGCGTCCCCGATCAAGCGCCGCATCGCCCCCTGGAGTTTCCTGATATCTTCCAGTTGCGGGTTATCTATCTCCCGGATCATAGCCTCCATCACCCGGGCCAGTTCCAGGAGCAGCGGAGGCAGGCTGCTCTCATCCACCTGCTTGAGCCGCCTGATAAAATCATGGGTCTGGATGCCGCCGCTGGTCATAATGGGTACTGTTCTGCTTCCCCGGCCGGCGGCGGGAAGCGGATCTGGGAGAGCATCCCGGCGCCGAGATAGATCTTATAAGCGATTTCACCACTGGGGCCGGCCTCTCGCCGGCGCCAGCAAATCCTTTAGTTGAAATTACTGTCAGACAAAATAACGCAAAAGTTGGTCCAGGGCAAGATAATTCCTTGGAGCAGGGCTCCAGCCCCCCGGCCTATCCAGTGACCAGGTGGCCCCTGCCTCGCGTACCTCTCCGTCGGAGAAAAACGCGCCTCCTCATTTCCTGACAGAGAGAATCCAGGGCTGGAATCAATGGCCGCCGGCTGGGAAGGGCCGGCCCTCAGAGAGGATTTACTACTTGGGGTACTGCACCTCGAAGACGCGTCTGGCCACCACGAAGGTGCCTTCATAGTAAGGCTGCCGCAAATCCGTGACCGTCACCCCGTTGCGGTAGTTGGAGGCGTGAATCATCTTCCCTTCCCCCAGGTAGATGCCGGCGTGTCCCACTCGGTCGCCCCGCCGGAAGAATAGCAGATCCCCGGGAAGCAACTTGGAGAAATCCATGTCTTGGGTCACAACCTTGCCCACCTGGGCCTGCTCGGCGCTGGACCTGGGCAGATCGATTTTAAAACCTTTGTAAATGTATTGGACAAACCCGGAGCAATCAGTGGCACTGCCGGTCTGTAAAGAGCCGCCGCGGGCGTAGGGGGTGTCCCGATAGTACCTGGCCTGGGCCAGAATCAGATCCGAGAAACCCCAGGGCTCAAACCGGTTGTATTGGTGACCCTGCCGCATGGAGCTTTGGTCCCGGTTCACTTCCGTATTGGAGGAAGGCTTGCTCAAAGCAGCCCCGTTTTTCTTGGGCTCCAAGGGTTCAAGGAGAAAACCGCCATCCCTTTGGGGGGTGACCTTCATCAACGGGGCGGTCTCGTGAACCGAGGCGCCAGATTGCGGCACCATGGAAGATTCCATGACCTCGCCGCTATCCCGCCGGGAATGCCCACTGCTGTAATTAGACTTTTTGGCGGATTTGCTTTTTCTGCTATCCTCTCTCTGGGTATTGGAAGAGGAGGGCTTCTTCTTGACGGTTTTCGTGTTGACGGTTTTCGTGGGTAGTGAAAATGCCAGGCTGGGAGAGAAAGTTAGTGCCAGGGTGACCACCATGCTCACAATTATCCGCTTTGCCATCCAGAACCTCCTTGGTGATGGGACAATCCGGAGGGGGCTAGCTGGATCGTCAGCCCCGGACAATTGGCATCTTTGAAAAAGAGCCTGTCATGACTACTAGGTAAAATTACCTACGCATGAATAGGTAAAACTACCTATTTATTTTGGGGTGACCTTAATATATTTAAAATTGCTTGTCAAACATTTTTTCTCGCGGTTATCCGCTGCAACCCGGTTAGCCTTGTATTATCAAGGAGATAACTGAGGCATTTTTTCAGGCGCACGGCCGGGGCGGAAGACGCAAGATTGTCAGGGAAGAGAGCGCTGGAGGTTTAAGGGGACAAGTCTCCTTGCCCCCGGGCTGAGAGTAGTTTAGCTGGCCGCGGCCTTTTTGGCCTTGGTCTTGGCCTTGGGCAGTTTCTCCGGACGATCCACCAACTCCAGGATGGACATGGGGGCGGCGTCGCCCAGCCGCACCCCCAAGGGAATGATGCGGGTATAGCCGCCGGGGCGGTCCTGGTAACGCTCCTTCAGTTCTCCGAAGAGCTTGGCCACCACCTTTTTGGAACGCACCACCGCCTGGGTCAGGCGTCGGGCGTGCAGGTCACCCCTTTTGGCCAGGGTAATGACCTTCTCGGCCCACTGACGCGCCTCCTTGGCCTTGGCCCGGGTGGTCTCTACCCGCTCCTGCTCCAGCAGGGCGGTGATCAGATTGCGCAGCATGGCCTGGCGATGCTCCGTGGTGCGGGAGAGGCGCCGGCCGGCTTTTAAGTGCCTCATGCGACTTCTTCCTTCCTTTCCGGCATCTGATCCGGAGGCATGAAGGTTTCCAACTTCATCCCCAGGTGCAACCCCATCTCCTGGAGAATCTCTTTGATCTCATTCAAGGACTTGCGGCCGAAATTCTTGGTCTTCAGCATCTCCTGCTCAGTCTTTTGCACCAGTTCGCCGATGAAGCGGATGTTGGCGTTGCGCAGGCAATTGGCGGCGCGCACCGACAACTCCAGTTCATTGACGCTGCGGTAGAGGTTCTCATTCAGGACGGGGGGCTCCTCCATGGCCTTCTCCTCCAGTCCGCTGGGTTCCTCTTCGAAGTTAATGAACATGATGAGATGCTCTTTGAGGATTTTAGCGGCATAGGCCACTGCGTTCTCCGGGATGAGGCTGCCGTCGGTGGTGACCTCCAGGGTCAGCTTGTCATAGTCGGTGCGTTGACCCACCCGGGCCTGGGTGACCACGTAATTCACCTTGCGGATGGGGGAGAAGCTGGCGTCCAGCGGGATGTAGCCGATGGGCTGATCCTCTTCCTTATTGGCCTCCGCCGGCACAAAACCCTTGCCGGTCTTGACCGTCATTTCCAGGCTTAGTTGGCCGTCCCCGGCCAGGGAGGCGATATGATTACCGGGGTTGAGGATTTCCACCATCCCATCCGATTTAATATCGCCGGCCTTGACCTCCTGTTCCCCTGCGACATCCAGGTGCAGGATCCGGACGCCGTCGGTGAGCATCTTCAGGCGCACCTGCTTCAGGTTGAGGAGGATTTCAGTGACATCCTCCCGCACCCCGGGGATGGCGGAAAACTCGTGATGGACATCCTTGATGCGGACTGCGGTAATGGCCGCCCCCCGCAGGGATGACAGCAAGACCCGCCGCAGGGCGTTTCCCAAGGTGGTGCCGAAGCCGCGTTCCAGGGGCTCAGCCGTGAATTTGCCGTAGAAACGGCTGTGGCTCTCGCTATCCACTTCCAGCCGTTTGGGCTTGATGATGTCGCTCCAGTTTTTGTGGATCATGGTGCCTCGTTCGGATTACTCGGATTCCACGACTCTTAACGCCGGCTGCCGCCGAAAAAACCGACGACAGCCCCCGTCCTCACTTCTCAGCCGGGGGAGTCGATCTCCGAGCCATAAAGGATCATGATTCTCTATTTGGAATAAAGCTCCACAATGAGATGTTCTTGAATGGGCATGGTGACATCTTCCCGGTTGGGGAACAAGATTACCCGGCCCTGGGCCTCTTCCTTGTTGAACTCCAGCCAGGAGGGGCAGCCTCGCCGCGCCACCGCTTCCATGGCATCGCGGATCAGCGGCAGGTTGCGGCCCTTCTCCGTGGCCTGGACCAGGTCGCCTTTGCGCACCAGATACGAGGGCAGATTCACCTTGGCGCCGTTGACCAGCATGAGGTTGTGCCGCACCAATTGCCGGGCTTGGGAACGAGAGTTGGCGAAACCCAACCGATACACCACGTTGTCCAGGCGCCGCTCCAGCAAGACCAACAGGTTTGTCCCGGTCACCCCTTTCTGCCGTTCGGCCTTCTCGAAATAACCGCTGAATTGTTTCTCCAGCACCCCATAGATACGTCTCACCTTTTGCTTTTCCCGGAGCTGGCTGCCGTAGTCGGATACCTTGCTCCGCCGCTGGCCGTGCTGTCCCGGCGGATAGTGGCGCCGCTCGATGCCGCATTTATCCGTGTAACAGCGGTCTCCTTTAAGGTAGAGCTGCATGCCTTCCCGGCGGCAAAGCCGGCAAACCGGTCCCAAATATCTAGCCAATTTCGGTCACCTCTTCGTTATACCCGGCGGCGTTTCGGAGGACGACAGCCGTTGTGGGGAATGGGGCTGACATCCCTAATCAGGTTGATGGACAAACCAGCGGCCTGCAAGGCCCGGAGAGCCGCCTCCCGACCTGCCCCCGGCCCCTTGACGTAGACATCCACGTTGCGCATGCCGTGTTCCATGGCCTTCTTGGCCGCGTCCTGGGCCGCCAACTGGGCGGCAAAGGGAGTGCCCTTGCGGGAGCCCTTGAAACCCTGGACCCCGGAAGACGACCAGGAGACCACGTTACCCACGGGATCGGTGATAGTCACCAGGGTGTTGTTGAAGGTGGCCTTGATGTGAGCCACCCCGACGGGAATATTCTTCCGCTCTTTCTTTTTCTTGGTACGAACCTGCGCTTTGGCCATCCTGCCTCCTTAGGCCTTCTTCCGTTTGCCCACCACACTGCGCCGCGGGCCTTTGCGGGTGCGGGCATTGGTGTGGGTGCGCTGGCCCCGGACCGGCAATCCCCGGCGGTGCCGCAAACCCCGGTAACATCCCAGATCCATCAGGCGCTTGATGTTCATCGAGACTTCCCGACGCAGGTCGCCCTCCACTTTACAGGTATGGTCAATCGCCTGGCGGATGCCGGTGATTTCGAGGTCAGTCAATTCACCCGTCTTGGTGCCCCCGTCCACCCCGGCCTCTTGAAGCACCCGGATGGCGGTGCTGCGGCCAATGCCGAAAATATAGGTAAGGGCGATCTCGATCCGCTTGTTCCGGGGCAGGTCGATCCCTGCGATCCTGGCCAATTGTTCTCCTCCCTGTTAACCCTGGCGCTGCTTGTGTTTGGGATTGTCGCAGATCACCCGTACCACGCGTTTCCGGCGAATAATCTTGCACTTGGCGCACATGAGTTTAACTGACGACCTGACTTTCATCTTTGGCTTCCTATCTGACCCGGTAGACGATGCGCCCCCGACTCAAGTCGTAGGGCGACAATTCCAGGATGACTTTATCCCCCGGGAGAATCTTGATGTAATGCATCCGCATCTTCCCGGAAATGTGAGCCAGCACCTTGTGCCCGTTGGGCAGCTCCACCCGAAACATGGCATTGGGCAAGGGCTCGATTACCGTCCCTTCGACTTCGATAGCATCTTCCTTGGGCATCTACCTTATCTTTATAGTTATTTCAAGAAGTTACTCTAGAATAATCCATTATCCTCACAAAATCAAGGGTTCGCCCCCCGCCCCTACAGGCGGCTCAAGATCAAGGGTCCCTGAGCGGTTACCGCCACGGTGTGCTCAAAATGGGCGGCACAGGAGCCGTCCTGGGTCACCGCAGTCCAGCCGTCCTGCAGGATGCGTACCTGCCAGGCCCCCATGGAGGTCATGGGTTCGATGGCCAAGGTCATACCCGCCTGCAGCCGCGGCCCCCGTCCCGGCGGCCCGAAATTGGGGATCTGGGGGTCTTCATGGAGCGAGCGGCCGATGCCGTGGCCCACGAACTCCCGGATCACCCCAAAGCCGGCGCCCTCCACCATAGCCTGCACCGCGTGGGAGATGTCCGTGAGGTGCCGCCCCACCTTGGCCTGGCTGATCCCGGCGTATAGGGCCTGCTCGGTGGCCGCCATCAAGTCCCTGGACCGGGGATCCACTTCCCCCACGGCCAGGGTGAGGGCCGCATCCCCATAATAACCCTGGTATTTCACCCCGAAGTCCAGGCTCACCAAATCCCCGGCCTGGATGCGCCTGGCTCCCGGAATCCCATGGACGATCTCTTCATTTACCGAGACACAGATGGAGCGGGGATAACCCCGGTAGCCCTTGAAGGCCGGCTCCACCTGACGGCTGCGGCACATCTCTTCCGCCAGTTCGTCCAGTTCCCGGGTTTCCACTCCGGGTCGCACCAGTTCTTGAACCCCCGCCAGGATTTCCGCCACGATGCGATTGGCCACCTCCATCGTGGCAAGCTCCTGGGGAGATTTCAGCAGAATCATAAATCGGTGCGAGACCTTAGACCGTTCCCTTACCGCCGCTTATCAGCACTTGCAGGTGCCCAGCTCGGCGCTCCGGGGGTGTCCGAGGATGGTGACGATCTTGTTAAAGATGTCCTCGATGCTTCCCACCCCGGTGATGGGCCGCACCAGCCCCTCCTTGGTGTAGTAATCGATCAGGGGCTTGGTGGCCTGATTATAAGTGGCCAGGCGGGAGCGCACCGTGGTCTCGTTGTCATCATCCCGCTGATAGAGTTCGCCACCGCACTTGTCGCACACATTCTCCTTCTTGGGCCGAGTGAACTTGATATGGAACATCTGGCCGCAAGCCGCGTTTTTGCAGGTGCGCCGGCCAGTGAGCCGGGTTACCAGGGCCTCTTCGTCCACGTTTATGGAGATTACGTGATCGATCTTACTGCCCAGGCCCGCCAGCACCTTGTCCAGGGCCTCGGCCTGGGGCACCGTGCGGGGGAAGCCGTCCAGGATAAAACCTTTCTTGCAGTCCGGCTGCGCCAGGCGGTCCTTGATGATGCCGATGACCACTTCATCCGGCACCAGTTTGCCGGCATCCATGTATTCCTTGGCCTTCCGCCCCATTTCGGTGCCTTCTTTGACCGCGGCGCGCAGGATGTCTCCAGTGGAGATCTGGGGAATCCCGTACTTGTCGATAAGTTTCTTCGCCTGGGTGCCTTTTCCGGCCCCCGGACCGCCCAATAGAATCAGATTCATAGCTTCCTCCTCCTTCTTCTCAGGTCAGCGTCTCATCCGGCTCATGCGTTTTTTCATGAAACCCTCGTAATGGCGGGTGAGCAAATGCGATTCGATCTGGCTCATGGTATCCATGGCCACCCCCACCACAATCAACAGGGCCGTGCCACCGAAATAAAAGGGGACATTGAACTTGCGAATCAAGATACTGGGCAACACGCAGACCGCCGAGACGTACACCGCGCCCCCCAGGGTGATGCGGGTGAGAATCCGGTCGATATATTCCGCGGTGGGTTTCCCGGGCCGTAACCCCGGGACATAACCGCCCCATTTCTTCAAATTGTCCGCCACGTCCACCGGGTTGAAGGTCACCGCGGTGTAGAAATAGCAGAAGAAAACGATGAGGACCACATAAACCAGGTCGTGTAACACCCCCCCGGGACTCACGGTATCCATGGCGCGTTGGACCCAATCAATGTGAACAAAGCTCTTAATGGTGGCCGGAAACATCAGGAGCGACGAGGCGAAAATGGGCGGGATGACCCCGGAGGTGTTCACCTTCAGGGGCAGGTGGGTGGTGGTGCCACCCATCATGCGGCGGCCGACTACCCGCCGGGCGTACTGCACCTGAATGCGGCGTTGGGCCCGCTCCACAAAGACGATGAAGCCCACCACCCCGATCATGGCGATCACCAGCAGCACCATGAAAATAGGATAAATCTCCCCGGCGCCTATCAGCTGGAAGGTACTGATAATGGCGGAGGGGAGCCTCGCCACGATGCCGGCGAAGATAATCAGGGAGATGCCGTTGCCGATACCCCGTTCGGTGATCATTTCCCCCAGCCACATGATGAAGGTGGTACCCGCAGTGAGAGTGAGCACCGTCAGCAGACGGAAGCCCCAACCGGGGTGCAGGACCACCGGCATATGGCCGGCCCCGCCCGTCATCTGCTCCAAGCCCCAGGCGATCCCCAGACCCTGGACGGCGCAAATCACCACCGTCCCGTATCGGGTATACTGCTTGATCTTCTTCTGGCCCGCCTCCCCTTCTTTATACAGCTTCTCTATCGCCGGGATCACCACCTTGAGAAGTTCGATGATGATGGAGGCGCTGATGTAAGGCATGATCCCCAGGGCGAAGACCGCAAACTTCTGCAGGGCGCCGCCGGAGAACATGTCGAACAGTCCGAAGATGGTGCCTCGCTGCGCGGCGAAGAAGGCCATCAGGGCCTGGGGGTCGATCCCCGGGGTGGGAATATGGCAGCCCAGGCGATAGACGCCCAGCATCAACATGGTAAAGATGATGCGCCTTTTCAACTCGGGGATCTTGGCGATGCTGGAGAAGGCTGACACTTAGAGGACCTCCACCCGCCCTCCGGCTGCTTCGATGCGCGCCCTGGCCTGGGCGCTGGCTGCCTGCACTTTGACGGTCAGGGGCACGGTCACCTCCCCCTGGGCCAGGAGCTTTACCCGCCTGGTCTTGGCGGCCACCAGGCCGGCCTCTTTCAGGACCGCCTCATCCACCACGCTGTCCGGGGCGAAGCGCTTCAAATCCCGCAGATTGACAATGGCCCAGGGCTGCCGGAAGATGTTGGTGAAGCCCCGCTTGGGGATCCGCCGGGTCAACGGCATCTGGCCACCCTCAAAACCAGGGCCTTTGGGCCCGCCGGCCCGGGAGTTCTGGCCTTTGTGGCCCCGGGCCGCAGTCTTGCCCCAACCGGAACCCGGGCCGCGGCCCACCCGCTTCTTCTTATGCTTGGACCCCGGACTGGGCTGCAGTTCTGACAGTCGCATCTGCTACTCTCCTTCCGGGATCTGGCGCACTTCCACCAGATGGCTCACCTGCCGCACCATGCCGGCAATGGCCGGCGTCTCCCGGTGGCGCACCGTCTTCTGTAGGCGGGTCAGTCCCAGGGTCTGCAAGGTCTTGCGGTGTTGCGGCGGCCTCCCGATGGGACTCTTTTTCAGGGTTATTTCCAGAAACATGGCTTAGCTCTCAGCTTTCAGTTTTCAGCAGTCACCCAAACCCAAAGATGGACTGCTATTTGCCATCTCTTAGCTGAAATACCTCTATCCCAATATTTCCGCCAGGGAACGGTTGCGCCGGCTGGCCACCTCCTCCGGAGAGGCCAGTTGCTTCAGGGCCATCATGGTGGCCTTCACGGCGTTGTGGGGGTTGTGGGACCCCAGGCACTTGGTGAGGACGTTCTTGATGCCCGCCACTTCCACCACGGCCCGCACCGGACCTCCGGCAATGACCCCGGTGCCTTCCGAGGCCGGTTTCAGCAGAACCCGGCCGGAGCCGTATTGCCCCAGCACCGCATAAGGGATGGTGCTGTTGAGGATGGGGACCTGGATCATGGCCTTCTTGGCCTGTTCCACCGCCTTGCGGATGGCCTCCGGCACTTCGTGGGCCTTCCCCAAACCGGCGCCCACCCGGCCCTGGCCGTCACCCACCACCACAATGGCGCTGAAGCGGAAGCGGCGCCCCCCCTTCACCACCTTGGCGACCCGGGCGATGCTCACTACTTTGTCGGTCAATTGTTGTTCCGGCGCCTCTGACTCGAACAAGCTTACCTCCGCGTAGAAGCTGTCAGCTTTCAGCGTTCAGCTATCAGCTTTAATATGCGACTTCATGAATTTAGCCATCCTGCTCCTGACGTCCTTCAATGCTTCCAACGCATTATCGAACTCAGATTCTTCGTCGGCTTTGGGAATATCACGTGAGGTTCCTTGTGCTATATTTCCCCATTTATAATTAACCGCATTGGCGGTTCGGTCATACTAATCTTGAGCAGCTTGATGTTCTTTACCTAAATACTGCCATTCTAAAGTAGCTTCCACTAAAGGATGTGCCATCTTGGTACTTCCTTGATCTCTAAGCTGAAAGCTGACCGCTGACCGCTGAAATGCCAGCTGACAGCTGCTTGCTAAAATACCAACCCGTGTTCCCGGCAGCTCTCGGCCATGGCCTTTACCCGCCCGTGGTAGAGAAAACCGCTGCGGTCGAAGACCACCAAAGAGATGCCTTTCTCTTTGGCCCTGGTTGCTAAGAGCTTGCCCACTTCCCTGGCGGCCTCGGACTTCTTCAAACCGGCCAGTCTCTCTTTGAGTTCGGCGCTCAGGGTGGAAGCCGCCACCAAGGTCCGGCCCTGGCCGTCGTCGATAATCTGGGTGTAGATATGCCGGGAGCTGCGAAACACCGAGAGCCGCGGCCTGGCCTCGCTGCCGCTGATCTTCCGCCGGATGCGCTGCCGCCGTTTCAGCCTTGCCGCCAGTTTGGAGTTCATCTTCTTCTTACCTCCTCCCCTTAGCGGCCGCCGGCCTTACCCACTTTGCGCCGCAATACTTCGCCCCCATATTTAATCCCCTTGCCTTTATAGGCGTCCGGCGGCCGCAAGGCCCGGAGCACCGCCAAGGTCTTGCCCAACATCTCCTTGTCGTAGCCTTTTAGTTCGATGCGGGTGGCCTTTTCCACCTTGGCGCTGATCCCTTGGGGCAGGGGAAAATTCACCGGGTTGGAATAACCCACGCTAAAGACCAGGGCGCCGCCCTTGCTCTCCACCTTGTAGCCGGTGCCCACCAGCTCCAGCACCCGGGTAAAACCCTCGCTGACCCCGATGACCATGTTAGCCGCCAGGGTCCGGGCCAGCCCCCAATAAGAGCGGCTCAAGCGGGAGTCATCCTGGGGGGTCAGGGTGATCTCCTTGGCCCCGATGTCGATGTGGATCCGGGGCGGCATCAGTTGGCTCAAGGTGCCCTGGGGGCCTGTGACCGTCAACCTCCCGTCTTGCAGCGCCGCCTTCACCCCCGGGGACAAAGGCACAGGTTTCTTACCGATGCGGCTCATGGCATTACCCTTACCAGATCTCGCAGAGAATTTCTCCGCCCACTTGCAGTTTCCGGGCCTGGCGGTCGGTCACCACGCCCTGGGAGGTGGAGACGACCGCCATCCCCAGGCCCCCCTGGACCTTAGGCAGCTCGGAGTGGCTGCGGTATACCCGGCGCCCGGGTTTGCTTACCCGCCGCAAGCCCTGAATAAGCGGTCTCTGGTGTTCGGAATATTTTAAATAGACCCGGAGGAGGCCCTGGCGATTGTCCTTGATCACCTTGTAGTTCTTGATGAAGCCCTCCTCCTTGAGGATGCGGGCCAGGCTGATCTTCATGCGGGACGCCGGGATATCCACCTTGTCGAAACGGGCCACCCCGGCGTTGCGAATCCGGGTCAACATGTCGGCGATGGGGTCGGTCATGCTCATCTTTGGCTACCAACTCGATTTCGTCACCCCGGGGATCTCCCCCCTGAGGGCCATATTACGGAAGCAGATGCGGCAGATGCCGAACCGCCGCAGAAAGGCCCGGGGACGACCGCACAAAGGGCAGCGATGGTATTGTTGCACTGCAAACTTGGTGGGGCGCTTTGCCTTGGCTATCAATGATTTCTTGGCCATTCGTGTCTCCGCAGGGGCGGGCTTTAAATCCGCCCCCGCCTTTATCTCCTGAAGGGGAAGCCCAATAGCTTCAAGAGAAACTTGCCTTCTTCGTCGGTGCGGGCATTGGTGACGATGGTGATGTTCATTCCCTTGACCTTATCGATCTTGTCGTAATCGATCTCCGGGAAGATGATCTGCTCCCGGATGCCCAGGGTATAGTTACCCCGCCCGTCGAAGGCCTTCTCCGATACCCCCCGGAAGTCTCGCACCCTGGGAAGTACCACGTTCACCAGTTTATCCAGGAAGAAATACATCCGCTCCCGGCGCAGGGTCACCATGCAGCCGATGGGCATCCCCTCCCGCAGCTTGAAGGCCGCGATGGATTTCTTGGCCCGGGTCACCACCGGCTTCTGGCCGGCGATGGTGGAGAGTTCAGCGCTGGCCGACTCCAGCAGTTTGATGTTCTGGATCGCCTCTCCCAAACCCAGATTGATGACGATCTTCTCCACCCTGGGCGCCTGCATGGGGCTGCCGTAGCGAAACTCCTGCATCATGCGGGGCACACACTCGGTCCGGTAATAATCCCACAGCCGGGCCTCGAACTTTTCGGCCTGGGCAGCCTCTTTAACCTCCGCCGCCGGCGCCGCCTTGACCTCGCCCTTGCCTTTGGCCTTGGCCGCGGCCTTGGGCTCGCCCTTCCCTTCAGCCGCCGGCTTGGCCTTCGGTTTCTTCTCTTTTTCAGCCATCAATCAATTCCTTGCATTTCAAGCAGACCCGCACCTTTTTACCTTCGCCGGTTTGGCCCAAGCCGAAGCGAGTGGCTGTGGCGCATTTGGGGCAAACGAGCTTCACCTTGGAGACGTGGATCGGCCCCTCTTTTTCGACAATGCCCCCCTGCCCGGTGGTGGGGCTGGGGCGGGTGTGGCGCTTGATCATGTTGATCTTTTCCAGCAGCACCTGGTTGGTTTCCCGAATAACCTTGAGGATCTTGCCGGTCTTGCCTTGTTCCTTGCCGGCGATCACCTCTACCAGATCGTTCTTTTTCAGGCGGATCCTGAGCGCTGGCTGCTTGAGTTTCCGAGACCCGGCCATCACAGCACCTCCGGGGCCAGGGAGATGATCTTCATGAACCGTTTAGCCCGCAGCTCCCGGGCCACTGGTCCGAAGATGCGGGTGCCGATGGGGTCGCCCGCCGGGTTGATGAGCACCGCGGAGTTGTCGTCAAATTTGATGTAGGAGCCGTCGGCGCGACGGGTTTCCTTGACGGTGCGCACCACCACCGCCCGCATCACGTCGCCCTTCTTGACCTTGGAGTGCGGCAAGGCTTCCTTAACCGACACCACGATAATATCCCCTACCCGGGCGTACCGTCTGCGGGTACCGCCCAGGACGCGGATGCAGAAGACCTTCTTGGCCCCGGAGTTGTCCGCCACCGTCATCTGTGTGTGCACCTGAATCATGATCGTATATCCATAAAGGCGGTTGCCACTTATTGGGCCTTCTCCAGGACCTGCTTGATCCGCCAGTGCTTGTCCCGGCTGATGGGCCGGGTTTCTTCCAGCAGCACTTTGTCTCCCACCTGGCAGGTGTTCTGGGGGTCGTGCGCCTTGATCTTTACCCGGCGCCGGATGATCTTGTGATAGAGGGGATGGGCCACCAGGCGCTTCACCTCTACCACCACGGTTTTGTCCATCTTGTCGCTGACCACCATACCTACCTGGGTCTTACGGATACCCCGCGGTGTTTCCATATATACCTAACCTTCCCGGCTATTGCTTTGTTCCAGTTTTGGCCCTGAGCTCCGTCTTGATCCGGGCCAGGTCTTTCCGGGCCTGGCCCAACCGGGCGGTATTGTCCAACTGCTGCCGGCTGTGCTGAAAACCCAGGTTGAATAGCTCCTCCGAGACCTCTTTCAGCTTGGCCTCCATCTCCTCGGTGGTCAGGTCCCTCAGGTCGGCGGCCTTCATGACCCCGCCTCCGTCTCGGCGGCGGCCACCGCCGCCAACGGGACGGCGCCCCCGGCCCGCTCCAAAAATTTGGTGCGCAGCGGCAACTTGTGAGCCGCCAGGCGCATGGCCTCCTTGGCCACCTCCCGCTCCACCCCCGCCATCTCGTAGAGGACCAGGCCCGGACGCACGACCGCCACCCAGCCCTCGGGTGAGCCTTTCCCTTTCCCCATCCTGGTCTCCGCCGGCTTCTTGGTGAAGGGTTTATCGGGAAATACCCGGATCCACACCTGACCGCCCCGTTTCACGTGGCGGGTGATGGCGATCCGGGCCGCCTCGATCTGTTGGGCGGTGATCCAACCGCATTCCGTGGCCATCAGACCGTAATCCCCGAAGGCGATAAAATTGCCCCGGGTGGCCTGGCCCCGCCGGCGCCCCTTCATCACCTTGCGATGTTTTACTCGTTTCGGAGCCAGCATTTTTCTATCCTGTTTCTAAGGTTCCCTCTCCCTTGCGGTGGAGGGAACTGCTTACTGCTCACATTTTTTAAAAGCTCATGCCTTCTTCCGCGCCCAGGACTTCGCCGTGGAAGATCCAGGTCTTTACCCCGATGATCCCGTAGGTGGTCCTGGCCTCGGCGAAACCGTAATCGATGAAGGCCCGCAAAGTGTGCAGCGGCACCCGCCCTTCCCGGTACCATTCCTGCCGGGCGATTTCCGCCCCAGCCAGGCGGCCCTTGCAGCGGATCTTGATGCCCTTGGCGCCGAACTTCAGGGCCTGGCCCACCGACTTTTTCATGGCCCGCCGGAAGGAAACCCGGCGCTCCAATTGCTGGGCGATGTTTTCCGCCACCAACTGGGCATTGATCTCCGGTTTCCGCACCTCGTGGACGTCGATCACCAGTTCCCGGCCCACCACCTTCTCCAGGCGGCGGCGCAGGTCTTCGATCTTCTTGCCCTTCTGGCCGATGACCATCCCCGGCCGCGAGGTATGGATCTTGATGGTCAGCTTGTTGGCCGCCCTTTTAATATCAACCCCGGCGATCCCCGACCCCTTGAGCTCCCGATCCTCCTTGACGAACTGCCGAATCTTGCGGTCCTCCAGCACCAGGGAAGCGAAATCCTTCCGGGCGAACCACACGGAATCCCATTTACGGTAGCTCCCCAGGCGGAAACCAATGGGGTGAACTTTCTGGCCCAATCCCTGCCTCCTTAACTGATCATTTCCCGGGCCCTTCCTTGAGGACCACGGTAATGTGGCTGCTTCTCTTGAGGATGCGGTTAACCCGCCCCATAGCCCTGGCCTGAAAACGCTTTAGGCTGGGGCCGCCGTCCACCTGGACCCCTTTGACCACCAGGGTGTCCACATCCACCTGGGAGCGTTGTTCGGCATTGGCCACCGCGGCCACCATCACCTTGCGCACCAGTCCGGCGCCCCGCTGCGGCAGAAACTGCAGCAGGGAGAGGGCCTCACCTACCTTCTTGCCGGGCAGCAGTTGGGCCACCAATCGCAGTTTTCGCGGGGAGATGCGCAAATATCTGGCGCGGGCTGTGATCTCCATGACTATTTCTTACCCACTTTCGATTTGCGATCCCCGGCGTGGCCGCCAAAATGGCGGGTGGGGGCGAACTCCCCCAGCTTGTGCCCCACCATGTTCTCGGTGACGTATACCGGGATGAACTTCTTGCCGTTGTGCACCGCCAGGGTCAGGCCGATAAAGTCCGGGGTGATGGTGGAACGCCGGGACCAGGTCTTGATCACCCGGCGGTCCTGGGTCTCCCGGGCCTTGTGCACCTTGGCCTCCAGGCTGTCCTGCACGTAGGGTCCCTTATTCAGTGAACGGGCCACGTCTCTCCCCTCTACTTCTTAGACCGGTGTTTGATGATGTTACGGTCGCTGTCCTTGGGCTTCTTGCGGGTCTTGAACCCCTTGGTGGGCACCCCCCAGGGGGTCACCGGATGCCGGCCCCCCGAGGACTTGCCTTCGCCGCCGCCCATGGGATGGTCCACCGGGTTCATGGCTACGCCCCGCACGTGGGGCCTTTTGCCCAGCCAACGTTTGCGCCCGGCCTTGCCCAGAGCCATATTTTCCTGTT
>Ga0208037_1000326_pt1 | contig 29869 bp, 19 predicted proteins | sample June2015DPH_13_1_3_FD_184710 | JGI IMG/M metagenome (GOLD analysis project Ga0208037, IMG submission 184710) | Peatland microbial communities from SPRUCE experiment site at the Marcell Experimental Forest, Minnesota, USA - June2015DPH_13_100... | ecosystem: Environmental > Terrestrial > Soil >...
CGCCAGCACGTTGTTGGCGTGGAACACATCGGCCCGCGTACCCTCGCTGACCAGCTTGGCGGCCAGCCGCTCACCAAAGAAATCCGTAAGGGTCGGAATCCCGTGGTTCTGCTCTGCGACACGCGCGACATTAAGCGCGGGCTCGATTCCGAGCACCGGGACGCCGGCGCGCCGGTAATGACGCAGAAGATAACCGTCATTGCTGGCGGCTTCCACCACAAGACTGTCTGCTCCCAAACGCAGCGAATCGATCAAGCGCCGGGAGATGGCCTCGGCGTGACTCTGGATCTCATCGGAAAACGAAGAGAAGTAGAGATACTCCCGGAACAGTATTTCAGGGGGAACCGTCTCGGTAATCTGGACAAGCGAGCAGGTGGGACAGAAGGCAAGGTCCAGGGGGAAGGTAGGTTCCGGACGCGCGAGATCCACCTTCGTCAAGAGCGAATTCGCTAGAGGCGTCACGCCCAAGGAAAGGACGGCCTCAAGCCTGGGGCTGCCGCAGGAACGGCATGAGGCTTCGGCGCAAGTCACTTCGGCTGCCCTCCGAAAAAGTCCTGGTACCACCTAATCGTCTCTGCGAGGCCGCGCTCGAGGTCATAAGCAGGCTTCCAGTGAAGCAGCCTTTCAGCCTTTGCCGACGATAGGTATTGATTGCGGATCTCACCCTTCGCTGAGTTAAGGATGGTGGGCTGAATATGCTCACGCTGAGCGAGGTGGCGAATCATGTCGACAATCTCGAGCACCGTCACCTGGGATTCGGGGCTGAAGTTAAAGCTCTGCCCTCGGATCTCCGGCGCACTAAGGCCCTCCGCCAAGCGCAAATAGGCACTCGAAACATCTTTCACGTAGATGTAATCGCGGATGAACTTGCCGTCGCTGCGCAAGACCGGCGATTCGCCTCGCAATAAGGAGCGGATGGTGCCCGGCACAATGCGCGACCAATTGAGGTCGCCACCGCCATAAACATTGCCGCAACGCGCCAGGGCTATAGGCAGGCGATAAGTGTGGAAATAGGCTTGCGAAATCAGGTCGGCGCAACTCTTCGAAACCTCGTACGGTTGGCGCCCTACCAGCGGCATTTCTTCTGTATAGGGGAGCTGCTCCTGCTCTCCGTAAGCCTTGTCACTGGACGCCACGACGACCCTTTTCACCAAATCCGGGTGCAGGCGACAGGCCTCCAGCAGATTCCATGTGCCCCGGACATTCGTCTCCAGGGTTGCCAGGGGTGACCGGTAGGCAACACTCACAATGGCCTGCGCACCTAAGTGGATCACGGTGTCGATTTCGTGAGCCACGATGGCGCGTTCAACGGCCCGGAAGTCCTCAAGTTGACCGTTGACGACATTCACTTGATGGACCGCACCGCTTCGATAGAACTCCGATTGCGGATCGTCATCTAGGACGAAAGCCACCACATAGGCGCCGCGCGCCAACAGATCCTTGGTCACCCAGGAGCCCACAATCCCCGTGGCCCCGGTGACCAAGACCCGCCGTTCTGTCCAAAAACCCGAGCCTTCGTTCACTTGTCCCACATTCTCCAGGGGGGGTTCTGTTTCCACATTTCATTCAGAGCTACAAAGTCCCGGTAGGTATCCATGCAGTGCCAGAATCCATGATGGAGATAACCAACGAACTGGCCTTCCCGTGTCAGTCGCTCAAGCGGCTCTCCTTCAAGGACGCAACTGTCATCGTCGGTGAGATAATCAAAGAACTTGCGTTGAAAGACAAAAAAGCCGCCGCTGATAAATCCGCTCTGATCCAAGGGCTTTTCGTTAAATTCGTTCACCAGTGAACCTTGCAGGGATAATTCACCGTAGCGGGAGAGCGGATGAACGCCAGTCACTGTCCCGACCTTCCCGTGGCCAAGGTGGAATTCCCATAGCTTGCAGATGTCGAGGTTTGTCACGCCGTCACCGTAAGTCATCATGAAGTGGTCTTCGGTAACGTACCGCTCAATGCGCTTGACCCGGGCGCCGGTCATCGCTTCGGCTCCGGTGTCCGCAAAGGTGATTGACCACTGGTCTCGCATCTCGGTCCCGTGGAATTCAGGATCCTCTTGAGAGCTGAGGCGCAAAGTAAAGTCACTGTTCATGAGGCGGTAATTCAAAAAGTACTCTTTGATCATCGAGCCCTTGTACCCCAAGCATAGTATGAAATCATTAAACCCGTAATGGGAATAGATCTTCATAATGTGCCAGAGGACGGGTTTGCCACCGATCTCAACCAGCGGTTTGGGTCGGTACTCCGTTTCCTCCCGGAGGCGGGTTCCCATGCCACCACAGAGGATCACGACTTTAGTTTTCATGTTGTCTTGAAAGTTCTCCCGCTGACCGGGTTTAGGAGCGTCGGAATTGCCCTGCTAACCTGAGAGGCATTACTCGGGGTTCGTTTCGAGTTGGAAGCACCCTTCCGTGACTTGCAGCCGTCGCCCGCAGCTTTGCAGCTTTACCGAGTCTGATTCTCACGATTCAGACTGGCTGGCGGAATCCTCGTCGGTGCCCTGCCCGTACCCGTACCCGTACCCGTATCCGTACCCGTAGCGGTAATAGCCATACCCATAGCCATACCCGTAGCCGCCTTGCTTGTGCACGTCAACACTGTTCAACGCCACGCCGAGAACGCGGGCCCCGGCATGGTAAAGCAAATCTCGGGCGCGGCGGACGAGGTCGAAAGGCGTACTGTAGGCCCTTGTTACAAGCACCACCGCGTCGGTAAGGGTTGAAAGTATTCGGCTGTCAGAAACGGTGAGCAAAGGCGGAGAGTCGAGCAGCACATATTCAAACTCGGACCGGAGCCTGCGAAGCATGTCGGCCGTAAGCCGCGAAGAAAGAACTTCAGCCGGGTTGGGGGGAATGGGCCCACAAGGAATCACACTCAAGTTCGGAACGCCGGGCACCGGCAGGATGGCATCGGCCAGCTCCGCGTTGCCCGTGACGCACCGTACAAAGCCGGGTTTGTTTTCCACGCCTGTCGATCGGTGGCAGCAAGGCCGCCGCATGTCGCAATCAATAATCAGTACCTTGCTTCCCAGGCTGGCTAGCGTAGCTCCCAAGTTGACCGTTATGGTAGTCTTACCTTCAGACGGCAGGGCGCTTGTAATCAGAAGCATCTTTGGCACAGGATTGGCAGAAAGCAGAATCGAAGTGCGAAGCGAGCGATAGGCCTCTATAGCCCCACGTCCGGTCTGAACTGCCGGGGCAAGGGCGCCGCCGCTACCGTGCTTTACAGTGGCCAGTCTCTTATCGCTGCCCTTGCTTGTGCCGTCGGTTGCATAGTCCGGAAGGAGGCCGAGCGATGGCAAGCGCAACAACCTTTCCACTTCATCGGGTGTTTTGAGTGTATTGTCGAGGTATTCCTGCAAGAAAGCCAGCCCGATGCCAAAAGCAGCACCTAGAACAATGCCCAGCGCCAAGTTGAGGGCTACTCTTGGCTTCACGGGGCCCTTGGGTACCTGCGCGGTGTCAACGATTCGAATGTTGCTGGCTTTAAGTCCGGCCGAAACCGCAGCCTCCTTCATGCGCGTCAGGAGTCCATCGTAGAGCTGCTTGTTGGTATCCACCTCACGCTTCAAGATGTTGTATTGGATGGATTTCTCAGCAATATCATTCACTTCCTTTTTCTGCTCGTCCAGGGCTTGATCCAAATACCTCTCGTTGGCCAGCGCTGAGCGATATGAATCTATAATATTCTGCGACAAATTCTTTTTCTGGTGATCGAGTGAAGCCTGGATCGTATCAATCTGCTTTTTCAGAGCAATAGCTTTAGGGTATTCAGGCTTCACTGTGGCCGTCATTTGGGCGTAGTCGCGCTGCAATTCGACGAGTCGCACGGACAAGTCTTGAATCAGCCGGTTGTCCAGGATCCCCGGTAGATCCTGAACCCTACCGGCTTGCACGAGAGTATAGAGGGATTCTTTCTGAAAGCGCTCTGCCTGGGCCTTAGTGTACTCTTCCTGAAGCTGCTTGAGCCGTTCGTTGACGAGATTCTGCTTCTCTTCAACAAATATGATGGAGTTGGCTCGCGCGTAGGACTGCAAGGCATCTTCGGACTTTTCAAGTTTGACCTTGAGCCCCACGAGTTGTTTCGAAAGCCACTCCGACGCCTTGATGGTCTCATCCCACTTCACCTGAAGGTTCTGATCGATGTAGTCCGAAGATAGCTGGTTCGCGATGCGCGCCGCTAACTCAGCATCTTCGGAGAAAAAGATTACCTCCACAAGGTTACTGCGTCGAACCGGACTCACGTCGATGTTGTCTATGAAATGGTACACGGCGTTGCGGTAGGCATTCATCGAGCGATCCGGAGGTTCGGGGTCTGAGGCCTTTGGAATCTTATCAGGGTCGCGCTCGATCAAGCCGAGCAGCAAGCTCGCCTGGTAGAACTCGCGGTAGCGGTACAGTTTCAGGTAATCCACTACATGTTCGGCGAGGGTTCGGCTTAATAGAATCTTATATTGAGTCTCCCGATAACTATCAATGTCGCCGGAGGTGAGTTGAAGAACTTCCCGGAAGTTCAAAACGTTCGGCGGCTCGGGGTTAATCTCAATTAAGACTTTCCCCTCGTAGATAGGCTTCTTCTTGAGCGTACCGATGGCTACCGTCGTGAAGACAATCAACAGGCAGGATAAAACCACCCACCGCCGCTTGGCAATGACGTATAAATAATCAGGCAGGCGCGGGATTTCTTCAGCCGAGACATCCAACGCCTCGATAGGTTGTCGCAAGCTCTGGGGGCCTGAAAGAACCAAGCTCTGAGCAGGGTCTGTAGTGGGGACTTCCGCGTTTGGCATTAATCACCAACTCCAAGCTGGGTCACGCATATTATTGCTTCCAAATGAGCCATCCCGTGAAAGCGGCTATAGCGGTGTCGGTAGCCCGTTGGCCCACGATTTTCTGCTTGCTGTCGGGAACAAAGAGGATGTCGTTCGCCGCGAGCGTTGTGTCCTCTGCCTTTCCGTTTATAATTTTCGACAGGTTAATACGGGCTTCACTCTTCGAGCCATCCTGATTAGTTCTCAAAATACGAGCGGATCTCCTTGCCGCCGTTGGCGTAAAGCCTTGCGCCATGGCAATTGCCTGAAGAACCGTCATGGTGGGGCGGTCCTCAAGGACAAACCCACCCGGTTGCCTGACCGCTCCTGTCACATACACGACTTCGGCCTTGCTTACGGAAATGATGTCGAGAGGCTTCATCTCAATGTTGAGGGCTTCATCCCTGGTGTAGAGGAGCCTGTTGAGGTCGATTTCAATTTGGTCCGGCCCACGAATGTGCATTCCATCGACCGGCTGCAAATCCCCAAAGCCACTCTTGCGTGTGACCAGAACTGTGCGTCCCGCCGACGATGTGCCCCTCTTGCCGAAACCACCGGCCATCGAAAGCATTTCAATCAGGGTGCGCCGGCCAGTAAGGGGAAAGAGCCCAGGCCTTTCCACCGCCCCAATAACAGATACAGGCTTAGCCTTGAATTCGTTAACAAAAACCGTTACCTGAGGATCTTGGAGGTAATTCTCACCCCATTTATCCGCCAGCTCTTTCCGGAGCTGCTCGGCGGTGAAACCCGCTGCTTGCACTCGGCCAATTAATGGGAGGGTAACCATCCCATCGTTGGCAACTCGAACGGTTTTCGACAGTTCAGGAAGGTTGAAGACCTCGATATTGATCACATCCTCAGGTCCCAGGACGTAATTGGGACCTGCGAGGGTACCGGAGGACTGAGCAGAGTTTCCTGGTGCGTTTCCCTCTGTTGTATCCGTATTGGGGATAGAGATCGGAATCGCTTGGTGATCCTGGGAATCAGGCTTATCCTGGCCATTCTGGGCGCGCGACGGAGACGAGGTCAATAGGAACACGAACGATAGGCAGATTGTGAACCTCAGAGATTGATGTTCCAGGAGACCTTTCATTTCTGCCCCGATATAGCCTGCCCCCCGTGTCGCCGCCTTGCAATGAGGAGCTGCTAGAGAGATACGCATATGAAACCCTAAGTCTATTAATCTACCTGCGCGCCAAGACAATGTCAAGCTAAATGAACTTCACAACACCTCCCGTTGCTCCGCTCCATCGTCTTTCAACAAGCTGCAAAGTTGTTCAGTGATCTGCAAGCCTGACCTAACGGTTCGTTATTCAGAATTCGGGATTGAGGAAAATCCGCTTATGGTTTTTCCCTGACTCCTGACCCCTGAATCCTGCCAAGCCGTGCAGGGAATCACTTCTATGTCGGGCACTCACTCCACCCAAATAGGCTTGGTTTCCCGAACTTCTATCGTATAATAGGGTGGCAATTTCTAGTAATTGCAGGCGACCCCGCGTGCGCAGCAGGTTTTCACTTAGCGGCCACGGCGATGAGGGATTTCCCCTCCCTGGAGCGCCCTGGCGGGAGGATGGCTGATGGGGTTTGTACACCAGGGGAGGCGCGCGTCAGGTTGCCCAAGCTGTGCCAGGATTCAGATCTTACCAACTCAAGTGGGACGGAGAGTATGCAAATTGCCACAAAAACGAAGCCTGCACGGGCGTTGCTGGTCAGCGTAGAGGCTGCAATGCTCCTGTTGCTGACAGGTTGGGTGGGTAAGGCCTACCTCGCAGATGTGCTGGCGAGTAGGCCGACAGTGGACAACCTCGAGCGTGCAGTCAAACTCGACCCGAGCAATGCCGACTACCATATGCGATTGGGTCGTCTTTACGAGTACAGCCTCCTTGATCTCCAACTTGAGAAGGCCGAGGGGCATTTTCGCCGCGCTACACATCTTGATTCCTATGACCCTCAAACTTGGCTCGAATTGGCGGCCGCGCTGGAGCTCCAAGGCCGAATAGCGGAGGCAGGAGCCTGCCTGCGTCAGGTGGATCTCCTGGCGCCAAATCTCCCTGCTTATCAATGGCCCATTGCCAATTTCTACTTGTTGCAGGGCAGTATCGACGAAGCTTTCCAGCATTTTAGGGTTGTGCTTGCCGGCACGTCGCAATATAACAGCAATGTCTTTGGCCTGGCTTGGAAGGCTACCGACGATGCTGGGAAGATTCTTCAGCAACTGATTCCTGAGCGGGTCACGACCGAATTCAGTTATTTGAATTTTCTGCTCTCCCAGCGTCGCTTGAATGAGGCACAGGCCGTTTGGAAACGAATTATAGCCGGGCGAGAGGCATTCTCTCCCGGCCAGAGTTCCCCATACATTGACAGCCTTATCGGCGCTCAACGGGCGGACGAGGCGTACCAGGTTTGGACTGACCTCCAGAAAAAGGGGCTCATTCGATACTCGTCGTTGCCATCCGAAAAGAATCTCCTTTCCAATGGCGAATTCGAGGACGAATTGTTGAATATGGGCTTTGACTGGAGAATCGTTGGGGTTGAAGGTGTCTATGCAGGTCTGGATACCTCGACCTATCACTCGCCTAGTCACGCCCTCTTGGTTCAATTCCCGGGTAAGCAGAACCTGCACTACCAGCACGTTTACCAGTACGTAAAAGTATCACCCGGGCAATCCTACCGCCTTCAGGCCTTCATGAAAACCGAAGACATTACAACCGACAGCGGCCCTCGCCTGGAAGTGTACGATGCCTACAATGCTGCAGCCTTGGACAAATTAACTGACGATTTGACCGGCACTAGCGACGGATGGACGTCTTTGCTTTTGGATTTCGCGACCGGGCCAAAGACCGAATTGATCGTGGTTAGGCTTGTCCGCTTGCCCAGCAAGAAGTTCGACAATCTCATTTCGGGGAAGGTTTGGCTGGATGACGTGCGGCTTACTCCCGTGCAGAAATGAAATGCTTTTGAGAACTATTTCACCCGACCTCATTTTTGGCTGCCGACTGTCCAATAGCTTGCGCTGTGCAAAACGGCTCCCCTCGGAATCAATTCACAGCCAATCATGAACAGTCGCTCGCAACTGAGATGAAAATCGGTGATTGTCCGGGCAATCGCCGTGCGTAGTCACCTTAGGGCTTGTCTTTTCAGAGAGCTGCCAGCGGCGGACCCTTCGAGTTTTTCTTCCAGAGAGCTTCTTTCGCACTGGGCGACATTCTTTTGCCCTCGACCTCCGCTTCGCCCTAAGCGCTCCGCCCTTCGGGCTCCGGAGGGCTGCGCGGAGGCCGAGGCCAACGACCTGATTCAACTACGACAAAAACTCAAGAGAGAAGAACAAGAGGAGACAAAGTACGAGAAAGACAAAACACAAAAAGGGGACACTTCTAATCGGATAAGGATGGGGACATTTCTAATTGGGCTTGACACAGCCGCACAGCCGCGAAATCCTGCCGCGAAATCCTGCTTGACAAGCCGCCGCCAATATGTTACCAGCATTACCCGTATGTTTTCGTGCTCCCGCGTGCGTGGTGGGAAGACTCTGTGCCTACCGCGGCGCAGTTGGGGTGAAGCTAAACGCCGTGAACTCAGTTCCAGTCCCGCAACGACCGCCACCAACACGAATGAAGGCAGACGTCCTCCCCATGTGGCGTAGGAGCAGCAAAACGGAAAATCTGCAACCCGATGCATTTTCCCTTGGGAGTTCAGGCTAATGCATGCGAATCCCATTCAACTGGTTTGACGGAAGTTCTCGAGAACAAGAATACTGGATGGAGGGTGTTGAGATGAGTCCCACGAGTCAGGTCATAGAGGAAAGTAGGAGCTTTACCCTTTGCCTACGTTTTGGGCGCACTTGTTGGTGTTTAGCAGCGATTGCTCTTCTGAGTGCTGTTCTCACATTGAGTTGTGGTGGAGGGACAACCCCGCCTCTGATAGTTCAAGTCTCCGTCACTCCGCGAACAGTGCAGGTAGTGCTCCGGGGGCAAGTCCAATTCGCAGCCGACGTAAGTGGGAGCAGTGCGGGTGTTTCGTGGTCGGTGAATGGGGCTGGGGGAGGGAGTTCCGTGGTGGGAACGATTGACAACACGGGACTTTATACGGCGCCGACAACACTCCCCGTGCCGAACACGGTCACGGTGACAGCGGTGAGCCTGGCGGAGCCGACGCAGTCGGCGGCGGCGACAGTGACCATCGTGAATCCGGCGCCGACCATCAGTTCCATCTCGCCGGCTACTGCTCTTGCTTTGAGTGGCGCTACGCTGCTTACGGTTACGGGATCGGGTTTTACACCTCAGTCAACGCTGGCGGTGAATGGGTCGGCTTTCCCTGCTACTCTTGTTAGCAGCACGGAATTCACTGCCAGCATGTCCGCACATATGCTTGCCCAGCCTGCGGCGTTCAACCTGGTGGTGACTAATCCCGCGCCGGGCGGCGGGACGAGTTCGGCGGCAACTTTCACCGTTCTGGCGCAAGGATCGGTTACACCGACGGGAAATCTTCAGGTGGCCTTGTACTCTTTTTCGTCGCCGCGAGATGCTTCCGTGTCCATCGAGTTTGGAACGGACACGACCTATGGCTTGCACACCTGGGCGCAGAAAACGCCCCCGGGTGGCGGGGCAGTCGCGATTCTTGTCGCGGGAATGAAGGCCAATACCACCTATCACATGCGGGCGGATGTGAGCTTCCCCGAGGGCACGCAGTTCGTTGATACGGACCACACGTTTGCCACTGGGGGTTTGCCCACCGCTCGGGTTCCGCAGATTACGGTTACGAATCCCAACGGACTAACCCCCACACCCGGGGCCATACTCCTCCATCTAAGCGGTCCCGGCGGACCAGGGCAAGCTACCAACAAAATAAAGATAGCGGCGGTCGATAACGCCGGGAACGTAGTGTGGTATTATGATCCTCCATACGCGCCTGGCGCATGGCTCCCCAACCCGATCAAGCTTTTGCCAAACGGTCATATGCTGGTTGATTTAGGTTTGCCCATAGGCGTGCCAGGGTCTACTCCAGGTAGCGTTCAAGTGCCCACTCCGAGTACGGTTCGAGAGATAGATCTAGCGGGAAATACCATCTACGAGTTCAATAACAATGACCTCACCAATTGGCTCAACGCTGCTGGTTACAACCTGACTGTAACCTCGTTCCACATGGATTTTGCCCCCTTACCCAATGGACACTTGATCTTGATTTTTTGGTACACCAAAAACTGCACAGAGATCCCGGGGTGTGTCGGTACCTTTGACGTATTGGTCGACGCACTTGTTGATCTCGACGAGAATCACAAGCCGGTCTGGGTGTGGGACGCGCTTGACCATCTCTGCCCCCCCACCCCTACCAGCCCGTGCATGGACATTAACCGCGCTTTTGCGGGTTTCCCAGACTGGACGCACTCCAATGGGGTCGTCTACTCGCCGGACGACGGCAACCTACTTCTATCAATACGCCACATGTTGTGGGTCATCAAAATCGACTACGAAGATGGCCAGGGATCGGGCGACATCCTCTGGCGGCTTGGCGCTCAAGGCGATTTCACACTTACGAATGGAGGAATCGACGATTGGTTCTATGCCCAACACTATCCGACTATCCTGAGCCCCAACAGCACCGGCGTCTTCACTCTGGGGGTTTTTGACAATGGCAACGTCCGTGGCGTCTTCGATACCCCCTCGCAGCGGTGCAATTGGTCTGTCCCAAGTACCTGCTACAGCCGAGTTCCCATATACCAAGTCGATGAAGTAGGGATGACCGCAACCATCCTTTGGCAGTACAACCTGGCACCTGTTTTCACCTCCTGGTCTGGAGCCGTCGTACTGAAAGACGACAGGGTGTTTTTTGGCGTCGGCTCACCGTCGGATGACCCGTTGGGCTCACGGTATATGGAGGTGACGCACGACCCCAGTCCGCAAATTGTTTTGCAAATGGAGGTTTCCGGTCAGTGCGCCTACCGCATGGTTCACCTTCCCAGCCTATACCCCGGCGTGCAGTGGTAAGGTTGTGAAGCGGATAACGATCATAAGTTAGGGGTAGCGCGGACCCGTCAGCCAACGGGTCCGCGGCTCTTATTAGGTAGGGTCGGATTTTTCCGGGCTGTTGCCTGATCACGGGTAGGCTGGTTAAACTCTGCGGAGTTCATCCGCCTGTGCGGCATGACCCAAAGTGACGTCCTCGTTTTTTCCCTCAGGCCCACTCCAGACGAAGAGCCCACCGCATTTCAGGCGGGCCGCAAACGAAATTTTCCTTTGACATTTCCCACGCTTCACATTACGGTAAAGAAGTCGGCAGGTAAGTAGTAAGGTGCTGCAATTCACAACAAAAAGTTATCGCAAGAGCTTCGGTCGGCCTGTGGCGGCCCCAAACTCGGTTGTTTCGAGGATCGGGTAAGACTGCCGCTGGGCGAAGAGCAAAAATCCACCCAAACGGATGGAGGCAGACGTCCTCCGCCTGTGGTGTAGAAGCAGCAAAACTAGAAGAATGCTGTTTCCACGAAACGAAGCGAAGGACGCGCAGATGCATTTTCCCTTGGGTGTTCAGGCTGATGCTTGAGAATCCCATGCCACTGGTTTGAGGGATGTTCCCGAGAACAAAAATACTGGATGGAGGGTGTTGAGATGGGTCCCGCGAGTCAGATTATAAAGCAAAATGCGAGCTTTAACCTTTGCCTACGTTTTCGGCGCACTTGTTGGTGTTTAGCAGCGCTTGCTCTCCTGAGTGCTGTTCTCACACTAAGTTGCGGTGGAACGCCAGCAACCACTCCGGCAGTTCAAGTCACCCTCGCTCCGCAAACAGCCCAGGTAGCACTCCAGGGGCAAGTCCAATTCACAGCCACCGTAAGTGGGAGCAGTTCGGGTGTTTCGTGGTCGGTGAATGGGGCTGCGGGAGGGAGTTCCGTGTACGGGGTGATTGACAACACGGGACTTTATACGGCGCCAACAACACTCCCATCGTCAAACACGGTTAAGGTGACAGCGGCGAGCCTGTCGGAGCCGAGTCAATCGGGCTCGGCGTCCGTGACCATCGTGAACCCGGCGCCTGTGGTCAGCGCCATCTTGCCGGCCGCCGTTTCTGCTTTGAGTGGCGTTACGCTGGTTACGGTTACGGGATCGGGTTTTATACCTCAGTCCACGCTGACCGTGAATGGGTCGGTTTTTCCTGCTACGGTGGTAAGCAGCACGGAACTGACTGCCACCCTGTCCTCACTTATGGTGGCGCAGCCTGCGGCGTTCAACCTGGTGGTAAGTAATCCCGCGCCTGGGGGAGGGACGAGTTCGGCGGCAACTTTCACGGTTTTGGCGCAAGGATCGGTTACCCCGACGGGAAATCTTCAGGTGGCCCTGTACTCTTTTTCGTCGCCGCGCGATGCTTCCGTGTCCATCGAGTTTGGAACGGATACGACCTATGGCTTGAAGACCTGGGTGCAGAACACGCCCCCGGGCGGCGGGGCAGTCGAGATTCTTGTGGCGGGGATGAAGGCCAATACCACCTATCACATGCGAGCGGATGTGAGCTTCCCGGATGGCACCCAGTTTGTTGATACGGACCACACGTTTGCCACTGGGGGCCTGCCCGCCGCTCGCCTTCCGCAGATTTCTGTTACGAATCCCAACGGACTAACGCCTACTCCCGGGGCCATAATGCTCGATCTAATCCATCTGGGAGCGCCAACAACTAAACTACAGGTAGCGGCGGTCGATAACGCGGGAAACCTAATCTGGTATTACGATTACGATACTTCGATTGGGCTTCCCGTACCGATCAAGCTTTTGCCTAATGGTCACGTGCTGATGAACCTCGTGCCGGTGACTGGTCAGGGACTCTATAATGGTGGGACGATTCAGGAGATAGATTTGGCGGGAAATCTCATCAGTCAGTTTACGGTGACCGACGTCAACGATTGGCTCAATGCTGCTGGTTACAATCTGAACCTATTCTCGATCCATCAGGATATCGTCGCCCTGCCCAATGGACACTTGATCCTGATGGTTCAGTATTACGAGGAGTGCACATCTATCCCGGGGTGTGTCGGTACCGATAACGTAATCGCCGAGGCACTTGTTGATCTCGACGCGAATCACAACCCGGTTTGGGTGTGGAACGCGCTTGACCATCTCTGCTCCCCAACCTCCGGCCCCTGCCTGGATATCAATCGCCGCCCGTTGGGTTTCCCAGACTGGACGCACGGCAATTCCCTCGCCTACTCGCCGGACGACGGCAACCTGCTTCTGTCCTTGCGGAACCAGTTATGGGTGCTCAAAATCGACTACCAGGATGGCCAGGGAACAGGCGATATCCTCTGGCGGTTTGGCCCTCAAGGCGATTTCACACTGACGAATGGAGGAATCGACGATTGGAACTACGCGCAACACTATGCGAATGTCGTGAGCCCCAACAGCACCGGCGTCTTCAATCTCATGGTTTTTGACAATGGCGACAACCGTGGTATGTTCGATGTCCCCTCGGCCCCGTGCGGCACTACCGGCGCACCTGCCTGCTACAGCCGAGTTCCGATATTTCAAGTCGATGAAGTAGGCATGACCGCAACCCTCCTCTGGCAGGACAACCTCTCTCCTGTTTACTCTTATGCCATAGGAAGCGCGCAACTACTGAATGACAACAATGTGGTTATGGACATAGGCTTCCCGTCGGATGATCCCGCGGGCGCGCGGTACATGGAGGTGACGCACGACCCCAGTCCGATAGTTGTTTTGCGAATGGAGGTTTCAGGTCAGGACGCCTACCGCATGATTCACTACCCCAGCCTATACCCCGGCGTGCAGTGGTAAGGTTGTGAAGCGGATAACGATCATGAGGTACAGGTAAGCTCGGATTCTTCCGGGCTGTTGCCTGATCACGCGTAGGCTGGTTAAACTGCGATTCGGCAGGGTCGGCCGTGGGACTCGTCCTTCCGCCTGAGCGGCGTAACCGCGCAACTTCACTGCAAAATCCTGCATCATTCTTTCAGTGTCGTTTTTTCAGTTGACATTCGCTCTCTTTGGGCGTCACATTAGCAGCAGTCATTCTAGTCGGCCCCCTGAGGGAGGCGCCGATGCCCTCGCGTTGTTGTGTTGCCAAGCAGCGTCAAACCGCGGCGAAGTAGATTGTCCTATGCTAAGGAGTTTGTCCATGAAGGTTAAGATACCCTGCCAGTTGCTCATTTCGGTGGCCTTTGGGATGGCCCTCTGCGGCAGTGGGCAGCAGGCCTGGGCCACAACTGCGACAACCACGACCACCCTGGCGGTGACCTCGGGGGGGAACCCGGTGACGACGGTGACGTGGGGCAGCGTGGTGACGCTGACGGCGACCGTCACGGCTGGCGGCACGCCGGTGACACCGGGGCGGGTGGACTTCTGCGACGCTACCGCGGCCCACTGCACGGACATCCATCGGCTGGGCACGGCGCAGTTGACGGGCGCCGGTACGGCGGCGCTGAAGTTTGTTCCAGGCATCGGAAGCCACAGCTACCAGGCAGTCTTCGAGGGGACGACCAGCGACGCGGCGAGCTCTTCCAGCCCCTCGGCGCTGGCGGTGACCGGCAAATATCCGACCACGACGACGATCGCGCAGAGCGGCAGCGCGGGCAACTACACGCTGACGGCGACGGTGGCGGGTTCTGTGGATCAAGCGGGGCTGGCTTCGCCGACCGGGACCGTGTCTTTCCTGGACACCAGCAACGGGAACGCTGTGCTCGGAACGGCGGCGCTGGGGACAGGCTCGTCAGCCCCGGGCTGGCTAAACTCCCAGACACCGCCGACGGGTAACGGTCCCGGTTCCGTGGTGGTAGGGGATTTCAACGGGGACGGCATCCCGGACTTGGCGGTGGCGAACACGGGCTCAACCTTTGCCTACGAGTACTTCCTGACCATTCTGCTGGGCAACGGGGACGGAACGTTTACGGCGACTGCGACGACGCGGACGGGCGCTTATCCCAGCTCCATTGCAGTGGGGGACTTCAACGGGGACGGCATTGCGGATTTGGCCGTGACGGACTATGTCTACGATAATGCGACCATTCTGCTGGGTAACGGGGACGGAACGTTTACGGCGACCGCGGTGAGCCCGGCGACGGGCAACGGTCCCGATTCCGTGGCGGTAGGGGACTTCAACGGGGACGGCAAGGCGGACTTGGCCGTGGCGAACGATTACAGCAACACGGTGACAATTCTGCTGGGCAACGGGGACGGGACGTTTACGGCGACCACCGTGAGCCCGGCGACAGGCAATGTTCCCATTTCCATCGCGGTGGGGGACTTCAACGGGGACGGTAAGGCGGACTTGGCCGTGGCGAACTATCAAGACGGCACGGTGACGATTCTGCTGGGCAACGGAAATGGAACCTTTACGGCGACCGCGACGAGCCCGGCGACGGGCACCGAGCCCTTTTCCGTGGCGGTAGGGGACTTCAACGGGGACGGCAAGGCGGACCTGGCCGTGGCGAACAAAAACGCTGGAAACGCGGGCACGGTAACGATTCTGCTGGGCAAGGGGGACGGAACCTTTACGGCGGCAGCCGTGAGCCCGGCGACGGGCAACGGTCCCGAATCCGTGGGGGTAGGGGACTTCAACGGGGACGGCAAGGCTGACCTGGCGGTGGTGAACAATAACCATGGAAACGCGGGCACGCTAACGATTCTGCTGGGCAAGGGGGACGGAACCTTTACGGCGGCAGCCGTGAGCCCGGCGACGGGCAACGGTCCCGAATCCGTGGCGGCAGGGGACTTCAACGGGGGCGCCGTTTCGGACCTGGCCGTGGCGAACTATGGCGACAACACGGCGACGGTGCTGCTCACGGAAAATCGGACGGCGACCGCGACGGCAAGCGGCATCGCGCCCGTGGGCACAGGGACGCACCTGGTTGAGGCGAGCTATCCAGGAGACAGCAGCTACAGTTCCAGCGTCTCCGGCACAACCGCCCTCACAGTGACTGCGGCAACGCCGGTGTCCTTCTCCCCCACCAGCCTCACGTTCAGCCCGCAGAATGTTGGCGTCACCAGCACGCCGCAGACGGTGACCGTCACCAACAACGGCACGGCCAACCTCACCATCTCGACAGTCACGATAGGCGGTACGAATGCCAGCGACTTTGCCAAAAGCGCCAACACCTGCGCGGGAGCCACGGTGACGCCCAACAAAACCTGCACGGTCAGCGTGACGTTCACGCCGTCCGCGACGGGGAGCCGCACGGCGACGCTCTCGATCAACGACAACGCTGCAAATAGCCCACAGACGGTCAGCCTGAGTGGCACGGGGACGGCGGTGAGCCTTTCGACGACTTCCCTCAGCTTCGGCGCACAACTCACGGGCAGCAGTTCTCTGAAGACTGTCACGCTGACGAACCTGGGCAGCACCCCGCTGAGCATTTCGAGCCTCAGCGTGGTGAGCTTTGCGCCCCTCACTCCCACGGGCACGAAGGCCGGAGACTTCACGATTCAATCAGGCTCGTGTGTGGCGGGCGGTAGCGTAGCCGGGCTAGGGAGCTGCACGATCACCGTGGCGTTCAAACCCGCCGCAGCCGGGGTACGGTCCGCTACCCTTGTCATCCGTGACAGCGATCCCGGCAGCCCGCAGAGCGTCAGATTGAGAGGCACGGGGACGGCGGTGCGGCTCTCCGCGACGTCCCTCGGCTTCGGCCCACAGCCCGTGGACACCACCAGCGCCCCAAAGACTGTCGCGCTGACCAACCTGGGCAGCACGCCGCTGAGGATTGCGAGTCTCACCCTCAGGGGCACGGATGCGGGAGACTTCGCAATTCAAGCCAGCTCTACCTGTGCGGTGGGCAAAAGGCTAGCCGGCGAGGGGAGGTGCACGATCAACCTGGCGTTCAAGCCCAGCGCGGCGGGAGCGCGGTCCGCCACCCTTGTCATCAGCGACAGCGATCCCAGCAGCCCGCAGACCGTGAGCTTGAGCGGCACGGGCATGTGACTTGGGCTCTCCGGGGCGTCGTAGGCCCGCGCCTTAGGGTACTCGGTGAACCCCAACAGCTTGGCGACGGCTTCGTCCACCGTTTCCAGTCTGCTCGATTGAAACATCCGAGTGGCTTGCATTTGGCCGAACACCTAGGTCCCCCTCCTTTCGTCGGTGTGAATTTGTAAAGTGAGCGGGTTCGTCTGAGGCCTTCGCAGTTTTCTACGTGCAAGCCGTGTTCTTTCCATCAAGGGACAATCGGCCTGTGTCCTAATCTATAGAAGTGATATTTTAGCTGTGCGCAGTTTTTTGACTGCAAAATCCTGCAAACTGCAAAATCCTGCTTGACGAGCCGCCGCCAATATGTTACCAGCATTAGCCTTATGTTTTCGTGCTCCGGCGCGCGTGGTGGGAAGACTCTCTGCCTACCGCGGCGCAGTTGGGGTGAAGCTAAACGCCGTGAACTCAGTTCCAGTCCCGCAACGACCGCCACCAACACGAATGAAGGCAGACGTCCTCCGCATGTGGCGTAGAAGCAGCAAAACGGAAAATCTGCAACCCGATGCATTTTCCCTTGGGAGTTCAGGCTAATGCTTGCGAATCCCATTCAACTGGTTTGACGGAAGTTCACGAGAACAAGAATACTGGATGGAGGGTGTTGAGATGGGTCCCACGAGTCAGGTCGTAGAGCAAAATAGGAGCTTTACCCTTTGCCTACGTTTTGGGCGCACTTGTTGGTGTTTAGCAGCGATTGCTCTCCTGAGTGCCGTTCTCACATTGAGTTGCGGTGGAGGGACAACCCCGCTTCCGATAATTCAAGTCTCCGTCACTCCGCAAACGGTGCAGGTAGTGCTGCGGGGGCAAGTCCAATTCGCAGCCGAGGTAAGTGGGAGCAGTGCGGGTGTTTCGTGGTCGGTGAATGGGGCTGGGGGAGGGAGTTCCGCGGTGGGGACGGTTGACAACACGGGACTTTATACGGCGCCGACAACACTCCCAGTGCCGAACACCGTCACATTGAGGGCGGCCAGCGTGACGGACCCGACGCAGTCGGCGGCGGCATCCGTGACCATCGTGAACCCGGCGCCTGTGCTCAGTTCCATCTCGCCGGCCACCATCAACGCGGGAAGCGGGAACACGACGCTGACGGTGACGGGGACGGGTTTCAGTGCACAATCGGTGGTGGAGTTGGGGAGCACGGCGCTGGCGACGACGTATGGGAGTGCGACGCAGTTGAGCGCGCTGGTACCGGCGGCGCAGTTGGCGAATGCGGGGAGTCTGGCGGTGGCGGTAACGACGCCGGCTCCGGGTGGCGGGACTTCGAGCGCGCTGACGCTGGCGGTGCTAGTGGTGGTGGTGGTGAATCCCCCGGCGCAAACCGTGATGGTAGGGCAGACGCAGCAGTTTACTGACAGCGTGACGGGGAGTTCGAACCAAGGGGCGACGTGGTCGGTAGATGGGGTTGCGGGAGGGAACACGACGCTGGGGACGATTGACAACACAGGATTGTACAGCGCGCCGGCGGTGCCACCGGTGCCGAACGTGGTGACGGTGCAGGCGGCCAGCGTGACGGATCCCACGCGGTCGGCGACCGCGTTAGTGACCGTCGTGAATCCCGCCCCGATCATCGTTTCCATTTCCCCCGCCACCGTTTTTGCTTTGAGTGGCGCTACGCTGCTTACGGTTACGGGATCGGGTTTTACACCTCAGTCAACGCTGACGGTGAATGGGTCGGCTTTCCCTGCTACCCTTGTTAGCAGCACGGAACTCACTGCCACCATGTCCGCACTTATGGTTGCCCAGCCTGCGGCGTTCAACCTGGTGGTGAGTAATCCCGCGCCTGGCGGCGGAACGAGTTCGGCGGCAACTTTCACCGTTCTGGCGCAAGGATCGGTTACACCGACGGGAAATCCGCAGGTGGCCCTGTACTCTTTTTCGTCGCCGCGCAATGCTTCCGTGTCCATAGAGTTTGGAACGGATACGACCTATGGCTTGCACACCTGGGCGCAAAACACGCCCCCGGGAGGCGGGGCAGTCCAGATTCTAGTGGCGGGGATGAAGGCCAACACGACGTATCACATGCGAGCGGATGTGAGCTTCCCCGATGGCACCCAGTTTGTTGATACGGATCACACGTTTGCCACTGGGGGCCTGCCCGCCGCTCGCGTTCCGCAGATTTCTGTTACGAATCCCAACGGACTAACGCCCAGTCCGGGGGTCATACTGCTCGATCTATATGCAGGACCTTCCAATCAAGTAATGGTAACGGCGGTCGATAACGCCGGAAACCTAATCTGGTATTATGATTACGATTCCTCGCTTGGCGTTCCCAACCCGATCAAGCTTTTGCCAAATGGCCATATGCTGATGAATCTGGGTGGGGGGTTCAGTGGAGGACCCACGGGGACCGTTCAGGAGATTGATTTGGCGGGCAAGGTCATCAGCCAGTTTGCAGTCGCCGACCTCAACAACTGGCTCAGTGCTGCCGGCTTCAGTCTCGTTGTGGCTGTGACGCATCACGATTTTCTCCCCTTACCCAATGGGCACTTGATCTTGCTCGTTAACCATGTCATAAACTGCACAGACATCCCGGGGTGTGTCGGCACGGCATCAGTGCGCGGTGATGCACTTGTCGATCTCGACCAGAATCATAACCCGGTCTGGGTGTGGGATAGCTTTGACCATCTGGATGTCAACCGCCGTCCGATGGCTTTCCCAGACTGGACGCACTCCAATCACGTCGTCTACTCGCCGGACGACGGCAACCTACTTCTGTCAGTGCGGGACCAGTTTTGGGTCATCAAAATCGACTACCAAGATGGGCAGGGATCGGGCGATGTCCTCTGGCGGCTTGGTGCTCAAGGCGATTTCACATTGACGAATGGAGGAGTCGACGATTGGTTCTACGCGCAACACTATGCGACTTTCCTAAGTCCTAACAGCACCGGCGTCTTCAATCTCATGGTTTTTGACAATGGCGACGAGCGTGGTATATTCGATGCCACCCCGGCCCCGTGCGGCACTCCCGGCCAACCTGCCTGCTACAGCCGAGTTCCGATATTTCAAGTCGATGAAGTAGGGATGACCGCAACCATCCTCTGGCAGGACAAGCTTTCTCCTGTTTATAGTGACCATGGCGGAAGCGCGCAATTACTGAATGACAACAATGTGGTTTTTGGCATAGATGCGCCGTCGGATGATTTCACGGGCGGACGGTACATGGAGGTGACGCAAGACCCTAAGCCGCAAGTTGTTTTGCGAATGGAGGTTTCCGGTCAGAACGCCTACCAGGCCATTCACCTTCCCAGCCTATACCCCGCCGTGCAGTGGTAAGGTTGTGAAGGGGATAACGATCGTACGTTACAGGCAAGGGCGAATTTCTTCGGGCCGTTGCGCGATCACCGGCAGGCTGGTCAAACTCCGACGCGGCGGCATTCGACTGAGCTTGATGCGGTTCACGAGCCCCCACAGAAGAGCTTTCCTGGGGTGCTTACGCAGACCCGTGGTCAACCGCACGTCTGTAGCGTGCTCGAGGGCTTTAGCCGCTTCATCGTCGACTGCGGCATCCGAACTCCAATGGCCCAAGCCGATATCGAGTTGATCCTTCAGCGCAGGAACGTCGTCTTCAACATTCTTCCATGGTTTCCTGGGTGCTCAGAGAAGACCCTGAACCCTGCTTTCGTCGGAGCTACACTGATTCTCGGTTACTGGACCCCATACCCACTACAGACGAAGAGCCCACCGCATTTCAGGCGGACCGCAAACGGAATTCTCCTCGACATTTCCCACGCTGGATAGTATCCTGGGGTGGTTCAGAGGTAAATAGGGAAGGGTTCCAACCCGTAATAACTTATTCACGCACGCGCTCGGTAGCCCAGTGGCGGTCCCGAACTCGGCGTGTTTCGAGGATCGGTGGGACGGCCGGTGGGCGAAGAGCAGAAACCTAGCCAATGGAGAGGTCCAAACCGATGAAACGTTCAATTGAGTTACGAATGGCCGTAGTAGCGGCCGTGCTCGTGTTCGCTTTCGCAATATCCGGACTGGCCCAAGAATCGGGGCCACGATCCCCAATAGTGGTGTCCGAATCGGCCCAATCAAGGCCCCCGCGTGTTCCATCCGCGCCGGGCACGCTATTCATCCCTAAATCCAGCCAACCGCAAACGCCCCCGGCGGGTCACAAATTCGCCGCCCATACTAACGTTGAGATTCTCATCCCCCACGGACTCAACCCTGACGAAGCGCCGCCGTTCCCTGGGTACGGCTATGAGACGCCCGCTTCGCTCGCTTGTCATTATGGCCTCGTCGCGGCTGGTGCCAACATACCGAATTGTAATCCCAACTCAACCACGGCCGTCCCCACTGGCGGCAGCAAAACCATCGCGATCGTCGATGCCTATGACGACCCGTCCGCCCCGGGTGACTTGGCTTGGTTCTCGCTACAGTTCGGCATTCCCTTGTCACTGTCGCAGTTCCAGGTGGTTTGGGCCAACACCGCGAACTCCTCCTGCAGTTATTCCGGGGTTCCGGTGGATTATTCGGGCGGCTGGGAAGTAGAGGAGGCGCTGGATATCGAGTGGGCCCACGCGATGGCGCCCAAAGCCAACATCTACTTGGTGGAAGCGTGTTCAAACCTCGATAGCGACTTGCAGCAGGCCATTCTTGTCGCCAACAATCTGGTGCAATGTGGGCAATCGGAAATCGCTGGCGACCTCACCCTCGGCACTTGCCCCGCGAACAGCACGGGTAAGGGCGAAGTTTCTATGAGCTGGGGAGGCGTAGAGTGGGGCGGCGAGGCGGCCAACGATGCGTGCGCTTATTTGGATGACTCATGCTTCAAAACGCCCAACGTCGTCTACTTTGCAGCGTCGGGCGATTCGCCCGGGGTCAGTTGGCCCGGTACTTCTCCGAACGTTGTGAGCGCCGGCGGCACCACCATCCGCCGTAACGCCTCGACTTTCAACTTCATACAAGAGGCTGCTTGGGTCTACGGCAGCGGCGGCGTGAGCTACGTCGAAAGCAAACCAGGTTACCAGTCCATCCCTAACCTTTCGGGGACGACAGGCCGAGCCGTTCCAGACTTCTCGTTTGATGCCGATCCCTATACGGGGGTCTATGTCTATGACACCTTTCCCATCGACTATGAGTATTATTGGTACGAGTGGCTCATAGTCGGCGGCACCAGTGTCTCATCACCGGCGCTCGCCGGCATTGTGAACAGCGCCGGTCACTTCGCCGCTTCGACCAACGCTGAGCTTACCTTGGCCTACTCCAACAGAGGGGTTGCGGCTGACTTCACCGACATCACGCACGGCTTCTGCGGCAATTACATGGGCTACTCAACCACGGCAGGCTGGGACTTCTGCACTGGCATCGGCGTCGTCAGCAGTTACGCTGGGAAGTAACTTTCCTCGGGCCAAGACCGGGCACACACAGACCGCAGCGCTGGCGGCAGGGGACTTCAAGGAGGGCAGTGCCTCATGGTGAGGCACTTGCCCCTGTTGTGCACGTACCACCCTCATGTAGGCGGGGGTGGAGCGCTCTGGCTTCATCGTAATACGAAGAACTAAACATGATTCTTGTTGACATCGCCTCAGTCGCATGACTTAATCTTGTTTTTGGCTCCAGTTTCGGGTTGAAAGTTGAGTCCGGGCTGATGCGATGAACAGAAGCGGGCGCTTTGAACTCTGGACCAGCGGCATCCTGGGTGTGGTGTGTCTGCTGCTTCTAAACATCCTAGTCTGGCAGTTTCGGAAAGAGCCAACGCGGAAGTTCGAAGTCGCAGATTTGGCTCGACCCATTTCGGTCGTCGAACACCCTCCAACCTCTTCCCGCGAACATCACGAGCCGCGCCGCGCTGAGGCAGCGGTGAGTTCAACTGTGGCGACAATGAGCAGGCTGCACCCGCTGGCTCAAGCCGCGCGGCATCCCTTCGAGTCCGAGCAAGCAAAGCGCCTCGTCTCCATGCCTCCCGCCGAGGCGCATCCACAGGCGATCACTCCACCCCAGCCTAAGACGACCACGCTGGAACCTCTTGGCTATGTCGAGAAAGCCGATGGCCGTGTCGAGGCGATCATCTCTCTGGGGGAGCGCGTCCAGGTTGTGCATGAGGGCGAGATCTTCGAAGACAATTTCAGGGTGGCGAGGATCTCTTCCTCCACTGTGGAGCTTGTAGAGAACTCAGCCCCGGCAGCAGAGCCCCACCTCACGGCGGAAATCGGACAAGGTGTGGCACAGGCCCCCGCTAACGAGGCGCGGCAGGTGCCCCCTCGGCCTGTTCCCGAGGTGCTTTCAAACCCTGGCGCAAATCGCCGTCTCGCTGCCGATTCTGCTGCCAGCGTTTCACAACCATCCCTTCGCCAGGAATTAGGCTATGTGGAGAGAGCGGATGGTCGGGTTGAAGCAATCGTCGCCGAGGGGGAGCATGTTCGCCTCGCTCCGGGGACCAAGTCGTTCGCAAATAGTTTCCGCGTCCCGGCGCCCACCCCGGCCAACCTCGAGGTAGCGAACGCCTTACCTCCTCCAATCAATCCGCCGGATTCATTTGGCCACGAATCCCAACCCCTTCAGACCAGCTCCTCCACTCAAGAGGCTGGCGTGCCACCTCTGGTGGCTTCAGGGTCTGAGTCTTCCACCGTGGGCATGCCGCAAGGAATCCGTGGTAACAATGGAGAGTCGGAGTCTGAGCAGTTCGGTATCATACAGCCCGAACCCCTGGCTGACTACTCGGGCGGTCGGTTTGATGTGAAGATGCCGCAAGCCGTTGTGCCCACCTCGCCCGCTGTTGGACCCACTCTTCCTTCGGACGGGAGGGGAACTCAGTCGGCAGTCAGTACCCTCGGGTATGTGGAGAAGGCTGGCGGGGAGGAGGAAGCCATCGTCGAAGTCCTCGGTCAGGTCTATTTGGTGCATGAGGGCGAGTTGTTCGCCGAGAAGTACAGAGCCTTGCAAGTCAGCCCTTCTTCAGTCGAGATTGTGGAGGAATCGACCGGGGGGTCTACCCTGCCTGCTGAACCCGAACGGGATTCCGAGGCTGTTCGTCCGCCAATTTCCAGATTGCGTGCGCCACCTTTGTCTGCGGGCTACTCTGGTACCGACCCGCCCGTGGAGGTTCGCGAGGCGGAGGAATTGGCCGCTGGCGAGCCTGTTAGCCCATCAAGGCCTCCGCCCGAACACCCAGTTGAGTCCTGGCAAAGAAAGACAGCAGTGAAGACCCCTCAGATGGCTCTCGAGAGGGTTCGCCCGGCAGAGCGGTCGGCCCAAACCGGCACGCGTTCCCCTCCATACGCGCTCAAGACGGGGGGTTTTGTGGAGAAGGCGAGTGGGGAGACGGAGGCCATCGTGGCCGACGAGGGAGGCGTGTACCTGGTTCCAGGCGGAGAAATGTGTTTAGATAACCCGAAGATTCCAAATCCACTTACTGCTGAGGCACAATCCTCACGGGAACCCTTTCGGTATGTTGGCGGCGGGTTACCAGTTGAAGAGCAGGCCACCACTTGGTTTAATTCTCAAAAGCTTTCAATGGTCCCGCTTAAGGAATGTGTTCCTGATTCAACCAGTGAAAAGTCGGCCAAGCAAAAGACCCCCCAGATGAACTCTCACTTGCTGGGATCTGACAGTCGAAAAGGCAAACTTGGCAGGGAATCGGGCATCATGGCCGAGGGGCGAGATAGCCGTTAACTGTGCGTTTTTCCCAGGAAACGAAATTTGTCGTATGAAAGAGTGCCAAACTCCCCATTTGCTGCGCGATCAGTTTAGGGTTCATTGCTATCACACCAGTTGACCCGCTCCGGTTATATCTAACTCTCTTAAATCACTTGTCAAACGAATGCGTATGCAGGCCCTGAAATTGGTGAAGAAGCTCGAATATGGCACGTAACCTGCTGGAAATACAGGACGTGGCACCCAAAGTCGCTGTGTCCGGGGAAGGTGGCGTGGAGAGGTCCACGTTAGCCGGCACTCTTGTTCGCCTGCGTACAACCGATCATCAAGTGGAGACAGCCCAACGCATCCGGAAGAGGTCAGCAAAGCTCGGCATTCGCCGCTTCGCCGTGAAGTTGAATCGTTAATCCTATCGAGATTCTGGAGGGCCAAAGGATGGCGTACGACGCGACAAAAATGCAAGACTGGCAGATTTCAGAAGCAGCCGAACAGGGGATGCCCAGTCCCCGCGAATGGCGGGAAAGATTGGGGCTGCAACAAGATGAAGTGATCCCCATGGGACGGCTCGCGAAACTGGATTTTCTCAAGATTATTGAAAGACTAAAGGATCGTCCTGACGGGAAGTATATTGAAGTCACAGCTATTACCCCCACCCCCTTAGGTGAGGGAAAAAGCACAACTTCCCTCGGTTTGATGGAGGGTTTGGGCAAGCGCGGGAAAAATGTTGGCGGGTGCCTGCGGCAGCCATCAGGCGGTCCGACTATGAACATAAAGGGCACGGCCGCCGGCGGGGGGAACGCCCTGCTGATCCCCATGACCGAGTTCTCCCTAGGTCTGACGGGCGACATCAACGACATCGAGCGCGCCCACAATCTGGCCATGGTGGCGCTTACCGCTCGCATGCAGCACGAGCGAAACTATAGCGACGAGCAACTACAGCAGCTCAGCAAAATGCGCCGCCTGGATATCGACCCCACGCGCGTGGAAATGGGCTGGGTCATGGATTTCTGCGCGCAGGCGCTGCGCAGCATTATCATCGGGATTGGCGGCAAGCAGGACGGCTTCATGATGCAGTCCAAGTTCGGCATCGCCGTCAGTTCCGAGCTGATGGCCATTCTGTCCATTGTCACCGATCTGGCCGACCTGAGAAAACGCCTCGGGGAGATTACCGTTGCCTATGATAAGAAGGGGAATCCGATCACCACAACCGACTTGGACGTTGCGGGAGCTATGACGGCCTGGATGCGGAACACCATTAACCCCACACTTTGCTCGACGGCGGAATACCAGCCTTGCATGGTGCACGCCGGCCCCTTCGCCAATATCGCCGTGGGACAGTCCTCCATCATCGCCGACCGGCTCGGCCTGAAGATGTTCGATTATCACGTCACGGAGAGCGGCTTTGCGGCGGACATTGGTTTCGAAAAGTTCTGGAACGTCAAGTGTCGTTACAGCGGCCTGAAGCCGAACGTCTCCATCCTGACCGCCACCGTCCGCGCTCTCAAGATGCACGGGGGCGGTCCCAGGGTGGCGCCGGGTATACCTCTTGCCGAGGAATACACCAAGGAGAATCTGAAGCTCCTCGAAAAAGGGCTTCCCAACCTGCTGCACCACCTCAAAATCATTCGTCGCTCGGGGATCAATCCGGTGGTCTGCATCAACAAATTCCATACCGACACCCCGGAGGAAATCGCCCTGGTGCGCAAGGCTGTGGAAGCTACAGGGGCCCGATGCGCATCCTCCGAACACTGGGCCAAGGGCGGCGAAGGAGCCCTGGAGCTGGCGGATACTGTGATGGACGCCTGCAAGGACGAAGCCCGCTTTCAACACCTGTACCCATTCGAGATGAAGCTGCGAGACCGCGTGGAACTTATCGCCAAAGTCGTTTACGGCGCGGATGGAGTGTCGTGGGCGCCGGAGGCGGAAGCCAAGTCCAAGCAGCTCGAGTCCGATCCCAAATTCGCCGATTACGCCACCATGATGGTGAAGACGCACCTGAGCTTAAGCCACGACCCAACGCTCAAGGGCGTTCCGCAAGGTTGGATTCTGCCCATTCGGGACGTCCTGGTGTACTCGGGCGCGAAGTTCCTCTGCCCGTGTGCGGGCATCATCAGCTTGATGCCCGGGACGTCTTCCAACCCCGGTTTCCGCCGGGTGGATGTGGATGTGAAGACCGGAAAAGTATCGGGACTGTTTTAAAACAGGAGCAGACGATGTACATTGATAAGGCTTATCTTTTCGAGGGAATGCACGATGAAACTCGAAAGAAGATCCTGGAAAGCGCTATCGAGGAATCGCACGCGCAGGGGGATTTTCTTTTCCACCAAGACGACCCCGCACGCAATTTCTATATTCTCTCTGAAGGGCGGGTGCGGGTTAGCGTGGGACCCCAAGGGCTCTTGGCCCACGTGGCCAGCGACCCGGGCGATGTGATCGGTTGGTCGAGTCTGGTGGGGAACAACACTTACACGGCTTCCGCCGAATGCCTGGGTCCAGTCAAGGTCTCGAAGATCGAAAAGTACCAGTTGGATCAGATCCTGCACGAGGACCCGGTAAGCGGAATGACTTTCTTCAAGCACCTTGCCGCGCTGATCGGCCTTCGCCTGGTCGATAGTTACAAGGCAACTTTAACGGCACACGGAGAACGAGAACCGCGCTCTTACGGGTAGGGAAGGAGTGGCAAATGACTCAGGATGGAGAGGCTCGGACCCAGAACCATTTGAGACTAGCACTCGAAAAAAAAGAGTTCTTCTGCACCGCGGAGCTGGTCCTGGGCCGTGATCACAACATGGCCGAGGCGGAGACCTTCGTCAAAGAAGCGGCGGCGCAGCCGGACGGGATTAAGGTCATCAGTGTGACCGACCTGCCGAGTGGCAACCCGGCGCTGCCCCCTGAAGCCTTTGTCTCGTTCATCAAGGAACGGGGCCTGACACCGATTGCTCATCTCACCGCCAAGGATGGAAACCGTTCCTTCCTGGAAGGCCGCCTTCACGGTCTGGCGCGCGAGGGCGTCGAGAACGTTCTGGCTTTGACGGGCGATGCTCAAAAGGAGGGCTTCGGCGGAAAATCCAAGCCTGTTTACGACCTGGACTCCGTGCTCCTCCTCTGGCTGATTCAGGCCATGCGGGCGGGGATCGAGTACAAGCTGGGGCCGCGAATGGTTCACAGCACGCCTTTCGATTTCTATGCGGGCGCCGTCGTGAGCCCCTACAAGGTTAATGAGTCCGACCAGATGATGCAGTTTTACAAGCTGCAACTGAAGATCGCGGTTGGAGCTCAGTTCATCATCACGCAGTTGGGGTATAACGTCCGGAAGCTTTACGAATTGAAGCAATACTTGACCCGCGCGGGCCTGGGACACGTCCCTGTCCTCGCCAATGTCTACGTTCCCACGGCCAAGATTGCGCAGATGATGCAAGCCGGTGAAGTGGCGGGCTGCGTCATCCCGGACGAGCTCATCCGGCGACTCGAAAAGGAGAAGAAACCCCAACGCTTGGAGCGCGCCGCGCTTATGGTGGCGGCGGCGAAGGCTCTCGGCTTTGCGGGAGCGCACGTCGGCGGATTTGGCCTCACGCATCGAGATTTCATGACCATTGCCGAACGTGCTGCGGCGCTCGGGAGCGACTGGCGCAGCAAGATGGACGAGCTGATCTTCCCCTATGCAAACGAGTTTTACCTGCTGCCGCGGGGTGAAGATGGCTTAAGTGATGGTGCGGGCAACTACCAGGTCAGCCACAAGAAACCGCACGCGACCTTTATCCAATGGCTTTCCAAGCTGGTACACCGCCACCTGATCGCAACGGATTCTTACGGCGCGCGCTTCTTCAGCGCCCGGCTGAAGGTAAATGGGGGCGTGGCGGCGGGGAATTCCTGGCGTCATGGGTTGTGGTACTGGCTGCTGGAGCCTTCCACGCTCTACCGAAAAACCACTCTGGGATGCAAGAGCTGCGGCGATTGTGTCCAGGACTACCTCGACTATGCAGGCTGCTCGATGCGACATTGTTACAAGGAGCTTCGCAACGGCCCCTGCGGAGGCTCGAGGGTTGACGGAACTTGCGAGGCTCGTCCCGAACAGCCTTGCATCTGGAACGTGATCTATCGCGGCGCACTGGCGGTGGGAGACGATCCCCGGAAATTCGCACGTACCCTGATCCCGCCGCGCGACTGGTGCCTGGACGACACGAACGCCTTGGCCAATCGCATGGCGGGGTTGGACAACGTCGACAAGCGGAAAGATCTGCAAACCGCGCCCATGGCCCAGCAAGGAGGAGCTTAGATCCCGTGCTGGTTATCGGCGAACTGATTAATTGCACCCGGAAAAAGGTTGGGGAAGCCGCCCAAAAGAGAGACGTCGAGTTCTTCAAGGAAATCGCCCGCAAGCAAGCGGATGCCGGCGCAGGCATGCTGGACGTGAATGGCGGCTTGCCTGGTCAGGAGACGGAGGTCCTGCCGTGGCTCGTGAACATCGTGCAGGAAACCGTCGCTACGCCGCTCTGCCTGGACAGCGCGGATCCCGTCGCGCTGCGCCGCGCCCTCCCGCTTTGCCAACAGCGAGCGATGATCAATTCCATCACCGATGAGCCGGCGCGCATGCAGGCGCTGCTCCCTCTTTTGAAGGACTTCCGCCCCAAAGTGATCGCCCTCTGCCTGGGCGAGGCGGGGCCGCCCAATACGGCCGCCGATCGCGTCTCGACCGCAAGCCACCTGGTCGATCGGCTCACGGCGGAAGGATTCGCCCTGGATGATATTTACGTCGATCCCTGCGTGCTTCCCATCAGCACGGGTTCGGAACATGGCAAAGCACTGGTGGAGGCCACCGGGCAGATCAAGGCCCGGTATCCTGGCGTTCATGTTAGCGCGGGCATCAGCAACGTTTCGTTTGGACTTCCCATGCGCAAGCTGCTCAACGGGGTCCTGCTCCTCCTGCTGATGGCGCAGGGCCTGGACGCCGCCATCGTCGATCCGTGCGACCCGCAACTGATGATGAATATCCGGGCGGCCGAGGCCTTGCTGGCACGCGATGAGTACTGCGCGAACTACATCCGGGCCTTTCGTGAAGGAAAGTTGGGGCCGGCGGCGTAGCCCAGAAACCATTTGTAAGGTTGTCATTCCGAGCGTAGCGAGGAATCTCGCTCTGCTTCGGGGTGGATCGCGGAACAAAGAAACAGAGCAAGATTCCTCGCTCCGCTCGGAATGACAGGGTTGGGTGAAGAGAACTGAAAGCTGACGGCTGAGAGCTGACAGCCGACTTACCAAGGAGAACCATTGTGGCAGCAACTATTTTGGATGGTAATAAGATCCGCGACCAAATCAAGGCGGAGCTCGCCGTCGAGATTCAGGACTTGAAGAGCGCTGGCATCACGCCGGGACTGGCAGCGGTCCTGGTGGGTGAGAATCCTGCCTCGCAAATCTACGTTCGCACCAAGGTGAAGACCTGTGAATCCTTAGGGGTCTACAGCGAGAAAATTGACTTGCCCGCAGACACCTCCCAGGAGCGGCTGCTGGCGCTCG